>JAABUI010000203.1_pt1 | contig 76666 bp, 91 predicted proteins | sample 5559111 | NCBI WGS metagenome assembly JAABUI01 (sample SAMN10711870, study PRJNA513365) | rock metagenome | isolation source: Antarctica rocks | place: Antarctica: Victoria Land, Buttleship Promontory | reverse complement strand
TACTACTAAATAAATAGCCCAAATGTTGGAGTTCCCCAGCTTGATTTGAGGGTTTAATGTTTGAATGCAGGTGGGGGGTGGTTTGTTGGGGGAGCGCAGCCGAAGACTTAGCGCGGGGTACTGTATATACCGATCTCTTCAAACGGATGAGCTGCTCATAAAAATCTGTCAACCTACCAACAACGCCATTTTTGGCACGTTCCTGAGGGAATTTGCGGAGGTCTGTCGGATCTTTTGCGTGTGCAATCTTCCCCTCATTGCACTGTGCACTATTGAGATTGGGCGGCAAAGCTCTCATATGAATTACAGAGTCTTCAAGTTGCGCAATCAACACTGAACGGAAGATCCACCATAACAAAAGCAAGGTGTTGCCAGCGCAATCTGCAGCACGGAATTGAATCTATGTTTAGCATCAGAATCGCGGTACTATGAGCTGATATCCAGGTACCGAGTCTGCTCCTTACCAAGGGACGAAGCTGGGAATTCGCGGGCTTTACGGCAATCTAGCCACGCTACTAGCACCTAGCAAGACACATAGAGGTTGTCTGGAATATTGCTATTACGATTGCAACGACCTGTGATGTTATTGTCGCACCCTCAATAGATAACCCGATAACAAGCTGTTTGCATATGCTATTCCCACGGAGCCCCGGCGTTCTCCAATAGCAGAAATCATCTACACAGCTGCACGAGTCATAAGCTCAAGTCTTTCTCTTCGCCCCAGAGTGGCCGAATTCAGATTGCATCTGATCCTGACACCTTTCGTGCCACGGAAGCATTCTACGAACCCGGCTATGAATGGACGGGCCACGGTATGCTCGAGTGTAGGCCGGCGTCCTCTTACTTCTTCACGCCTGCGTACAAGATCAGAACGACCTCTAAGGGGCAGGAACTTTTGTCAATAATAGAATCAAACTCTATTCATCAGAACTTTGTAAGAAGCTAAAGTATGTTCCAGCAGCAATACAGATTACGGTTCCTCTTCCCCCTCGCCAACCACAGATTCGACTCTTCCTTACATCTCCTCGACCTATCGACTTCACCAGACTCACAACTGGAACATTATCGACCCCAGCACCTCAGAACCCCCTCGACCCCCCATTTGTAAACCTTTCCACCCTGCTACTTAACCTCCTCCGCCTGATCTTCTCTTCCACCTCCTCATTGCTCTCTCTGGCCTGCCTATAATTCAAGTACTTCCCCCACTAATCAAATACACCAGCCCCGGCTCATAATCTCGAAGACGATTTCCTGTGTCTCCGCTTCCGGTTAACAGTCAGACGAGAGGGCGGTTTTATGGCTCGGTAAAATCTTACGGCGCTCCGCTTGTCTCTTTCTGACTCCTCAGCTTTGACAGATGGAGTAGGCGCTCTAGTGCGACGATAGATCCAACCTTTCTCATCCGCGTACAGACCTTCCAACTCGTCTACATCCGTTCTGTCGTTCTGTCCGTCGCTCTTTTCATCGTCGCCATTATCACCACCTTATTCGCCCTCCGTTTCGGCTCTACATCAACTTTCTCTTATCGCGTTCGAGAAAAACTTGGAATAGATGAAAGATGGTTACTGAGGACTGTACTATACCTAAATTGCACATGATGATTTCTCTCTCTTATCCCGAAAATTGCGCCTGCCGCAGTGGGCGAGTAATGCATATCTCACAAACGCCGTAGTCGCCATGAAGGACCACGCTCTAGCTGTTGTGCACCAAACAATTAGCTCGGGTCACTCGTGTTGACGATAAAGAATACGTCGAAGTTTAAGGGGGATTGTATATCTTGTTTTTGAGTACTACTCGATCAGTTGATAGATGACAAATACTGGTTTCGATTTAGCAATTGCGCAAGGGCTGGCAATGGCCAGCGATGTTGGAAGCGCGTTTTACGCTTCAGGGTATCATACACCCTCCCTCTCCTTCCCCGTAACATCCTGACTCAACCCTAACTCCCTATAAAACGCCTCTGTACTCGGTTTCCTCCCCAAGAAATCTTCGAGCGTTTTCATCTCATCCTGGCTTCCCCCTCTCTCCAAGACCGTATGTCTGTACCGTCGACCCTCAGTGGGGTTCATAGGATTAGCGGCGAAGGAAGTATGGAACATGTCTGCGCTGTAGACCTGGGAGCTGAGGTAGCCATAGTAGCCGGCGTCGTAGCCGCCGATTAGATGGCCAAAGGTTGCTTGGCCGTTGCCTGGAGATCGTTAGCAGGCGGAAATGGGACAGAGGGTTTGGAATGGAGGGAAGAGTGGGGTAGGGAAGGTGACGGAAGAAGAAAGGGGCTCACCCCATGCGTAGCCTTCACCGTATGCTTCAGGACCGTCCAGCCCAGTAATTTCATGCCGGAGTTTATTGTACAGTTCGGACAGTTTCAAAGCTTCTGCCTCAGCGTGGCTACTCGGTTCATGCACTGTCATATCAAAGATGCCGAAGTGCAGTTGTCGTAAATTGAACAGCGCATCGTTAACGTGCTTTGTCTTGATAAGATTAGATATCAACTCGTCCGGCAATTTGTCGTCAGGCTTAGCCTGCCCCTTTGCCTGCTCTTGCCAGGCGGCTTCATATTCCGGCGACAGGGAAGAGTAGTGGTGGCTTAGGGCTTTTAGCTGACTAGGGGTCCAGCACCAATTTTCTAGCAGTTGGCTTGGGGCTTCGACAAAATCGCGGACGGTGTTAGTGCCGTGGAAGCGGGAGTAGGTGGTTCTTGAGACGAGGTCGTGGATGCCGTGGCCGAGTTCATGGAATAGAGTGACTACTTCATCGTGCTTGAGGAGACTAGGTTTCTTAGGTGTTGGTTTCGAGAAGTTGCAGACGAGTGCTGTGGCGGGGTATCTTCGCGTTCCATTCTCCTGGATGAAGCCTGGCTGAAGGTTGAAATTCGCAGCGTGGCCGTACTTTCCCTCACGAGGGTGGAGATCGAGATAGAGATAGCCGACAAACCCACTACCTTCGCCTTCATCATCCCACACGCTAAATACTTGCACGTCAGGATGCCACACAATATCATCGCCTTTACCAGATGGAGAGATGGATGCACGGTCGGAACCGGTAACTTCAACGAAGGTCAACCCAAAGAGCTGTTCGAAGATTCTCAACATGCCACGGATGCTAGTTTGAAGGGGGAAATACTCGGCAAGTTTCTCTTGGTCCAAAGAGTAGTCCTGCTCAAGCATCAGGCGGTCATAGTAACGATGATCCCAGAGGTAGTACTGGCCATCAAAAGTCTTCCCTGCACCATGAGATTTTAGGTCCTTCTCTTTCAATGCAGCAAGTGTTTTCTTCTCCGACGCTCCGCCCTTGGTAAGTCGCTCACGCAGGTCACCGAGAAAGTCGTCCACGGTCTTGGTTGTTTTAGCCATCTTGTCTTCTATTTTAAAGGCCGCATGATTTGGGTACCCCAACAATCGAGCTGCCTCATCACGTAATACGATTACTTCCTTAAAAAGAGGTACATTTTGATTCAACTTGTTCTCATTTGCAATGAAGGTTTTCTTCCGCGTTGCTGGATTCGTTGCGTACTTCGATACTGGAAATAGATCCGGATACTTGAAAGTCATTTTGACCTTGCCAGAGTGCTCCCCTTCTCCTTTAGCAAACCCAGCGAGCACATCTTGCGGGACCCCACTGAGTTCCTCAGGCGTGAACCACAAGCCCTGATTCTCTTCATTTAGGTTTTTCTGGAATACGATGCTGATCTCGCTAAGCCGCTTCTTGATCTCCTTGAATCGATCTCGTTTTGGCCCAGCTGGTATACCTAAACCATTTCGAATATAGTTCTTGCGCTCTTTCTCCAGCAGCCGTTGGGACTCCGGGTCCAACTTCTCGCCCTTGTGGAAAGCTGCCTCAACCACATTGTACACATCCTCGCGCATAGATGATTCGATTGAAAAGTCGTCCAGGAGCCTCTCGGCCTCGGTGGAGGCGTCTCGTAGCTCCTGGTTCGTAGAGACTGCCTGGTAGAAGCCTATAATATGCGCTTCAAGCGCCATAGTGTTCTCATCATAAGCCATAGGAAGCATGATGTTTTTAAATGAAGCATCCTTGTCTTTCACTTCCGCAACAATTTTATCTTGTATGCTGCGAGACTTATCGACTAATCGCTTAGTATCCTCAACCACAGATTTGGGAGTTCCCGTGAAGAGAGGTGGGGCTTGTGGGGGTGTTTTGAATGCTTGAGGCGCCATTGCTGCGGTAGTCAGAGGTCTTGTCGATGAGTATGTCGGCCGCAGTCCTGGCTTCGAGTTCACTTGGGGAAGCTGTTTGAATATAGCTGATACTCTTGAGGTAAAACGGGCGGGGGGAGCCAGGATGAGAGTGATGCCGAGGACGAGGGCGAGGCAAGCGACACAGAGCTTGAGAGGCCGGGAGATAGCCAGCGTGAAAACTATTTCAACACTTTGCAGACGTGTTAGTATAAATTGTCGCTGCAAATGATTGACTGGTTATGGCTGAATGTGATACTTGCTGAGGTGAGCGTCAGGGTGTCTCAGCTTGCTAGATGCGGCCGTCGACACCCTTGGCGCGGTTAGAAGCACTGCCCCTAGAATCACCATGATGACCCCTGGTTGTCAAAATCAGAAATCAGTAAACAACGACCGATAACCAATATGCCAATTCAATGATCAGACTAGGTGACAGGCTGGGTTCGGAAAGCTGAAATTGATCTGCCCAATTGTTCTCACCGCCCAAGCTTCGCATTTGAACCCAAGCTAACGACCGTACTACATATCCCGTTTGAGTCTATTTGTCCATTTAGATATCTCGATGCGGATTGGTAGTTCTCTACTAGCTTTCTGCACCCCTTGGTGGAAGCTTCAACAAGTTAATTCAGTGGTCTTGATAATGCTGAAGGACACTTTTGTATCCGAGTTTCAAACCATGTCCATTAACTGGAAAAGTGAAGAAAGCGGTCTGTCGGGGAATATAGGTCCAGTATCTACTGGGCATTTGCTAAACATGAGGGCCTCAACATATACAGAAAAACAAGAGCGACTGATAGAGTAAGCAATGGGTATTATGAATCCAGGCACTAAAACCTTCCAACCCTCCCAGCCCTTCTCATACTCGGTGACCCCCTACAAAGTTTTGAAACATCATTTTCAGCAAAACTATCATCAAATTTATCCGTTTCATTGGCCTCCCTAAGCTCCGGCGAGACAGTGGGACTCAGCGCAATTTTGGGTCGACTCTTGAACACGATCGTATAGTCTGCCTCCTGGGCAAATAGTTTTTCCGGCGGCGTTTCCTCCTTCGCCACATTAGTGGATACTTGCTGCTTGCTCGGGGTTTCAAACTGATTCGTTGGATAAGTTCTCGATGGTCGAGGCTTGTGTAGCGATTTCCGGGGTTTGAGAGATGTGGAGGGCATGAGGGACATTGACTGGCGCGTGCGTTCGGAAAGGGTTGTAGTTTTGCTAGGAAGGGGCGATGAAGAATCGAGGGTGCTTGAGGGTGGTGGTAGCATTGGGGGTGGTTCAAGATGGTGGATCTCGTTGCAGGGTGCTACGGTTGGGAAACCCATTGATTGCCGCGTTCGTTCTACTAGACAACGCTTGTATTTGGCGGTTGAAGGAGGGGCATTTCTTGTTGAACAGATGATTTGTTGGGCGAGGAGCTCGTCTTCGTCAAGGACTTCTGGGTTTACTGAGTCCTCTTGCGTTTCGCTTGCGTTTCTTGAACTTAAGTCAATGTTACGATTGACGGTGACAGCGTCTTGTACTCTTAGGCCGGTAACCTCGGTGCTTTTACGCAACGTAGATGAATAGTCGCTGATAGGTCTGTGCAGTGTTTTGTTATCTCCGCCGTTTGTATGGTGCGATGGAGACTCCAAGCTGGGCCGATATGGAGTCTGAGATGTCTTTGTAGTCGGTGTATCTAAATCTTGCGGAGAATTGCCTTCCAAGATTTCTAAGTCATCTGACCTGGTAATCTTATCGCGGTCTGTAAGAGGTACTGGGAAGATAGAATTGCGCTTTCTCTTTGGACTTTTGGCGTTCTGACCCGCTCCTTTACCGACAATGGTAAGCTCGGCTTGCATTGAGTCCACCAACCTTGCATATTCATCCGTCATAAAAGGCGCGCAGCTCCTATCCGCCATTCCTTGCCCTTTCTCTCCGATATAAAGCTTCTTCTGGTTGATTACGATATCCTTGGGCTTAATTAAACCGAGCTCAATGCCTTGAACTTTGCCTGATCGGCTACCTTGACGCTTTGCCGAGGAAGTAGGGTTCGATTCTCGTGTCAAATCATCCTTGAGAGCCTTCCAGTGCTGAAGTCTTACCCGCTGACTGATTATTTTCTTCTCCAAGTCCTGAAGGAGCCCTTCCTGATCGGTAGCAGTTGCCTTGTCCACAGTGCCTTGGTTGAGTAATGGCCAAAGCTCGGAAAACTCTGTTTCAAGTAATGGATCACGAACTTTATGCTCGCCGCCTTTCACAAGGATGTCTACCCATCGAGGGTCTCCCTGCCAATGTATATCGAACTGCCGTCTGATTCTTTGAGTAACATGGTTTGGTACGACCCTTGCGGCACCACTCTCCTCGATTTCTTCTAAGCGCTCGGTTCTTCGAGCCAGATCCTGCTCCTTTTGGTCAAGACAATGCTGGAAGTCGAAATACCTTGTCCTTAATTGTTCTTTCCGGCGAAGCACTGCAGTCAAGGATGCTCGGTGGGCCACGGCCAAAGGCAAGAATGACTCCTGATCCTTCAGCGCTATCTTTCGATTAAGAACAAGCCTTCTCGCAACGCTCGAATTCCGATTTCTCTCAGCTGCAAGGACCTTCGCCAGGACAGCCGAGGACCACGAGACTAGCACTTCCTCGAGTTTGTCTCCTTTGCATTCATCGAGCATAGTCTTCCGAATCGTAACATCTCTGCCTAATGTGCCGCTCTTCTTTAGCTCATTCAAGCACCTGAAAAGCGCGGCGCGTAGATTGAGGGATTGAAGGGGCTCGAGCGGAGGAAAGAATGGTTGCAATTTCTGTCGAGGGCGTATCAGCTAAGCACTTTCACTATGGACACAGACGATGGTCTGACATCTTTGGTTTCTTCAGGGTCCCATATCTCGAACAAGCGATACAACGCCCACTCAACGCAGCGAATTCGGTTCTTTTGGTTCTGCTGGGCATCTTTGGTTCCAAGAGTTTGCGGTGAGATTGATGGCCAGTCAGGGCGTTTGTCTAAGTCTAGTAGCCGTAGATTGGTAAGAAAGACTGAAGCTTTCGAGCTCGTGTGCCCATTGTGCGATTGCAACGCGGATGCGCTGGGTTTGCTCATTGCGCAATACAATGTAATGAGGCATCATATGCTGATTGTAGTGACAATTATTCTATGGAGCCATCCGCTCAGGGGACTTCACTGAGCCTTTGTCAACAAATAGAAGATGCGTGTTTCTATCCGTACCCCGCACTTTCACTCATCCTTCGCTTAGTACTAGTCAGCCATGTAACCCGACCAGCCATACAACCCGAAAATTCATATATCTTCTACATCCATATATATAGTGAGCAATTCGCCCATTACACGCTTCCAACGCTTCCGCATAGCTTCGCGCTGCTTTAGAAGCTTCATTCTATGAGGTTTAGCAGCCTTGTAGACCTTCTTTAGCTCATTGATATAGCGTTTTTCTCCACGCTCGTCGCGAGTCCGTTGCCTTGATTCTTCTACTTGTACTCTATCTTGAGTCATGATTCGAGCATCTTTGGCATAAAGTAGGCCTCCTGTTTGAAGAACCTTATCAGACTGCTTTTTGCGTGCATTTCGAGCATTCTGGGCCGACTGTGTTCGGCCTAGCTTATTCTTCAGTAGCTCAATTCTACGAGTCATCGCATTGACTTCTTTCGTATATTTGAATAGCTTCTGATGAAGCTCGGGTTCATAGCCGACGCAAAATAGACTGACTTGTTGTCTTCTCAGCTGTAATCTAGTAGTAGAGGTAGTCTTTCAGACATCGAGTGATTCCGTCGTAGATGGTGTAATAGGACGAGCTGAGGATCGAGTTTCTCGCACCTTATTCAGGACCGCATTAGGATCGAAGGGAATTAGATCAGTTTGCTTTCAAGTCGAACGTATAGTAGTTTCCTTGAAGGCTTTACTTCTGAACCCGTTGAAAGCAGCCAGAAATTCGATTTTGGTGAAGATCTCGTCACTCGTTTGAATCGCTTCGTTAACGGCTTCCGAATGTCAGTGTTTCAGAGGCTGAAAAACACATACATTCAGCGACTGAAGCAGATGAGTAGTATGCGAAGATAAGTCGAAAGGTATGATCTTGTGATTCTCACAGTAGGACAGAAATTCGCGTGTATGATGAGATCCGTAGTCATTCATTACGAGTAGTCTTCATGCACCTCGTTGATATCGTTGACTGTAGTGATCAAAATGTTTAATTCACTGCAGTGATATTCAGTCATTTGAATAGCCTGTATCCGATGTAGTGAAAATCACCTCGTCATCGATATCGTTGTTGAAATGAGAGGACAATAGATTGACCCCCTGAAGAATGAGCATTGGTGGAATATCTTTGCCAGTACCGTTAATACACTCAATGACGATACAGAATTCTCTGTTATCTGGGTTCGACATGTATATTCTTCGTACTGGATCTACTGTAATGATTCAGTCAGAGCGTGCAATGCCCATACGATATCCGGTTTCGTCGAAATTCCATGTATTCTCCTTCGTCATGCCGTATTGCTTAACCACCTCGTCATAAGCATCAAAATGACTCTTCAGAAGCTTCTCATTATGTGCATTCTTTCGTGCAGCTGCCAAAGACTTCCGTTTAACTTTATGAAGATCCGATTGACGATCTAGCCATCGCTTGGCCCATTTGGGACCTAATGACGCCCAGGGACTATCCTGACGCAGTAGAAGATTATCAGCTGATTCAATCAGATTCAGTCGTGCTGATAGATTCAATTCGTCCAATCTCTTTATGTATGTATGCAAAGCTAGCTCCTGATCAGGTTTTAAAGCTCTGTTATGCAGTTCTCGTACTGCTGATGCTGGTGAATGACCTTTCAGTCTGGATCGTAGTCTTTGCATCGGAACATCAAATTCGCGCGCAATTTCGGCTCGATTAGAATTGTCACGCGTGTTTATGGCGTCAATAGCCTTCTGAATGCGACTCTCGATGATAGCGTAAGTAGCAGCCATGTGGTTGAAAGTTGGTGGATTTTTGAAGGTGGTAGGTCAAATATTCGAATTTTCGGGTTGTATGGCTGGTCGGGTTACATGGCTGACTAGTACTAAGCGAAGGATGAGTGAAAGTGCGGGGTACGGATAGAGTGTAAAGCCGTGTTGTGGTGGTTTCTCTAAGTTACCCCACAATTGATACTCTTCTATGCAAGCAGGCATGTGCCTGAAGATCACCTTCAAAATTGGAAAGCTTAAGCAATCTTTAGTGACTACGATATAAGGCCTTGTCGGCACCAGCCGTCTACAGTACCTAGGACAATGACTGGGATCACCGTGCATATCGCTACCTAAGCAACAAACATTCCTATCACTCTTTTTGCGTTATAAACACAGGGAGCTCTTCCTCCTTTCTGAAATAACACAACGATAGTCTTGTTCCTATTCTCATCGCATTACCTCTGCGCGGAGTTTCAAGAAAGCTGCAATGGCAGCGCAGCATCCACATATCCCTGATACGCCATCAAGAGTAATCAACAACCCACCGCTAATCAGCCAGCATCTCGAAAAACCGCCCCATACACAGTTCTCTTCCTCAACACCATGGTCGTTAGAAGCTGGTACTTAACACTCTCTAAGGCCATACAACACCCAAGTATGAGCCCTTGTGAATCCCTGCTTACGCCTACCAGCTCTGTCCGCCCTCCCCACCCCCGTCCCTTCAAATCCCACCTCACCAGTTCCCTTCTTCCACCTCCTAGAACAGCTAAAAACCACTAAACGCGAAGGATGGAGGCGCTTCAACATCGTCGCTGGCGAATCAATTTCAGACCATATGTACCGCATGTCCATCCTGACGATGCTTGCGCCTTCCTCCCTCTCAAAAAAATTAGACATCCCTCACTGTACGAAAATGGCATTAGTCCACGACATGGCGGAAGCGTTGGTGGGAGACATCACACCTGTAGACGGTGTGGACAAGGCTGAGAAGAACAGACGGGAGACAGAGACGATGGATTTTTTGACCGGTAAACTGTTAGGGCAGAGCACTGGAGTAATGGAGCAAGGAAAAGGGCTAAAAGAGATATGGCAGGAGTATGAGGATGGGATGACGTTGGAGGCAAAGTTCGTCAAAGATATTGACAAGATAGAACTTGTGTTACAGATGATGGAATATGAAAGGAAAGAGGATGGCAAGCTAGATCTCGGGGAGTTTGTATGGGTTGCCGAGAAGATACAACTTGAGGAGGTGAAGAGTTGGTGCAGGGAAATTCTCAAGGAGAGGGAGGATTTCTGGAAAAGGAATGGTCACAAGCTTGAGAAAGTGAATGGCTTGGACATTGGTAGAAAGCTCCTGGGGCCTGCAGAGAAATAAACGGAACAAAGATAGAGGGAGACGTGTGGCTTTCCATACGCAGCTGGCACGTGGCCAGTTGAGTGTCTACCATTATCCTCCATAACGAAGTGGCAGACCCCGAAGCTGCGAGATCAAGACAGACTGGTACCCGCCTTTCGTTTTCGCGAAGCGCCTTTTTACCCTATGAAGGGTTCAAAGGACGAAGAACGACAGCATGCGAGAGTCAAGGATGGCCGTCTAGTCAGGGAACGTAGCAGCCCGGGGACGAACGTGATTTTTGTCAAGCATGATGAGCGTGGGGTAAGGAGCTTCAATCCGTCGAATAGAAGAACAATAGAATAATGAATTAAGTGAAACTTCTATAGAATGAGCAAGTCCGTAGAGAGGACTCACCTTGGCCCCACCGAAATATCATACGCCGGAAATAAAGTGCATGTACACATTCCAAAAGTTCCCCCAAACCAGTCAGCTCCACCTCCGTGTCCGACTTTTCGTTTACAATTGCTCTCTTATTCGATCCTCTCAATGCTTTCAAAACCTCCCACATCTTCTTTGCACCTATCTTTCAGCCTATCAAGAGCGCCCACCCCAAGGCCCCCACCATAATCATCACCGCCATCCCAATCTCTGCCCTGACCGCGCCAGCCGCGCCAGCAAAGGTCGGCGAACCCGTAGCACTAGAATTTCCGGCTCCAGTGACACTAGGATAAGAAGAAACCGAGGTTAACGCTACCGTACTAGTGGAGCCAGTATAAGTGCTGTTCTGGTTCACAGTCGGATAAGGTGGTACACTCGTCACCAACGGTAGCCCAGTAGAGTTAGACGGAATCAGCGAGGACGCAACAGCCACCAGCATCATGGTATTCGAAGCAACGATATTCGTTGACGTAGCAGTGAAAGATGTGATAGTGGTCTGGGAGGTAGTAATCGGTGTGGCACTGTAGATAATAAATTGAGGGGAGTAGTTGACAGCTCCGGACTGGCTGATGGAGAGGGCATAAACACCTTGTGTGGTGATTGGTGGGGGCGTCCATGTGTAGCTGGTGCCTGTGATACCGTCTTTACAAGGGTTAGCGGGATGGTAGGATCGGAGGAATGGACAAATGTACGGTATACTTACTGACGACTGTGGAGACGAATTGGAGGTTTACCGGATCGCCATTCATTAGGGATATTTCCACGGGCTAATTGACACGGATCAGTAAAAATTTTCAATACAAATCTACCGTCCTTGCAAGCGGTTTCACTAGGTGAGCTGGACGTACAGTATTATCTCCGGACCAGGTGAGAACGAAAGGAGTAGTAGCAGTTATACCAGTGTAATAGCCATTGGTGAATGCCACGGCTTGGGCAAGACCTGGAAGGAAGAGAGCTATTGCAAGGACAAGAAGGCGTGTCAAAGATGAAGACATGGTAGTGAAGAGACAGTGAACCACTCGTGGCGAGATGATGATTGAGATGCAATTGGTGCCAAAAAGAATTCCAAGAAATTATCAGTGTGAGGGTTGGAAATCACCGAGGACACAAATGAGTGACTTGAGTTAGAAATTTTGTGGTGATAAATCTGTTACACTGGTGCTCTTTCTTAAACCAGTCCCCACAAAACAAAGAAGGAGCACGTCTCTATTGGTAACGTCTAGACCGCGGAGCTTTGGATAAAGAGCTCGATACGGAAGGTACGGAACTAGGAGAAAGAGACCTGTTGGACTACCTTATTGAAGCCATTTGTAAGCGCTGTTCGGCCAGACCTCCATTATCCGGACTGGGGCAAGAGGTATCGTGGATAAATGGGAGGTAAGCAAGATCCTAGAATCTTGTACACCTTCTACCCGGTGAACACATCCCTACAATGCTTCTTATTAGACGCGCCTACCCTGAGAGGCCTCTCTTCTCTGATTCACTGAAGAAAATTATCATGCGCCACAACTTCTTAACAAGGACCTCCGCCTCCTCGTCCAAAGCCTATACCAATGTTAGACTTAGTTCTACCGCTCGAATATAGCAGTAGAGACAAAGAAGATAGATCTTACCCCTTCAAGTTGCTCCACTAGAGTTTGAGGCGTTCCTCTCTTCCGAATGTGGTCCTCAACAACCTCTACTAGCATCTGCTCTTGTACGCCTAGGTATTCCACAATCTTCTTCTCCACGAAAGGCTTTAGTTGCTCTCCCAATACGGTCTCGTCCACGAATTCCCACTTGACCTCCCATTTCCATAGTCCGTCCTTGTCCGACGGAATGTCAGCGGCCAACTGTCTAGCAGCCTGTGCTCTTTCCTCTTCTGACAGGCCAAGAGCATCGGCCGCGTTATCAAACTTGATTGGTATGAGCGTCCTTTTGACAGAGCTGTCTGCTTCCTCCTCGTCTTCGAGTAGTCCTTCAACTTCGGCAACTGTTCGCCGATTCAAGGCGGCAGCTTGTGCTTTCTGAGCCGCAGCTCCAAGTGATAGTTTGAATCGTTGTGGCTCTCGAGGTGTCTGAGCCCTTGTATCAAGTTCCATTGCTTGACGATTGAGGAAGTCGTCGGCCATCCCTCTTGCCTGTTCTCGTAGCTGTAGATCCTTTGCCTTTTCTCTGTCCTCTGCCGTTCGGTCCAGTTCGTCTAGTTGCGCTTCTCTACTTCTGAAAGTAGCACGGTTTCGAATCCACAGGCTTCGGTCAATATAATACTCTTCCACTTTCCTACTAACCTCAAGGTCGTCGTCCCATTCTTTCAAGCGCTTGGCGACGGCTTCCTTTTCTGCCTCTTGTTGCTTCTCTTCTTCTTTGTCCCGAGCCCTTTCTCTCTCAACTGCAGCAGTTCGACTTCTTTCTCGATTAAGCCACCTCCGTCTCTGATCCTGGTAAAGCTTCTCCTGTTCGGCCTCCTTCTTTTCCCTCCGACGCCGTTCTATTTCTTCGTCACTAGCATCACTATCCTCATCCTCGCGATTGATCAGGCCAGCCGCACCTGCACCATTAATGCCACTGCCGTTGACAAACGCTACACCTTTCTGGTAGTCCCGTGGTAGTTGTGATTCTGTATAGCCCTTTGGTCCAGCAGGTGCATTCGGCACTCCCCTATCTCTTGGGCCCACCGGGATCCCATTCGCACCTAGAGCTGGACCACTAGGAGCTGAGAAAGGAGGCGATGCTAGCCTGCTCGGTCGTGGTTGGCTGAGGTTCCGCTTTCGCTCTAATGCTTCGAGCTCTTCTTCTTTCCGCAAACGCTCAATATCACGACGGGTACTACGATCTCGGAAGGCTGCGATTTCTTTAGCGACAGTCTCACGCATCTCGGCTGGAATATCAGAGAGCTCATCGTCAATCGTTAGAGGTATGGTAACGACTTCGGCGTCTATTTTCTCATCTCCATTCTGCATCGAGGAATCGCCATCACGATCAAGGTTCGACATATCGTTTGAGGGGATTGGTAGTGAAGGGTTCTCAAGATCCCTGAGTACGGCTGCAAGTGAGCTCTTAGCGGCATCGAGACGCAGTTGTGCTTGTATGGGGTCTTGATCCCCCCTTGAGGCTTGGTATTGCTCTAGGTAACTTAGCGATGCGTCGTCAATGATTACCTAGAGCTTGAGGTCAGCCAACGGACTTCACCCATGAATAGCCCACAAAGTGTTCCTCACGAGTAATCTGCTCTTCTCTGGTTTAGCGTCCTCGCCATCATCCTCTTTTCTGACGGCGATTGCCTTTTGCTGCTTGACCGGCACCTCCACATCTTTCAGCACATCTACGGCTGTAGCAAGACTCTCAGGATCTTCGTACTCTGCAAAGCCGAATCGGCAAGCCTTATTGTCTGCATCCAATGCTCTTGTCCAACGCCTGAGGTTCCCAGCACACCGAACAATATGTTCAATGCCATCGTCACCACCTGCGCCTTCCGTGATACCTCCAATGAATATTGTTCTCACTATCTCGTCTTTAGTAGGTGGTACTAGCTGCATCATACTTTCTCGTACAGCCTGCCGTTGCGCCTCCATGCCGTGGCCTGCGCCTAAACCTGGACGAGCGGACCGTGGCTCAATATTGCTCTCTCTTCGCTGAGGATCTCCGCCTATAGGAAACGATGGCTTTGTCGGGCCGGTTGTACCGAGTCGTATAACAGGAGCCGAAAAATTGATGTTTGGCATGTTCGCAGGCGGCTGGAAATTAGATGGAAACCCACCCGGACGCCCTGGTTGTTGGCCGCTTTGCATACCCGGCGGCGGTGCTACTCCTGGAGCTGCCATCCCCGGCGGTCCTGTGACTGGTCAGCTTGCACTTACTGTAGGAGTGAGGAAGGTGCCCATACTCGAAGAAGATCCCATGCCTGGCGGCGCATTCTGCCCTGGAAAGCCCATGGCTGGGGGCCGGCCAAAAGGCGCGTTACCTGAGGACAATATTAGTAAAGCGTTTCGCTGGAACATGTACTTTCAGTGGGCTCCGGCGAGCGCAGAAACATTAAACCCCGATCTATTATTGATGTTCTTACCTGGGTAGTTATACATCGCAGCGAGAGATCTTGCAGGTAAAGTAGGAGAAGTTTTCGTTAGTGTCCTGGTGTAGGCATCAAGAGTACCAACGGAACTGCTAGATGTCAGAAGTAAGAATGTGTATTGAACCGTGTGGCTGCAAGTCGCGAATTTGCTTGGAAACTCAGATATTTGGGCTGCAGAACCGAACTTGCCGCGCGGGAGATTTGGCGCCCGCAGATTTATCACATGAGCTTCAGCTCAGTAACCTGCATAGAACAAGCTTGCGCACAAGAGGTGAGCTTTAGTAAGACAAGCTCAACCATGTTTGGTTACAGCTACTGAGTGACATATAGGATAACGATGGAAATCCGACGCTTTGGCGATACCCTTTTCCGATCTCGAACATCACCTTTGCTCTCCTGCCTTCTACCCTCGGTCTCTTCTCTATCCCTCCATACGATAGCAACACTCCACACATCATTCTCAACCCCTGGTAGTATCTCAATATCCAATGGAACCTCAGCTGGACGTTCAGCACGGCGATACGCCTCATCCTCTGCAGCCAACAACACCACTACTCCAGGTTCCAGTGAGAAGGAAGAACCATCACAGGACTCGCCATCAGCCTCAGACCCGTACCAGCCAGCCATTGATAAGCTACTCAGGGATACGCTAGATAGCAGACCTTCACCAGGCGGGACCCGTAGACGAACCTCTGATCATATCAATCCATTTCGGATAGGAAAGACTTCCAGCGACTCCGTGAAAGATGTTTTCAGTAGGACATATGGCATGCAAAAGCCTACAGAAGGCGCGTTTGCTAGTGGCATGGAGATGCCAAGCAGCTCTACGACATCCAGCACCACGGTCTCCAAAGACGTTTCCAGTACGCTCATACAATCGCAAGAACCGGCGACTCGAGCCTCTCTCACCATTCGCTCCCGGCCAAGTGTTGGCCGTACTGTCGAGATCAACCCAGAGCGCGGTGTCGATTTGGGGAGGGGTCTTAGAACTCTAGAGATCACATGTTCTATCAATAACGTGCGGACCGACGCAGCAAGACAGAGGTTCCATGAACGGCCGGGGTTGAAGAGGAAAAGGTTGGTGAGTGAAAGATGGAGGAGGAGGTTCCAGCTAGGATTTCGGCATGTGGTGGGGAAGGTAAAGGTTATGCGGAGGAAGGGATGGTAATGCTCAAGGAAAATCTCGGACCTGGGCAAGCCGATTATGATAGCACATTTCTACGGCTGTTACTTTACGTTCCTTATGTGTAAAATAACATAGGCACAAACATAGGCACAAACATGGAGCAATATGGCACGCAAACCCCCTTCTTCTTTGAATGCAACTTCTCAACTCGGGCTTTTTCACGTATGCTTCTTGAGCAAAATTCGCTCTCATCCTGATCTATTTATTTTTACATTGAGACTATTGGCCCCCAACCAGGGATCGGATAATATCAAAGCCAAAACGTTTTTATTCAAAGATTTCCAGGCTCGATTGGATAATTCTGATCTAATTAGGTTTATGTACGCTTTGAATTGAGTTCAACTTTTGGGTTCCAATCTTGTTATGCTAATTAGACACACTAGAGCTATGCATGTCGCTCCTTCCACTAGATTCGTATTGTGTTCATCGTTCTATCATCCACTCATCCTTAACCTATCTCATAGCCCCGTAAATCCTACGTCTTTCAAGCCTTCCTATCATTATGGAACGTCCCGGTGACGTCGCCAAATCATTGCCTTTGCCAACATCGAGGAAGGCAGCTTCGTCTGAACAGAACAGCTCGGACCACTTCAAGCCCTCGGTTAATGCTGACGCTGAGCTTTCTTTTTCTCAAGTCAGGTCACATTATAGCCCAGAAGAGCAACCATCAACGCCGCAGTCAACTTCTGAATACTCTAAAGCAGCGGCCAATGGCCCTGGCGATCAATATTTCTTCTGGAAACGAGCCCAACGCAGTTCGGAGACTGGAACATCAAGTAATGGCTCTGCACCTACGTCTCCAATCTCGCCTTTGACAATTCTTACCCAACGGAAACCCAAAAAGGTAGAGCGTCAAAGCCTGATACGTTCAGAAACTGCATTTACCCGAGAAGCCTACCCTAAAGCTAATGCATTTGCGCCAAACCTACAGCCTACAATTTCCGAGATTGTTGAAAAAGATGTCCCACAAGCCAAACAATCCCCGACATCGGAGACCACTAGATCCAGCTATTCTACATCCTCAATTGCTAGCGGTGAAGCTCAGAAGTCAACGGACATCCCTTCGCTGCGAATCCCCTTTGCTGCTACGAAGGATGGGCAGCCGCCCCGAGAACCCAAATTTGGCCACCGATGGAAACACGAATTATCTGGGCACTGGCTTGAGATAAAACTGGGTCGCAAGCTTCGTCTCAACGGCACACAGACCGTCTCCGAGGATGTTAGTCCGGGAATTCGTTCAACAACGTCGCCAATGCCACCAGACAATGGTCAATGGCATAGCGGGAACGCAACACTACCGGGTCAGCTGTCGCCCGGTTCTGGGACAACCATCAGCAAAGCTTCAACTATTTCTAGTCGGGAAGGCCTATATTGTCGCACGAAGCGCCACCTAGGTCTGAAAAAAGACCCAACAGGTTCTACCCATATCGCGCCTCCGCGAAAATCCGTCACAGGTGAATTGCTGCAAGAAGCTTCAGATGCGCTTCGAGATTTTTCAGAGAGAAAAACGTTGCAGGGGGAAACGTCATCCATTGCCACCACTACCGTATCGATCAGTGGCAATCGCATTTGGTTGTCACCTCTCCTGCCAAATCATCGGAAAACGGCACATTCTGCTTCCAGTTCTATTCGAAACTTATTGATGGGTAAGCCTCCCCTACCAACGCCTGACCCAGAAGCGATGTATGAAGGGTCCGACGCAAATACCTATCTTCGGACAGAGATAGCTGACCCTGGCGGTCTCAATTTTCTACCGTCCGAGGCCCGCAAAGTTGGTACGCCGCCACTATCTCATGCGAACCGAGGGTTCTTCTTCAACACCGGTAAGACTACAGAAGAAGGAAACAGTAGCCCAGAATCTGGAGGGCTTTCCACCCCAGGGTCCACTCCTGGAGGAACTTCGAGAAAGCGCAGAGGCTCTGATTTCGATTGGTACAAGGTGAAAGAGGCCGCAGATGAAGCAAAAGACGAAAAGGTAGGGTTTGAGCTGAACATGCCAGAGCATCTTCCCAACAGTCCAATGTGTCCGAGAAATTCAAAGCACAAGTCAGGTGGGAGAGGAGTGTGTGTCTATCATGGTAGAAGGAGGATATCGTCTTTGAGTGGCGAAGATAGGAGTAACCATAGCAATCAATGACTTGGTGGTACATTGCCTGCCCTATACTTGTGGTTCTCTCCCTGATAAGTAATCTTAAGTGATTACTTGCCTTCAACCGCGCTCCTGTCCATGCTTTCAGCAACATCATGGACCTCTCACTCCCCCCAAGAATCTGCCGAAAATTCGGCAGTCCAAAGACCCAGCTCCATCTCGAACTATCACAAGTTTGGCATCTTTGAGCTTCTTGACCTGCAGTTCTGGAGAAAAGAAGCCTGCCTCTAATTCTCACACACTTCCCTCACCCCCCTGTACCCCGAGCGTTGGCGAGTAGGACCTCAGCCCATCTTTGTGCATCACCACCACCTGAAAAACCCTCTTCTTACCAACACCCTGCCTTCCCCCCACCCACCCCCTAGCCTCCACACACGCATCCACAATCTGAAACGCGCCCACGCTGACATCAAGCAGCGAGAAGATATCCTGCGCCATCGGCATCAGTGCAACAATCTCGATGATGCAGTCGCCGCCCCGCCAGCGGGCCTGGACGGCACGATGCGAGAGCCGCGCTGACCATAGCATGGGGTCAGTCAAGTCGGGAACAGCAAGGAGGTTGTTCAGGGCGAGGTAACAGTCGTGTTTCGTGATGACGTGGGTGAGGGGGGAGGGGATGTAGCAGGTTGTAGGGTATGGTTTTGTAATTGGAGGAGGAGGGGTTGAGTTGGTGGGAGGCAGGCCGAGGGAAAGTTGGAGAGAGGGAGGGGGGAGAGCGACGGAGAGGGCGAAGAGAGAAAGGAGGGAGAGGAGGAGGAGTGGTGGAAGCATGCTGATTGTGGGTTTGCGGGGTCACTGTGTAGTTTTGGACAGTTCGGGTGCGCAGAAAAAAATCCTTGCGGAGTTTAATCCTAGGGAATATGGATACCGTAGGCGACGGAATTTAAGCGCCTTATAACATTGTTCGTACTCGTATGCACGGGGTTTCCAGGCACTCTAACCTATAAAGGTTAGTTACAGATAGTATCGGGCTTAGCGTGCTAAAAAGGGCACTAAGATAAACAGTCATAGGGTAGTTAGCGTGCGCGGGAAACCCGTGCATAACTCTACAAGCGGCGTTAACAAGGCCTATCAACCGCGAATCGCGTGGTGGTAGAAAAGGCGCAGGCTATAGTCTGTCGGACGTGGAGGAAGTTTTGCATTGATACCGAGATGCTCAAATACGAAAGCGGGCACAGAGCATGATGGGCGAGATAAGGAAAATTTATGAAGGATTGAAGGCTTGCCAAGGTAGCCAAGAAGACAACAAAACGGATGACGGGGAGTCAGAGGCGAACGATGGCGAGAAGCCTCCAAAACCTTGACCACAATTTGACCGGCATCAGCGACTCCATATTGTTCTCACGCAATCATTATTTGTTTTAGGTGGGCTAATACTCAATACCTTGAAGTTCTATTATTCCATTTCAGCCTCAATACTATCAGATTATGATTGTGTTACAGATTGTTGATTATGGTCAAATATCACATCAGTAGACCAAATAGCACGTGCGAATCATGATCATGCAAGTATCAGGATATCTGGATTATGAGTATCACGATCAGCCAACGCCATGCTCGATAAGGCTACTTCGTTTGCAGCGATGTCATAGGTGTATGTTTTGCAACGTTCTTCAAGTGACTCTTGAGATCAGCAATATAGGTGCCAACCCCATTTATCAGCGCTCTCTTATATATGGGGCAAATCCGTTGCCTCGGTATTGACTACACATCCTTCGGTGAACACTGTAGAGGCACCGAAGAAAATCATCATTTATGACGGCAAAAAATTGCATTTAGGCGAGTGTCTATATGATGCACTATACCATCTACAGGGAAGGTATCCAGGAGCGGAATCATGGGTCGACGCCATTTAAATTACTTGGAACAGCAGACGACGACTCGAGGAATACTTCTAAGCTTCTAGACCGAGTGGGGCCGCCAATATTGCGATTTATCGAAGACAACGTCGTCTCCATGAAAGTCTATGAGTTCACTTTCAACAACCCTAGCTTCTACGACAAGCTCGGAATAGAGTTTATTGATCGTAATTCGTGGTTCAGCTATGTGGGCATGGATCGTTCAGGAGGTTGCCTTGGCGAAAGCACTTATTATACTGTGTGGCAACAGTCACATATACTGGGCGCACTTGATTCATCCTGTGACTTTCACCGTGCAGAATAACTGGATGTTTTCGTTGACTACAGGTTCATTTGTGAGAAGTGACATTGGCCTTCTCTCTGGACCTTAACTTAGGCATATCACAACGCTTGCAGCTTGCTCACGTACTAGCGAAGCGCGAGAGAAACACCTCTCCATCAAAACTTGTGCAGAGAGTAGAAAGAAATTTCTTCATGCGTTTCTTCAGCACAATTTGAAGGTAGAGCGGAATTGCCAGGCAGCAGATCCGCGAGACAAGGTATACTCAGTTCTTGGGTTGACAAGGAGCTTTGATACATCAGCACGAGTTGACCTACCTCTCCCGGGCTATGAAATTCCCATCTCATAGACGTACACAACGGCTACAGCCTGCTTACTTGAATATCTGCCTTTGGTTCCTATACTTTCCTTTACGGAAGGAACGAAGGGGCAACGAAGACTCAACTTGCCTTCTTGGGTGCCTGACTTCGGTGAGCCGATCTATGAAAGTTTTAGTACGATGGGTCTTGCGCCCAGCTACGGTGCTTCCCGTTGTGCTCGTACTGGTCCCCAACCACGACGAACTGTTGGAAACACTCTACACCTAGCTGCCGCCCCGTTGTATGACACTATTGCGGAAACGAGTCTGCCGTTGGATCTCCGAACTCCGTTGGCTATGCTGATTGACTGCATTAAGATCGATCAAAAAGCCAATGCCGAGTACAGCAATGGTCAGAACAGTTTTGAAGCTCTCTGGCGGACAATGATCGCCAACTAGATCGCTGGCACATTTCCGGCGCCGCCGGATTTTGGAGAAAGTTTCTGTCAATGGCTTGTCTATTATGTTGTAGCAGTCCTCCTGCAGAGAATGCGAGAAAACCACACATCCATCCTAAGCGATCATGGAAAATCATGGCCCCGATACCAAAGTTATCTTGAACTTTACCCTGGGTTTAAAATGTCATCGCTCGAGGACGTGCAAGCACTGGCGTCCCATCTGGCGTATGGTAAGTACCAGCTCCAAGGAGTTGAGGGTACTTGATGCTCTTCAAACGCGGCTCTCGTCTGCCTTCCTCTGTGTCAATGGGGGGAGAAGGCTATTCAGGACCGCAAACAACCTCCTGGAGCTTTGCCCGCAATCGGCTCGCGTCCGCGATTCAGTCTGGATTTTACATGACACCATAATTCCTTTTGTCCTACGACCGGTTCCTGGGAGTGAAAGCTTCCAGCTTGTGGGCGAATCGTATGTGCATGGCTTCATGCATGGCGAATTGGTTGATTCTGGAAAAGCGGAACTTCGCGAGATCATGCTGACATGACTGCAATGCACCTAAAAGCGGACATCTGAATATCTAGGTTGCGGTTTTTTGGTGTTGCAAAGGCCTTCGTCATTTCCATCAGCCTCGGAAGCCATCCCGTCATCCCCCGGCTCGGCCGCGAAAAGCGACAGCTCTGGGCAAACCCTGACTGAGCCTCATGAGCTGGGGTTAGAAATCTATCCTCTTCATTTGCCACCATGTGGATTTTAGTAGAGAAAGATGGTGATGAAGAGAAATAGAATAATAAAGTAATAAACCCCAGAGTTTCCTTTCCTGGTTCGTATGAATAAGGAGAATAGAATGATCAGTTGGAACTTACCTGAGCCAGTCGGAGGATGCAGAGCGGCCTGATTGGCTTTGTCAATTCTGGTTCACTTCATAAACGTCCCGTCCTCCTTCTGCAGGGAAGGAAAGGGTGGCCTATCGAAAGTTTTCGATTGAGATTACTTCGAAAGACGAATGAAGTCCAGAGCCTACTAAAATATTGAAAGTTGAGAGACTTACTACGAGGACGTGAATAATACCAAATTCAGCGATTCGGAGCTGATAGAAATTACATAGGCAACAAGCAACGCATTTTCGCAAAAAATGATTGCTTGAACTTGTCCGGAATAATTCATTCCGCTACCTTTCATTAGTGATAGAGGGTATGAAACAGAAAGGAGTATGCTAGCTTAGAGTATGCGAGCACATATCTTCCATGCTGATAAGCTTCGAAGAACTGATCAGTAGTTGACTAACAGAGAGAAAAGCAAGGGTGTTGGCACAGGACTGGATTCTTTGCTATTTATACAGAAACGAGATCTTCAAACGAGATATGTGTGGAAGCTGGACTATATTCCAAGAACAGACCGCAGACTCTCTTCCACCGGTATCTCAGACAATCCTCGGCCTATAAGCACGAGCTTTCCCTCCTGCTTGATCGCGCTCTCATCTTGCCTTCCTGGCGGTTGAGGGTAGGTTTCAACATCCACGACTTCGAAAACCTCGCGGACGCCTTGAATCATTTTCGTGGTACCGAGTGTGGTCAAGACCCGACCTTTTGTTCTATGGATAGACAGATCATCTACTGTGTTCGACTGAGACCGTAGGGACGAGTAAGATTGAAGCACGGATTCCCAGAGTAAGGACCTGAGCCATGATTCCAGGGATGTGAGTTGGGAAGCGGAAAGAACGGGGATGGATAGTGCGAGTGTTGAGATTGTCTTTCTTCTGCGTCAGCCAACGATTCAGTCGGGAGAGGAGATAGGGGAAGCTTTACAGGGTCGAGATGACTATGCACTCCTTTACTGACGATATCCAGAGAGCCAAGCCCATCATAAGCATGTAGATCAAGCAAGAAATCTTCAAGCTTTGGCACTTGTGCATACTGTGTAATATGCACCTTCGCCATCCCATTAATCGCTTGTACCCTTTCCTTTACATCAACCAAATGGCTGGACTTCACAGCATCGCTTTTGTTGATAATTATTACGTCCGCGTGGGAGATCTGCAAGTGTGCGGTCGTTGTGTGGGGTCCTTCGTGATCCTCTTCGCTATTCGCAGCGGGGGTTTCGTCAAGACTTAAAAGGATGTTCCTCGCATCAACGAGAGTGACTATGCCATCTAGATAGATAGAGCTCCCCAGGCCGTCATCGACCCAGAACATCGGAGCTATATTGCCCGGATCGGCGAGACCGCTGGTTTCGAGGATAATGTAGTCAAAGGTGCCGCGGCGTTCCATAAGAGATTCGATTGCATTGACGCCGGAGTCTCTGAAAAGCATGAGTTTTTAGGAGACAGCATAAGAGTAGGGCGCGGTACTTGATTGAACAGCATATGCAGCCGTTGGCAAGTTCGAGCCATTCTTCAACTGCTTTGCCGTCTTGGGAAACGGTAAGGGCTTTCTCAATGTCAGCAGCTGCTCGAAGATTCCATTAGTAAAGCCTTGGTGAATGCTTTTGGCTTGATATACAACTTACAATCGCCAAACTCTTAGAGAGCTATTAGCATATAAGTAATGGGTACAATAAGTATCATGGTGGGTACAAGCCGTTTAGTATGACTGCAATTTTCTTGCCATGTTGCTCTTTAAGGATGTAGTTGACCAGTGTAGTCTTCCCTGCGCCAAGGTAACCTGGATATTTGATATCAATGACAGATCCGAGTGCAGTTTGCGACTTGGTTTGTTCAGCTCACCGGTAACTATGGTTAGAGGAACCTTCGCCAGGCTCAATTCACGTAGCTGTGACGCTATACCTGAGGCTTTTTTGTTCTCAACGATTTTCTTTACTTCATTTACGTCAACCAAAGCTGGCGCATCTTCCTCGTTAATATCCATTCTTTCAAACGAAAGATGAAGGAGGCAAGAAGGAAAGGATTAACAGCGATCAGGCCAGCGGTGGGACTTCCTCGTTTCAGGGACCCAGCATCTATGGAAGTAACAATCAAGAGACAGTTGGATAGGATCGACTCGATAAGGCTGTTGTTCGATTCTCCAGCTTTGATTGGTGCTCGAAACGACAGCGGGTCGGACCGCGGCGCCGATTGGCCGAATGTTGAGGCTCAACCAGCAAAGTCTGCTTCTCTGAATGATTCCCGCCTTAACCCTCGACAGCCCGGTTACAGTTATCACTACTCCATTCCTCCCGAATACGAAACGAGGTTGTTGACACCACCGTATTTCAGATCCAACAGATATCGATTCAACTTCCCAGTTATCACAATGGACGCACCTATGGGCGGTGTGTCTCCCTCGAGATCACCGCGTCTTCCAAGTCCTCCCCCCTTCCCAGAAGTCCAGATCGGTCCCAAATCACCCAGCTTCAACCCTGAGCAAAGTGCTGCTGTTCCCGAAAATAGCGATACCACGAAATTTGACAACGGAGCGATGCGAAGAATACGCCCTGGGACAAAAGCTGCCGATATGGCATCTGGTCCCCCATTAGTCCCGTTAGCCGAGGTGAAACCCCCAAACTCTCTACTCTTCACAATTTGAACTCACCTGCTCCTGCCCAGCTGGACTCACCTTTCCAACTTCAAGAACACCTCAAAGCCCTCTACCATCACCATACCAAATCTCCCTCCTCCAATACCACTATCCCAATCAACCATGACACAGCCTTCATTCTCGCCAACCCACCAGACAACGTCGACCGCTCTCTCTGGCTCTACGAACTCTGCCGATTTCTCGTCCAAAAGGCCAATAACCTCATTGTGGCCTTTTTCGCCGAAGAACCCCCTTGCTCCTCGAAAACTTGCCCCGAGATGCGCGCAAGCGAGTGGCAGTATCTATGTGCAGTGCATGATCCGCCGAAAGCGTGTTGTGCGATTGATTACTGTTGCCATACGCTCGATTGGGCGGCGAATGTTTTGACGAGTCAGAAGCATTTCCCAAGTCGGTTGACGCTGGGGACGGAGTCAGCCGGGGGAGCGCAGCAGAGTGTTAGGCAGTTGACCAATATTTTTAGAAGGGTCTACCGCATCTTCGCGCACGCCTGGTTTCAGCACCGGCAGGTGTTCTGGCAGGTTGAAGGGAACGAGGGGCTGTATATTCTATTCAAGAAAGTGTGCGATGTGTACAATTTAATCCAAGAAGACAATTACACAATATCGCCAGAAGCAGAAGGTATCGCCGCGAGTAAGGAGGAGGCGCCAGAAAGTGTGATGGCAATTCTCAAAAAGCAAGCTGAAGAGGAAGAACCAAAACAAGGCAACGAAGACACAACCACGACAATCTCTACAGGCGCCACCACCAGAAGACATAAGCACACACCATCCACAGGGTCCTTAGTCCCGACAATCGCCGAGGGCGACGAAGAGGATAATCACCATCACTCGCCGGTGAAGACTAAAGATCCGTCCGCCGAGGTAACCTCGAGCTCCACCTTACAAGCCCCGCCAGAAACAAATCGAGCAGAAGCACAGCTTCAAGTTCCTCCGGCCGAACCTCTCCATGCGCCTGAGATCGAAGCAGAGACTTCCAAAGCGGCTGATGAGGAAGAGAAGTCAAAAGATACGTCAACGGCGGAGGAAACGATGGAGGAACCCAATTCCAGGGAAGCAGATCAAGAGCTTCCGAATTCGGCCCCTGACAAGGTTCAGGCTGCCGAGAAGGGGAAGATGGTTGAGGAGGGAAAAGTGGCCGGTGAGGCGAAGACTGAAGAGTAGTATTATTTTTCACTGTGGGGAGGGGCTTCTTGTTGATTGCACTGCGTTCGGAGATACCCAAATATCCTTTACTGCGTTTGATATTGAGCAATGCGGGCGAGAAGTATGAGGATTGTAGGATAGCGATTTGACAAGAGAGCCTCGTCCGCACGGTCTCCGTGCTGAGGGACCCATGGACTGGTTACTTCAATTTCTGTGCCATCCAGCTTACACGCTCATGAACGCCACGCTAATCGAACACATCAAACCAAAAACATAAAACCAGCCCCTTTTCCATTTTTCCAATCAAAACCAGCTTCATCTCACCATCGGCCCTCCTTCCTTCCCCCACCCCCTCGCCCGCATACTCTCCTCCACCCTCCCCCAAACCCCCTCCACAACCTCCCTGTCCCTCCATCTCCCCCTAACCCCCTCCTTCTCATTCCACTTCTCCACCTGCACCGCCACAACCCCCCTACCCCACCCCTTTACACTCGCCGGCGCCTCCTCCCCCCTCCACCCAACATAGATACCCAGCACGTTCTTGAACAGCTCAGGCGGCGCCTGCCACTTGTAAGATTTGAACTGCCAGGTCTGGCCCGTGGTGAAGACGGCGACGACGCGGGACCAGTAATCCGGCTTGAATTGCTCGGGGGTGTCGACGAGGATAAAGCGCAGGGGGCGCGTGGGGTCGATGGTGGGGAGGAGGCGTTGGATGTGGAGGATTGTGGCGGTGGAGCCGGAGGAGCCCGAGAGGGAGCTGTCGGGGGGGATGTAGGCTCCGGATTCGAGGAAGGATTTGATGTTCGACATGCGTAGGAGGGAGGAGGCGCTGGGGGAGAGGAGAATGATGGGGTCCGGGCGGCGGGTGGGTTTTTTGGGGTTGCTGGTGAGGGTGGAGTTTGAGGGCGTGACGGAGGGTGCTATGGATGTGGCGGAGGAGGGCACGCCAGGACGAGTGGGGCGGGAACGGGAGAGGAAGGTTTCGGCAGTTTTGCGGATGTGGGAGAAGTCGGTGGGCTTGATGCCGCGGAGGATACTGTTACGGTCGCCCATGCGGCGTTCGCCGTTGTAAATTTCTTGCAGGCGGGGGTCGATTTGTTTGCCAGGGCGGGCGCCGGCGGCGCTGCTAGGGATGGTTGAGACGCCCCCTGCTGCTCCAGAGGCTACTTGGGCCGAGTGGGCCGCGGTGTCTGACGGCAATGGCTTGATATATTCACTTTCCTCGGATGCGCCCTCGAGCCAGGTGATAAGGTTCAGTCGCTCGACAAAGACGAGATGTTGCACCTTGCTCCCCGTTCCATCTGTTCCTGATAGTTCTTCATTGAGCTGTTCCGTCGAGGTGATGTAGTCTGGGATAGCGACATCTTTCTTCTGCCACGCAAAGTAGATACTTCGAAGATCCACGGGTTTGTCCGAGGATATGAATCGAGTTGGCGTGTCGAGGGAAAATGCCTGGTGTTCTGGGTCGGAGAACTGGAGATGCGTAGCAACTGCAAGGTTTTCGACAGCGTCTGAACCTGGGGTTGGATCTGAAGATTTCGTGGGGATTGGGGGTTGATTTGATGCGATTGAGCGTCGGAGACTTATGAGAGGGTCCGCGGATGGTAGGTCCATGGTGGACAAATTATGAAATTATAGCTTGTTAACAGCAGCGAAGCATGTTTGGAGGAACGCAGAGGTCTCGAGGATTATGGTGTCGAGCGCAATATGTCAATCGAAATAGCATTAGGGTAGATATATATTGTTGAAGCTCTGGATCGGCGAAATAGAAGGCCCGGCTGTCAAACAAAAGTGCAATCTCAATGCCGATTGCTCTTTTTCAGATTCACCAGTATATCATAGCTCTAGATGTGTTATTTAATTTGAGTTAGAACCGCTTTTTGAAGTTGAAGAAGCGAAGTATCCATTTGGACAAATCGGTCTTCCCTTAATGAAGAAAAAACCAACTGTCACTCCTACTCTTCCTCAACGTAGCCCTAAAGTTCCACTCAAGAGCTCCGCACTTCACATAAGCAATCCCTCCGAATACCTTCTACTTTCTAGGCACAACATCAAGGAACAGCACAGCCGACAATTTCTTGTTCGGACTATCTAAGTAGAGTTGCTAGTGAAGATCAAGGTTTTACGTTCCGCATGGGGTTTGCTTCAAGACGACGATCTGAAGATGTTGTGGAGTATGTCGGGGCTTCCTAAAACTATGTAAACGAAGCTTGAATAGTGCACAGCTCCAGCGAGTCTGCGTGGCGTCTCTACATTGCTAGTTACGAGCTGAATTGACTCCCATTGCCCGAGGGGCCCGCAAGCCCAAAGGATCAAATCGGCTCAAGTCAGAGCTTTCTGCATATGTCCATTCCTCACCGCCAGATCTCTTTTCCTCGGATTTCCCACTAATTTCTTTATCTCTTTCCGTTATCGAGCTTGAGACTCTGTTGTACTGCGTGTCTCGCTCCTTCGAACGGCCATGTCGCCGCAGGAAATGGAGGCTGAAAGATGTACAAGGATGCAGAATTAAAGATGGTTGTCAGTTGAACGTTGTGGCGTGGCTGAAGGTCGGCACCAAAACCAGACCAATGCAGGTGCGGATGTTTAAAAAGGTTCGACCTCGAGACCAATGCAGGAGACGGACATCGCAATCAGACTATGACCTTTACTAATCGTTTCGATACCTAATCTTCTCCATATCATTCGGCTCAAAGGGAAACGGAAGTCAGGATTCCCACCAGCTAGTGCTAGCCACGCTACTACCAGCGCAAACTATACAAGAAAGAGAATAGGATGTCGAGAATCTTCCTGCTCCAAACTTCCGAGGACGGAATCCATTTTATGTGCTCATTGGCAGGTGATCAGACCATTGCCCAGACCTTCAAATCATCTTACATACGCGAATCTATAGTGGACAAGATCAATGTGTTACATTGTCGATATACCTCCACACATGGATCTTCATCAAGATTTGTAATCGATGAACGATTCGATGGCACGAAAATATCTAGAGACAATGTCCCTCCTTCCAAGTATGCTGGATGCCCCTCAGTCTTCACTGGCCAACTCGAGTGTTTCCTGGAGGAGCCTTAGCTAATAACGCACTCCACTTGAATGCAATACTTACGGCAATGGGGTCCACTAAGTCCGTCCTCCTGTCATTGCTTCTGCACGCCTCCACCCTGATCATGGATAATACTCGTCGAGGCTTGGAGCGGCATGAGACTACCCGACGCATTTGATAGGAGATAGCCAGCCATTTCCCAAGCCAGAGAGATGTTGGCCAATGGCAGTTGGTGGTGATGATGCAGACACTCCCTTTACCGATTTACGCTACATGTGGTACGAAACCGTTGGTGTACCCAGGATCTATAAGAGTCTGTGGAAATCCTTCTCACAAAGGATCAAAAAGAGACTTCCAGTACACTATCCCAACTGCAAGGTCTTTTAAGTCTGAATCTCTCTATCGTCCTTCCACCATGTCTGGAACCAGTCTCCTTCCTGTTGGTCTGGGTCCGCTTCTGCTGATCACAGCGGTCCTCTGCTTTGTTGCTCCTGCTCATGCCTTCGGTGCTGGCAATATCCCGGATACCTCCGCTCTTGACGGTCATCTGTGGCGCCATGGGGACATCGCCGACCTCCTTATCACGCTACCAATGAGCTTTATCACCAATAGAGCATTCAAGAAGATGGACGTCAAAGTCATCTATTTTGGAAATTGGCTTCGCGACTACAGCCAGCTATTAGATGTCGGTAGCATCACGAAAATCCCCGAGGATATCCTGCGCTCCCTCGTGAGTATCAGCGGTGCAGACTCAATGTAACGTCGGCTGATATTTCTACAATAGGTCTCTATTCTCGGGTTCATGGAACATGGATACGCTACTGGGGAGTTTGACGTCACTGCTGAGAGACTCGGTGTTTATCGCCCTGAAGAACATATTGGTGCGTAATGAATATCGAATGAATAGAGTTGATGAGCAAACACTAATCGAGACGTAGATAACCCCAAGGTAGTAGCGACCACTGTTGGTCTTGCAGAGTCTGACGTTCCTCGTGACGCAGGGCTATTCTTCAGACGCGCAAAGCGTCCAACGAAATCTGAGGGGCCCAGTCAAAGACATAGGTAAGTTTGGGAATGTTCCATTATGAGATTTCCGATCGCTAGCTTCTAATCTTACGACAGAGCTGGCGATTGACCCGGAAACGTGCATGAAGAACTACATCGCCAGCGAAGGAAAAGGATTCGATACCTCTTCGGTTTATATTCGTAATCAGTTACGGGAATGCATTAGGCTTGGCCGAGCTGCGAGACAAAATGGGGATGCGGACACGCGCAACAATTGTTTCATCCATCTAGGTGCTGCATTGCATACTCTTGAAGGTCCGTGGTTTATCCATAGGAGACTTGTGTAGTCTCGTCGGAACATTGACCAAGTAACCCTCGAGCAACAGATTTCGCGGCTCATTCCAACTATGTTGAGCTGGCACTGCAAAAGTGTGGCGAGAAAGGCATATTTGCCTATGTTGGAGACGGCGCGAGATACTCGACGAAGACCGAGTCTGCAGTTGCACCCATCGTGACTGGCACTTTTGGTCCACTTGATCTGTAAGTCGCCGGTGGATTGATAATATGAAGACCGTCATTAAATGGATTAGTCTGCAGAGTATTCTCGGCGAGATTGACGACAAAACGGCTGCAAGAAACCTCAACGAGCTCGATGAGGTAAGTCATCCTTCATTCGCCAAATATCAGATTTTTTAAAATCAGTTGCTAATGGTGCGAACAGAGACTGAGCATTAATCCTGCAATCACGGAGAACGCTCTTTGGTTATTGCAAGTTGCCCTCAGTGCCGGCTCAGCATTGCAGATCTTCAGTGGCGACCTTGCAGAGACGGCAAGGAACTTGATGGGCAGCGCGAACGAACCGTCTAAACATGCGGCAAACTGGGATGCATTGAACAAGGCACCAAACACGCTTTGGCAAGCGATCGAGCCGATTTTTGAGTTCAGAGACAGCATTGCCAAGACTGTGAGCGAGAACATCAACGTCCCATTCATTCAACCGACTATTGCCAAGATTTCTCAAGCAGTCGACATGTTCGTTTACTCACTCCTATCTGCGTACGTGAAGCCTATAATCGAGAATATTCGGCAAGAACTCCAATCGGTTACGAATGAGGTCTCCAAACAAGATGCGAATGCCGGTAACATCTTCGCTGCAGGCGATGACACCGATCCTAGCCATTCGCAGCTCGCCAAAGACCATTTTACGAATGTCTTGAATAATCCAGCCGGTACGAATCTCCTTTCTGTCTGTTTACTATCCACCGCTTACATGAGATGAATCAGGCTTGGTCGCCACAGCGATAACCAATCTAACCGCCCAGTCGGTGGTGCAAGCTTGGGACAACGACAATGTAGATGCTGAGGCTATCATTAACGAGATCCTCAAGGCTCTTCATCATCCCTTTAACGCAGACCCTTTTTGCCGTGTCCAGATGCAGATGCTCGCTATTGTCAAGGTTTGGTGGGACGCCAAGCCCGACAACGAGAAAGCTAAGCTCCGCCGCCAACTCAGCAAAGAGGGAGTTCAGAACAAGGAGAACCAAATTATCGTTGACCCGAGCTTCTGGGCCAGCCAGGCCAAAGGCCCGGCTAAATTCGAAGGTTCTGCACCCAACCTAGCAGCCGAGCCTAACAAAACTGGCGGAGACGCTGTTGTGGCTGTAATCACGGATATCATCAAGAATGGCTTAGGAATTGGCGCGGGCGGGCCGCTGAACATTCCAGGCATTTCCCCAGGGATGACCAACCCGCTCGACAAGCTGATCGCTCAGGCGGGAAGTGATTTCAGCAAGGCTATCGAGGATGCGAGGTTGACAATTCCGCAAATTGCTTCGGCGCCTGGGATTGGAAGCATTCTCAAGGATGCACTGGTTGATGAGATTGCGGCGAGTGCCAAGACTGCGGTGCAGACAGTCAATGATATTGGCCGGCTTGCCGACGCCGCTGTGGACGAGGTTGCTAGTTGGTTCAGGTGGTAGAAGAAGCCAGAAGGAAGCTGATGAAGCTGAGGCATAGCTCATTCAAGAAGTCTTCGTTTAAATTGCGCCTGTTGCATGCAGAGTCTTGGTCCATTGTTCGAACCCGTCTTTTCTGTTAAAGCTCAGTCTCAGCTGCAAAAGTCAATCCAGATCATCCCGCAGAAACAAAATCAGGTATTATACCAGCTATAGTAACATGCCTCAAAGCTGGTTTTACAAAACCGATTTGTACCAAGCACACAATCCTCCAAATACGGATTTTTGAATGTTTACCGCAGCATTCCCAACCAAGAGATGTACAGTAATCTACCATCATAGACTGGCACGACTGGGCAAACCAGTAGTCAAAGCCCCGGCTACTCAATTCTCAAAAGTATCTATCAAATCCGTAACCCAACCCTCCTCCAAAAAAACGCCCAGACTGCCACCGAACAAACACATCAAACACCATAAACATTCCACCAAGACCCACCTACCTACCTATGTATGTAAACCTCTCTCTCCGCACAACACCCCCAGAATACCCCAACCCCAAGCCATCCCCTTAACAATAAAACCATAAACAAAACGCCACCCACATTCCCACCTCAACATTCCTACAACATTCCTACAACCCAGAAACCTAGCCCAACAAACATCCCCATTTATCCCCCACCCCTCCCTGCCAAACCCCCCAGCCAAACCCCTCAAACCGCCAAATGAAAAAGCCCACTCACCACCCCCCCGACCTCTCGCAAAACCACCATCCACCATCCACCATCCACATCCACCTCTCCAAAACCTACCTACCATACTTACGGGTGGTTCCTACAGTATGTAATTTGCGCACACACCGCAAATCAAATCTTTTGCTTTTTTCCTTGATTGCCCAAAAGATTGGGGGATTTGCAAATAGGGAGAGAGAGTCTAGTAGACCGGTTTTCGCAGACGTATATATACTGTGTATCATAGAAAACATGTACCATTAAATGATTGATAGTGGTGGTGTTGTTGTTGTTGTTGAGAACAGAGATCTTCTTATGATCACTAACGGGTTTCGGGGCAGAGATGGTTGTAAATGTAATGGATTAAATAATGGCAGACTGTGCCACCCAGAATGATGTCTTCAAACCTAAAGTCTATGTGAGGTTGCCCATAGCGAGCACCAAAGACATTCTATGTACAAAAGGCCCCGGTCTATCGAATTCGGATCCCCACGATCCGTCCGCAAACTGATCAGTGTACCCCTAAACGCCTTGCAAAGATGGTGGAAGCGAGTGTCGAAAAAGAAAAGGCAACAGCCGTAAGCATCGTGGATGGCAAGAAGATAGATCTAGGCGGCGCCAGCGGTGGCGGACGGCTCCTCAATCTTCGTGACCTGGTTACCAGCACGGATGATCCTTTGTCCCTGATCGTCCTTCACATACTGCACATCCTTGTTCTCCCTCTGTGCGCGCTTCCAGATCTCAACCTCGCATCCTCCGCGGATAACGCCGACTCTCATGGTAGAGAGCAAGTTGTGCGCGGCGTTGGAGTGCATGTAAACACCACCATTGAACATGGCTGTAGCATCCTTGCCAATGCCGGAGCTAATCATGGCTTTGCCTCCCGGGTGATGCTTGATGAATTCGGTGACGTCGTGAACAACCCCGGCGACGGCAATCAGACCGCGGCCGTTCTTGGCTTGGTCGACAAAGTCGTCCCATTCCATAACTGGGAGCGCATCGAGAGGGACACCCCAGTCGAGTTTAGAGCGCTTCTGGTCGAGTTTCTTCTGCATTTGCTGGACACGGCCCTTTTCGATCTCGTTTTGTTTGAATTGTTTGAGATCATACGCAAGACCAAGTTGCTTCCACATCCAGATTGACCATTTTGTCGGGTCATATTGATGCCACTCGATGGCGTTGCGGTAATCGGAGGGGAACTCATGATGGAAGTTGTGGTAGCCTTCTCCGAGCGTGACGAGGGCGGTAATGACGTGGTCACGGGGAGAGTTGCGGTCATCGAAAGGCTGGTCGCCGAGCCAGTGAGCGAGCGAGTTGACGCAGAAAGTGGCTTGCTGGACGAAGAAGATGCGGAGGATTCCGGCGTAGAGGAAACCGCCGAACCAGTCGCCCCAACCAAAGCCGCAAGAGAGCAAGGGGAAAAGAAGGCCCATGACTATGATGACTTTGAGGTAGTTGCGGTGTTGCCAAACGACGACAGGGTCCTCATTGAGATCGGAAATATCGGTACGGCCAATACGCTTGGGATTTTGCTTCATCAACATCCACCCAAAGTGGGAGTAGAGGAGACCTTTACGGACGGAGTATGGATCCTTGTCGGTGTCGGTGTAGCGGTGATGCGCACGGTGGTCTCTCGCCCACCATCTGACAGAACCCTCGACGGCTCCACCTCCGACAGCGGCGAGGAAGATCCGAAGTGGTAGAGTGGCGGAGTAAGACGTGTGTGCCCATAATCTATGATAGCCTGGAGAGGAGTTAGGAAAGGCGGAAGATCAGCGTCTGCAGCTTCTTGACTTACCCGCTGTAATACCTAGGCCGGTCATGAAGTAATAGACCACCGCAAACAAAGCGGTCTGCCATCGAAGCGGTGTCCAGAAAGCCTGAATGCAACCATAGATTGGAACGCCCACGATGAGAGTGACATTCAACCAATGGACGTGCTTGTGCCAATTCGCTCTCGTCACAGGAGAATCGGCGATGTGAGCTTTCTTCGGATCGTAAGATCTGCTTCGATTTGGCTCTGATGTTCTGGCTTGAGACGAGGGTTGTGATGAGAGGAATTGTGGCTGGACAGCCAAATGGCCGGCAGCTGGTTGGTTTGACGGCATGGTGTGGAGTCACTGTCAGTGTGATGTGGGGGAAGGTTGTAAAGAAGATGGAGAAAGATGGGTGAGGGTTGCAAATATTAAAGACGTGGAAATTAGTATGTTAGTGTAGTAGTGGGGAGAATACGGGAGTGTTCCCAGCGGAATTTGAGAGTGTTGTGCAGACTAGGGTTTGATAGTGTTGGCCACCAGGATTGGGGAAGTCAGCAATGATTCAAAGTCCTCAAGGTTTGTGTCAAAGGCTCAAAAGCGACTTCCTCGGTTCGATGCAAACCAGCGGCATAGTTGAGGCTCATCGCAGGGTTATCATAGCGACGTCTCCCCAGATTTCTAGATTTCTGTGTTGAGCCTGCTTCAGGCCAGTGAAACGTTGGGGCAGCCCAACAAAAATGTTTAGAATACTGCCGGGCGGTCAACAAGCCGGGCGGCTTGTGATTGGATCATCGCTTTTACAGGGGGCGCCCCTGCGTCATCATATTCCAACGATACAAATTGAAATTGTCGGTATTCTAAGTGTTTTCGACATCACTTCCACTTTATTATTGAAGCTTCAGTATAGTCACTAACTGCTATCACTTAAGCTTCATCCATCATATCATCATATCAACGTGTTTAGAAAATCAAGGGGATTTCGGGTGGCAGCGGTGTTCTGTTGGTTTAGGTGAGGTTATGACGAGTGCCACGAGCGTCCCACTGCAGCCCTAGGAGCAGTTGGGAGATCAGCCGGTACCTTAGGGCTCGGCACTCTCGGTAAGATGCATCAACTGCTCTGTCCCAACGTTCTGGAGCTTCAGAACAATTCTACTGCCGCCTGGTTTAACCTCGGCATCAGCACTGTGGACTTGGCTCGTGAGTTTCGGGAGAAGGCACCACCACGGAGGGCAAGGCAAGCCCCAGATTAGATGAGAATCCGGAGACACATGTGATTATCCTCTGCATTCGGTTGCTTCAAGCACCTTTAAGCTTCATCTGTCTGCAGGACTGGCCATGCCATGTTCTGCTTTTTAAACCTCCCCTTAGTCTTGTTGAGCAAAAAGCATTGCGTTTCTCTATCCCCAATTGTACGACATGATGCTCGTTTAACTTTGAACATATGGGAGATTCTCCCTCAACGGTTTAATGGGTCCAATGCCCTCGATTCCCTAATCATCATCTCTTATCAGTGATCGAATAATTGACAGCGCACCTCAATGGTTGACACCCCATGGCGTGCGGGATTTCCGACCTGTCCCCATCCATTCGTCCCTGAGCCATGCATCAGGTTGGACCGTTTGTTCAAGACCCTGCTGACGTGGCCCCTGCAGTTCTCTCTTCGGTTGCTTCGATAGTCATGCTTGACGGGACCCAGACAAACAGTCAACCGCTCGGCATCGCTACTCAACTTGGTAACGAAGGCCCGAAAGGACTGGTCTACATCCGTAAGTGAAATGCAAACAGATCGACAATCAATTAAACGCAAGACTGGACGAGGCGAAGGAATTGACGTTGTAATAACCCAAAATCTTGGAACCTAAAGTATGCTATTACACCACATCGTAGAAAGCAACACTGCTACGAGTACGTAGTAGGACTCGGACGTGGAGAATCCGAACGTGTAGTCGTGTGCAGCATTCCTGCATTATTGCATTCGGATTCAATGAACCTTGAACTTCGTCTCATTTGTGGAGGCCCCACAAAGTCATCTATACATTTTTTTCATTCCCACTCTTCTCATCTGGTTCCCCATTCAACCCATCTTCTTCTACTTTGCCGTGCCGAATCTGCCGCCACTCCTCCCGGTCATCTGCCGTATCCGCTTCGTTGGCCGTAATACTTGCGGCTTCATCCTCGATTTCCTCCGATAAGATCAGATTCAGGAAGATGGCCATAAAGGCAGTTATTGCGAACCCAGTCTCCATGATGAGCACAATGGCGTTGAAGAAGCCCTGTTTTGCGTGGTTCCCTCCTGTGTAGGTGAATACGTACGAGAACCAGGTTGGGACGAGTGTGGCGCCAAAGCCGAGAGACATGGCGGCAGTGAGGATAAAGCGGTTGCGCCGAGTGAACGGGACCGTGGATATGATGCGGACGCCCGATATCGCAACGGCGCTGAAGAGGAATGTAGTCATGCCTCCTAGGATAGAAGCCGGGATGGCCACCAGTGCCGCGGCAAACTTGGAAAATATTCCCATGACGATCAGGAAGAAGCATGCTGCGTAGCCGGCTTTGCGATTTGCACACCTCGTCAACGCGATAACTCCGTTGTTCTGAGCGAAGACTGATTGAGGGGTCATCGTACATAAGCCAGCAATAAGACCATTCATCCCATCTGCAAGCACTCCCCCCTGGATCCTGGAATCGAACAGCTTTCCCTCTACTTCGAGACGAGAGACATCGCACGTGGCAGTGATGTCGCCGATGGCTTCCATCATAAGGACAATATATACCGCCAGCAGGGGCAATACTATTGGTCCGTAAACACTAAGCGGAAAAGTGTGAACCCAGATGAACGAGACTGCTGGTGCAGCGATGATGCCCGAGGCATCGAAGTAACCTGTGGCGCCTCCAATGATGCAGCCAATGCAAAGACCGATCACAACAGCGCACGATTTCATGATTGGACTGCCGAAACGCTCGCAGATGATGATGGTCACAAACACCGAGAAACCCAGGCCAATGAACTGTGCACTTCCCCAAGGGAGAGCATGAGGAGCGCCGACCATTGGACATAGTGTGTAGGGACCGCTTGTCGGCCTTGTGGCGCAACTTCCGCTGCCACCAGCCCAACCCTGGAATGCGCTTTGTATCAAGGATATGCCGATGAGCGTAACGGTCGGGCCTGTCACAAGTGGGGGGAAGAGACGCTTCAACACAGATGGCTTCGTAAAAGAAAGAGCAATTTCCAGTAATGCACACACAATTGCTGTGCCGAGTAACGCTCCGTAACCTCTTGGGCATGGTAAGAAGGATCCATTGGCAGCAGTGGGACAGAACCCAGTGGCATACATTTGTTTGAAAGCGCCGGTGGCGACTGGTGATGATCTTAGAACTACGCTGACTTGGGTGCAGGAAATATTCTTACCTGGAATGACAGCAAAACTAGTCCCAACAACGGATATCAAACCCGTTCCCACATAGTACGGAGACTTATAGATGCGTAATCTAGTGATTTGAATAGAAGACAAGATCCCAGATACTATCAGCGACGTGGACACCAAGTATTGTGCCTCGTTGCCCCCCAAGTTGGCGCCCCCTTGACCGGCGATGATGATTGGGGGAGTGATGATTCCAGCTAGCATGGACAGCGAATGTTGAAAGCCCAGCAAGAGCGCCAAAAGTACTGGCATTCCATCGTTAAGTCCAAAGAAGGGAGCAGCTCTCCTGGTTTTGGTCATGAAGGGCAGATTTGGCTTAAGCAGGAACGCATAGTCATAATCGCCTATCAAGCCATCCCTGATATAGGTCAACAAAATCACGTCGGGGCCAGACTTCTGATGCTCTTACTTTGTTGAGAATGCTTTGACAAAGGTCCTTAATTTATCCGCCAACGTCCTTTTGGGCGCTGTATGCGGTCCAATTTGGTCTGGTGAATCGTCCATGTCGAAGAACGGCTCTGCCCAGCGGCCTTCGACTTCTATGGCAAAGCCTTGACCTATGGCGCTTACGATACAACGACAAGATCAGTAATTCTTTCTAGTGTTTTGCTCCTCTACAAGATCTGCTTGCCGATGCACGCAGAAGTGCCACAAGTGAACTTGGCAGGTATGAACTTTCAAGAAATATGGTCTTCTTATACTGTCCTCATATGGAAATCGAGGCGGTCGGTGCCGCCCATCTTCAATGCGATCTGCAAGATCTGAACTGTGAGATAGCCCGAAGATCCAGCCCCACATTAAAAAAAGATGGAGCGATAAGAGATTTCCACCGACGCATCTTTAGCCGAGAACTTCCGCCATCTTAAAGCGGAGAACCTGATGAGTTGCGATGAATGCAGCGGAGAACGAGACACTTAGAAGCTTAGGATCAAAGAACCTTCCCAATTACTCCGAAGAGTCCAAGGCGATTGTGTTTTGCAAAGTCTACCACCCCCATCAGGCAAGAGGCTTTGGCATCTGGTCAATTTACCTCTCTATCCCATATATCCTATATCGGAGTCCGCCTCCGTTGTCCTAAACCCTTTCTATTGGTAACGTTAGCCACAAGGAAATTCCCACACAAGACTCTGCAGATGCAGCGCCAGTTTTGGCAAACTTCCTGTGACTGCGTCTAGATTGAGCTTTGGAAACTTCAATTTTGCTCAGAATGCGAGCCCCGATGTGGACGTTTCATACGAATAATGCAATACAGCGATAGGAAACAACTTTTTACAAAAGAGACAGTACAAGAAAGTATTGTGCCATCCAATGCATGAAGTAAATAAAAAACGAGACCACGCAGATCGCTTCAGCAGAAAAAGCAACTCTTCAAGCGTATGCGGGGTTGATAGCAATTCCTACAAGGACTTGGAGCCAGGCACCAGATCCTCAGGTTGGTGCTAGAATATGTGCGGCTCGCCAAAGGCTACATCATTACTGCAACTTCCGGCACCATGGCCTTGCTGGCTGGCAAGAGGCCGTACAAATATCAAATATGTTATGATCAGTATCGAGAGAATGTATCAGAATTGATGCGACGCGATGACACCAACCACGATTGGTGGCAGTAATTAGGGTCAAACCGTAGTCTTTTTAGGAGCCTTACTAATATATCTTCCCTGGTCTCTCGATACAGTTCTTTCAGAATTGGAGGAAGTAATAACAGGCTCAAAGGTCAAGGGTGGCAGTATTCCCAATAGGATGAGTGCGCAATGGCAGATTGCGATCAGGAGCCGTCACTAATTAATAAATGCCGTCTGCCCCATCGATGGATATCGACTTTAGGTTCAAGATAACATCCTGGATTGCCTGGAGCTATACCTTTTGATATCTACTACAGGCTTCATGGATGACCTAGCATTCAGTTACGACAATCCCTGGGTCGAAACATCCAGCAAGTGCCTCTTCGTTGTCCACCGCTGGGCTCAGGAGTTTCTCGCAAGTCCGACTAAATATTTCTATCCTGAGGCTGTGTACTGTTTTAGAGCGGGACATAGATATTCAGCCGCTAGCCTGGAAGACATTTTCTTTACCTCTCCGTTGTCGCGTGGAGCATTTCAGTTTGTAAGGAGTTTGGCAATACAATACTTCCGCCATTTCAAACATAGAGAGAATGTGGGGTTTTCTATATACCCGGTTTACGGAACGAGCATGTACTGGGGTCGAACAATGGTTGAAGCATTGCTTTGATTCGGCACAGGAATTCTCTTTTATGGTAATGGCTGGCCCGAAAAGCGGCATCCAAACCTCTGCCCAAAGAAAAAACAAGTTCTGAACTAATGAATAGGCCAAGGCCAAGTTCGTGGTGACAATCGTAGCAGTCGATTAGAAGCTGCAGAAGAGGATGAAGCGATGAATCTAGAAATGGCGGAGAAATTTTATCATTTCCCTTTTTTAGTAGAACTTCTCATACTCTTGCTCTCCTTTTTTGATTGACTCTTAGCTACTAATGGAACCCACCGCTATACCTCACGCAGGAGTGCCACACAAGTCACCATGATCAAGTTCTCCCTAACAGACACATGCCCAACTATATTTGTCTCCTCTGTCAAGACTATGGAATGCCCGAGGGCTCAGACCTAAGGCTTGAGACAAATACATATGACGACATCTAGATAGAGTGATGCCGTCTACTGATCTCTAATCACAAGTGCCAGTAACAGGCTCCTCATTCTCCATCCCCTCGTCTCTCATCGCCTTCATCTCTAATATTCCCCCTTCCCAAGTCAAATCCATTAGGTACCTAAAGCTCCTTTCGTCACTTACCCTTTTCACACCTGTGCTCTAACATACTTTCCCATCCTTCTCTTACAGCCCTACCTAGCCATAGCGACATCACTTACCTCATCGATCCCCACAATACCAACATCCGCTAAACGACAAATCTTTCTTAAACCAAAAACCTCTCTCCCCCCCCCTCCTTAAAACGCAACCATAGGAAACAGCGTCGATTCCACCCAGGATCCTAATGTCGACCCCAGCCCCCCACTCATCCCTACCGCAGCGGGAACCTCCCTAATTACTCCGCCATTCCCTACCCTTCCCTTCCCCAGCATCACCCGCATCCACCCCCCCCCCTTCCAAAACCAGCAAAGCCAAACACCAAAAAGCCCGCTATGTAGAACACCCCCCGCCCCACAAATCACCAAACACCAGACCCGCAAGAGAAAACATCCCACAATACCCCCCCCATAGCGCAAACTCCCCCATCACTTTCAGCACCCCCTCCTGCCACTAAGACACACATATATCCAACCCCCAGCAGAACCGCCTAGTGAATCCTCTCTCTCAATTTCACCCCCTTTTTCGACTCGTCCCACCACCACCACGCACACTACATTTTATCCCAAAGAACAACCGCTCCCAGGTATTTTCGAATGTTCGGATCAGAAGCCCTGGAGAAGAGAGGGTGGGGATGTGCTTCCGCCTCTTTGTGAAAATTCAAAGGGGGTGGGGTTGGGCCTTTTTTTTTGTTGTTGGGGGGTGGGAAACTTTCAGTGTGTACAATATAACATCGTCCGATCTTTACAAACAAATCTTTTCTCTTTTTTCCCGCCGGGGGGGGGGCATTCAAGCGGTTCTTGCCACTTACTTCCCAGCAGCGCCAGCAGCGCCAAAGGGTGAAATGAGAGAACATGTTTCGAGTTCCTGGGGCTGGAAGGCTGTGTGTCTGTAGGGGGGGAGGGTTTGCAACGATGGATGATGGGGCGACTTTTCGAAAAAGCTTTGGTGTTTTCATGTGGGGCGCGTTGTTTTTATTAACTAAGTTGTGAGTGTATGTACTGTAGCAGTAAGTAAGTAAGTGAGTAAGCAAGTAGGTCTGAACCTGGCCGGCCGGCTGGCTGGCTAGCACTAAGAGAGTAAGGGAAGGGGGAAATGAGGGGGGGGAAGACTGGGAATTGCTTTTTTGGCAAAGAAGAGGGGGGGGGTGTTGAAGTTTTTTTTCTTTATTTTTTTATTATTATGGTAGAGAGATGGTTTTTTTTCCGTTTTACACGTTTTTCCTTCCACGAACTTTGAGAAACTCTCTTCAGAGGAAAACACGGTCAAAGTTTGTGGGGAAATTCTCGCAACAGGCGGCTTTTTGCCTTCCTGAGGAAAAGTTTAAACCGGGGTTTTTTTTTTTTGGAATAATAACTCGTTCTTTTTTTTTTTAACAAAGGGTCACACTTCGAGAAGAAAGAGTGGTGTTTCCATTGTCAATATCTGGGTTGTTTGCTAAGGCGTGGGGAGAGTCGTGGCTGGCTGGCTTGGGGATGGGGATGGGGATGGGGATATTCTTATTCGAGCTTTCGAATCTAGTGAGGGGGGGCGGTACATGAAAGAATGGAAGTGGGGATGAGGGGATTGGGATTGTGAGTGGGAAGGAGGTGGAGGTGGAGGTGGAGAGGGTTTGCAATCTGTATCTCTGAACCCAAACAAACGCCAATGCAGACAGATCAATCCCTCCCTCCCTTCCCTCTCCTTCCCCCCCCACCGAAAAACCCAAAACCCAAAACCCAAAAGCCCCCGCGACACCGCGAAACAAACCACCAAGACTAAAATAAAAACCTCCCCTCCTCTCTCTCCACCGAAATCTTTTGCTCTAAATGTGAGAAACACGGGCCCTATTACAGGTATGTATATGCGTACTCCGTACTAGGATTTTTTTTGAGCGAGTGCGAGAGGGTGGGTGGGAGGGTGGGGGTGGTGTTGGGAGTGATGGCTGGGGATGAGGGGGGCGGGAGTGAGGGGGGTGAGGGGTGGGGTGGGAAGGGTGGGGTGGGAAGGATGAAAGTGTGAAGATTTAACAGCATGGGTTCGGCATGCGGTATACTAGAGAAAGGTTCCCCCCTGCGCATAATCCGAATTGATGAACAAACGATAGATTGAAAAGATGGATAGATCGGAGGGGTGGAGACAATGAGTTTGGGCTCGGGGAAAAAAATGGCAGGGACGAAACTGCCGAAAGATGTTATTTTCACTTTATGGGAGAGCAGAAAGGGAAGGTTACGGAGAGCGGAGTGTTTTCAGTTGGCGATGGACAGGAGATGAATAAGTTTGGTTTTTTTAGCGGAATTACATGATATATCTACTTGGCGTTAGTCTTCGTCAAGCATGTAGCTCTCTGCTGGTCTAGGAGAAAGGATCTTCTGCGTTTTGATGAAGACGGGGGTTTTGCCGATGGGGAGGGTGGGAAGGGGTGCGGGTGCTGGTGGAGATGAGGGGGGTTTGGTATGGAGGGGGTGGGGGGGGTGCGGGGTGGTTGTTGTTGTGGTTGTGTAAAGGATGGTTGAAGTTTGTGTATCATTGTACAAGGGGTTGGTGATTTAGGCCGAGGTTGTATGATTGTTGAATGAGGAAGTGGAAATGACGATGAAGTGGTGTGGCGAATAGATGGGATTGAGCTGAAAAGGAAAATAGTGAGTATCGCAACCCTGAACACCCTTAGGCGAGTCTCTATCCGGACACTACGTCGCATAACGAAGATGCTGATACATAAGATGATCAAAGAGCGCATGGTACTAGGGGGAGCTCCTAAGACAATCAAAAGGTACATGGCACAACAGGGAGGCGTATTGTCCTACCTAAGGTACCTGGCCAGGTCAAACAGCAGCGCTCAAATCGGGTTTGCGCTTGGGGCCAGCTGTTGTGCATTAGGACTAGGCCATAAAGGAGACCTTCGGCTCCGCCCGGCCTGCACATAATACATTACTCCCTTTATGATTCCAGGAGGTGAATGATGCTTGTCAATATCGCGCTCTGCTGGGCTGGATCTAGAATGAGCGTCTGCGCGTGTGCAGCAATTCCTACAGACTTGATGCTGGAGCAAGGAGGAAGCCGGGCATGTCCGAGCTTTGCAGATGCGTGGTTCGGGTTGAGACATGCTGCAGCTGCGCTGGATTGGGAGGTGTGGGCTCGCTATGGTAGCGGAACTCGCCTCAAGGGGGGTCGAGAATCATTGAACAGCAACCGATAACAGGCACCTCAGGCCGCCGATCGGACTAGATGGTAGTTTGAGTGTGGAAAGCCAAGGTTGAGCTATTCCATGTATTGCTTTATCCAATTCTACGATTGCATATGCTTTGTTGAGTCAATAATTGCCGTTTGTATTTCTTCACGAAGACCGGTTTACCGACTTGGACGCCCCTAGTGTCATGTTTACGATATCTAAGAGGCTGGTTAGACGGTTCCTCAGCTACTAATGTTTTCTTAGACGCAAGACGAGTATTTGCCGATTACTTTAGGGAAGAAACTATCTCGTCTTGCCGCCGTGTCTAGGAAACTTTATGTGTTTAACTTTTTCCATCGTTCGTTCCGAGCTCAAGCTTCGTCCTTGGCAGCAATATTTTTGTGTTCTTTCAAGAATATCTTGAACATTCTCTTATCGTAGATACCCATCCTACTTTAGGGTTTACGGTTAGGTTTTGATATTATCCGATTAAAAAAACCACATCACTCTCCCCATGGAGGGAGATGGAGGAGCAGAACGTGTTCCAGTGTTCGGAGGGTCTGACTATGGACTACTTAGAGACGTAGTTAGCATTGGAAGACGATATAATGCACGGGTGTCTGGCTGTCATATTGACTTGTTAGAGTTCCAGCTTTTCGTTGCTAGCTTGATGGTCTAGGTAATTGAATTTTGCGAGTCTGAAGCGAAGCCAACTCTCTTGACTTTCGCTGGTATATTCAAGGCCAAGACAACCAATCCATCCGTGGCCAATCAGAACTCCGTTATGTCATTGTGCTTCCATGAAATATGCACGAAATGTGTTTTGCTACGGACCTTCAATGTATCGGAGTTTCACGTTTTCAAAGACCTGGCGCGACACTGCAACACTAGAATGATTGGTACAGCTCGCATCTCAGCAGATCGAAGATCTGCTGAGGTGCGTTATGCGTATCCCAGGATATTGATAATAGTAACGCATGGTCGAGACAGGTGGACCGTGCATTGCGAATATGCATAATGCACCCCACGTTTTTCTCTTGTTTCCATATGCGCTACTTGTACTTATGCGTGCGTCGAGTATATGTAAGGCGTCAGGCTAGCTGCATATAAAGTGTTGAAGCTTCTTGCGGAGGTGAGACAAGTCACAAGAGGTGCACGAGGAAAGGTGGTGATTCGAGCAGGGTGCACTGGAAATGAGGCATTGGACCGCATGCAGGTTGAAGATAAGGACGAACTTATCTGTTGAGTGATGGACCCTGGACACTCGTACTTGAAGCTTTGTTGAGAATCTTTGCTTCCGAGCTACACTTGTCATCAGCTCCATAGTGGTAGTTCTTGCGTCGCAGATGATGACCTTGCATTAGCTTTCTCCTGTAAGCTTTCTTTTTCGATGCTCTTATCAATGGCTGAACAATGGACTTCTCTGAGAGCAGCAATGCACGTGCTCCTCTTGTATCAAAAACCCTCAACATTGGTGTGACCAGGTCCCGTGGTTCTTCCCCACGCCATGAGCCACAAGAGAAAGAAAGAAAGGTGAAAATCCGGGGAAGTCAATCCCCCATCCGAAGCGCAGCCGACCCCACACTTGTCTAATACAATTAATTAAGCTTCGCGAACGCCGTGTGCACCTCTTCAAGAAATACTGTACAACGATAATCCGTATTAGCTCTCACAAGCTTCGCCTGGCCTACCTCTAAGGCAGCTAAGAAGAAACCGCACCAATGCATCATGGAAATGATGCCACAAAAGATTGATGGCAAAGCGGGACAGAAGCGCAATGCTACGAGTGTAGTTTCCTTTCAACCCCAGTGCAGGGAAGAAGCATGCTCGAACGGTGCGTCATGAGTGGAACAGCAAAAGAAATTGACTGTAAACAGTCAACATAATGTGACACAGTGAGGTTGGCCGTGGAGGTTGCAGAATATGGCGGAAGAAAAGACAAATTCCCTACTAGTGCAACGAGACCGCGGGCAGAACGATAGTACGGAATAGATCAGCACGTGCTGTGTAATTAACACCCAAAAAACCTCTTCTTTGCGACCAGCACGAGATCTGGAGACCCCACAGAGCTGCACCAGGATGTCGAGTACTTGGGGTCCTCGGGATGGTGCTCGTGTCTCTTATCTCCCACCTCCATCCGCGAGAGTCCTATCTCGCCTGTTGTAATTGCTGCAACGGCTATCTTCCATAGGCCGAGGCCGACCGTGTGGGCAGTGCTACGGTAGGGCTTGCGGCAGCAGTTGTCGTGCAGGGTTGCTGGCATGCATGAAGGGGTCTGAAAAGAGTGTACAATGTTCGGAGGGAGCAGTTCTAACCGTGACTTCCCGGAGTTTTACGATTGGGTCGTTGTTGAGGTAGCTGAGACATTGGATGTAGCAAATTCAGAGGGCAAAATGACGAGTAGATAATTCACCGCAAACTCGCTAGCGCGGATCGTTTGGTCGGGTTTAACTCGGAGTTTGAGTTTTTGGAAGTTTGCAACTTGCAAGCTTGGAAGTTTGAAACAGACGGTCCGGTTTAATTCTACACGGCGAAGCCTAGGCCTGGCCCATCTTCCGAGACAAGGCAGATATCAAACCCTGGCGAGAGGGAACAGAGTAGAGTAAAGCAGAGTAATCTATGGGAGTATCGAACCGGCCCAATCCCCAAGTGTGTATACCCATGCTCGTAATCAACCTCTATGTTGCGCCATCCCCAACATAAACTAAATGTAAGAGAAACGTCACAGGTGACAGGGAGAGGTAAAGCCCTAGTACCGCTCGGCTAAATCCCCTCCAGCCTGGCTTGAACTCCCACTCGAAAAGCCGGATCCTGGATTCAACAGATCCTGTACCGCTACTTTTGGTACGGGCACTGGTAGCTTCCTGTGCGCGCCGTCTGCGCGGCTCATGATGTCGCTGATCCGAGGGCCTCCGCCAGTGTATGTTTGCTGGCCAGACAAGGTTCCGTAGAGAGAAGAACCGTCGGCTTGTGGCTCCATCGGTGCTAGAATTGGTGCTTGTTGTAAGGTGAGGTGTCGGATACCGGGAAGATGTACATCATGGCTTCCAAAGGGCCGCAGTCGAGGAGAATGAGCTGGTGTTGCGAGGGGAGTGTGGTCTGGTGTTGGTGATAAAGAGTCGTGCGAAAATGTCGGTGATGGAGGTGCGGTTGACAGGGGTGAGTTGGGACCTGAGCGTTTCGATAGGCGGTGGAAGGCCGGGTCGTCCTCTTCGTGGGAATGAGAGCGAGACATTGATTGCGAGTAGGCGTACTGGGAAAGTGAAGGCAGGCGGCTACCAGAGTTGTGGCTGTGGATGTAGTATGGGTGATGGTGGTGGTGATGATGATGATGGTGACGCGCAACAGGTTGGAGGCTTGGTTGCTGATCTTCACGCTCCACTTGCGAAGCAGCAGTTGCAAGGAGATTGATGTCGAGCGGGTTGTGCATTACTGCCTCGGGGCTACCTCCATTGCTTCGCCCGTAGGGCCCGAGGATTGAGGGCATATTGCTGGTGTAGGGCGAGAACGAGTTTGGCGGAGAGACGTTGGGAGAGCCGACTTTGGAAGTAGGTGCAGATTGTGACATCGATGAACGTGCCGGGGGCATCATCAGAGCCTGGTCTTGCGCATAGTTTGCCATAGCAGCAACGTTGTGTGATTTGTTACTCCTTCTTGAGTTTGGGTTGTTGTGTATTCTTGAGTGCCGGGTTAACTCGTCTGATCGGCTGAAACGTTTCGTGCACCCAGGATACTGGCAACCATGAGGCTTCTCTCCTGTGTGGGTTCTTATATGTCGAGTTTGATGTTCGAGCCGGTGGAAAGCCTTTTCGCAGAGAGGACATTTGTATGGTCGAGGTAGATCTTGCCGTAGGTCATCCTGGCCAGGCTGCATTCCTCCCAGCATTGACAGAGTGCCTACGTCGGCAGCATTCGCTGCTCCTTCTGGCTGTTGTTCCACCATGCAATCTTGTTGTTGATCTGTAGATGTTTGTGACTGCGGATTCAGCAGTCGGGAAAAATCCGCCGCTGATGAAGCTCGTTGCATGTGATATCTGGGCTGCAGGGTGTTTTGGCGAAACGCAGGGCTGAAGCGACCAAAGGAAAGTAGGGAAGTTGAGGGTTATTTTGAAAATCGACGATGAGAATGACGATGATCGAATGAGTGACGGAAGACGAAACCGCGGTGATGGGTCCGATAAGTAATTGTGGGGGTTGCAGAGTTTGACAAGAAACAACAGCGCTCTCGTGCGTCTGAGGCCTGGCGGACTAGGAGTGGTGCCTTTTAAGGCCAGTCCGTCAAACTATCAAGACGAGAACTTTCCGGGAAGGCTATTCGTGCAGCGAGGTAAAGTAACTTCCACGTGTATGACTGTTGGTTTCCTTGGATTTCTTTTCTCCTCATCACACGCCAGGATCTCTACCGGTCGAAAGGTACCTGTGGAATCAAGTCGACCTCGGGTGGTGCATGTATCCTCCGGGAGGACCTCCGTCTGATGGCAAGGTGGTTGTTTAGCTGCGGAAGGAATGGAGTGTCTAATGTAATTGTGGGTTGGGAAGGGAAGGGAGAGAAACTAGTATGATGACGACAATGATTTGTGAGCGAGGGATTTCGACGGTAATAAACGTGTCTGAGGTTGATGCCTGGATGGGATCCGTACCGGGGTAGACGTGTCCCTGACTTAAGCGATATACTGTATTTGTTGTTTTGCTTATCATGCCACAATTTCCAATTCAGCCTGGAGTGGGTGGTGTCCCCCAAAGTCTAGGCCACCTTATGGGCGTCAGCAAGTCAGGCGGAGGCAGTGCTGCCAGTGGGAGATAAGGACCGCCCGGGTAAGGGGAATCCTGATTGCTATTTGCTCGATGGCTTTTTGTACGAGGCTGAGCTGGCATGAAGGTCCGGCGTCACCCCCGAAAGAAGCGAAAAACCACAACCCAATTCTACGGGGAAGGAGGTACTTTATCTATCATTCTTTGCTCCGCTCTTCCCCCACACCACATCTTTTGTTTTTCTACAAGTCACATCCAGACTTCCCTTAGCGGTGGTAGGCTAGGATGAGACATGCCTACGGTGCATCTTATAAAGTGACATGCTTGTTGCGCTGGGCCTACAAATGGGGCTGAACGAGGCTTTGCCCCATATGGCTGAAAGGAGATGGGAATGTACAGATTGCGAGTCAGCGACACGTCAAGACACGAGCATCACACCGATTAGGGATTGGAGGTGCATTAACTGCTAATTGGTGTGGGGTCTCCTGCCTTTGTCGGGTGTATCGTATGGCAAAGCAAAGCCGGTCGTGCATGATTTGGATTCCGGAGACGTGGATGGAGAATCCGAGAGCCAGGGGTGTGGTTGGTTCTTGAATCGTGGCCCTTGGGCGGAGATGTTTGGTGTGGGGGGCGCGTATCAGACCAAACACAAGCGCTGTCTGGAGAAGAGGATGGCCTGATAACAACTTAGCTGTAACAGGAAGACTTGCTCGTGCATTGATGCAGGAAGCTCATAGGCTGCAGATCATCGGGGTGAGTAATTGTCCCAAAGTAAGTACTCCGTACTGTATCGAGGGCTAACGGAAATGAACAATGGGAGTCGGTAAAACTCGTAGAGTTCTGCAGCTTCATGCCGACCAACACACGGACTGAGCGCATCTTTCGGTGTACCCCGACCTCCCTGATCACTTTGCGTGCTGGGAAGGTTCGGTGTGGGGGAAGCCGTAAGTACATGGAGTAATCGACGGTGCGCAAGCTTCCCCCGCAATCGACTTCCTATCGTGGGGAAAGCCTCCCCGAAACAGCACCCTGTGGCTGAGTCAAGCAGAATACAGTACTATCATCATTTAATTTACTGATAGGCGGACGCGTGTGACATTCCGCCAAAGTCTGACTCTCTTCCAGTTTCACATGCTACACCTTACCTGGAACGTGAAGCGACATCACATGTCAGTGTACCTTTACTGTAATCAATTGTTAGAAGTCCGAAAGGTCCGAAGGGGACGCCAGCATATCGCAGATGCCTGTCTCGTATCGGCGGGAGAACAGCATTCTCTGTTCCGTCCGCTTACCGGATAGTAACAATACTACCTAGCTGTGTATACAAGGCTTTGATTGCCCGAGGCCATTGACGGAGTATGCCGGCGGGCAGAGCGATGTCGCCATGTCTATTCCATACCCAAGTCAAATCTCTACCTGGAACTTCAACAACTAACTTAGTTGACATCCGCCTATGAGGCGACGACCTGCTCATCCGCCAAAGGAGTACGAGTATAGGCGAGCCGAGGGTCCTGTGATGGATAACGCAAGACGTCGCACAGTCTCACCGAGCCTCGTTGGCGTCGGATGCTTTATTGTAGTCTAGCCGAGCTTTACCAGCGGAGAGCGAGAGCGGACTCTGGCTCCGAAGAGCGGAACAATCAAATAATCAAACAAGCCGCTCCACAGAGAAAGGAAACATAGGTACCTACCTTAAGGTAACCACTACACCATTATACTAGCGCCAGTAAGAATCGAACCTACTAGGTAAGGTACTGTATGTATTAAGTACTCCCTGTCACAGAGAGGATCCATCCATTGACAAGTTTTCTCTTGCGCTAGTCGGTGTTGGGAAGCACCGGTGTAGAATTCAAAACCCGGGTATTGATTACCTTGGTTATTGATTGACGGCGCAGGGACCGTGGAAGGCTGGCTACCTGATGTGAAACCTCTGAAACGAAGATAAAGCGGGCTTGCGCGTAGACTTGACTCGTGAAGCTGTCCGGCTTGGGACAAAAGAGTAGGTACGTACCCACGCACACCATGGAAATGGATTATGTACTATGGAGGCTGGTAGACCGGTAGGCGATGGATTGAATTCCCTCCAATAGAGCACCACTCAGGCTCCAAGTCAATGGGAATTTAAAAAAAAATCAAATTAATTTCAAACATTTCATTGTTAACGTTAGGGCTTGGCCCTGAGGGGGCCCTGACTAAGTCAAATTCGATCGATCTGTCAGAGCCGGGCGGCTTCGGGTACGGCCGCGCCTGTGGAACATGACCTGGATTTGCAGCTCAAAATGCTACCACCACCACCGATACCGGGTCTTTCGAAACTGGCCATCAGTCGCTTACCCATCCTCGACCCACCGTCTCTACCAACCCCCAAAGAACCCTCTGATAATCCATACGAGCCAGCGCTCGAACTCCGGATCCGCCATGTCCGACATCAACGAGCTCTTCAAGTCCATCAAGGATGCCATGCCCGCCTCGCTCCGAGATAACGCCTGGTACATAGTCGCTGTCAGCCAAACCCCCGTTCCACCCGTCTCCGACAATCGAAGCTGACCAAGCGTGCCCTCACAGGCCTCCTCCCTCGTCGCCTGCGGAAAACCAGAAGAACTCTCCACCCTCTACTCCCACCTCACCGGCCACGAAACCTCGTCGCTAGAACGAGAGCGCATCTCGAAACGCCTCGGAGACGTGCTGATGAAAGAATGGACCCTCGTCGGCATCCCGCTCGTCATCACCGCCGTCGCCGCGCTTGCGAAAGCGGAGGAAGGAAAGGGGCTCAAAGGCAGCCTGTGGTCGACCAAGTACGCTCCCTACCCCTCCTTTCGCACGAGAACCCCTCGCATCGTCACACACCCCACCACTAATCCACCCTTCCCCCCCCGGCGCAGACAAAACACGCAACTAACCCCCCAAATCTCCACCCGCGGCTCCGCCTTCCTCCAAACCCTCTACGCGCAAAACCTCGCCCCGATCTTCTCCTCCTGGGGCTCGCACGCCCCGGACTTCGAATGGCTCGAGCGATCCATCATCTACGGGCTCTTCCTCTCCGACCACAGCATCTTGAACCCTGTCGAGGCCGAGCTGGTTACGCTGTGCAGTATCATGTGCCAGGGCTTGAGGGCGCCGACGATGTGGCATTTGAGGGGGACGAGGAGGTTGGGGGTTAGCAGGGAGGAGGTCGAGTCGGTGCAGGAGGCTGTGGAGGCGGTGGCGAGGTGGGCCGGGAGGAGTACGGAGAGGTGGCCGAGGGTGGGGGATGTGGAGGGGGAGGTTTGAAGGGGTGGGAGGGGTGGGAGAGCACTGCTGGATGAATGATGGCTAGATGATAGAGATGACCCACTTTTAGACTTACGATTATGCTTACGAATGGATTCTAGCGTGGGTGCGTTGCAGCAATCAGCGAATATTCCTACCCATACCTTTGTTTCCTACACCAGACGTTCGAACAACCGAGGACTCTGAATCCTTTTCTGATACCTATTCCTCTACCCTAATGGAACCAGATCAAGCCTACCAAGTAGCAAAGAACGCCAAAACCCTCTCTCCGGCGGAATGAGAAATGGCTAGTGATTCATTCTCCAAGCAGGAGGCCTGGGGGAGATGATCATACTCTTGTCTATCGGTTCTCGAAAAGGCGTGTCTGTCTGTTTATTCTTTTTTGATTCATCAATTTTAATGCGCGTTTTGATGGTGGTGCGGAGCTGACTGAATGAACGCATTGAGATGGTAGGATGTAGATGCAATTGTTCATTCAGCGTGCTCGTATAAGCGGTTTTTTTTAACTGCGATTTTATTTGGAAACTGTACGTGTTTTCAGATATCTTGTTGTTGGTATACGAGTACATCCCCTCGGTTTTTCAAACCACGAAGAGAAAGTCCCGACGATGGAAATTGCAGACCCATCCCCCCCCATCACAAATACTGGCCCTGAGGATCAAGCCCGGAAAATGGTCTCTCCGAGAGCAGCAGAAAATGATGCTCGGCTCCTCGTTTATTGCGTCTTTGACTTTCAATCATAGCATGCCTCAGCAAGCTCTGGCCTTTTTGGATAAATTTTGATCTCGTAATCGACGTCCCGAATTGGCCAGTGTCAGGATTTGCTTCACGACAGCAGAAATATCTACTCTTGGCGGTGTGGCTATGGTAGAGTAGTAGAAAGGTAGTGCCCTAGTTCTAGCTTGCTCAGCTCTTCCAGCGACGATTTGGATAGAGTGGGTTTGAGGGCTGTTGAATCCATTTGGTCTTCGCTAGCTTGAAGCCGAAGGAGAACAGTAGCGGGTTTATAACCGGCTCTCCCAAGACGGTACTAAGGCGACTGCCAAATCATGGAGTTAGTTGTATGGTGGATCCAATCCTCATTCTAGATGGTATGAAGTGGTCACGCAACCCGTACCCTGTCGTCACTTGAACATTTGGATTGGTGTATTTAACTTGATTGGTTCCTTATTACTTAGATCACCAGAGTTCATTCGATTCCGTGCAGGCCTTCTGTCGCCAGCGGATTCTCGCCACCGAACTCTTCGTCCGAAGCAACGTCTCCGTCCTCGGATTGGCTGTCAGCAATGCCATCACGTTTGCGTTTGAGTGAAGGAGCAGGTAGGAGGGGGGATTCGTTGCTGGCATGCTCTTGATTGAGGTTGGTTTCTTGGAGACCGTGCTGGGATTGTCAGTAGCCCCATATTGTCGTTCGTATGTTAATTTCTCACCTCTTCGATTGTGAACGATGTGACTTTTCCAAGTCCTTCGTAAGATATACCGCCAGCCTTGACGACTCCGGTAAACCTCACTCCAGGAACAAACTCTCCTTTGCTGGGCCCTTCGGCTGTCTGGAATACCCAATCTCGGAAAAGGACAACGCGAGTACTAATGCCAGCATCCCACGCTGTGCTCGCCATCGCCGGATGAAGCACCGCACCCGTCTCTACACTTATCCTTGTAGTTGTCTGGCTTACCAGTAGGATAGCAATGTTTCTCGTAGCTGCGAGCTTGCCGATTTTATTGATAAAGTCGCCCATCACCGCCCAGCGCCTGCTTGCTGCCCATTGAATGGCGTCGTTTTTCTTTGCGCCGGGACTTTTCTTGGCATCAAGGGTTTCCAGGGCTTTCGGGAAAGCAAGGGAGAACAGGGTGGAGATATCGTCAATTATTACGAGGCTGGTTTTGGGGGGCGGGAAAGATGGAGATGGATGGGTTAGGAGTGCTAAAAGGTGTGGGAGGGTTGGGGTGTGGTAGTGATGGAAATTTTCTAGCAGAGATTCTAGTGGCTTCCCCGGAGATTGATATGGTGAATCTGTGTTTCTGGGTGCTGCTGAACTGGACAAATTGTCTTTGAATCTAGGACCAGACAGGGTATAAGACGTATCTATGGTACTGTCATTCAATCATTATTGTTTGCACGATGCGATCGATAGCGGAGGAAAAACTGACCGATCCAGACAGCAAGGTCTTCTGATTGAAGAGCATTTACGGCAACCTGCATACTGATTTCGGACAAAGAGTTAGACATTTCTATAAATGAAGCTCGTTTGCCGCTCAGAAACAGCATATATACATGTATATTATATAACTTATATTATCATATAGGAAACGGCTGAACGAGAAAAATAATAAATCGAGGGGGCCACCTACGCAAAAGCAGTCTTGCCGATACCAGGAGGCCCGTAGATTTCAGTGACTTGACCACGCGTTAGTCCTCCTGGTACAATACCCGCTGGAGAGGCTGATTGATGGTCTTGTAGACAGGCATCAAGGTTTCTCATTCCGGTAGAAATGAGTTGCTTGGGTGCTGAAGTGAGGTTCTGAAGAGCTTCGGAGGCAGAAAGAGTTGGGAGACGATCTTTCAACAGTCAGCTTTAGCAATTCATGATCAAGGAAAGATCAGCATACGTGGAGATGAGGAAGAAAAGTTGGTAATATCTACTTCACTCATGATGAAGGATTGATTTTGATTCTAACGCGTCGGAAAAGACTGATACCCGAGGTTGAACCAAGTCGAGCGTATTTTGATCGTTGTGCCTGCGCCGACATCGACTTTTTCCAGTTGCTACCACAAGTCTGATGTCCATAAAGCTGTCCGGAAATGGTGAAATAATGTTGCTCAGCTACTGGAGGTCAGGGATCGTTGCGCCAAAAATTTACGGAAGTTTTACGCGAGGTACGAAACGAAGACAGTGACAGGAATGTTGTTTACCCAGCATATTCATTCTCTTTGTTAAAATCATGGCTGTCCTTTCTTCCTTGTTACATGGCAATCATAGATCTTTCGGATTCAGCAGGCAGGATACGATAACCAACAACTCCACCTGCTAACTCGAGATATCAACTACCGCAACTATGGCATCCGTTCTCTTCAGAGCGACTGGACTACACAAATATATCCCTCAAGTCAATTCCGTGACCGGCTACATTACAGTGGTCAGCTGCTGCTTTATACCCGCTTTGATATACTTGTTCTTTCACGTCTACTGCCTCAACGATCAACGAGTTCAGCCCAGAGGATGCAGAAAGCTTGGCTTGAGGATACCAAGCAACGTTACAGATGAGCATGATCCGCAATATGCCAAAGGTCTGCGTCAACCTCTGGACGGCCAGAAAGAGATAGCTCGAGTCAAGAGTTTATGGATATATCCTGTCAAGAGCACGAAAGGGGTTGAGCTGAATCGCGGAGAGGTTGTCAGCACAGGCTTCGAGTATGACCGCCACTTCTCCTTTGCGGATCTTAAAAGCAAGTTTCCCATGTCAACCGTCGATCCAACGCCAAAGGAAGGAATTCACACCTGGAATTTCCTCACCCAGAGACAATCTCCAAAATTGGCAAGGGTGAAGACAGAAATATGGGTACCTGATACCTCGTCGCCTACATACTCTCGCCACGAACCTAATGTCCAGAGCGGTGGAGTATTGATTATACGATACCCTTGGATTCGGGAGGGGGTTTGGGGACGTCTAGATCAATTGGCCACTCTTATTGGCAGGGAACCGCATCACTCGGTCTCAATTCCCTACAATCCTACCCCGGAGCAGATCCAAGCCAACGGCTACACTATGGATGTGATGAAGATATGGAGAGATTTTTCGAACTCGCTTTGCATAGGCACCGCGGAACCACCCAGTCCGAGCCGATATCTTGAAGAACTACGGTACTTCTTAGGGGTTGCAAACCCTCTTGCACTGTTCAGAATCCAGACGGATGACCCGAGACGGGTTTACCGTAACGCGCCCAAGCAAGATGAGATTGGGTATCAGCCAGTTGTGGGCTTTGCTGACTCTTATCCATTACACATCCTTAATCTCGCCAGTGTACATGATGTGCGTGCACACCTTCCTAAAGGCACCCCGAAGCTCAGCATCTTACAATTCCGGGGGAACATCATCATGACCGGACCAGTAGCGTATGCTGAGGATTCGTGGAAGCGGATTAAAATTGGGGACTACGAATACTACGTTACCAGCCGTACTGGCCGTTGCAAATTGCCCAATGTGAATCAAATCACTGGCATAGCAAACGATGCTGAACCAGACAAGACCCTCAGAAGCTTCCGTTGCATTGACGGGGGAGCACCGAAGGTTGCTTGCCTTGGAATGATGCTGGTGCCTGTGGACCAAAACTGTGTGATCAAGGTTGGAGATGCCATCGAGCTGTTGGAGACTGGGGAACATTTCTACCTCAAACTGTGAAGGCTTAGACACCACAGATTTTGAATTTGGATAAGAGCGTCGATCCATATCTTGGTTACTCAGTTTCTTCTCCGACGTTCTGTACTTTGGATACCCCTAATAATTAGAATTTGAAAAGTTCTTATACATGACTTCTCCCTACCTAATCTGACTCCAGGCCCGCTTTCTCTGTTCCTCATGTCAGCATTCGATCGATTCGACTCCTTATTCCCATGTATCGACCCTCCCCAATAATCAACCTAGTAAGTACGTACCACTGAGCAAGACAGAGTATGGTGAGTTGGAATCTCAAGTTATTTAGACAGGTCTCGGCTCATGGATGGTCGAACGCCAGATCTTGGCAACAAGCAGGAAGCTCCTCTGCGACTTATAATGGGTGAGGGGATGAGATAATTCCCTTCCCCCGAGTCTTGCTCTTCACGCTCAAGACCTCGCATCAAACGTTTTATTTGTCTTTCAAGATGCTCCGTCTTCAAGATTAAATTGTGCAGGAAGTTGAAGGTATAGCACATAGCCTTTAAGATAGGTACCTTTCAATCCTCTGTAACGACTGTAATCGTAAAATGTGGTGTCTCGGTTCTCCACCGCATGCAATTCAGCATTGCGGACCTAACTCCGCTCGCCCTATGAATGCGGTCATTACACCCGGGTCTTCTCGTTCCGGGAACTCCCTTGCTATCAACCTAAACCTTCGACATCAGAAAGAAGTAAACTCTGCTTTTACTTCACACTTTGATGAACGTGCTTTGCTTATTGCCTCGAACTGATATCATCCCGCCAAAATGAATGAGAGGTGATAGCAGAGGTGCTCTCCTGAGGTGGATAAGAGTCAAGGTCCTGCAATCATCCGCCTGGGTCCGACATACTTTCCTACCTTCAGGTTTGGAACCAAGAGCATCCGAATGCTCCGAGCGCTTCTTTAAAAACCCGCTTGAAGATCCAGAAGAAGGCCGCATCATTCATCCAAGACTCTCAATCAACCCACTATTTGACAGATACCTCACAAAATCAACCAAAACCTCTCAACCATAACCATGCCAACCAACCGCCCCTTCTTCGCCAACTTCTTCGCCGCCTTCCGTGCCCACTCCGCCATAGCCAAAGCCTCTGCCTCGAATTCTGCTAGCACCGGTTCTACGACCTCATCAGCATCACAATTCCCTACATCGCTCTCCTCCACCGCCGCCCGCGCTATATCAACAACCGCGACGAACAAATCAGCTCCGACCGCAGGAGCCACGACTGCCGCCGTTCAAGCCGCCCAGTCTCATCTCTCCCACCACGCCCGCTCCCCGCCATCCGCCCGCTCGCCTCCACCCTCCTCAACCTACTCGCCCACCGCACGCTCGCCCCCGGCATCATCAAATTTCCATCAGCATCGCCAACCACAAAGAAGGGGCAGCGATAGTAGCAGTGATGGGGGTTTCAGAGATGTGCTGGGAGGGGAGAAATGGTATGTGGGCGGGCGAACGGCTCAGGGGGAGGAGAGGTTCTATAGGCTGGGAATGGTGAGGAAGGAGAGGAGTTGTGATAGAGGCAGTTTGGATAGGTTGAGCTTGTGAGTGGGACGAGGTGGTATATTGCTTAGATGTAAATATGGGACAGGTTAATGGGGCTAAAATTTGGCGTTCGGGGACGGGGAAAATATATCAGGTGCTCTAGGGGCTATCGAGGACTAGGCTCATCGGTATCATTATTCATGTATGTTATGGAGGATATCTCGAGCCGCCTGCGGGATTGGTGTAGCTACACTGAAGACTCAACTCAGCTCCCATTCACAATTGGTCGTTTGGCGTTAGTGATTTCCTTTCAAAGTGAGCTCATTGACGTTTCTGGGCTCCTATTGTCGCTGTTGCTAGTGAGCCCCCTGGCTGAAACTTCGATGTTCAACTTGTTATTGATGGTATTGTTTGCTGTGCTAGCGGGCCCCTGGCCGAGTTTTGATGTTCAGTTTGCCATTGATGTTAACACAAGCTATTGAGCTGACAATAGGAAATATGAAACGTATAGCAAAACCATTGTATTGAGAAGCGTGCCTGAGCGTCGAGGGTGGTAGGGACCTACTATATCAACCTCAAATATTCCTCCATAATTCCTTCTTTCCTTCCTTTCAACCCAGCACCTTTTCTTGACAGCTACACATACCTTTTTCTTGACAGCTACACATACCTTTTTCTTGACAGCTACACATACCTTTCTTGACAGCAATACCTACAACATCAGCTACAGCAACAGCACTTACAGCTTCTTCTTCTACTTCTTTTTATCCAAGCTTACTTCTTCTTTCTACCCAAACCTTCTCATCACCACTTCGTTTAGCCCATCATGCTTGTCCCCGCGCCTCTCATCGGTGTCGCCATCTCGGCTTTTTACGCTCTCTTCTTTTGTATCCGTAACCCGGAGACCGGCCTGGTGCCGTTTCCTTTCGACTGGATCGCCAACATGAACATCAACGCCATCATCCCCTCCCCATCTCCGCGCACCCCTCCAGCTCCCGACTTCGTCGACCCGGTTTTGTGGGCTTCTCCAACACCAACACCATCACCATCACCATTGGACCCTGGCGATATCGCCAACTCGACTGCTGGCAGCGAGGAACAGGCACCACCGGACCAATCTTCTCCATTCTTTGAGGCGCCTAGGGCGATTTTCAACTTCTGGACCGATTTCCTGGCAACAGTCTTCCTGGTTTTGAACGACTTCTACAAGATGCATCCTGGGCTCCTGGAGATCATCCGACAACAAGGAAAAGACATGGAAGCACTACGACTCGAATTCGAAAAGGCCGATGAGAGAGCCAGAAAAGCGCACCAAGCCCGTGCGAAAATCCTTCACGCCATGTTGCGAAAGTCGAACCAAGACCGCAAGAAACATGCCAAGGGCATGGAAAAGAAGATGGAAAAGCTGGAAGAAGACAACCGCTAGAAAGAAGACCGGATCAACGATTTGATCCAGCAACTGGCCCAGCGACCCATCCTTCCACCTCCACCACCTCCTCCTCCGCCTCCTCCACCTCCTCCTACTCCTCTTCCACCACCACCACCGGGCCCCCTACCCACTCCTCCACCTCGCCAACAACACTTCCTCCCAGCTCGCCCTCCTCCCCAACAACACCAACTTCCACCTCGACCTCCTCCTCCTCCCTCTCAGCCGCTCCGCCCCACCGCGGCTCCCTATACTCCAGGGAACAACATCGACATTCGGCAATACCAGGCGCAGAGCTACTGGAACAACCACTGGCAGCATCAGCGTCGTTACTAGGTGTTTTTGTTGGGTTTTAGATAGTAGCAGATACCTTGCTTTACCTTTAGCTTACGAGGTCAGTAAAGAAAGTATTCGGAATGGCCTCCGTACCGCAACTGCACTACCACGAAAATCAAACGAACACGCAAATAGCCAAATGTAATGACAACAGCATCAATTATACGTAGAAATGTTAGATGATATGGATTATAATATATATCTATCCATGAAAGTGATTGTCACCCTGTTTAAGAATAATCTGATCCACCCGACGTTTCTGGTTCATAATAAAAGGGTTAATATCCTTTTCTATATCCAACTTTTCCCATTCATCATACCAGGCCAGTTCCAGTTCCAATCTACCCTTAATAAAGGGCCGTCGACGTGATATTCGATCCTTTATAAGGTTCCATACGTGCTCTATGGGATTAAGATCAGGGCTATTGCCTGGCCAAAACAACATATCTATTTCCTGTTTCATAAACAATGGTCTGTTTCATTGCGAGGTGTGATTTGAGACTTCATCCTGCATTAATAAAGCTCTGTTTGCATGCGAAGCTTTGAATTTCTGACAGGCGGGTAAAAGAAGAGGCCTTCGTAGTACATCTGCGGCAGTAAGAGCAGTTATGGAGGCAGCTCGTTCCTTTTTATCCTCGGGTTGATATATATAACATGGCCCCTTCCAATTCAGAGCTATGGATCCCCAAAACATAAACGTGGAATATTGTGAAAAGTTCTTATCACAGCACATTGGATCCCATTCTTCATCCTTCTTTCGTGTAACGTGCTTTTGATCTCGATGCTCATCCAATATAACGCTTGTTTCATCCGTATAGATCACACGACCCCAGCCTTCTGTTGTAAGGTCCCAATGCACCCGATCCTTGCACCATTGCAATCGTATGAATTTCATGGTGTCAGTGAGCCAGGACTTGTGACGAGGTGAATATCGTCCGTAGTCTGCTTCATGAAAGGCTTTTGATATCGTAGGCTTGGATCCTTTGACGTTACATTCGTGAGCAACGTCCATCCAAGTTTTTTCGCCTCCATTCATAGCTGAATGTGGCCAATTTGATCATATTATCAATCTCTTCTTGACATAGCATTGAAGACCTTTCGGAACGTGATCCAGGAGCAATATTCTCACCATGAAAAGAAGCTGTTTCATGAATTTTGGCCTGCTTGTACGCGTGATTGGTTATATCTGATATGGTTGATGAGGGTACTCCTGTACGAGCTTGAATAACGCGTAAAGGTGATCGATTATTGAATCTAGCATAGGCAAGAGCCCCACGGGTGGCTGGACTGACTTCGCGACCGCGTTTTTGAGCTGACATGATGTTTTGAAGGTAGAATAGTGATAATAAGATGAAATTCTGAATATATGGTGGGTGCGGAAGATTATCTAATAGCAGCCAATTGCGGAATCCGAATACTTTCTTTTCTGACCTCGTAGTCTGATAGAAAATCAATCTCATGACTAAGCTGACCTTATGTCGCTAAGCTTTCTTATTGGCTCAATCCAACTTCAACCTTTGCTTCTGTGTTCAAAGCTGTGATATCTCACCTCTACGTACCTCTCCTTCTTCCCAAACCCGTCCAAGATACTCCTCAAAATGGTAGCTCTACTCCCATCTTTCCCCCTTCAATAGCAGTCCGATTACTAACCCTCCATCCCACCGCAGGTCCAAGGACAACACGGCATTGCACCGTGGACACAGAAACCAAACTACGAGACCTACAAATCCCCATATGGACCTGCGTAAGTCGCAGCACTGCATTGAAGAGGGGTTCAAAAAAGTAGAAACAGAAGCTGACTCGCCGGGCGGACCTATAGCTACAGAATACAACCCAACTTCCACGGCATTGGCCCCGGGCGAGCGATGAAATTGTACGGATCCCCCTCCTCCCTCGAGATACCTCTCTCCACATCCCCACAATATCCCCAGCTTCGACGCAACCCCCAGCCTGCCCAACAACCCTCCATGGGCCCCCACACTTTCCTGCCCCTCCCCCTCAAACTTCTTTACCCCCAGATCACTAACATATCCCCCAACAGCGGCATAACCGCCGCATCCTTCGGCGCGGTCGCTGGCGTTTTCGCCCTCTTCTTTTTCGACGAGGTCCCCAAGGTTCGAAGAGACATAATGCAGAAACTCCCGGTTGTGGGCGATTACTTCGTGAGGGAGGTGCCGCCGGAGGATAATGTGAGTAGCTTTGACGGTTGTCGATATTATCCGGGGCATTGGTGACTGATGTGGTTCGCCTTCTCTAGCCGTTTTAGACAATTTCCTGGGGTTGGGCAAAAGGGGCTTCCGGGGTAAATGAGGCGGGAGCATGGCAGTTGGAGTGTACTTTTTGAGTGTACTATAAAGCTCAAGCGGCATTTCATGTTTGGCGACTTGAACCGCTGTGCCTGCAACGGAAATTCTATGCTTTTCCTCAATGTCCGCCATACAGACCTCAGACCTCTCCCAAAACCATTTGCTGCATGTTAGTCGCGAAGCATGCTCATCCGTAGACTACGAGAAATTCATCTAGAACTAACTATATTGGGTATCACATCTACAAAAATCTCTCCCTCGCTAAATCCCCACTTATTTCAAACGCAAAACGCCCCCCTCGAGTCCAAAAAACCCTCGAAACCTTACCAATCGACCGCCCACCCATTCTCCCTCAAAAACTCCTCGCACGCCTGCTTCAACCCCAAATTCGGCCTCACATCCTCTATCCCCAACGGCTCCCTCGTCAACGGATCCGTCCCGCTCCGCTTCAAATGCTCCAGCATCGTCACCCGATCATACGACTGCCCCGTCTTCGTCACCACAGGGTCATGCATCACGCCAAACGAAATACTATCAATCAAATAATCCGGCACCTCGCGCCGCCGCAAGTTCGTCGGGTCCGCCGCCGCAAACACAGACTGCAGTTCCTCGATCTTGGCCGCCGTGGACGCCTCCACCGCCGCGCGCTCGTCCCAACCGTCCGCCTCGCTGAGCGCACCCGACGCCACGCGCGTGCTGAGCATCGAGACGTCGTATGTCGCGACCGTGCGCAGGCCGTCCTCGAGCTCGGCTAGCAGCTCGCTCCGCCGCCGCACCCGCTCCTGCTGCTCCCACCGCTCCTTCTTCGCTTGCAGCACGAGTGTCGACACGGCGCTCGTGCTCGGGCTGCCGGTGCGCAGACACTCGTCGTAGGCGGTGAGGGCGCTGGCGAGGGCTTCGTTGGGGTGGCGGAGGGCGAGCTGGGCGGAGGCGAGCAGGTAGTGGCCTTTTAGGTTTTCTTTGGGGGCGAGGGCGAGGGAGGCGAGGCAGTCGTCGATGCAGGCGTCGTGGTGGGCGAGTTTGAGGCGGGCCATGGCGCGGTTGGTGTGAAGTTTTGGGTTGGAAGGGTCTTTTTGGAGGGCGTGAGTGTAGAGGGTTTCGGCGAGGGTGTAATTGCCTTGTTGGAATTGGCTGTTCCGGGAGGGGGATGTTAGCGAAAGAGTCTTGATGGGGGAGTGGCGGGCTTTCTTACGAGTTCCCTTCCTCCTTCAACGCGATCGCTTTAGCAGCCATGGTGGGGAAGGACGGGCTCGGTGATACTGGCTTTGAATCTTTCGCTTTCTTCTTTAGTGGTTGTGGATTTGGAAATGGACAGATGGGCTGAACTTGAGAGTTGCGCCACCCGATCAGGGCGGCGGTTAGCAACAAAGGGAGGGTGAGCGAGAGGATGAGGTGGCCTCGGTTGTAGGGCATTTCGGGCGGCATTATTACCAATTCACGGCGTTTTGCGGCTGAATGGGGTTTCCATGGGTTTCTAAGGACCGTCTAATTCATTATTGTGAAGATGGAATTCAGGTAGAGGTGTGAGATTTGGTTCTCTAGGGTTGGGCTGCATGTTTCTCCTTGCTGCATATTTGGTTACACAACAATTTCCAGACAATCGCGACAACTGAAGCCTAGAAAGCCTCTAGGCTACGCTTTTCTGATTTCACGTCTCATTTCCCACTACGTCTCCTCTCAACTTTCACACTTACTTCATTCCAAGATCTCTCCTCCATTCGCCTTCCACCTACCATCTACCCTCACCATACCAGTTCCCCCCAAACCATGCCCACACCCACCCCAACCCCAATTCAGCTTTCCATCCCTCCCACCCTCTCCCACCTTCGCATCCCCCTCTCCGACTTCCTCACCTACAACCCCCCCTACCACTGCCTCGCCGTCGGCGCTTGCATTTTCTTCCCCCCTCCCTCCTACCACCAGCAAACCCCATCACCCCCGCGCCTGCTCTTGATCCAACGCGCATCCACCGAACGCGGCTTCCCAAACCTCTGGGAGATCCCCGGCGGGTCCTCTGAGGAGTCGGATCCGACGGTGCTGCATTCGGTTGCGCGAGAGGTGTTTGAGGAGACGGGGTTGTTGGTGTGCAAGTTCAAAGCGTTGGTGGGGGAAGGCGTGGAGTTTAGTACTGGGACGTTTGACAACGTCGAGACATGGCTGAAGTTGGCTTTTGAGGTTGAGGTGGTGGAGATCCCGCAGCAGGGTCTTGCATCTACGGCAAACGCTGCTGCGTTGAAGCTCGATGAGATTGCTATCACCTTAAATCCAGAGGAGCATCAGCAATTCGCATGGGTGACGGAAGAGGAGGTTCGACGGACCGGGCCGGGAGCGTATCAGATCACCACGGAAGCGCAGCGCGAGGTGATGTTGCAGGCATTTGCGCTGCGGAGTGCTAGGAATCAGCAATTCTTGCCGCTGACAGATAGGTCTGTGGTGGAGACCAAATGAGGGTTTAAAGGGAGGGGGAAAATGATTAACAGAAGGGAAGAAGAAGCTTTTGCGAGGTGGCACTGAGCTTTTGAGAATTGCTGCAGGTTGAAGCCATTTTCGCGGTGGTGTAAGAAAGCAGTCTCGGGAAGGTGGTTGGTCTATGGCAAACCTTCGATTGGGAATTGGCGTCAGTGACCAGCCAGAGAGGCCTAAACCATCAATGAACCCATTTGGCTTATTAGAGTTCAGCTACCAACCCTAGACTTGGATTTTATTAAACCGTTGAGATCGACTCAATCAATCTGAAGACATCACCCGTTTTCAACTCGCAGCAGTCACAGTGGATATTATGTATGCAGTGACAGGCAAATCAGGCTTCCAAATCCCTTATTCTCATGTCCCCAATGGATGGGTTTCGATGTGAACGTGTTTTAAGCTCTTCGTCTCGTCTGGTGCATGCTCCCAGCCAATCATCATTACCTCCGTTTATACATTCCCTACAGCTCCCTCATACACATCTCACTTTGTACAATCCGATTCCTATCGCGGGCTTCCCCTTGCTTCCGTTCTCTTCACCCTACTTACTTACGTCTTTCTCGGCCCTGTCTTCTCAAGCTCCTCCCTCATCTCCTCTTTAATTCTCGTAATCGTCCCTACACCCCCATATACCAACTACGATCATCATCATTGTCAGCCCATAACTCCTCGCTCACCCCATTATCAGAGGAAATTTGGATACTTACAGCAGTATAAACCATCGCCACGCTCGCCCCCGCGTCCAAGATCTCGAGCGCTTGCTTCCCGTTCGTGATACCGCCTGTTGCAAATATGACTTTCCTCTTCTGTGGTACTTGTGAAAGTGCTGAGACGGTCTGAGACGGTGAAGCCGTTGCTTGTGATGGTGAAGGGGTTGCTTGTGATGGTAAAGAGGTTGCTTGTGATGGTGATGTAGACTCAGCATGCGCAGGAGGCAGCTGGTCTATATGCGTGGATGATGAAAGTGCGGGAGAAGCGTTGGAGTCGACTGTCTCTGGGGAGAAAGGGTTATTACGTGCTGGAAGGCGAATAAGAGGTTGGGATTTGGAGGCTTTCTCTGCTTCTGGGGTTTCGGGTTTGAGGTTTGCAGAGTCGCGGGTGGCCGTTGCATCTATTTTAGTGGATATATCTGTGTCTAAGTTATGCGGTGCTGGTTGATCTGGAGGTGTTGTTGATGGTAACTGGGGTTTACTGGTTTCTTCCGTTGCGGGAGGTTGGAATGGCTTGTGCCCTGCCCCTTCGTCGAGCTTTTGTCTATACCTCTTGACCAGAGCCAAAGTCCTTCCAAAAAGCTGCGGGCCAGAGTATCCTCCCTGCTCCAGCATCGCTGCCACCTCTTTAGGAGGCAAATCGTATCCTATGGGCGATGGGTCTGGTCTTTGGGTCGTCGTATTACCCACAATCACTCCATCGACTCCTGACTCCCATACCGCGTTACAGATGCCCGAGACTTGTTCTTCGGAGTCCTCGTCTGGACTGACTTTTACCATGATCGCGGGTTTTGACTTTCGATTTACCCCTTTCGCTGCTTCGACCACTCCGGTCAGGATGTTTGTTAGAGGCTCGACTTTCTGTAGGCCCCTTAGTCCTGGGGTATTGGGGCTTGATACATTAACGGTAATTATCTGTCGATGATTGTCAGTAGATTCCGTGAGCGAAAACCGATCGTCTTTACATCGGCGTATTTCGCCAAAGCCTCCACACAGTACACATAGTCTGCCTTGACAGCTTCTATATCATCATCGGGCGTAGCCTTATTCTTCGCGACCTGGACGGCCATCAATTTCCCTTCTGTCAGTGACCCTGGAGGAACGCCAGCTTCGCCATCTAGGATCATTTGTTCAGCGTCCTCATCAATGCCGAAGCCATTTGCGTAGGCATACTCTCTGACTCGCTGGCGTAATCGCATAGCTACATCATCGCAGCCTTCGGAGTTGAGTCCGTAGCGGTTGATAAAAGCATTCTGGGAGGAGATACGGAATACTCGGCTGAGAAGGCGGATGTCAACGCTTCGGGAATTGTTATGTCATTGGAAATGGCTCACGGTTTAGGGTTGCCATCTTGGGGGTGTTTTGTGGTGCCCCCAATCTCAATGACTGCAGGCCCAAGCCCAAGAAGGGGTGAAGGGATCTCAGCATGCTTGTCGATGCCAGCGCTGGTTCCTATGGGATTCGCGATAGCATGCCCAAAGATCTAGTCGTACACCGTTAGCCCTCTGCTCAAATATTACAGAATGCCTGGCAGATCCACCTCACCTCCACCTGTAGATCCCCCGCACCATCTGGATTCCCCCTTTCTCTAGGGTGTACACCAAAACCATAAAGGCCCTTCAGCGCCTTGACACCAGCCTCATGAGCCTCCTCCGCATCATCGTATATCCAGCGTAACAAGGGAACAACAACCCATTGATGTACACCCGCTCGTGTGTCCGTAAAGTAATAATATCCGAAGACTAACAAAAGGCCAATGGTTGTACCTAGAAGGCTATATTTTGTCCGCGTAACCAAGGAGCGAGCATCGCCTGCAAGTTCTTGAGAGGTGGAAGCAAAACGTCTGTTGAGAGGAGCCGCAAGCTGTGTATGAATTGGCTGTCGTAGTCTAGGATTCCTTATCTTCGAGCTGATTTGAGGAAGATGCCTGGCACTACAGGGCTTGCATGTGGTGTGCAAAGCCAGTTGAGTAGCCCTAGGTGCGAGCGATCGGTACGAGACCGCCATATTGGGCTGCTACTGCTTCCGTAGGAGTCGAGAACCGATTCTTGTCACAACGCTGTGTATCGAAAATGAATATTACCGAGAGGAATGACGTCTTAAGGCTCGCTTAATAAAGCCCGCGCTATACCTGTTCCTGATGGTGATCTTGAAGCCATCTGGTTGGACATCTGGCGCTATTACAATCTATGTCTACTCGTACATAGACAAGACTTCTGATCCATCAAGCATTTGTGTTGCTGGATAGCCGAAATGGATAAATCTCCCGGTGTCAACAAACCAGTTTGGATTGTCAAAGTAGCCTAGAGGAAGAAGATCTAGTGATATGTCATACAACAAGGCATGAAAGCCTCTGTCCCACCCAGAGCACCGGAGTAGACGATGCACCCCTAGTCATATCATCGCAGCATTTCTATATGTTTACTTTTGTCTTTCTCTTTTTTATCTATACCTGTATGCTTTGTTTCCTCATCTATCGTGTTCTTCGTAGCGAGCGCTATGCAAGAAAAAGCAACCGCCTAAGCCTTTATAGTAATGCAATGGATTTTAACGATACCCCCAAGAACGTAAAACTAGGGTCTATACTTTTGTTTGCAGATACGGAGCGTAATCTGGAGCCAATGAGAATGGAAGATTTGAAAAGTCTGGCTCGGACTTAACAGGCTGATGAGATTGTTCAATACCGGATTGAAATTGGTGGTTGCTAAGTTCGCATTGTGAACCTGATGGAAATAGCCAATCGAGATCGTTCCTGTGCCCCTGCGATGATCCCACGATCTGGGGCAGAGATCCGCTAGGATAACCTGAACCGGTTGGTGCTCTACTGGTCCCGTTGAGGTCCAGCGATGGCCCATTCGAAGCGTGGTTGAAAGTACCATCAGATGAGAATTGGTTTGGGCGAGAGTCCTGTGAATATGGATAGGGTGTTGCTGCACCACTGGTAATGACTGAATCAGGAGTGATATGCCCTGTCGGATTTGGGAAGCCTGAAGCATCAAAGCCAGACGATGTTGGTACTCCGGACGGTCCTCTATTGCTAGTGTTCTGAGGGTTGCCGGCCTGCTGAACATTAGTGGTTTGAGATATGGTGGATGGTAAGCCATGATTCTCTCCGGAATATATTGACTGGCCGAGATGTAGATTGCTTAGGCCCAAAGAACTCTGAGAATTACTCGCCGAGAAGCCTGAAGCCTGTGCGGTTTGGCCTGGAGCCATCCTGTTAGCACTACCCGGAACGGCCGTGTCTTCAGCAGGCTCGAGCTTCGCTTTTCTGTTCGCCCTTGAATGAGTCAAATGGCTTGCACCTGACGGATTACCTCTGCGTACAGAACACTTCTGAAAATGACGCTTGAGGATGTCACTTCGCGAGAAGGTATCCTTGCATAGTCCACACGAGTATGGTCTAACACCAGTATCTAGCCATTTGTTAGCAAATCAACTGAGCTGAGAGCAACCTCGAACTTACGTCGCAGCAGATGGCGCTTTAGGTGCTTGGCATGCTGATAATTTTTCGTACAGTATGGGCAAGGGAACTTCCCTTCTGCATCTTTCGGAGGGTTGGTCGCAGGCTTCGGGCCTGTGAGTGTTCCATTTCCAATGGCTGGTGGGCGTCCCACAGCACTTGGGAGTACGCCCCTTCGACCTTGTGAGCCAACTACATGAGTGGGCTGAGGCTCACGGTTGCTTTGTAGAGGGATCGAGCTCGATATAGACATTCCTTTCGGGTAGGAAGATAGTTGAGGTTGTTCATGTAGGCCACCAGCGGGCATTGGCCTCAACTCTGGGCGCCGCGTCGGAAGAGGAATGGAAGGATTATATGTCTGGTACGCTTGCGTAGGTGAGGGCTGAGAAGAATATGTCTGTGAAGACTGGAAAGACCGCGTAGGCTGGGCGTAGGGATTCTGTTGGCCGGTGTAGGAAGGCATAACTGTTGGTGCGTATACCGGAAACGTTGCAGCATGGCTGACAGTGGGAGCGTTCGCAGGTGCGAAGGACGGCTGGGGTGCTTGTGTTCTCTGCCCGAAAGGATCATTGCCAAAGCCATGGGTGCAGCTCTGGGACTGTAGTGAAGGTAAAGTTTGGGAGCTCGATAACGATGGCTGGGGAAGTTGATATGATGGTGGATTGGATGATGAAGGCGTCGACAATTGTCGATTTGGCGGAAGGCTTGGTGCATATACTACACCAGAAGGAAATTGAGGTTCCATAACGGAAGCGAGCGGATGAAGAAGAAAAATCTATAAGAGTATTTATGTCTTCATTAAAAATTGGAAGATGGCCGTGGTCATAGGGCAATCGAACAACCCTCTCGAACTCTTGAAATGCTACGCTAATCGATAGACATAGCACAGACGAATGTGACGGTCGATACGATTACGGACTAACCTGGTCCGAAAGGATAGAAAGAACACAGAGCTCAAGAAGCATACGGTGGATGGTAGGCCAGAGGGAGGCCCCCAATGTATATCGACGACGACGACCTCTGTAAACAGCAGCGCCGGTTGAAGGAAATGCCCAGGCACCACCTCGAAGCCGTCGGTCGAGTCTGTCGATGGGAGTGTGGACTGCAGTGGGCCGATGATGCGGCTCTGTTGAAGATCTAATCGACGAGTCCCACTAAATAACCGCTGGTGGAATCGGGATCTGGTGGATCACACGGCCTGACGAGTAATTTGGCTGAAACAGATAGCCAGAGTTGGCTTGGTGGGTGCCCGGTAGGGTCTAGCAAATGTTGCACGCGGATCCAGACAGATAGATACCTTAACAATCCAATACCACACACGCGCCGAAGGAGAACCGTTAGATGTCCAATTAGGGATAGAGTGGGGGAGGGGGGGGGGGGGTTTGGGGGGGATGTTTGGGTATGGGAATTAAAGACTTTGGATGTTTGTAGAGGGACGAAGAGCGAGAGAGATTGATCGGTAAGGTGAGGTTATGAGGTACCTAAGGTAGGTCGCCCTAGGCATTTCTGGTCTCAGGCTTACATGATAGGTGGTGATGGTCCAATAGCAAGAGAGGGGCAATTGCTCCAGTGATGAAAACTACGCAGAGCGTAAATCGCATGTACCGAGCAATCGTAATCGTCAGAAATGCCGAATAGCGAGAAGGGGGTGACGACGAGGCTTGGCCCAATAATCGATAATTAGGTATTGAATGAAGTCTTTGCCGCAACGCGTGTACATACCTGGGATCTGGATCTTCCCTCCGCCCCGAATGCCCTTCTGGAATTAGGCTAGAAAGCGTTGCCGGTGGCGATCCTCAAGTTTACCCGCCTACTATCTAATTATAAACAGCTTTCGATCGACTGCCTCTCTCATATCAACGAAGCAGGTCTGTTTCCATGGGGATTTTATGATTATGCTATTAGTTCTATATATTAACGCCTAACCACCCAGCTCCTAGGCTTCGTCCCGTCCAAAATATTTGTTAGGTCATGGCTATCCCAATCTCTTCGATCCCATGCCGAGAGGGAATATTACTCCAGCTGGCGTGAGTGAGTGTCTTCTCCTAGCAGTAGGGAACAAAAAGGCTCTCAAAGCCTTCTCTTAATGCCTGTTGAATCGACCGTTTGCATATCGCCTAAATTCACATTCTTCTTGCGCTCGCATGCTCGATAGGTTGCCGCCGGAGATACTGGTCAACACCATTTTCTGGACTAGATATAATCTTGCTTTTCACTATAGCAGCCTGAAGTAACAAATAGGTAGTGACTTAAAAGCGACCTAAAGCGGCTAATGCAAATAAGTTGACATGAGCTGTTATTCCAGATTTCATTGATGAAGCTGTTTTGATGAGCGCGGACAAGAGAGAGCATAGAAGGCGAAAGAGATATGTACAAACCCACCCCATACAATTTTATGAAGAAAAGCACAACCTCGTTAGATCAACCAAGCGCGATTTCGTACACAATTTGTATGTCGCTTAGACGAGCTTTAAGTTCTTAAAATAAGCAGAAATCGATCTATTCACACAAAGCACTCGTTCGACACATACACTTATTGTGGCAGACGGACGCTGTTGGATTTGAGGCGTGTAAGATAGCAATAATCGACCATCTTTGTTGGACTTACTGCCACTGCTAGCTGAAGTGGAACAGCAGTTTTTGGCAGAGAATTCGGCGAGAACATCAATCCCTGCAGGGGTGAGAGCGAGCGGTATAGTGGACTGTTGTACCGGAGTAACGTGTTTATTTATACAAAGCGGTTGTTCATTTGTTCGGAGGTTCCTGAGTCCCAGGGGTATGCTGGTCCCTTCCAAAATACTCCCATTGGCCTTGCGGTGGCTTCTCTTCCAGCTCTTCCCATCTATATCGAGCGTCAAAGGTAATGTCAAGCAAAGGGCTCGAAAGCGGTGACTCTGGCAGTCGATGGGGTAGTACGTACACTTTTGACTCCAGCATCGTATCAACTAGCTTCAGCTCACCCTCCGCAACCTGTATCACCTCTTCAATCAAACCTGCTGCGATCTGATTCTCCATTTCACTGATTCTGCGGGAAAGTACATTAGCTTATGATAGCAACCTAAGTCGTGGAGACTGGCGGGAAGCAAAACGTACTGTGAAGCTTCCAACGGCGGCTCTGGCTCCCAAGTGACTGTAGTTGCATCATCTGCTGGGTCATCCTGTGCGACGAGTCGCTGGTGCGACCTCTCAGAGCGACTTCTCGATCCTTCCAACGTTGGCGTTGCCACTTTTTCTCCGTCCCACTCCTCTTCTCGCTCATCTTCTTCCTGCTGCACCGCAGTCGTGACAAAAGCCCCCCCGTTATGCTCGGCAACACTCTGTGGGCTTCCTTCGGGCATATCAAAGACCCGGGGGTTCTTCTCAACTAGTTCCGCTGCCCTCTGGGCCCATGCTTCGTATCCTTCAGGCTTGATCGATTCGACAACCTTTAATCGGTGATTCGTAAGTGCTTCTGCAGATTGGCGGTAGGCCGAGTGTTCGGGGAAGGCCTTGAGTTTGTCGAGGGTCGAGCTGTAGATGTACAGTAATGTAGACCTTGGAGCGGGATGTGTGAAGAGTCCAGTAAGACCTGTTGGGTTACCAGCTTCTAGATAGCGGCCATGCTTGACTGCCGCAAGCAATCTGAATGCTGGCCTCATTGTTGCGACTCTCAAGCGAGCTACAATGGCAGTCTTTTACCAACACGGCATTGACTGTGACGTTGAGGACTACAGCTATTCTGTTATGCGCATATTGTGGCCTGACAGCTTCAAAACAGCGAGAATGGGGCACCGTAGCCGAGGGCCAGGGGGCAACCTCCATCCTTCTGAGTAGCGTCAATCATGCGGGATACCGCGCCGCATCTATCAACTTTCCTCCTCTTAGGTAGCCGTACCTGATCGCGTAAAGCCCACTCATCAAGTTTCGCAGCTTGTTGAATTATCTTAAGCAGGACGTTTACATTCAATCAGTTGGCTGGTACAACATCCCAGTTCGCCACACTTGATCCACATCGATATCCGACAGCGGCAATTCAGAAGAGGGACATAACCTCTGGACCCCCCTAGACTTCCATCTGCTGTATCATTGAGCGGCGACATTCAAAGTTACTGCGCATCGTGCCCACTGTAAAACCTTTATTCTACTTGGTTGCCACAATCTGACTTGGGCTGCCGGAGCCCCCGTATTCGTTGCTCACAATGCGTTCATTCGTTCCTCGAGCGTTCCTTTCCCTCCTTCTCTTATCACCATGCCTCGCAACACCAGCTGGGGATACGCAACACAAACTTAATACCGTCGAGGATGTCTTGTCAGAAACGAAGGCCGCAGCATTTGATGCAGGAGCGGCAGCTGGAGCTACAAACAGTGAAGCCCTTTCCGGTGATTCCACGCTTTTCAATGGCTTAGAAGTGCCGCCAATGAAGGAGATAAATGGCGAGAAATTCGACGAGGAGACGAAGAATGGCTACTGGTACGCCCACATGTGGCATATATGTGGCCTTGGTCTGCACTACTAGAGGTTAAGTGGCGGTGCTGATGTGGTACTATGCAGGTTTGTAAAGCACTACTCGCCGTATTGTGCTCATTGCCATGCAATAGCCCCAACTTGGCAAACCCTATACGAATTCTACTATGTAAGTGATTCCAAGAATAGTTTGTGGAGAAACTACAAGCCTGACTTGATGATAGACTTCAAAGCCTTTAGCATCCGGAAAACCATCTACCGCTCAATCCCAAGCGAACACATTCCACAGGTACTACGACTTCAATTTCGCCTCTGTGGACTGTATTCGGTATGGCGACGCATGCAGTGATCGAAAGGTCACGGCCTTCCCAACATTTTTACTCTACAAAAATTCGAAATTTGTAAAGAAGTTTGAAGGAAAACGAGATATGACGGGCTTGAGCGCATTTGTTGAAGAGATTCTAGAATCAATTCGTCCTGGATCGAGATCAAAAGATGGTTTGACCCTACCGGAGCCAGGGGAGAACTCCACCGAATCAGAGACTCATCCTGAGGTAGTTGGAGATAAATCTGTGGACACTAAGGATGGGAAAGCTGCACTAAAGGGTACCGGAACAGCATCCGCGGTTGAAGAGACTCCAACTGGAAAATCTAAGTTGAAGGCTACAAAGGCCTCAAAGCCGGCCAAGCCAACTGCAATACCAAACCCCTTGGGAACTTCTCTCGCTCTTTCACAAGAAAGCTTTCAAAAGCTCGTTACCAACACGCAAGATCCATGGTTCGTAAAGTTCTACGCACCATGGTGTCATCATTGTCAAGCCCTGGCACCAAATTGGCTCCAAATGTCGAAAGAACTGCAAGGCAAACTTAACGTCGGCGAGGTGAACTGCGATGTGGAAGTGCGACTCTGCAAAGATGTCCGTGTGAAAGGCTACCCGACGATACATTTCTTCCGGGGTGGCGAGCGTGTCGAATACGATGGCTTGCGAGGACTCGGTGATCTTGTCAGCTACGCAAAGAAGGCCTTGGATATTGGCGGCGGAGTGACGTATGTGGATGCAGCAGCTTTCAAAGCAATGGAAGAGACTGAAGAAGTCATTTTTCTCTATTTCTATGACCATGCTACCACCACCGAAGACTTCGAGGCTTTAGAGCGATTGACTCTAAGCTTAATTGGCCATGCGAAGCTTGTCAAAACGGATAGTCCTGTGCTAGCCGACAGATTCAAGATCTCGACGTGGCCAAGACTGCTAGTTTCGAGAGATGGCAGACCTGGCTATTACAACGCTCTTGCACCAAAGGACATGCGTGATTTCAGACAGGTGTTAAATTGGATGAAGTCCGTCTGGCTACCAATAGTTCCGGAACTCACATCCTCTAATTCCCGTGAAATTATGAGTGGAAAATTTGTGGTTCTTGGCATACTTTCCCGAGAGAGAGCCGATGAGTTCGTTCTGGACAAGCGTGAGATCAAAAATGCTGCCCTGGATTGGATGGAAAAGCAGACGCAAGCATTTCGGCTAGAAAGACAAGAATTGAGAGATGCGAAGCAGTTACGCCTAGAAGAAGCAGAAGATAGAAATGATCAAAGGGCTATTCGAGCTGCCAAGAGCATAGAAATCAACATCAGCGAGGATGACAAGAAACAAGTAGGTTTCGCTTGGGTAGACGGCGTTTTCTGGGAACGCTGGATCCGGACAACCTATGGTATCAACGTTCAGAATGACGGTGAAAGAGTCATTATCAACGATGAAGATGTAAGTACATTAACCTCGATTGGTTTCCTTGAAATCACTATCTTACAGCTATAGAACCGCCGCTACTGGGACACTACCATATCTGGCGCCTTCATCGTCCCGTCCCGTACCTCTATCCTCGAGACCATCCCCAAGGTCGTCTCCAACCCCCCCAAAATCTCCCCCAAATCTAGCACCGGCGCCCTCCAGCAGGTGTTCTTCCAGGCCCGTGGTGCGTCGACTAGTCACCCATGGGTGTCTTTTGGGTTCTTGATTGGAATTGTGGTTGGTGGCGCGCTGTGGGGTAAGGGGTATATACGGAGGACGAAGGGTGGGACTGGGGGATTCTTTCAGTTGGATGGGAAGGAGGGGATGTTGAATGGTGGGGGCCCTTATGGGAAAGTGGATTAGTTATCCTGACGCAGAAGGATTGGTCTCTGAAGGGTTAAAAGGGAGCAGCGACTCTGAGCTTGGTGTTTGTTCGGCGCAAGGCGCCCTGGGAGATGTTTTCATGACGTTTGGTCGACTCTGAATGCTCTATCTATATGCCACTATAGTAACCAAAATAATCAGCCATTACGCAAAGCTTCTGGTTCCGATCATTCAATATATTTTCACATCATATGGTGTTCGTAACGTAAAACGCAGGGATTATTCTTCAAATTTCAAGACCTCCACTGCAGCGCTCAACTTACAAGATCTGCGATCTTTATAATCACAGCTGCTCAATTCCCAACCAGCGATTACATCCTTCATAATTTGCTGAATCGCAGCGCCAATATTCCCAACCTCCAAACTCCTCTACCATCCCTCGATCTCCACCCCATCCATCCCACCCCAAATGTCCGACTCCCCTCCCCAAACCCTCAACATCCCCTCTCTATTCATCTTCCTCGCCCTCACCTTCCTCGCTATCCGCTACTTCTTCTTCTCCCCCCTCTCTCCCGCCTCCTCGCGGCCTCGCGGCCGCCAAATCGATCCCGCGCAGATCGAGCAGATATCGCAGATGTTCCCGCAGGTGGGGAGGAGGGAGATTTTGTGGGATTTGCAGCGGAACGGGGGCAGTGTGCAGGCGACGACGGAGAGATTGTTAGGGGGCGGGGGGTTGGAGGTGGTGAGTTTTGGGTTTTACAATCTAGGGGAGGATGTGCGGAAGAAGGGGTGCCCCCGTTTGTGGATGAGAGTGCAAGAGGGTTCAAAAAGAGGAAAGGGAGGTTGTTTGTATGCTAACTATGGTCTCGTAGCCTCCACCGTCGTTCCAGCCAGTTCTACCGCCCTTGACGGCGTCTACGCGTTCTACGTCGCCAGAAAACAAACCGACGCACCCGGATCTGATAACGAGATACAACCTTGCGTCGAGGATAGGAGAGCCGTCGGTGGGCAGGGATGGGGAGGCAGCGACGGCGCCATTGTGGAGTAGTAATAAGAATGAGCGGCAGGCGCTTTTGCAGCGGAGGAGGGAGGAGATGGTGCTGAATGCGAGGAGGAAGATGGAGGAGAAGGAAAGGGAGAGGAGGGGTGGGTGATATGGAGGGGGCAAGGGGCGAGTGAAAGGGGCGTGTAGGGGTTTCTGTTTGGGATGGCGGGGAAGATGGTGGGAGGCGATTGTATAAAGGGTCTGGAAGAGGGGTGCCGGTTTGTTGGGGTATCAAGATCATTCTGTGTACGGGCGTTTCGAAGAGATAACCTCTCCTCGTCACCCTCACTTATATCTACACTCTTCACCCCCAATTCGACTCAATCTTCGCTTACCTGCCCGTTTCCACACAACGAACACACCCATTCCCCCAAGAACGTCGATATCCCGCCCATGCCCTCACCTACGCACATGCAGCCCCCTTCCCTGTATATACAAAACCCCTTTCCCTCACAACTTCGACCCTTCCCCCGCCCCCGTCTCCGGATTCACCTTCCCATGCTCACACGTCGCAACCACCACCCCATCGCGAACCCTCCTCATCACCCCCCTCAACTGCGCTATCCCCCACACCCCCAATTAGCCTCAGTTCTCCCCCCAAAACAAAAACAAAACCTCCCCACGCAAAAACTCACCCAACCTCCTCCCAACCCTGACTACCCCCCCCTCAACCACCACCTCCACCCCCGCCCCCCCCCACAC
>JAABUI010000201.1_pt1 | contig 76934 bp, 77 predicted proteins | sample 5559111 | NCBI WGS metagenome assembly JAABUI01 (sample SAMN10711870, study PRJNA513365) | rock metagenome | isolation source: Antarctica rocks | place: Antarctica: Victoria Land, Buttleship Promontory | reverse complement strand
TTATGTTCTCCTGAGTCATATAGATAGCCGGCTCTTCCCTTCTAGATACTTTCCTTCCTTAGCATTTATATACTCGTTACATTACACCCATATGACTCGCTCTATGCTGGCCCCTAACAAGAAAGTTGTTGATTGTTGAAGCAATAGAAGCTGCAGTAGAAGTGACAGTAGATAGTATAGTTAATAACTAATATTTGAAAATACAGAGCGATGATGTGATGTATTGATGAGAGATATCAATACTATAGTTGAGGGAAAAACTTGAGTGAATAAACAAACGACACATTCACATGTTATATTAGCAGAGTTTTGACGAGCTAGCTGAGAGATGTTGATTCAAACATTCTCTACAACGATTAAACGATCGATTGAATGAACATCAAATCAATCAGATATTCTTACTTTCTTAGTCATGTGTTTCATAGTTGTTATAAGACACAGTGACTTGAACAATTCTGTCTTCAACTCGCTTGCTTGCTCGATCGTCGAATGCTGCGTTTTCTGATGATGATGATGCGCTCTTTCTTCGCGTTTTAATATGCAAAGCAGTTAGTTGAATAGCATCAAAATGAGTTATGAATACATACTGATCTTTGAGATCACTTCACTTCTTCTAATGATGAAGCAGAATCATAAGAATTTCTTCGTGTGCATTTCTGTAAGAGTTGCTTTTCATTCTCGTTCGTTCGTTATGCTGATGTTCGCTATATCATCACGTTCATAGAAAATTGTATATTTTCTTTTTTTATAGCTCAACTTCAGACTTATTAAATCTATAAAAGTCGTAAAGTTCAAGTCATTGATCTCAATCACGCTCTTTGCAGTGTCAGATACTAGTAGATCTTGTGATCTGCAACAGATACTATGAAAGATATCACGATGAACTTGAATCATGATGTTCTGTACTGTCTTGACAGATTCATGCATATCGATGTCGTTGATCGAAGAAGAACTCGTACTCGAAGAATTTGATATGCTAGATGATGTCACTATGTGCTGAATTTTATTCACAGACGCTACTGTTCAAGTTTTGACTCGTCTTCTCTTATTGTAGTTGCATCGTTGTGTTATAAAGACAAGACATTTGTCTCTTTGAGATTTTGAAATGTTGTTGAAGACATCAGTGAATTGTTTATATACATCTGCAAAGATTTGATCAAGAAGGCTTTTGACTTTGCGTGTGTTTAACCTGACTTCTAGAATATCTAACTTGTTCATTTCACGTTGTAGATGACTCAAGATAAGAAGATATACTGATTCATCTATTTCTAGTCGAGATCGTATGATATTTTCACATCATGTCGTCGAATCAAGAGTCTCGTTAGTCATTGCTTTAATCATGTTGAGTGTTATTGTAGTTGTTGTTTACATTCAGGTCAATAAATCTAGTATAGTGAGCGACTTTCGCGTTCATGTTCTACACTAGAGCTAGTCAATAATGATCGACCTTAGTGATTCATTGAATCTAGATTCGATTCAATGAATCTAGTACTATCTCATATCAATTATCGTTCATCTAAGAACATTGACATGCTTCATTTCTTCAACATAGATCAATCGCAGTGAGACTTAAGATATAATATCATACAAGTACAGTTTGTCGAGCATTTATATAATTTCACGTCATTAATATGATATTACTACTATATATCACTAACAATAAAAGTTCTACAAATATTGAGACGTGATGTGAGAAGTAATTGAATGTAGAGTGACAGTTCTCATGCTTCTTACTTCATCTTCGTTTGAAAAGACATATTTTCTTCATCATTCATTAATTGCAAAGATTAGTAAGCTACGAATATTCATCTTTCATTCTTCAAGAAGTTCATATCGTCTGACAGAGATCATTCTACACTATATAAACCTCAAATATCTGTCTCAGTTATTCTTCTTTTTTACACATCATCAAATCATCTTTCTTCTTCTTCTTAATTTTATCTCTTATCTTTTTCCCTTAATATATAACAGTGAATTATTGTATCAACACATATATTCTCTTCTTTTCTCGTTTAGTCTTTCTAGTGATCTAGTCTTTATCTTCGATAACATATTCTTTCTGTCAAGCCTGTGCTGAATTGAAACGTAGCATAGATCTTTAAGACTGAAATTCTAAGATTTCAGAGACTTTTCGATTAACTCATTGAGATTGAAAGAATATCTCTTCAAAGCGCTTCTTTTGAATCGTATTGTCAATCATGAACAACAGCGTCTTTGTTGACGCAATCTCAGCTAAGTTATATATTGACAGTGATGATAGTTGCAATGTACACTAGACTGATCGTCGAGTCGAGTTTCGAGTTGAAATTTTGAATTCGACTCAGTTCGAAGTCGAATTGCTCACATTTTCAACTCGACTCAAGTCAAGTTGAGCATATTTTCAACTTGACGCGACTCGACTCGACTGAAAATTGGGTCAATTTGACTCGACTCGTCAAGAACTCGAGCTTGACGTCAAGAGAGCTAAATATAGAAAATTTTCCGGTTTTTGACTTTTGCATTATCTTTTTGCATTATCTTTTGATAGATAGTCATGAAGGGAAACATGAAGATCGTTTGATAGAGAGTCATAAAGAGAAACATGAAGATCATTTGATAGAGAGTCATGACGAGAAACATGAAGAAAAACATGAAGAGAAACATGAAGAAGAACATGAAGAGAAACATGATGAGAAAACATGAAGGTCGTTTGACTTTGATAGAGAGTCATGACGGGAAAACATGATAGAAAGTCATGAAGAAAAATCATGTAGACTGTTCGATCAAGCTATTTACATCTATCTAATATCTTGTCGAGTCGAATCGAGTTTTCAAGTCGAGTTGTTGAATCAAGCTTCTCAACTCGATTCAAGTGCTCAGGTTCAACTTCTCAACTCGACTCGACACTTTTTCAAAAAAATTTCAACTCGACTCGACACTTTTCGAGTCGAGTACTCGACTCGAACTCAAGTACTCAACTTGACGCGATCAGTCTAATGTACACGCAGTCTTCTCTACAAGAAAATTCGATCAAGGTTTTAATCTGTCTGTCATTGAACAGATGAATCATGAATATACTCTTGAAATTGACTTATGATGTTAAATTCTTATTTTGAATTCTTATTATGCTGATCTACAGAAAAGTTCGATCAGAGCTTCAATTCTGTCTGTCATTGAACAGATGAATTGAGACTTAAAACATGTTTGAAGACTTGAAATCAGAGCTTCAAAGAAAGAGAATCAACTCTGCACACACGTATCATATAGTTCTCAGCTCAGTGATTATTGACTGATGCTGTTGATTCGTCAGCTGAGTTCGAAAAGATTGACTTTCAGAATGTTGATTCACTTATCTGATGAAAATTCTTCATTGTTGATGAAAATGTCATGTTCTATTTACCTGATCAATAACTTGATCACTTAACTCAAGATCTTTCTTACACAGCTCTAATTCTTTCTGTCGTCTTCAAGCATACACACTGCATTGAGAGCAAAGCACGTATACTCTTGAAATTGACTTCTGATGTTAAATTCTTATTTTGAATTATTATTATGCTGATCTGCAGAATAATACGATCAGAGTTTCAACTCTGTCTGCAATTGAGCAAATGAATCAAAAGTATACTTTCGTAATTGACTTCTGATGTTGAATTCTTATTTTGAGTTCTTATTATGCTGATCTACAAGATAGTTCGATCAAGAATTCAATCTGTCTATCATTGAACAGATGAATCATGAATATACTTTCGTAATTGACTTCTGATGTTGAATTCTTATGACGCTGATAAATTACAGAAAAGTTCGATCAAGAATTCAACCTGTCTGTCGTTGAACAGATGAATCATGAATTTACTTTCAAAAGTGACTTCTGATGTTGAATTCTTATGACGTTGATCTGTTGAGACAAAGACTGTCGAAGACTTTATTGAAGACGTTGTGATGAAGCGAGAGAATAAAAAAATACAGAAGCATTTGAAAATCTTTCAAGAGTTCAAATTTAATATTATGTCTTATCAAGAACTCAAGATTCATCTCAGATTCTGTGAACTTCTCGAATTTTCCTATACTTATTTAAAGAGTCAACTTGCTAAGATATAACACATTTCTAAAAGTGTGAACAAAGTTCAATGAACATTCAGTCAATGTCATTCTGTTCAGCGAAGTGTGTGACAAGAAAAAATAAGATGATGTATTGAATCAATTGAAATCACACACAACATTTATACATTTGTTATTGAAAATGAGAACATTCAAAGAGAAAACGCTGTTTCTCGTCAATAAGATACAAAAGATGTACTCAGATTGACTCGTCAGATTCAAACAAACATCAATCGTGAACAAAGTCTTCGAAAAAATCGCTGCAACAATAAGCGTAGTTGACTTCAGAATGTTCTGAAAGCTTATAAAGACGAAGTCGACATACGAAGTATCTTGATTTCAGCAAAATGTTTAGTGTGTCAAGAATGATAGACTGAGAAAAGTCTTATTTACTGACTTGATGATCTTGTATGTTGACTTGACAAAGATCTGAACACGCTTTCTTGAAGTTGAGATGAGAGTGTTAGAGAAAGCTAGAATCTCTGATAGATCGAATGCAAAGTCAAATTTGTGTTCATTTCGAGTCACTTCAGATTTCTCTGAAACTGTTCATCATTTTTATCGATCATGATAAAGAAAATTCAGCCTTGATTGCTTTTTCTGTCTCTGTAACACATGACACTTACGTACATACTATCTATCTAGTTCATTGAACTTCTCAACTGCTCTCGTTTCATTAGTAAGAAAGTCTTCGTCATAAAAGATATTGTAAGTGTTTCAATCAATGAAGTTATTAATGTAAAAGAAGTTTCTTTGTTCTACTCTCTTTCGCTTAGTGATTGTCAACACAACATGTAAACTTCGTAAAATTGTCGACATGTTGTAAAATTTTCTGTCATCGATGAAACAAGAATTCTTGAATATTTGTTTTGATCAGTGTTCTATCTTCATCATCTCATGTACTTTTTGTTGTATGCTCTTATTTCGAGACTTCAGTAGATCAATGAGAGCATCAGTGTATTTCAAGAGACAGTCTCTGTCATCTTGTCAAAATCAATCAATGACTGATATGATGAGCTGTAGTCACTTAGACAGACAATCATTCAGTGTGTCTGATAAATCATTGCTCGAAGCAGATGACTTTTGTATTAGAACACAGTTACGTCTTTATTTTTCACTCTTCTGTCAGTTTGATGCACAGATAAATCTATCTTTGACAAAACTATTCAAATTATTCTCGTTCTTTTCGTCTCACTTTCAGCATACGAGAGAGTCATGAATTGTTATAAAACATGATTCTGCATCGACTGCGTTCTTAACTCATCTATCAAGATCACGATTGAATACTTGAATTTCATCTATGACGTTGCAAAATTCACGAATAAACACAGTCAACGCGTTCAGAAATTCGAGAATATCGAGATTCTTCATCAGTGTAGACGCAAGACATCATTTCTTTGAATCTAGTCTTGCATCTAGAACCTGATAGCACTGTGCATGTGATACTGAAATGCTCAATTTGCTAAGATCAATAGCTCGACAGAGAATTGTTATCATTGCACTCATTGCGTTCTTCTTTACCTGAATGAATTTAGTCTTTTCATACAATAGTACGTTCTTCATTGCTAGCAGATTAAGATGTCTTGTGTTGTGATGTATCAGTTGATTCAGAAAAGTATCACGTTTATTTGTGCAATCAAAGAATTTCTTAATCAGATGTCTATGACAGATCTTCTCATATTTCATGTTAACATTGTCAACGACGTCATATCAATGAATGAAATTCGCGTAATGAATCATTGCATGAAACTTCGAAATATTGAAATGTTTCTGTTGTGTATCTGTATCAAGAAATCAAAGATGTCGAAAAACTTTCTTTAATTTGTTTCATCGAAAAAAAGCATGCTGCATATATCTAAGAGTGTCTTCATCATGTGATGTATATTGAGCGAGCATTATAAAATCTATCATTGCTCGAGTACAATGCATCGTTGCAGATGATTCATGAGTAAATAGTGATGCAATGATCGAAAGTATCTGATGAATCACGATCTTTCTATTCGAAGTCGTTCACTGTTTGATGATGCTATACTTTGTAAAGATTTTGAATTCGACGAATGCAGATACATTGCAAAATCGTTCGTTCAACTGAGCTACATCGAAAGCATGATTAATATGCAGTTAATATTCTTTCTTCTTTCTAGATGCAACAATTCTCTTCTCAATAAGTTCATCAAGTCAATTGAGCATGTAGATAACTGTGTCTTTGAGTAACTGATGCAGAATATCGATCATCATACACTCATGAATGTTAATCATGTAATGAGATCACACGAAGTTGCGAATGAGATGAACTCAGATACTATTCTTTTTAGAAATATCGTCTTTTTTCTGCTGTTAAATCTGTCTCTGAGTGAATTGATGAGTACGTGACTGTCAGATACTCATGAGATTCTCTCTTTTCTGAGAAAGTATCTGACAGATAGAGCACTGCTGATTCTTCTTTATGCTCATAATTAAAATCTGTTCTTCATAGTTTATCATAAATTCAACGATAATAGAATGACACTTTCTCGTAAGATCGTCAGCGCAGACGATGTCGACATCGTCTTTGATCGCTTTCTCAATTGTTGATATAATGAGTATCAAACATATTCTTAGAGAGATGATGCTGCTTACGTTCGAGTATAGTTGACAGAATCATATGTCAAACCTGAGACTTTATTCTATCGCGATCGCTGTCAACAATGAGAAGAAATGTCTGAAGAATCATCTCTGACCTGAATTGTGCTTGTCGTATACGTCAAGACAAGTTCTCAATGATGAGATAAAAAGATCATGCGACGAGATCATTCTGATGTTGAGTCAGAGCTGTCTTGTCTGTTGTCAGTAGAAGCGACACTATAGTGACGTTATCAGAAAGCTTCTCTTGTGTTTTTCATCATCAGTCGATCATATGCATCTCACTATAAACTCGACAATTGTTCGCGTTGTAATGATGAACGAGCGCATAAACGAGATCTTTTTCAAATGATCAATGTCTCAGAAGAAAACGAAGTGAGTTGATAATATTCTGATATTTAATATCATATTGAACTGCATCTGCTTCTTTGTACATAAATGATATACAGAATGCTCTTGACTGTCATTGTTCATTATCAATATCATATGATATTCAATGCAATAGATTCAATCACTCATCAAACGTTCAAAAGCTTAGCGACGAGTGAAGTGAGTGTAATCGTATATCGTTGAAGTACTTACGTACATTTTCTTTCGTAATTCTAGTTTGATACAGTCATAATGTGAACGCATAGTCTGTTTTGTTCTGAAAGAGATGATACTTCGTAATATATGAATCATCACACTCTCATTGACGTTTTCTTGATCTTTCTTCAGAAATCATCACAGATATATCGATGATCATTGCAGCTCTTTTTTCGATAGTCTTCTTGAATGACTTGACTCGTATGATCAAAGACGTTGACAGAAGTTCTGACTCAACATGAATAGATTCAGTCTGTATTGAAGCTCGATCTTCGTCTGATGCATATTTCTTCTCTTTCGATATAAAAACTGACTGTCTTTCATTGTTGATTGAATCTAGCATATCACTGACTTCGTATAGTTTATTACCTGCTTTCAAATTCAGTTACTGACAATTCTTCTGTTCAATATCTTCTGTAAGACGCATGTCAGCTACATCGTTAATTTTCTTTCATTGATCAACATCGAGTGTTGATACGATTATCAATGAACGTCTAAACTCAAGTCTTGTTCGAAGCTGCTTATGTATGAGCACTTCACACTTGACGAGATATCACTCTAGTTCACTGATGTTTTTCGCGAGCTTGTCACAATGAGAACATGCGCGAAACATTGAATTGTTTTCTTGAATCGTGTTGTTGACAGAACGATGTCTAGATCATGTTTCATCAAAGAGATATGAGTCTTTTTGAACATTAGACTGCGCTCTAATAAGATCAATGCAAACAATACTCTTGTTGTTTAATAACAAGTCAATAGCAGAGCGATATTATCGATGATTGAATTAAAGTACTGTATTAAAGATTTGCATTTACTGTTTATATTTAATTAGATTGAATTTTATCTTCACTCAGATCTCATTATACCTAATTCAGCTTGAATGTCTTCTATCATCAATTCTTGAGATCAATAGAAATCGAAAAATGAAGATGCTTATTGACGATCAGACTAAATGCTTGAATCAAATCATCTTTGTTTGCTGATGTCAAGTCTTATTCAAATTCGAACGAGAGAATTTCACTCGATATCTTCGTTAGATTCAATATGTATGTAAATCACTATGAGCAGTGCTTCAAGTATTACAGATCATACATACTTATTAAAGAAAGTCAGTAGTACTTCTATCAACTCAACGCATAGTGAATCTTTCATCGAACGCGTCAACAGCGTCGCTGATGTTGCTCTATTCGAAAAACTCAAATTCATCAAGAAGATTACTTTTAAGACGACATAGATCACGTAAATCTCACTTCAAAATTCAACTCAAATAGTCAGCAGTGAGATCAATGATGAGATCAAACAAGAGAAGAAATACACGTTGAAGCTGCAGATGATGTCAATGCGAAGTGTGAGTAAGAAGAAAATGAGATAGAACGACACGTTTTTGCTCTTGAAAGATCGAAAGCTCATATTATACAATTGCTCATAATCACGCTTGTGAGAAGAAAGATGCTTTTGAAACACAATATCGTTGTTTGTCAAACTAGAGAATATCGATCGAATCTCACATGATGCTCATAGCAAAATCTACAATCTTGTCATGTAGAATCGAGACTATCTCGCACATATGTCAATTTGACAGACTGACTTACAAACTGAAGATGATGTTCAGTAACTAGATGAACGTAATTGTTTTTCGTTCATGCTTCAGAAGCATTCTTATCAAGACATGCACTTAAGTACTACAGTATCTCTTCATCTTCTTCTGCAATTCTTCAGATCAAAAGTGTAGATTTTTGTTATCTTATTGAATATTCAAAAACATTTTCACATCTTGATTTGAAAGCACTTCTATCACTATCGCGCAGCTTCTCACAAGAATAAATCAGAGAATGCTGTTTTTAAGAAAACAGATACTTTGCATTCTGTCTGTTAGAAATATGAAATACAGAGAAATGAATAAATGTTTTATAGAGATCATCTCAATTCACGTCGATAATACACATAGCAAAAGAGATAAAGTTGCTCTAGATTCTTCAATCTTCTACTGAGCGTTACTTCTGCTGCTACGAAAGCTTGTTAATCAGATTAAGCGTTTTACAAATGTAGTTCTGATTCATTAAACATATATTTCGTTCAATGCAAACGATTCACACGTCTTTATCTTGACGTGATTCACTGCTGAACGTAGATATTCACGTTACAGCGCGTAGATTGCAACACTACGTAATTAATTAGTTTGTAGTAAGTCTTTGAATTAATTTCATCTTTTATCTTTTATCTTTCATCTTTTGTCTACTCTATCAGAGTATGTATCACTTTCAGTCAAATCATCATAGACAAATAAGAAAGATATTACAGAGCAAACACATCAGAGTTTGCTCTAATATTTGCACTCAATCATTACATAAATGCAAGTCATTACTCATCGCTCATTGCGATAAGTATCATTGTTTATCAACGATACACAAGTGCAATTTACAGTGAGTATCAAGCTACAATGCATGTTTCTGTGAGTTATATCTCATCAGCATTCGCACTTTTCGATGTACATTAAACTGATCTGACTTCAGCTGCTGTTGACATATACTCTACTTCAATTAGCTCACTTCGTTGAGTAAGATCAATCTTAAGCTACAACTTTCTTATCTCAACGTCGCTTCATTGAAGCTAGACCTACAGATTATTGAAACATCAAATCATCTTACACACTCTTTAATTGTGAATTACAGATGATTAATCTATCTAGATTATACATAATGAATCGACTAATGTGAAATTGTTCGCTACAGCTTCTCATTCTCTCATCTCACATTCTATGAGCGAGAATCAATCAACATAACGAAGAAATCGAAAGCTTCACAAGATGATCAGACGATGAACTACTACGACACATTTTAGACATTTAGACGTGAGAATGTCAACTTCATCGTCTCAACGCAAAAACACATTAAAGATCAGTCATCTGATGATAAGTTCTTACTTTTCGAAAATATAGATTCTTTTCAGCGTATCTTCGTTATCTTCAAAGCAAAGCTGATACTACTCTATGAAAACAATTTCGATGAAGCGATTGATATCATGAAAAGCGTTGAAGATGAATATTATGTCAGGATGAAGATCATCTTCGAGATGATCTCAAACTGAACTGTCAACGTCATTTTTGATGTAAAGCTTCACTTAGTGACATCAGTTGAAGAACAAATATTCAAGCATGACATCATTCATAACTGAGTCTTCTATATCAACAGCGATTTGATGATTGAAGCTATCGAGCATCGTCTTCGTTTGAGCGAATATATATTATATGTGTTTGGGCAAACCCGACGGCCTCTGACGATCTCCAGGGCTAAAATTTGCCCCGGAAGTCGCTCTGAGATGCCAAGCACTCTCTCTATCTAAGCGACTGAGTCTATGAAGTGGGTGAATGGGAACAAAAGCGCGTTTCTGACTGAATTCTAAGAGATGAAGAAACAGAAAGAGATGATGAGGGAAACAGAAGGGAAAACAATCTATTTATTCCCTTTTCCCTGCTTAATCTTCTTGTTCTCTAGCGATCGACATTGATCGAGCCAAGCCGGCTAGTCACCTTCGCTTGTCGATAGTCTTCAGTCAAGCTGAACCTTCTATCGAACATCGTCTTCGTTTGAGCGAATATATATTATATGTGTTTGAGCAAACTCGACGATCTCTGACGATCTTCAGAGCTAAAATTTGCCCCGAAAGCCGCTCTGAGATGTCAAGCACTCTCAATTTCAGAAACGTCGATACGAAGTATCGAGATCAACGAGAACTGACTCTAGTCAACTGATCAAAAGTGACTATCTTTGATGTCTTCTAGAGACATTTAGTATGTAGCTAGAGTGAGCTTCAATGTATAAGCGATAGCTGTCGAACTTTCATCTTTCTAGCAGCTGAATTTCATTCTTCGAAAGCTCTGCTTGACGAGCTGAGATAGCAGCATCTCGGCGAAAGAAGTGATCTAAGTAGCGATCTTCTATGCTCAGTGTGACTAGCGTTCTACGCAGAACCTCGATGACGTGAGTTCGCGTGTATGAATATTCTGAGTCAAACAGAGACATCAGCAGAGATGCAGAAAACTTTGAAAACAGGTTGACGAGTGAGTTTTTAACGCACGCTTCGTCGTCGACGACAGCGATGATCAATGTCATCTCACGTCTGAAAGAATCGATTTTGAAGCTCGATAGAATGAGTTGCAAAGAGTCATTCTGAAAGATAATCGAACTTCTAATTAGATGTCACTGTTTGAAGTCAGATGTTCTATTCGATTGACTTCATGTGAACTCGCTCATGCGCAGAAAGCTCGCAAACGTCAGGCAAAATGACGCATGTCATGTTGCTTCTTCAATGATAGATTGATCAAATTGACGTAGCAATAGTAGCAGTAGATCTCGTGTTATAGATCTTCGCTCGCAAGTCTGATCGTCGTCTTGAAGTCTTCGAATTTCGACTATGATTCGCTGTAATGTAGAATGATGAAATGCCTCAATCTCGATATCAGAATATTCAACGTCAATGTGATGTGATCGTAGATCGATGAGATAAGTCTTAATGATTTTGACTTTGATCATCTTGTTCTTTAGATTCGCTGATCAGCTGATCAGATTTGAGATTGAAGTCGAATATTTGACTCTGACGATCAAGAAGCAGAACATGAAGTAGCTTCTTTTGACTGTATCGTAGATATCTCTGATGAACGTCGCTAGATCTCATCAAAGATATCTGGCTGCTGAACGATCAAGAAAAACCTCGCTGTATCAGAAGCTCGACGACTCGCGCTGATTGACTGAAGTGTAGCTAGCTGAGAAAACTCGTCAGCAATAGTACTGAACTTCGCTCGGGAAAGCTGTTACGATCCTAGCTACGCACCTATGTTGGTAGCTATGTTGGTGGCTATGTTGATGACTATCGCCGGCCGCTCGCCGCTAGGCTATAGGGTTGTTCCGAGGCCAACCCTATTCAGGGTTAGCTTATGTTCTCCTGAGTCATATAGATAGCCGGCTCTTCCCTTCTAGATACTTTCCTTCCTTAGCATTTATATACTCGTTACATTACACCCATATGACTCGCTCTATGCTGGCCCCTAACAAAAGCAAATCAGCTAGACGATTTTCATGAATTGAAATTCACAGAGCATGTATGCAGATATCGTGCGCAGTCGTCAGCAAGACTATTCATCGCAGATACAGCATTGCTTCTTCGCGCATGAAGATCTTGTTAATGTCGACGACAACAGCTACGTTGTCGCCATATATAGTGAGATTGCATCTCGCGAAAACGAAAAGTCATGCTGTCAAAGCTTGAAGCACTGTCGTCATTTCTTTGACATTGATATGCTTGTCACTCAAGCGCATGTTAAATCGATTGAAAAATGTTTGACTAGCAGCTGATGATAGGTCGAAATGATGCAGATAATAGTCTCTCATGTTATGCAGATCTGAAGCGTCGATTCAGAGATATAGAGAATGTCTGAATTCGCGCTTGCGAAGTAGATGTACATCATTTCACTTTGAAAGAAACGTCTTTCATCATAGTAGATCTTGTCGCATTGAGTAATTGATGCGCTGCTTGCGTGATTTGATGACGATTAGATCGTTGAACAGTCGTCTGAGAAAGACTCTTTCAGAAACTACGATCTTTGACGCAAATGACAGAAAGTCTAATAGCGTCTGTAGCTTCTCGTATGATAAAGAGCTCTTTGTAAGCGCGCTGTTGACGAGCTGAATTGTCTTCTGATGCTTGTCAGATGATAGACGAGCCATCATATTGATTGAATCAAGCTCAATGCTCAAAAAGATGCATGTGATGTCAATAAGATTCTTTTTAAGATTAACGCTAAACTCTAACTGAGCGCACAGATCATCGAAATCGCTCTCGTATTTACGAGCTTCGATCATGTTCACTTGTATGACTAGAAAGTCATTCAGATAGTGTATCATCGAGTCTCATTGCAGAGTGACTATGAGCATTCAGCAAAGATCTTTAGCGAAAAGATCGAACAGATATGATGACGTGCGTAGATCGAAGAAAAGAAAGCGATCTATTCAGTACTTATCTTCTCAGAAGAACTCGAGCAGTCAGTGATCTGATGTTGCTATCGACACATGACGAAAGACGTCGATCAGATCTTTTTTAATGAGAACTGCGTTTCGATCGATGTCACATAAAGCGATGATCGCTTGATCAAAGATGAAATATTCAATTGATTCTCAGTTCTCGAGAATGAAGCAGTTGACTGACCTTTTTTTTGAATACGATAAATGATGTATTCGACGTCAGCGATCGTCTCTCTTCGATACTAGCCTCAATGATGAGAATATAAAGCGATGAGAAACATGATGAATCTCGATTAGTCGATCACAGCGAACTTGCTGCGTCAAATCGGCTTGAAGAGTATCTGAAGCTTCGTTTGTCGAGAGAAGATTCTCGCTCAAAATCAGTTGATCGAGATCTCAATATTCAATTTTTGCTTCATGTTCAATGATAAACAGCAGCGTTTGAACATATATACGATCAGAATGTTCGACTAGTTGTGTTTGTCATGCGCTCGCGTTTAGAGAGTCTCTGTGCGCTAGAGAAACTTCGTCGATCTTCATGAGCTGATATGGGAAGAATTTCAATATTGATATCAGTGAGGCCGAAATTTGATGTCATTTTCTTTCGATCGATTGACTGTTTGAATTCGATGTTTTGCAATTGATAGCAGCGTGAGTCTCATCACATTCGCTGCAGATATGCTGATATGTGCAATCAGAATAGATGCAGCTGTCGACGTTGAATTTGTTGCATATCGAAGACAATGTGCTTTCTTCTTTGAATCTAGAGTCGTAGAACTGTTTTCTGACCCTCTGATTCTGATATCTCGTCTGAGAGACGATAGCAGATGTTTTCTTTATCAGTGCTTGATCAATCAGTTCATCTTCAGCGTTATATCACTCGTTCGAGTCATTGACTTCTTTTATCATACGAATCTCGTGAAAGTGAAAGTGAAAGATTCGTAGAGATTCGAAGATATAATGCAGATGAAGTTTCAGCAGATAGTCAATGTATCAAGCTAAGCTTGCTTGCAGAGAATGTCTCAATTGATCATTGATCGTCTTGATGAGACATTGATTATATACTTCTAGACAGCGTATAAAGAGAATCATGCCCTTGAGATTCTGCTGAGTGACGTCATTGTCATGAGCTCGAAGCTCGTCGAATCGTGATAGTTGCAGATCTTGTTTGTTGAGCGAGTTTGATATATGATCGTTGATCAGCTTGAAGATATTGACAGCTCGAAATTCATTTTTGAAGATGAGAATCAGTTGAGTGATATCAATAAAGAGATAGCGAAATATCATTGTTTGAATGCGAGAATCACTTGAGAGAATAGTACCTGACGTTTGACTGATAGTGCTTTCTACCACTGAATTGTTTCCCGACTGGTTCAGCGCTGTACTCTGAGCTTCTAGTCGTCGAAGCTTCTGTTTCAGCTCGCGTTTCATATTCGCTTGATGAACGTCTTTAATTCTCTGTCGCATGACGAGAGTAGTCGATGTTTCGATCATTTGTTTCGAGTCGACCCTCGAAGAAACAGATGAACTCGACGAGGGTGACGACGATGGTGCAGACGGGCGAGAGCGAGACACATGAGAGAAGAAGAAGCGACGGCGACTTCGTCTTCTGCTGACAGCGACGTCGACGTTGACGCGATCCTGACAACGAGTAGAAGCGATCATCGACAGTGATGACAGTGATGAAGCAAATGAGATAGCAGTGGCAGCAGTGAGTAGCGATGGCAGCAGTGAGTAGCAGTGGCAGCAGTGAGTAGCAGTGTGAATGGCAAAGTGAGTAGCAGTGTGAATGGCAAAGTGGGTAGCAAAGTGAGTAGCAAAGTGGGTAGCAAAGTGAGTAGCAGATGCAAAAGCGCGTTTCTGACTGAATTCTAAGAGATGAAGAAACAGAAAGAGATGATGAGGGAAACAGAAGGGGAAACGACCTATTTATTCTCTTTTCCCTGCTTAATCTTCTTGTTCTCTAGCGGTCGGCATTGGCCAAGCCAAGTCGGCTAGTCACCTTCGCTTGCCGATAGTCTTCAGTCAAGCTGAACCTTATGTTATCATTCACGAGTATTTGAAGCAACGTCAGAACTCAAGATTTTGAACTGAAAAGATGTACATGCATCACAATCTTGAAGATGAGATGATGATTAATATCAGAAACTATGAACAACTGAGCTTGCTTCAGCTGAAATTTCAATCAGCGACGACTCAATTCAGTGAGATCAAGCTTTACATGAAAGACATCAATGATTATCTTGTGCATATACATCACATCATCTACAATCTGTTTACGACATCTGTCACTAAGAAAATAATCATCGCGACTTTTATCAGCACTGCGCAAAATGATCAATTTCTTGCTCAATGAAAAGTCTTTCAGCGCTTTTGTGCTCGAAAGCGTGTTTTTTCACCAACAGATCTTTGTTTCAATCACTTCATTTCAAGCAAGCACACAATTCAAAAAGGTCAGATTACGATCAGAGAAAATCGTTTCATTGTCAGCTTATCATATCATTGCACTTATCGTGATGATCATGAATGCTGATTGTGTGAAGATGTAGATGTTATACAAGCGAACGAAGTTCAAAAGATCGTAGTTTCTGAATCTCAAGCATTGAACTGCGAGCTGCGTGTTCTGATTACTACAACAGATGATAATCGAGAATATCTAGATCTCATTAAATTGTCGAAATGCTTCGAATATCGATTCAAAGTTGAGAATCACTTTAAGATTCAGATAGAAATCGAGATCTGAATTGCAACAATCGTCTCTACATCTTTCATATTTGCGTCAATTACGAATATTATGATAGCACTTCATCGTTGATAATAAATGAAGCACTCTTGAACTGAAGTCTACTCTTGATCTTCAATTCATGCTAAAGAGAACTAATCACAAGCGAATTCAAGAGTACTGTTTCAAAGATTCTTTGATTATCGTTCAAGTTAGTGCAGTGAGATCAGATACAACGTTCAAGATTTAATTAACAGCTATCAAAAAACTGAATTCTGCTCATATTGATGAGAAGAAATTGATTCACAATTTCAAATGAAGAGACATTCTCATCAATCAAGATCTGCATACAAAGAAAGAGATAGACATATTCAAAGACGATGATATCAAAGCGAAGCTTAATGCATGAAATATCTCTTTCAATAAAGAACAGATGAAGATATTACAGTATTGTTATACTTTCTCGAATAACTTCGATTTGATCAAAGACGTATTTGAATTGAGCAAGATGTTCATGAATGTTGTTATCACTTTGCTGCTGATAAGCATCAATCAGAAAGTCAAAGTATTAAGCTCGTCTAATTGCGTTGCAGATGCATTCATCATTAAGCTACATGAGCAATTTGAAGCTCTTCATCAGAAGAGACTTGACATCACGAATTAACATTGTGTTCGCTATCACACATTCTCAATGAAGCACAAAGTTCTTGCATACGAAAATCTCAAGCATACGACCCAAAAACCTCATTTCGATCAGATGCACTGAATTAAAATCACTTCACTTTTGAATATGATATATGATTTCATAATTCATCATCTGATCGAAAAGAGCAGAATTCAATCTCATGAAATTCATGATCATCGTTATCAAGTACATAATGTCAGTATATCAACACTGCTTATGAGATTATGTGAATTTGATAAATGTCAATCATCAAGTTTTGAGAATTTGAACTATCAATCAATCTCTGTGAAAATTATCAAGAGTGATGATTTCAAGATTGACGTTCTCAAGATTGACGTTCTCAAGATTGATGATTTCAAGACTATTGCACTTGAGAGCGATGATTCTAGTAAGAACGACAGTTTCAAGATCAGCGATTTCAGTGATGATGATTTCAGTGATGATGATCTCAAGAATGAGAATTTCAAGAGTGATGATCTCAAGAATGATGATCTCAAGAATGATGATCTCAAGAATGATAATCTCAAGAATGATGATCTCAAGAAGAATAATTTCAAAAAGAACAATTTCAAGATCAGCAATCTCAAGAATGATGATTTCAAGAATGATGATTTCAAGAATGATGATTTCAAGAATGATGATGCTAAGAACGATGATTTCAAGATTAGTAAACTCAATACTATTAAACTCAAGAATGATAATTTGAAGAGCAACAAATTCAATAGCAGCAATGAAATCGATTCAAAGAACGATTTTGAAGAGATTGAAGATGATCATGATACAACTACTTTTCGCTCAATACAAGTGAAAGACAAAACAAAGAATAAGATGAAACAGAAATTTCTAAGTCATTGCACTCAGTTTAAACTTAACAAGCAATCGAATGAGATTGATCATCAAGCATACATTCAAAACTTCACACAGTTCTGAATCAGAGTAGAGATGAAAGAACAATTGAATTCACAAGACAGAACATGAATGAGTCTTCATGAGCAAGAGCTTTGCAAGAATATTCTTGAGACAGACGTTTGTGTGATGATCTGTATGACAACTATCAATGACGATTTGCTCATACAAGAATTTAAAGTCGATCATGTCATCTTGCAAAAGATCATCAGACTTCAGAATGTTGAGATCTTCGTTGATATGATATGAGCTGAAAATGCTACTACTATTCACATGTCTGAAGATGATGAGCAACTGTCATCATTTCAGAAAGACGTTCAAGAAAACTGTTTCACATTTTATCTCAATCGCTTCTTGTTTGATAAATTCATGACAAATGACTATTTTCATCAAATGTTTAAAAAACAATATTGTATCATTTCGATTCTAGACAACATCATATCAAAAATCTGATATAGAGATGAAGTGCTGTTCGAGATTGATATGATTCTTCATTCAAATATTGTTCTTGCAACTGTTGTGTTGAATATCTTCTGTGACATCGCTGCGTCTATTGCGTTCATCAATATCAACAGCAAAATCAACGTGATTGACGTCATCAAATTCAAACAGAATGATATTGAAGTCAAGATAAAATTCAGTCTCATTGTAGACAACATCAAGGCAGAAATTTTCTCAATCGACATTCTTCTTCTCGTCTCGTATTCGACACAGATAGCTTTATTCAAAAAGAGATTGATGTCAGATTCGCAGACGAAGAATGTGAAGACATGCACGATAGATGTTTATCAAGAGAAAGAAAAGTTGATGATTATTTTCATGATGATTGAAGATACAAAAATTGAGTTTCAATCTCTTTCTGATCATCTTCTAGTCGAATGCAATCGCTCAAGAGATTCATTTGTCGTTATCGTCAACTGATCGAGTCTACAAGTCAACTATTCTAAGAGACTTCATCTGCTGAACGAGTTAAAAGTCGAATTTGAGGCAGTAAAAACATACACTGACTACGACAAATCATCAACAGATCTCGACTTCATGACAATAGAACATTAACTGCGTGATGACTTAGATGTTGAAACAGTAATAATTGATGATGTCTCAGAGAAGTAAAATAGTATTATATCACTCGCAGACAACACAACGAATGACAATGCTTGAAACTCTACATCATCTGAAGAAAGTAAGACAGCTAATGATAATGAATGAAATCATCTGTCTCTTCAAGATGATAGCAATTCAAACTTCAGCTTAAAGAAATCACTCAACAAGAGCATTGAAGTGAATCAATCACAATTTATTTGATAGTAATTGAGTTGTGCTGTTCGCTGAAAGTTTCTGTGAGTGAAAAAGCTAAGATTGACAACTTAAAGCATGAATAAGAGAGAAATAGAGCGAAATAGATCTCAAGACAAGATCGAAATATGTCTGATTTTAGCATGACAGTCTTATCAAATACTTGCGTTCTAATTTATTCAGCAATGAACATGAGTTAAAAAGAAATCTGAACAATACATTTGAGATGACGTATCTAGACTGATCGCGTCAAGTCGAGTACTCGATTCGAAAAGTGTCGAGTCGAGTTGAAATTTTTTTTGAAAAAGTGTCGAGTCGAATTGAGAAGTTGAATTCGAGCACTCGAGTCGAGTTGAGAAGCTTGACTCGACAATTCGACTCGAAAACTCGACTCGACTCGACAAGATATTAGGTAGATGTAAATAGCTTGATCGAACAGTCTACATGATTTCCCTTCATGACTTTCTATCATGTTTTCTCGTCATGACTCTCTATCAAAGTCAAACAACCTTCATGTTTTCCCGTCATGTTTCTCTTCATGTTCTTCTTCATGTTTCTCTTCATGTTTCTCTTCATGTTTCTCGTCATGACTCTTTATCAAACGATCTTCATGTTTCCCTTTATGACTCTCTATCAAACGATCTTCATGTTTCTCTTCATGACTCTCTATCAAAAGATAATGCAAAAAGGTAATGCAAAAGTCAAAAACCGGAAAATTTTCTATATTTAACTCTCTTGACGCCAAGCTCGAGTTCTTGACGAGTCGAGTCGAATTCAAAATGTCAACTCAAAACTCGACTTGACGATCAGTCTAGACGTATTGACTGCTACATATCATTCTAAATCATTGTGAAAACAAAGAAGTTTGCAATGTTCAAATTGTTTGTGATTCATTGAACATCATATTGAACAATCGATCATTGACATGTTAATTCATTTACGGCACTAGCGTGAATCTCTTATTTAGCAAGAACGATATTTTCAACTTCATATCACAGTAACGATAATCTCATGGAAAATCGATCATCAAATTCGCAACAGAATTCATAGTTTAAAACAGTATCTTCTGCTCATTCTACTTGAGTGTGTGCTCTTCTAGCAGATCAATCAATCTACTCACTTCAATGTCACTGCATACTTATGTTGATTCACAAGATCATCTGAATCGTTGCAATGATGCTCTTGATTTATATCTTCATTCTGCAATGTGCTTAATTAAGTCTTCTCGCTCGAAGAATTGAAAGCAACATCATGTGAGTAAATGATATATTTCGATCATAATGAATCTTAAGAGTACGTTTAAAAGAACTTCACATACAACGAGTCATGCTTCATTGCGAGTAACGTTCATTCAAATGTAGCTTGACTTTAGTCACTGATATTCAACACTTTCGATGATTGATGAGAACTTGACTCACTAATTGTATATAGAGCGCGATCACAAATATGACGCGTCAGACTTCATCTCATCTTGAGCTTCTATCTTAATCTTGTTCATTAAATTTATCAGCTCAATTCTTTGCTCAAAATCAACTCAAACGAGCGACAATGATGAATATGAATAGTGAGTATTACACATTTAAGAGAAACATCACGCTTAAACACGTCAACGATCAGCTAGGCGAGAATCAACTCAAATTCAACAATGTAACTCAGATGTGCAATGCTCTTCAAATCAACGCGAAACAAGTTGAACAGATATACGAACAAATCACAGTTTGACTGACTACAAATGAATCTTTCTTGACAGAAATCAAGTGAGTCAGCGAAAACAAAGCATTACAGTCGTGCATCAAGTTTTTAAACAACAAATGATCAGATCAATTTGAAGATCTAGAGACTGTTCATATTCATCAAACTTGTAAAAAGCTGATTCAACAAGTTCTCTTCAACATTCGTCGTAACGCTGTCAACGAAAGACGTAAGACTCAAAAATTGTCATTACAGACAGCAACATCTCTCACATCTACGACTTCGATGAATTTAGTTTCGAAAGATGAGAACTTCACTGACGCGAGTAACACATGTTCATCGCTCGCAAGATCAGTATCATCAACGCAACATATCTTGAATCGTCGAGAGTCAAATATGAGAGTATTTCAGTTAGCAGCGACGCGAATCGATACTTCAGCAATTAGCTACTGCTCAGTCTATCAGATGATGTCAAAGACAGACAGTTCAAATTCTAACTTCATAATGCAAATATCTTTGAATGAATGAAAGAAGTTGCTAAAGCTAAATCTGAAGCTTGAAGAACATGCATTTACTATCAAATACACATTTGAGGTGAAGAAAATGATCAGTGACGACAGATGATTTCAGCAGACGATGTATGCTTCATGACAGAATGATCAAAGACACGTCGCGTTCAAGATGAAGTTGATCGTGCTCACATCTGATATGTACTGTCAAAGTTATAGAAATCATCAAGACATCATTTGATACTAACGTTACATCAGATGCTATGCTCAGCTCTGATAATTGCTTGACGAAGCAAAGAGACGAAACGTCATCTGAAAAGTCAGTCGTGATGTCATCTATACAAGTCGAAGCTCAATCAGACTTAATTCTTGATACATTTCAGAAAGTTTCAATTATCAATCATCATATCACTCATATAGATGACATAGCTTCGACATCTATCGTGACTACGAATAAGCTAATGCATGAGTATCAGAGAATATAGATTTCAGCTAAAGACATTTTAGACATTATCACAGAGAATTCTAACCATCTTTCGAGCATCAAATCAACTGAGAACTCGCTTAAGAAATTGTCAAATGATATCAGTACAGTTGATCATTTTCAAGACTCAAGCATATGAATTGAAAAGTAAATCATCATCAACAACAATAGTGATTACAAGAATGTTATCTTGATAGATAGTGATGATGAGAATATTTCAATAAGCAAGCGAGTCAAATTAGAGTCATTAGATCATGAGAATATCATTGAGTTTTATTACTTTAATTCATCGACAATCAAAGATAAAGTCTGTACAATTTCTTCGAACGCAGATAGTACGTCACGAGATCTGATTAGCGATAATTCATCTGAGTCTCTTTCTGAGAATCTCATGAACATCGTATTACGATTTAGCGAAGAAGAGTTATTGTTGAATGTAAAAGATTTCATTGATCTTGAAACACAAACTAATGCTATGATCAATGTAGACAGTCATACAACTGTTGTTGAAAATACATTCGCGACGAAACAATCATGAAAATCTACTATCACTTTCTCTGAGAAAAAGATGAACTTGACGAATGTCGATGAAGATGATTCAACTTTCGAGCAAGAGAATTCGACTGTCAACATTGATGTAAACAAGTAAGTAAATCATCAACTCTTACAATGACTGCGAGAACTAATGAAGAAATAAAACTTCTGCAGAACATACTCATGAAAGATGTTGAGCATCTGAGCGATTCAGACAGATAAAAGAGAGCGATCAGATTGTTCTTGCATGACGAAAACAAGATTGTCTTCATCGAATGTATTAAGATCAAAGACTTAGTCACAAAGTTATATCTCTATCAAGTCTTCAACATATTCGTAATGATTGAGATGAAGACGTGACAAAATGATGAGTATCTAGCAGATGAAATGAGACTCAGAAAGATATGTAATTCGAACATGTCGTGAAAATTACTCTACTAACAAAGAATTAAGACTTCGATATTTCTCAATCTAGTTGCTTTGAATCGATTACTGGTACTCGCACAGATTGAAGTGATTGAACATCAACACAGAGAAAATTTCAGTCAACATCTGCGCAGAGACAGTAAAACTCAATCTCAACTAGCAAACATCAAGTGTTTCTTTGATATCTTGAGTAAATGAAGAATTCAATGTTTATGCGTCGATAACAGCTCATTCGCACTAATCGTTTCTATCAAGAGTCTCAATCTCGTATACGTGTCTTTAATCTTGCTTTCTCAGTGAATATCTCAAATCTCGAGAGCATCTAAATCTACATGATGATGAAATGAACTGGGAAATTCGCTTTGCATACGAAGAGATCTCACTTCAAAAGAAGATTCATGAGCTGAAGTTACAGAAGAATGACAGACCAGAATTTTACAAATACAATGATCAGAGAAAACACTTTATAGATGATAATAGACTGATTTACGTCATCATCATACAATCATTCTCAAAACATCTCGATAAATTATGAACAAATTACGATGTAACATTTAACATCAAGAGAGAAAAGTCTTTCATTAAGACATTCAAAGATTGAAGATCTCTGAGCTCTTGAGACAGAGTGACTTGTGACGAAGCTCACAATGAAGTGAAACGAACTTCATTTACAATCAAGAAATTCACAGACTTGAATGCAAAAACTCGTCGATGAATGATAACTGAAACTTCAATGAAGCAAAGTTCAACTCAAATGATTTATTGACTGAATAGTATTGAAAACTGAACGCAGTTAAACACAAATACTGAGTGAAAAGCACAAGATAGACATCGCAAAAAGCTGGAAAAATACATGTTTTCACTGATCATAGCACTAGACAAATTTCATGAGACAATCGTCAATAGATCAATTGAGAATCACGAACAGATAAAGACTCATATTGACAAGATGATTGACTTTATAAGCACAGTCAGCTTAATGCAAACCTGCGAACACTCGACTTTCATTGACGACGAATCTTTAATCGATGTATCATCTACGACGCATATAAAGATAACTGTACAATTATCTTCACAGTATGATACAATCATCAACGAAAGCATGAATGCACATAAGAAAGTGATGAAGCGAATATATGAGAATAAATTGACAGCATGAAAGCGACACAACGAACTAGGTGAGAAGTCAAAAGTCGAAATTCAAGAATATCTAGTAAGAGTTAGAATACTGCGAATACTCAGCTCTTTTTCTCGACTTTTGCAACTGAAGACAACGAAGCATCTTTTCTTAATTGATGAATACAGCAAAGAGCAGAGATGAATCAAAATAAACTCAACGACTCTGTATAAGATGATTGATAACTTCGCAAACTCGTTTCAACGTCACATAAGAAAGATCTGCGATCACAGTCATTGCTCTAAGATAGCGACAATTGACAAGCTCATCAAGAAGTGAGATTTCAAGAAGAAGACAATGTTCTGTTTGATGAGTTCAGTGCAAGCAGAAATACTCTATCATGTAAGTGATCATGTTGTATGCTGCGCTGCTTGCTTAGCAACGTGACGATGAATGCAACAAGAATACTTTACATTATCGATGCTAACTTCAAGTGTAAAGTATTTCACAATCGTGAAGAAAATTCTCTGCGTCTTGATTACGAGCTTTCTAAGAAAGAATCAGCTGCACGAGATCATGAGATTGTTTCAAGAAGAATCTACAGTTACGTTTAAGTTCGTTGCATCGAAAATCGAGTCATCTCAATATATCATAGACATAATCTCAGTGATAGATCAAGAGCTAACTCTTATTAAAACTCGTTATTTAGTACAATTAGATTTGAAGTGAATGATGAGCACACAGAATCAAGCGAAGAAAAGAATATGATGTATCATGCAAACGAGACTCATCGTTACATATAGCATCATATGCACGAGTTTCGACATCGAAAAAGTGATTGACAACAGACAGTTTCGTCGATGAAGTTTGTTCGATAAGATGCTTGAGTCTCAAAAGCTAAACATTCATGGTCTTACTCAAGATGATCTTGATGTCGACAAAAAATCTACAACGAAAGATGATGATTTGAACTTCACTTTCGAATGAGATATATTCAATGAAAGAAGCATAGATCATCAGTTGTTTTCAACATATTCGAGATTCAATGAACGCTGACTTAAAATCTGATTTCATCGCAATGATTTCGATTTCTCACAGCTATGATATGTTTGACACATCATGTTAGTGCATTACAAGAACTGTCATCAAATGTCATAACGTGTGACTTCAAGTAGTGTAAAAATCAGAGTTCATCGACGTAAATTCAAGACACATTAAATCAGTACATAATATTAAGTTCATAAGCTTGTAATATCTGAAGTAATCAACATGCATCATATGCGATCGCAGTCACGTCTTTATTCCATCTATATTTGCGACCTTGTAAGACTGAAAATCTATTCGATTTTATCGATTTTAGCTGACATTTAGCTGATTAGTCAGTTGTTAGCTGATTATTAGCTGAATTGAGTCGACTTTTCCAGATTCTGTCATCGAGCAAAAAGTTAACAGTCAAACATTTTGTCGATGATGTTAACAAGAAATGATGACTGAATAAACTGTGTTAATAGTATCACTTTTATGATGAATGTGTTAATTGTATCACTATTATGATGAATGTGTTGATTGAATTATTGAGATGATGATTATGATGATCGCAGCTTTAAAATGATGAATGAATTTCAAAATTCAGCTTTAACTTTAATTTATTAACATTTCACATATATTTTAATACTAACTTTATCTTCATTTCACATCTATTTTAACTTTAATGTTGTTTACATCTTACATCTCTTCATTGAATTCATTTATTGTGATTAAAACAAAGCACTTCAACATCACTATTAAATAAAAAGATTGTTATGCATTATTTATATGCATTATCATTGAGACTAATCAAGATTGCAGAATGTTCAATCTATTTATCAAGTTACAATTCATTGCAAGTAGAAACTAAGTCGTTGAATGAAATGAAAATCAAAAAACTCTTTATATTAAGCAGAATGTCAATCAAGTCACTCTTCATAAACAATTGACAAAGCTGAGAATCATCAATATATATCAGAAAGTCTTGAAAGAGAAGCAGATGAACATGAAGAGCAATATGCAAGATATGATTACAGATGATTGAATGAAAAAGAAACTACATGATAATGCATTTGAGTAATATATATGTGTTTCAAAAGCTGATGATATAATAACTTAATGCTTTGAAATAAATTTGATGAAAAAGATGAGAAAGAAGAAGACTGTGAAGCAAGTGAATCTTGAAGCAATAATCATGAAGACAACGTTCAATACTACTTCTACTGTCAATGTATATACTGTGTTTGATGTCAAAGACAAGACTAATGTATGAATTAAACTATTGCATCACAAGATGAACTTGAAATGAATATTTTGAAATACATAATATCTATCATTGAATTAATTCAGCAACGAATTTTACATTATGAAGAATTGAATGACTTGAAGACAATGAATGATTCAGATGTCATACAAGAATTTGATAAATTCATGAGTACATTCTTGAGTAAAAAAAATATGATTGATAGAAAGATAGTTAAATCATTAGATTCAATAAATGATCAGTTTGATGATATCATTAAAATTGATGATGATGACAAGAAGATGAAATTTAGCAAGAAAAATGATGATGCAGATATGATTGAGAATAAGAATGAGTATGATGAGAAGAAGAAGAATATCAGAATCTAGATTTATGAGAATCAGAATTCATCAGAGAATAAACATGAATGCTACTGTTGACTTTTTAAAAACTCTACATGAGTTGCAGAGAACATCAGAATTTAAATTTATGAAAATCAGAATTTCATCAAAGAATGACATTCTTCAATGCTACTGTCAATTCTTTAGAAACTTACATGAGTTGCAAAAATCATCATTGATTCTTGAAGATGTTCAATTCTAGATTTATGAGAATCAGAATTTTATCAAAAAATGATATTCTTTAATGTTATTGTTGATTTTCGAAGATTTCTGCATAAATTGCATGCAATTTCATAGATTCTCATTTGATTCATTAATGATGCTTTGATCAAATCTTTTAATTATATAAAGAATGATTCATTTCTGTACTTCATAGCTTAATGTTAATTTCTCATATTATTAGTTTTACTAAACTATTTATTGAATTTGATTCTATTATCTATGCATGCATTCTTTAATGAAGTTGAACAATTTTTTAGTTACTCACAATTTTAACACTTTTCTTTATTGCAGAAACAATAGTTCATATGATCAAAGATAAATTAATATTGTTGTTGATCTTTTTGATGCATCAGCAATTGAACTCAAAATGAAAAGCATTGCAGAAAAAAGAATTTCAAATAAAAATTCTTTAACATGACACTCAATCTTCAAAGCAAGTTTCAAGCTCTTTTCATTCTTAAAACTTTCTTTTTTTTCATTCAAACAGTCATCATCATTGATGTCACAAATTTTAATGTTGAAAAGATCAATATTTTATTCTTTGAAGTTTCTGATCAAGTTATGATCTTTCTTGATGTTGAAGTCTCACTTTTCAAGAACTTCATTTACATGCTTTTCAAGAATGTCACTTCTTTCATCTCTGTTATTCTCACAGAATTTGAAATCATCTCATCGATCTCAACTTTCAATGATCACATGAAGAAACAACACTTGAACTCAATGATGATTTTTAATCAGCATTAAGCAATCATCATGAACATCATGACTTCATTGTTTCATTCTTTCTCAGATTACATAAACATCATTGTAGAAAGTTTATTGAAGACTTGATGTTATATAATATCAAATAAGAAAATTAAAAGCATTTGCACTGATGTGAAAAAAGAAGAAAGATAATGCACAATGCTTCAGATCAGAATGAAAGTTGTTGAACATGAATTTTCTTTCATTACTTTTACTGAGTTTCAGTTCATCATTGATGACGTGGAAGCTTTGCAAAAACAGCAGAATTACTTAAAGATGTATGCTCAACATGAAGTGCTTTTTGTTGAAAATGCTATTCTGCTGAAGAATCTGAAGTGAACTTTCAGCACATCAAACTCTGAATATTTTTCAATGTGATGAAGTCATGTATTCAATTACTCTGACTTGAAGTTTTGCAAGAGAATCATCGTTAAAGTTGTGAAGAGTTCTTTCAATGATGATTCTTTTAAAAAGAGAGCAGTCATTTTTAAAATTACTTTTTCAAAGAAGTTTTCAAACAAGAAAAAGTATGAATTTATCATTGACAAGAATTTAAAGTTGTTTCTTCAAAAACTGAAGTTGAACTTCGTTAAGATGAACTATGTTAAAAATGATGATAAATTTAACTATGTTATTGAATATGTAAAAGTCATGATGACATACTATTTTCAACAAACGAAGAAAACAATCAAGAAGAAAGATCACAGAATTACTTGAACAAAGTTTCTTGAAACTCTTCAGAAATGTTTGCTTGATGCAGAATTACTTCAAAATTAAGTAAATAATATGTGAAATATTATTATAAAAAGAAGTGATCAAACTTATGTGTTGTTTTTTCTGAAACTCAACAAGACACATTTTCAAAATTGTGTTGAAATCATGAAATTCAAGAAAGTTCTTTTATTCAGATTTCTGAATGAACTACTTTTTCTTAATAAAGTCAAGCTGACAGTATTAACTTTTACTCAATGAAGCAAAATGTCTTGTTGAAAATTGATGAAGTATATCAACATTCAGCATGCATCAAATGAAATGCAGCAAAATCAACATTTTAAGATGAACTCATCATTCAAGAATCAATCATACAAGAAGAATCAGCAGAAAAGTGATAATCAAGAAAAAGCAAAATATTCTGATGATTAACAAAAACAATGAGACTTGAGAATGAAAGAAACAGTCTTTTAAAAGAAAAAACTTCATCACGTCAATGAAGAAACATGCATCAGATGCAAGTTCAAAGATCATGTAAAAGCAAATTGTTTAAATTCATGATTTATTTTCTCAGAAGTTTTCTCTGTTTCAAACAATATTTCAATTGTTGATGTTTTAAAAAAAGATTTAATTCAATAAATTTCTTTCATTTATTGACTGTTAAAGCAATGAAAGCAATTGCAAAGTATAAAATTCAATGAATCAATTCAATCAATCAACTGTCTGTTGAACTGAATGCGTTGATGATGTCAGAAAATTTGAACTCGTTGATGACATTGTTTATGTGAGACGACGAGATCTCTTTACGTGAAACTGCGTAGTAAAAGATAATAAGATAGCACTCTATTGATGATAGAACTAATTGCTAAGAAATGAAAGTAAGAGCTCGTAAAGTTTTCATCTTCTGTTAAGTCGTTATTTCTATTAACTCATTAGTTTCTTCAATCTAATCTCGCGAGCTAGCCTTGCAGATATGCATCATTCATAGTCGATGAGATGCGTTTTCACAACTGCATTCTTTCTTAAAGACTCGATCTCTGAGTCTTCATAGCATTGTAGTGTCTTCTTGCAGCTGACAGCGTAGCAATAACTTCTTCAGCGCTTTAGCATCTGTGTAAAAGTGTCGTGAATTAATCATGCTAACAAGCATAAACAGAGTTAGTGCGAGATTGTTGATATCAATTCTTCAGCTTTGTTTTCTTTCTTTCTTTCTTTTCTTCTTGTCTCATCTCAGCATATTCTTTCATGAGTACTGCTTTTTCGAACTGACGAAGCATGAGATCTGCTATGCATATCTTGCATAGCTCACAGCTCATGATATGAGCTTCTTTCGTTGCAGCGTTGTTGTGATGCAAGTCAGCTCATGAGCTAACGTGAATGACATAGCAGTATCAACATCATCATCATCAACATGATAAGTAGCAGCTCTGCGCTCATTGAGATCATGCTAATATGCTCGCGAAGTCTGCTCTTTTTCTTGAAGTGTATATTTCTCATCGCTTTTCTCACGTCATCGTCGCTGTCACGTCTGCTTCTTCTGCTTTTCTCGCATCTTTGATGTTGAAGACTGAGCTTATGATTTCTGATAAACATATTTATCTTTGCATGTTTCAATAAGTGCTGACACATGATAGATCATAATGATCAGATGATCTGATGTTATCGCTGCGTTCATCGTCTGAGCGCAGCGATGACTCACACATGTTGTGCTCTCATCGAGCGTGCTCGCAAATGCAAATACTGCTTCGTAAGAAAGCATGATTACATGATGAACTCAGTCTTGTGTCATCTTCAGCTGTCGATGCATCGTGCTGCGCTGACGATGACTTATCATCTCAATGCTTGCATCAAGACTTGTCTCGCTCTTCATCTTCAATAATGAGAGAGTGAATAACTTTTCTCTCAATTATGTGAGATTGTATCTAACAGTTGAATAAAGACTCTCGTTTCTCTCGTTCTTGTCACTTTTTATTGTCGTCACGTCGCTTCATCTTCGTCTCGTAAGTATCAACTGAAGCAAGCAATGCGTAATGAGATTCGCTGATGAATAGATAGCTTTTTTCTTCACTTTGACGTTCTCGCTCGTGATAATTGATCGCTTCTTTTCTTCACTTTTTCGCGACGTTTGTCATCTTCTTTTTTAGAAGACATATGTTACGTGAGATTTTGTAATTGTAGTTTAATATCAATTTCTTAAACTCACGTTTTTGCGCTTTTGATATTCTCTCAATCGTGATTCTTACGTGATTTGTCTCTCTTTTTTTTCTTTGACTTCTTTGCAGTCGACTGATGTACTTGCCTTTCTGTCTCGTAGTTCTCAATGATCTTCTTCGCATTGCTAAGATTTTTCATTGATTTTCAGAAGTTTTCGTAGAGAGATGAATCAGCTCATTGAACTAAATACTCAATCTTTTCTTTCTTGATTCGCTGATCAAGTATCTTCTTTATCTTTCATTTTTCTTTTTCTTCTATGAAAATGATTTGCAACTTTGAATTCTCATCACGCGAGTGTCAGAATTTCAATAAAGAGACATGAAAGATCAAGTAAATTGCATCATATCTCTCAGATAGTTCAAGCTTATACGCTTGCATGTCGATCTTCTTCAATATTCTGAATAATCTCAATTGTCTGTGATCAATCTTCTTCTTTGAACGAAGCGTATGAATATTTATACTTCGCAGAAGCACTTTGTCTCTCATTTGAAAGCTTGCAGCTTTATGATGAGCATTATAATACTTTGCTTGCTGCTCTGCTATTCGCTTTGATAGTTTCATTAGATGTTTTCTGATACTTCGTAATCATTCTGCTCACTTCATAATCAAGAGTGTCTTTCTTTTTAAAGCTTTGTTCTCAGATGTTTCTGCGAAGCTCGCAGTGTATCTTTTTAGAAGCTCATGTGAAGTTTTTTTGATACTAGCGTGTACGTTGTTGTTATATGCAAACGTCGTCATTGACAAAAGCTCTGATCAGTTATTCATCTTATAATTGAAATACACTCGCAGATAGTGCTTAAGCATCTGATTCTGTCTTTCTGTTTGATCGTTGATTTGCGAATGAAACGCAGTGCTTAGCTTTCGCTTCGCTTCAAGATGTTAACATAGAGTGATTCAGAAATGATTAATAAACAGTGAGTCTCGATTTGATATAATGCTTCGCATCATTTCATGCTGAGATACGAATTCTCATCATAGCAGATTCACAAGCTTCTTGACGTTCAGATCTTTGATCATCAAAATATAGATTGCATGCTTGATCAACTTATTTATCATTATCAATATAACATCGCTTGTTTTTTCGATGTATAAATTCTTCGCAAAAAACATGTCTGTTATGAAATTCATGATCATTACGTGAAATGAATTCATGCTCTCTGAAGATATAAACGTCAGCTTCTCATAAAGCTTATGATGATGCACTCGCACTCGCTGACAGTCTGAACAGATGCGAATTTATTTCATCATCTCTTTGAGCATTTTCGATCAGTAATATTTTCTTCTTATCACAGTCTTGATACGAGCGTATGCAAAATGATCTGCTTCGAAATCGTCATGATTCATACGCAGAATCTCATTTCTTGTAACAGAGTCATTGAATACATAAACTGCAAGATCACGACGTAGCAGTTCATCATTTTTCATACTTCATTTTGAAAGCTCATTCTTTCTAGATGCGAATCGTTGACATTACTTCTCATTCGCAACAAAGACGTTTCTTTGTTATAACTTCAGCAATCACGCAGTCATTAATTCACTCATCTTCAAATAAAACCTCTTCGACTTCATAATCTGATGAATCAGAAGTTGAGACGACGCAGTGTTTAGAATTCTGCAAGATCTAGCGAGTATTTTCTCATTCAAACACATGACTCGAGTATCTGCAATGACTATGTCATTTAGTTGCATCGTCAATGCTGCGAGTTTGATCGCTGTTGAAACTTCTTTATTCTTTAGCAGCTCAGATTGATATTTCTGATTATGAAATTTGTTTCGCAGAATAGATAGAAAATAATCATTATTCTTCTCGTTATCATTCAATTTCATGATGTTGAGTCTTCTTAACAATGCATTCGCAGAATTTAATTTGTCTCTGTGATATTTTGTATGAAAGTCAAACGCAGCTAATTTCTCAGCTCAACGCATCTGTCATACGTTGAGCTTCTTCATCATCATAAAGTAATGAAGATTATTGTGATCTGTTATCACACATATGAGTCGCTTGCTACTTTGAAGATAGTGTTGTCAATTCTTAAAATCAAAAACTATAGCATACAGTTTTTTGTCGTGCATGTCTCATCGTACTTCAGCTTCTTTGAACTTATAATTATAGTACACAATGAGATGTCATTGATCAGTCTTACTCTTCTGACTAAGCACGTCTTCGACTTCATGATTGAATGCATTGATCTTCATGTGAAGATCTGCATCTCAATCGTAATGTTTCAAAATAAGAGCATTGACAAAGACTGCTTTCAATCTTTCAAAAGCTTTTCTTGCTTTCAATGTCATTGCAAAGAGCGAATGCATCGCTCTCTTCTTCGCATTCTTGATTAAATCTGTTAAGAGCGCGATGATTTGAGAGAATTCTTTTATAAATTGTCGATAAAATCTTGCAAATTTCAAGAATACAAGAATGTTCTTTGCAGACTTGAGCTCAGATCAGTTAGTGATTACGTTGATACAAGACTGTTTCATCTGAATATCTTTTCATTCTATCATGAATCTCAGAAAGATAACTTTGCTACGATTGAAAGTGCATTTTGACAGCTTGACATACAGTTGATATTTCAGTAGCGCGCGAAGAATCTTGCACACATGCTCTCAATGCTGCTTTTTCATCTCAGAGTATACTAAGATGTCATTCAGATATATCACGCAGCAAATATTCATGAATGACTTAAGCGCGTGATTTACATAAAACTGAAAGATCGCAGAAGCATTTGTTAATTCAAAGAGCATCATCTGATATTCAAACTGATTGTAACGTGTACAAAAAGTTGTTTTTCATTCATTGCTTTTGCGAATTCAAATGTGATGATAAACGTTGCAAATATCAATTTTGATAAAGTGTCTTGCATGAGCAAAGCGATTCAGCGTCTCAGACAATAAAGACAATAAGTAATTGTTCTTTACTGTTATTTCATTGAGATCACGATAGTTCACGCATAAATGAAGACTTTCGTTCAACGTTTTTACAAACAACACAGATGCTTCTGCAAAACTACTTGATGAACGAATTCATTTCTTCTCTAGCGCGCTGTCTAGATAGTCTTGTATCACAGTGAGTTCATCTCATGTTATTTTATAAATAAATTCGATGCAAGACATTTTGTTCTTTCTCAGATCAATGAGATGTTTCATCTGATCATGCGTGTTCAGACTATCAGAAAGAATCTCAGAAAACACTTTCTTGAGATCTTGAATAGCAGAGAGTATCTCTGATTCTTTCGCTTGAAGCGCATTGCATCTCACAGTTTGACGATCTGCGTTCTGTGATAAGTTATTGATAGATAGCAGCTGATAAAGCAAAGCTACATAAGTCTCTTCTCTTCTCTTAGCTGCAAGCATTGTCAGCTCGACAAATTTCGATGTCTTGCACAGACTAATTCATATTTGCTTTGCACGCTGAGTGCTGTTTCTTCGATATAATCAGCGACGCTTACGTCAGCGAATATTCAAGTCGATCTCATCTAATCATGAATAATCAAGAATCATATCATATTCTTGCATGTTCACAGTATGAAATTCAGTGTTTCAGCTCTTGCGAACTTTCTTGTGATTGATCAACTCGATATCAATCTGATGTATATCATAGCAAAGAATTCAACAATCATCAATCATCTGAATCTGTTTCAGAATCGCATGATTCTTCAATAACTCATGCTTTTTTACTCATGATTGTGATATAAAATTTCGCTCAATTTCAGAGTCAATAAGACAGTGAGCTTCGCGCATTTTCTCAGAGACATTTGTCAATACTGATATCATCAGTGCACGTGACAATCATCTTTTCGTAGTTATATCTAATGATTCAATGATGAACATCAGACTTTCTCTTTTCTCGTCTCTTCACTCTGATTACGAGTCTCTTGTCTGAATGCGTAGTTGAGACACATCAAATTATCAATCTTGTGTTTCATCTTTTTGCATGATCAACACGTAAGATTGAATGAAGCAACATCTTGCTTGAATTCACTGAACTTAAGTGTTGCATCGTCTTTAGACTGCATGCTTGAAGCAGAGAACTTTGAATTCTTTGTTGCAACGACAGACTTCGTCTTCTCGTGCGAGAATCGAGAACTCTTCTGAGACACTGCATTCTCACTTTGCTGCGAATGTAACTTCGACAATGCATCAGTGTCTTGCAGATGCAAGTCAATGTTTATAAGATGCTTTAGCAAATCAGCATAATTGATAGAGATGTATAAGATGCAAAGAGACTCATTCATGATGATTTCATTAATCTTCATTCGCAAGTACATCATGCAAGTCTCATTGAATATATTGTAGTTCAGATCTGCGTACACTCTGATGAGATACTGTTTGAAATTCGCGATGCTTTGATTGACTCATTGCTTCGCAGCTTCAAGTCGATGTTCTGTTTGAAAGTTGCGAATTTCAGAATTGTTAAGTTTAGCACGCAAGTATTCAGTGTAGTACTTTCAGTTGAGTATCTCATCACGATTGCGCATGCTCATCACATGATCTCGTCACTGATTGCAAGACTTCTCTGACAAGTATGATGCAGATCATTGCAGCTTCTCTTCTTTCGTGATGAAATCAGATGACATCACGACTATGAAGTCTTTGCAGTTTTGCAGTCAGAACATCAAGAAATTGTAGTTCGTGACGCTTTGCTCTCTAGACTCGCGAGATCGATTAGCACGCTTGCATGCATCACTTCAATAGTAATCATCACTATGTTAATGTCAATGATCAGAGATTGATCGAGTTTCTCGCTCAAGTTTCAATACATAAAGTTGCAAGACAAGCAGTACATTCTGCATCTTCAGATTCTTTAACTGCTTATGTACTTTACTTGCTGATTGTCAAGAGATATAATCTGTCTGTTCATTAAATTCTCGCGACTTGAACTTCTCATCTGCATGTTTGAATGTGTGATTCTCAGATCTGTTCTGATGAGACGATGAATTCTCAGTGTGAGAGAAGTTATCACTTTTTTCGATCATGCAACTTCTAATGAGTCGCTGCGCGTTTGACATCTTTTACTGAGCAGCTTTGTGCGAATGAAGCGATTAGAACTGTGAGATGACGAAATCTCTTTACGTGAAACTGCGTAGTAGAAGATAATAAAATAGCACTCTATTGATGATAGAACTAATTGCTAAGAAATGAAAGTGAAAGCTCGCAGAGTTTTCATCTTCTGTCAAGTCGTTATCTTTATTAACTCATTAGTTTCTTTGATCTAATCTTGCGAGCCAGTTTCGCAGATACACATCGTTCATAGTTGATGAGATGCGTTCTCACAGTTCATTCTCAGAATCAAGATCAAGTCAAGTTGTTCTAGTTTTATTGAAACTTAAATTATGATGAATATGAAATGTATGTTGAACATAGTTCATCACAGTCTCATGAAACATTTAAATAAGATCAAGAATATTTATTCATGAAAATTCAAAGAAATCTTCTTCAATGATAAATCAATGCAATTGCATGAAACAATAATGCTTAATCTGATCATTCAGAACTTTAATGATAATGATTTATATATTCTGAAAACTTTTATCATTGCTGAATACACTCTTGAAGATCTCATGTTAAATCTTTCATTTTTTGAAAAATATAATTTTATTTATGAATTTGTTCATTGATGTTTACAATGAAGAATTTTGTATGCTCAGAATGAAAGAAAAAGAAAATTTCATTGAAAGTCAATTTCAAATTCATGTTATAAAACATTTCATTAAGCAAGACTTGCATCAAGTCTCTTTGCATGCAATATTCATCAGTCAAACTTTGTGAAAAAAGTCACATTCAAGTTTCTTTGCAAATGTAATCATCAGAAGAAATGAGAAGATTTAAATAATTAATCACTTCAAGATTTTGAACAACAGCATATGAGAATATATGTTCACTCACTTTTAAATGCTCTGTATAATTCTCTGAGTCTTTCAATGACAAAGAAGAATTCTTGATTTGCACAGCATGAAAATATCATAATTGAGAATTCTTTAATTGTTCTGAAAGAGTTCAAGAATTTCATGAATCTCTTCACTCAAAAGACTAAGATTCTTTCAACTCATGATTTTCATGATCACGTCATTTACATCAAGAAAGAACATATCATTTCTTGAAATCTCTTGTACAATCTTTTTGCAGTTGAACTTATTACACAGAAGTCTTATATCAAGAAACAACTTTAAGCAAACATGATATAATACTTCATTTTCTCAGTTGAAATGTTTATGCTTTTTACATTCAAAAAAAATGAAACATTATGATCATGCCTTGATTATCAAAAACTCAACATCATCATTCTTAAAAATATATGTTCTCTTTTGCTGATCAATAAAGCTTTAAATCATCTTGCAGACATCAAGTTCTTTATTAAGCTTGATATCAAGAATGTGTTCAACAAACTTTGTATATAGAAAGAAGATGAATGAAAAACAACATTTCATACAAGATTTGATTTATATAAGTATCTCATGATGTTCTTTGATCTCATCAATGCATCAACTTTCTTTCAGATTTATATGAATCGAATTCTGTTCAAATTTCTTGACATCATCTGTTTCATCTATCTGAATGACATTTTGATATTCAGCAAAACTTGCAAGAAGCATGTTCAACATGTACAATAAATTCTTGAAAAACTGCAGATTTTAAAGCTGTACATCAAGCTCTTCAAATGTAAATTCTTCAAGAAGAAACTATTCTTTCTAGAATATAAAGTAGAAAAAAAAGAAATTTCAATGAAGAAGAATTGAATGCAAATCATTCAAGATTGATCACAATTGAAAATGATGAAAGAAATTCAAATGTTTCTTGACTTTGTCAACTTCTATCATTGATTCATAAAGAATTATTCAAATATAATCTCATTCTTGATTAATCATCTCAAAACAGATTTCTTTTCTAATGCAAAGAAGAAATGCATTTTCAGAAATCAGATGAAGCAAATTGAATTCATTGATAATGTTCAAAATGTCTTTCAAAAGCTGAAAATCATCTTTGCTTAAAATGTTGTTTTTCAGCACTTCAATTTTGCAAAAGTCATAAAACTGAAGATGAATGTCTCTGAATTTGCAAAAGAAAGTGAATAATTTCATTAATGATTCATCAAGAAGATTTGACTATGAAAAAGATTTCAATGTAAATGAGAGAAAATTCAATCATGATTTAACATATATAAAAGAACTCTTCAAAAATTTCTTGAGTCAATCAATGTCAACTTTTGTCATCTTCATTCAACAGTTCAAGATTCTGAGCATCAAGAATCATAAGAAAATAATCATCAAATCATTTGAGAAAATCATTAATTTATCAGCGTTTGCAAGAAAAATCAAAGAAGTTCAAACTTTGAAGAAATTCTCAATTGCTGATGAAAAGTCTCAATGATGATTTTAAAATATCATTATTTCTCGTCAGAAGAACATTTGTCTTCGTAAGAATATTGAGTCAACGTTCATTATTGTTATTGAGATTAAAAAGAACATCTGTTTTCATGAGAACATCAAGTTGACATTTATCACTGTTGCTGAAACTGAGAGAAACATCATTCAAATGAAATGAAAATGCAGAAGAGCATATTTCTCTGCTAAAAAGAATGAAGATTTGATCATAAGTCAGAGCAAAGATTCAATTATATATCATTCTGTTGATGAAAGTGAAGATTTGATCATGAATCAATGAATGAATTCAACTATGTGTTGTTCTGTTAAAGAGAGTGAAGATTTGATCATGAATCAGTGAATGAGTTCAATTATGTGTTGTTCTGCTGAAGAAAATGAAGATTTGATCATGAGTCAGAGTGAAAGTTCAATTATGTATTATTTTGCTGAAGAAAGAAAAGCTTTAATCAGAAGAAAGAAGATGAATGCATCAGAAAGTTGTTCAATTGCAATTCAGAATAATTTAAATGAGACAGATAATGCAGTTTTGAAGAGCGCAAGAATTCATAAATGCTTCAATTCAAAATTAATATAAAATGATATTATGATTTTAAGCTTTGTTGACTTTGCAAGCTAATTTTTCAAGAATCTGATTCAACTGATCTGCAAACAGCAGAAAATGAATTATTTCATCATCACAGTATGAAAATTAATGAAAAAGAAAAGTTCAAGCATGCATGATACTGAGATTGACTTCAGCATCTTCATGATCAACTGATTGAAGAAAATCATAGATGATATCATGATATTTCAAGAATTCATTTACATTTCTGCATAAAATGAATTTAGAACAGAAGTTATAAGATGACATCATAATAACTTTCTTGCAGAACATCTCGACTTTCAAAAATGTTTAAAGCTTGTTTGATGAATTTTCAACTGATCATCTACAAATAAAAACATTAAGAAATACTGCAAGATTTGTAGATCATGTCAGTAACATAAGACATTACATCACAGAATCTGAGAACTTCTGAATAATTTGTTCATTTCTTGAAAAATATGAAAAAGCATTATAATGAACTTCATCATTGATCTTTTTGACAGAATAAACATCTCAGATGTCTTTTACAACAGCATCATGATTGTAGTTGATCATTTTTTCAAGATGATGCATTACATTTCTACTTGAAAAACAATGATTGTTTTCAATCTGATTGATCTCTTTCTTGACAAAGTAGTTTGATATCATAAGATTTTTGATGATATAATTTCTGACAAAAACTTCATATTTACATTGCACTTTTGAACGTTGCTGTGCTATCATCTTTTGATCAAGTGAAAACTTAGCATTGTATTTTATTTTTGCATTGATGATCAAATTGAAAGACAAAATCAAATTCTTAAGACTTATTTTCAAGCATACTGCAATGATGTTCAGAATGATTGAATTCATCTTCTTGTTATGATCGAGTTCTTCTACAATAACAGCATTTACATTGCAACATCAATAACATCATTTTTTGCAATCATAAAAAAATACTCAAGAATGAAGTTCAGCATCAAGAATCACTCAAAAAAATCAAATCAATCATGAACTACATAATGAAAATGAAAAGACTGCATGAAAATCTTTATTACAAACTAGCAAAGATAAATATCAACTACGTGATTCAGCATAATAAAAGATACTTTGTTAAAACATATTTTGTTAATCAGTTGATGTGATTGAACATCAAGAACATTTGAATCAAGAAGTTTTTCAAGAAACTTGAAGTTAAAAAATATGAATTGTATAAAATTCTTAGACTGATCGCGTCAAGTTGAGTACTCGAGTTCGAGTCGAGTATTCGACTCGAAAAGTGTCGAGTTGAGTTGAAATTTTTTTGAAAAAGTGTCGAGTCAAATTGAGAAGTTGAACTCAAGCACTCAAGTCGAATTGAGAAGCTTGACTCGACAACTCGACTCGACTCGACAAGATATTAGATAGATGTAAATAGCTTGATTGAACAGTCTACATGATTTTTCTTCATGACTTTCTATCATGTTTTCCCGTCATGACTTTCTATCAAAGTCAAACGACCTTCATGTTTCTTCGTCATGTTTTTCTTCATGTTCTTCTTCATGTTTCTCTTCATGTTTCTCTTCATGTTTCTCGTCATGACTTTCTATCAAATGATCTTCATGTTTCTCTTTATGACTTTCTATCAAACGATTTTTATGTTTCTCTTCATGATTCTCTATCAAAAGATAATGCAAAAAGGTAATGCAAAAGTCAAAAATCGAAAAATTTTCTATATTTAACTCTCTTGATGTCAAGCTCGAGTTCTTGACGAGTCGAGTCGAGTTGACTCAATTCTCAGTCGAGTCGAGTCGCGTCAAGTTGAAAATATGCTCAATTCGACTCAAGTCAAGTTGAAAATGTGAGCAACTCAACTTTGAATCGAGTCGAATTCAAAATGTCAACTCGAAACTTGACTTGACGATCAGTCTAAAAATTCTGAAGTGTCTGAGCAGACAAATCTATCATCTGAAACTGTCTTCAAAGATGTGTATACATTCAATATTCAATGTCAATCTGCTGAAATCTTTCTGCTTAAGAAAAAAAATTGAATGAATTGTTGATGAAGAATCTTAAGCTAGAGAAAGAAATACATGATAGTTGAAAGATTGATGACATACTGAATAATTGCATGCAGAATGATCAGTTGTAATATCTGTTTAACTAAAAGAACTTTGAAGCTTCAGAAAATATCTGAGAATCATCAGATTATCTTGATAACTGCAAGATTTTATTAAAATTCTTTCATTGCAGACATTTCATCAAGTTTAAAAGCAAGCTGTTAACATCATTATAAAAGATTTGAAGTATGCATAATAATAATAATAAATTCATACACTCTTGTGACATTGATTAGATCGACTTATAAGAAACTTTATGCTATTTGTATCGAGTGAACAAAACTTTCTGAAATAGAAAATCACTCGCAGTTTATACGACTGCTTCGCGCAGTCGAGACAGTGAGTTTTGAGACTATGTATCAAATTTGTTCACGTTGATTGCATGTTAGAGAACGAGTGTTCTAGTCACTCTAAATTGCTTCAAGAGCTTCGTTTTCATCATCATCTTCACTACTGCTCTGAGATTCTTCATGATGATAATGATTATTCAATAGTTCAAAAAGTCAGCATCTTGTAGCATTCTTGATCGCAGATGCAATCAGTTTGAACAGTGCATGAATACATGCTTCGTCATCTGATGACTTCATTTGCAGTCGCATCGCAAGCTATTCATGTCTGAGATGTTTCTAGAGTGCAAATAAGCGTTCAGATCTATGCGTTCAATTCTGATGTGCATTGCAAGAATGCTTTCTGCTTTCTGAAAATCATCATGCATCTTTATCATTTTATTGCTCAGATGTGATCTTTGTGCTGAGATTGCATTGACATTTGCAACGCGTTCTCTGTACTTTTTTCATCGTTGATTTCATTGATCTTTGTGATACTGCGCTATTGCGATGCTATCGCTTGTTGAAATCATTGTGAAGAAGAGAATGCATCGTTTGCATCTCAACTGTATCTTTGCATCTTCTTGAATGAAGACATTCAGAAGTACTATTTTCTTGATGACGAGTAAGCGAGAAATGACATAATTAACTTTCGTCAAACGAACGCGTATTAGTTCGCATGCTTGTCTGATCTCTTGCGTTCAATCATTGACTCGACTGTGTAGCGTGATCTTGTTCTGTAACATGTTCAGATGAACATGTAACGAGCTTGTGTATGTTTCTGTCTTTAGAGTTTCGATGCTTACTCTTTTGAATGCTTCTGCTACGTGATACAGAGTCTGATTCTGAAGTGTTTTTAGTCTGCATTCTTTGCTCAACAGTTCATCTTTCTTGTCACGCTGATGTCAGATTGACACTTCGAATGCAATTTCTGATCTCATTACTGCTGAGTATACTTGTCTTGCTTTTGTGAAGATAGCTTCTCATGTGAAGACTTCAAGACAATTAAGTGTCAGCATTCTTGTGACGTGATTCATCTTTATTTGTTGAAGATGCGCGTCTCATTGCAGTTTCATGTTCAGTTGCATCTTTAAAACTCGTACGTCTGATTTCGATTTAATAACTGAACTTTTTATTTGTATGCTAATCATCATGTTGAATCTCTTCAATTTTCTAGTGAAATGCATAAGCTCATACTTTTCTGATGCGAACGTTGCGTCATGAGTGCAAGCTCATTTCGCACAGACGTCGTGTGCTTTGCTCAATGTTCTGCAAATTTCTTCAGTGAATCTGTCGTAGACTAGAATGTTAATATCATTTATGAAGTCAAGCACTTCGATTTTAATTTTCAATGCTTCGCATTTTTCAATTAGACTTGCGTTGAAGAATAGAAAGAGAATCGATGAAATGAAAGATCTCTGCGATATGTTTACGTTTATCTTGCGCATGTCGCTCATTTATTCATCAAATATTAGCGATGTCTCTTGATCTTTTAAAAAGCTGCGTGTTCATTCAATTATGTAGCTTGACATTCTTTTCATCTTCAGCGTATGCAGAAGTCTGATGTGTGAGACTCAATTAAATACTTCGATGACGTTTAAACTTAGCATGAATGCTATGTATTTGATTTTGCAATCTCATACTGTGTGAACTTGATCTATCAGTAAATCTAACGTTGAGATCATGAATCGCTTACGTCTTGCCTTCATTTAAGCATTAGATAGCATGCAATGAGTCTCGACTATATCACTCAGTCTTTTGATCATGATTGACTTCAGAGCTTTGCTCATGATATTAAGCAAAGCAATGAGTCGATACGTCTTTGAATTGATATAGTCACTTTTCTTTGATTTGCGTAGTACTATTGTTTAAGTCTTTTTGAACTGCTTCGAATGATATTTGTGTGTTACACATGCATTGAATAAACTCGTCAGTACTAAAATCAGTTCTGCAAGACTCGCTTGAAGTGCTCTGTTTGAAATATCTGAAGCGTCTGATGCTTTGTCTGCTTTTACTCGTCTGATTGTCTGTTTCACTTCATCTTCTGTGATGCGTGAATTGAATGAGACTGTTCGAGATATGAATGACTTTGCAATGTCGCTGACATTCGCTTGAGAAGATGAGAAAAAGAACTTTTCTCGCAGTATCTCGATTTTTTTCTCGAACGTCGTTATCATATGATCAATGTCACTTCGCTTCAGTGATGAAAACTGAGAAAGCTTTTTAAATAGCTGACTTTCGATTCTAGCTCATTTTGCAAAGCGTTATATTGACTTAAGTGCTTTGCTCAGCTCATGCATTTGTGATCTGAAGTGTGCGCGTTTCGTTTGTTGAATGATCTTGTTTTTATGATCATTGTGCTTCAGATATTCATTTCACGCTTCTAATGTGTCTTGCATTTTTCATATAATTCGCAGTCATCTTGATTTCATTACTACTTCGAAGCAGCTTTGATTTCAAAAGTCTCTTACTTAATTTGATGATTTTGTCAAGAGAATAAATTTCTCAATGATTTTCTGTAGCACTCTGATAATCTTGCACACTCTGTCATTCATCATAGTCTTGTCATCTAGAGAGTGTTTCAAAGATAGATGTATTTGCAGATAAGCACTCAATGCTTCTGTATTTTTTTTTTTTCAAAGTCATCAAGTTGAAAGCTGCATTGAGATTGTTTGTAGACATAGCTTTGTGATGATCGAAAGATGATTCAACTTCTGATGCAGATTGATTTGTATCTTGCACTTGCGTGTCATGAACTGTATTTTCTCGCTGTTAAAGACTAGATCAATCATCGTAAATTGATTGTGAGCTTCACGAGTAATAATGTCTGATTTCAGCAATAATTTCAGTCTTGCGTTTGTAATGACGTTTAGCAGAGTATAGACTGATCGCGTCAAGTTGAGTATTCGAGTTCAAGTCAAGTACTCGACTTGAAAAGTGTTAAGTTGAGTTGGAATTTTTTTGAAAAAGTGTCGAGTCGAGTTGAGAAGTTGAACTCAAGCACTCGAGTTGAGTTGAGAAGCTTGACTCGACAATTCGATTTGAAAACTCGATTTGACTCGACAAGATATTAGATAAATGTAAATAGCTTGATCAAACAGTCTACATGATTTTTCTTCATGACTTTCTATCATGTTTTTTCGTCATGTTTCTCTTCATGTTTCTCTTCATGTTTCTCTTCATGTTCTTCATCATGACTCTCTATCAAATGATCTTCATGTTTCTCTTTATGACTCTCTATCAAACGATCTTCATGTTTTTCTTCATGACTCTCTATCAAAAGATAATGCAAAAAGATAATGCAAAAGTCAAAAATCGGAAAATTTTCTATATTTAGCTCTCTTGATGTCAAGCTTGAGTTCTTGACGAGTCGAGTTGAGTTGACTCAATTCTCAGTCGAATCGAGTCGCGTCAAGTTGAAAATATGCTCAACTTGACTTGAGTTGAGTTGAAAATGTGAGCAATTCGACTTTGAATCGAGTTGAATTCAAAATGTCAACTCGAAACTCAACTTGAAGATCAGTCTGTCAGAGTATCAATCATCATATGACGAGTGAAGCATTTTTGTTTCTCTCAATGAGAATGATGTAGATTGAAATCTTTTATGATCAGTTGTTTACAGTCATTCTTGAGTAGTTCGTTCAAACGAGAAATGATTGAAAATCTCTCTGTGAATGTAGTAGACAGTGAGCATGAATTGTAGACGTTTAGAAGTCTTAGCGTCTGCGTTTCGTTGTCTGCGTTGCGAGTTAATATTCTGATTGCACAAATGTCTGACTCAGCTGTTTCTACTATTCATTGATCAAGTCTTAAATGTTTGATAACGTATATGCATGTTCTTGATTGAGATGACGAGTTTTTCACTAGATGAAAGAAGTTGTGTGCTGAGCTAAATGACTATGAATCATTGTTGTTGCAATCTTGCTTCTGTATAACTACTATGTTGAATTCGCGAATTTCTTTGTCAATTAGAAATGATTCTTGAATTCTTAATGACTTTCTGATGTTGTACTGTAGAATTTGTAGAAAAGATTATTTTGTCATAAAGTTATTTGTAGCTGTTGTTGACTCTGCAATAAGAAGACTCTTTGTATGCTTTCGATCATCGAGAATCTTTCTCACTTTCTGATTGAACATTTCTGAATCTGCTCAAATGTCGTCTCGTCTGAGTCACTATTCACGCAAGAGAAAAGATTGACTCGTCTCTTCTTGATTTCTACTATCTGTCAAGCTGATTTGTCAGCGATTCAACTGCGTGTTTTCAACATGACTGTTGCTGAGCTTGAGAAATTCATTGAATCGAGAGAGTTCGTTGAACCTGAAGAGTTCGTTGAATCTAAAAAGTTCGTTGAACCTGAAGAGTTCGTTGAATCTAAAAAGTTCGTTGAATCTAAAGAGTTCAAAGACAGTGAGAAGAGTGCGTGACTGTATTTAGATGTCTCAAAATATCTGAATGATCTGTTTTTATAGATTTCGAACGCTTGTTTCATCTGCTGTTGTCACTTGAAACAGATGTGTCTTCAGAGTTCGTGATTTTCATTGCAGTTGACGCAACGTCATCTGTTCAAAGACATCACGCACTTCTCAATGTGATGCTTGTCTGCGCACTTTTTGCAGCGCTGATTCTTTCTGCAGAACTTAGTCATGTGATCAAATTCATGACATCTGAAGCACTGTGTAATGCGACAGTTCTTTTCAAATAGCTTGCATGCACATTCTTGATACAAGTTCAGCATGCTCACGTTCATTAGTTGATTCATCATCGCTTCGATCATGATCTTTACAATGAGCAATGAATGAATCTTTTCACTCTTTGCTATCTTCTTGAATCAGACTATTCTTAAAACTTTCAGATCTTCATGAAGTTTCATGTTATTTTTTATCAGTCTTTCAATAATCTTTTTCTGATTGCTCATGTCTATTGTAGTGTGTACTTCATGTGTCAGTACTGCAAAGATTTGACATGCTACACATGTTGAACTCGCGATTTCTTTTGCTCATGTCTGAGTCTTTTTCAGATTTGCATGAGCATCTGAGCTGACTGCGTGAAGAGAAATGTCATCACTACTCAGCTTGCGAAGTGACATTGTCGTGAGACGAAGTCTCATCTCTCAATGACTCATGAAACAGCATTGATTCAATCACATCTAGAGTTCATGAAGATATTAACTACTATTAATAGAGATTTTCCGAGCATGACTCAGTCACATCTTCAGAATTCATGAAGATATAAACTATTATTCATAGAGATTTCTCAAGCAGAGCTATTGAGTCGCACCTTCAGAGTTCATGAGAACATTGACTACTATTGATAAAGATTTCTCGAGCATGACTCAGTTGCATCTTCAGAGTTCATGAAAACATTGACTACTATTGATAGAAGTTTCTCGAGCATGACTCAGTTGCATCTTCAGAGTTCATGAGAATATTGACTATCATTTATAGAGATTTCTCGAGCGAAGTTTTCTTCTTCATCTTTTTACTCATCTTTTCATCTCTTTTCTAGACGAGAGCATTCACATAAAGACATATCTATCTATCTATCTATCTATCTAGTCATCTGTATCTAGTCTATCTTCTAGATCTATCTATCTACTAGATCAATCATTGCATGTGTTTGTGCTCATTCTGTTGATTTCGAAGCTTTTTATATTGCATCTATATTCTATTTCTCGACATTGAAGCTCAACGCAAGAATATCATTTTCATGATATTGAGTAGAGCAGTGACGAAACAACAGAAAGCGACACGTTCATCTCTGCAACAATGAACGCATTGATGAACAGCTTGAGCGAGCTGAATATGAACGCATCAATCAGCTTGAGTCAGCTGATAATCTTTTCTTCAAAGACTAGAAAACAGCTTCTGCAGACGTTTGATTTGAAAGATCGACATATTGCTCAGACATTGAGACTCATGCTTGAAGAGTGAGAGGGAAAATCAAAGAAGCAGAGAACTCAACTATACGAGCAAATACAGACTATGTGTGTTGAAGCTGAAGAGAACGAAGCTCAAGCTCATAAAGAGCTGAATCTAAAGAAAGCTCGAGCTCAAAAGAAAGCTTAAACTCAAAAGAAAACTTGAGTTAAAGAGATAGCTCAAGAAGAAACGAGACATTCAAAGCTACTCAATGACGATGATGATTTGAACGAGATACATCGAATGTGTGAGCGGGAAATGACTCGTCAACGAGTCATAAAGCTTGTTTGACCTGAATGATCTAATTCGACTTCATCTGCTTTGACTGTTTGAAAATTCGTTTCGTTGTCAGCTCGAAAGTCTATCGTTTTCTCAGCTCGATCGTCTTCTTCGCCTGCTTCGCCTGTTCAAGAAACTCGAGAATTCGTTCAGTTGCCAGCTCAGAAGCTCACTGTTTCTTCCGCTCGATCTTCGTCTAGATTTTCGACTTCGTCATCTGCAAGCTCGTTTCTTCGCTCGTCATCTGCTCGGGATTTGCAGCGATCCTTCACCCAAATCGCTTCTCTTTCCCCAGTCTCTTCGGTTCCCACTTCAGCCTCTGTCTCACCTGCTCGATCGTCTGCTCGAGATGCTAGAGATTTACGCCGAAAACTCAAGCAAAGGCTCTCTGTTTCTTCGCCTCGTTCCCCGCCGCGTACCTATCCCCCTCATGACTCATCTCATGGCTCACCCCGTAGCTCATCTCGCTACTCACCAGCTCGGGATTCTCGCCGAACGCCCACCCGAAATGCCTCTGTTTCCCCGCCTAGGTCACCTGCTCGAACCCCCCCTCGTGGTTCATCTATCCCCTCATCCTCTATCCCCTCACCTCGTGGCTCACCTGCTCGAACCCTTTCTAGTGACTCGTCTCGAAGCTCTTCTCGTGGCTCATCTATTAAGCCGTGTTTATCCGTGAAGAATTTATACCACATGTTTCATAGACTCAGCGAGGAAGAACACGCGCCGCAGGGCCAAAGGCAACGCGCCTTCTTCGAGCTCAAATACTCGGTTTCGCCCTCTACCTCTGCCTCATCATCGCGTTCTCTAAAGAGGTTTCTTCAAAGATCAAAGACGAAACTATCTTTCTGAATTCGATAGATTCAGTCAATCAGAATTTCACAGACTCAGGCCTGTCAAATGCGAAGATCATATGTTTGAATTCTAGCATTGCTTGATTTTATTTTCATTTTTGATATATAAGAAATAAGAAATAAGAAAGAAGAAAGAAAATGGTTTCGTAAGAAACAAAATAGTTTCGTAAGAAAAATAAGAAAATAAGAAAGAAATAAGAAAATGAGAAACTGTACAGTTGAATATTCAGTGACAAAGTAGCTCACCTACTATCTCGTAAAATCATGCGATCATCTAAACATCTCGTCGCTCTCATCTCAGCAAGAATCAGTGGCAGAGTAGCTCATCTACTACTTCGTAAGATCATACGATCACCTCTACACCTCGTTGCTCTCATATATCTCGTCGCTCTCAATTTATCGTCGATTTAGTGATTACTATCTCATCTGATCGAAGCTTGTTCTAATCATTACGCAATGAACTCACTAGCGTTCACTGTGTAATGATTAGGGTTAGATCTTTGATGATTCTATTCAATTTCGTCATGTTCAAAGCTTCGCCCTCGCACTAGAAAATATCGTCCTCTAGCTATTGATCTACTAGCTAGTCATGTTCAAAGCTTTGCCTTCGCACCAGGAAATATCGCTCTCTAGCTATCGATCTACTAGCCAGTCATGTTCAAAGCTTCGCCTTCGCACCAGAAAATATCGTTCTCTAGCTATCGATCTACTGACTAGTCATATACCTCGCCTTCGCTCTCGAATACTTCGTCATTTAGCTATCGTTCTACTAGCTATTTAACATATTCGCTTCTTGTAACTTCGCTCGAATTACACCTATGACTTCGACCTTCGCCATTCGCTTTCCGCTTTCGCCTCGCTAGTATCATAGAAGAGTCACATTGATGCTCAAGGAACGAGCATTAAATGGGTGAGGGAAGAATGTCGTGAGGCGAAGTCTCACCTCTCGATGACTCATGGAACAGCATTGATTCGGCCGCACCTAGGGTTCACGGAGATATTAGCTACTATTGATAGGGGTTTCCCGAGCATGGCTCAGCCGCACCTTCAGAATTCATGAGGATATAGGCTACCATTCATAGAGGTTTCCCGAGCAGAGCTATTGAGCCGCACCTTCAGGGTTCATGAAGACATTGGCTATCATTCATAAAGGTTTCCCGAGCAGGGCTATTGAGCCGCACCTTCAGGGTTCATGGGGACATTGACTACTATTGATAGAGGTTTCCCGAGCATGACTCAGTCGCACCTTCAGAGTTCATGAGAACATTGACTACTATTGATAGAGGTTTCTCGAGCATGACTCAGTCGCATCTTCAGAGTTCATGAGAATATTGACTATCATTTATAGAGGTTTCTCGAGCGAAGTTTTCTTCTTCATCTTTTTACTCATCTTTTCACCTCTTTTCTAGACGAGAGCATTCACATAGAAACATATCTATCTATCTATCTATCTATCTAGTCATCTGTATCTAGCCTATCTTCTAGATCTATCTATCTACTCGATCGATCGTTGCATGTGTTCGTGCTCGCTCTGTTGGTTTCGAAGCTCTCTATATCACATCTATACTCTATTTCTCAACAACATAATTAGATCTTTTTGATCTGTCAACATGTCTGCGATTTTCTGTAGAATCTGTTTGATCAACTTCTTCTGTATCTCTTTTATTTCTCTTCTGTTCATTATTTTAATCATGACTTCTCATCTTTTGCGAAGTGACAACGAGTCATCTCTGAAACGTTGCTTTCTCGTCACTATTTCTTCTCTTGTCACGTTCGCTCATGATGTGATTTTCGTTGAAAGACGCGTGCTTCTCTGTGTATGCAACTGCTTGTTAAGCAGTTGAATTGATGTCTTCAATTTCTGTACATTCTTCGCGATGAACGTGTTCTGATTCGTGTGATGTTTTTCTTCTGAGTCGAGTTGAAGACGTCGAATCAGCTTCAATGTTATCTCTTTTCATGAATGATCTTTGCTCTTCTTTTTCTCTAACGTTGATATCTTTATTAGTAGATCAATAATGTTAGCAACATTCTTTTCGTCGTTGCATGAGTGTTTCGATCTTACGTCTCTGTTTTCTTGTGACGAATCAATGTCGCTCGCAATCATCTTTGAATCAGCATTGCTGCAATTCATGCAATTCATCGTTGTTTCATCATCTTCTAGATTCACTCTGTCTTGTTTGTAGTGCTCTTTTTCAAAATTTGTGATGCGTGCGTTGTGATTGTTTTTGAAGTATGCATAAAATGAAGTAAAAAGATTGATAATTATTTAATTATCATTAACAAAAAAAAAACTCAATAAGACTCTCTCGTTCATTCATTCTCATCAATATTCATCTCAACAGTCTAAAAATTTATTAACAAATGCATAAATCAATACATGAATAATTCACAAGTTTCATATGATAAATGTATCATTCAGCTTTTGCTTTCTTTGAAATTCAAAAATTGATGATAGTAAACTGTTACATCTATTAATCAAACTGCACAAAACATGCACAAGCTATCATATTAATAGAATGAATGAAATAAAAAGTTCATATCAAAGCTCATTGTATTCTTCATTTCTTCAATGATAAATTGCATGATCAACATCAAAGATGAGAAGAAAGAAGAAGTCATCAACAGAAATGAATCAGATGAGAATGAAGACAGAAAGATATAAAAGAACAAAGAAGACAAGAATGAAAGCAAAGAAGATAAGAATGAAGATGACATCATAGAAGAACATGTTTCTTTCGCTTCATAACTTATAAGAATCATCAGAGCATTTTGAATCACAATGATGAGTGAGAATTGAAAAGAAACAAACTTTTCAATCTGTTTCATCAACTCTTCAATAATTCTATTCTGCTTCATAATTTAACATAAGAAATCATTGATTTGAATCTTTTATATTGTGATTAATTCTCATATTTTTCTACAATTAATGATGACATCTTTTACATTTTTTTCATATCATTGATATAATTTTTATTAATTTCAATATTAAAACTTAAAAAATGCAGCTTTTGTTTTACATATTCTTCAAATTGAAGAAATATCTGATTCTGAGTCAAATTGAAAGAAGAATTGCAAAAGATGATTATCATTCTTTCAATTACAAATTCAGAATCAGATGCAACAATGAGCTGAATTTTTTTTAAACAAGAATGAAAAGAAGAAGAACTTGAATTTAAACAAGATAATGAAAATAAAGAGCTGATGAGACTAAACGCAGAATTCTTCTTGAACATTTTATTCTCAAACGTTCTAAAAACATCAATTAATCATCAAATTTTCACATCTGAAAGCTACTTAAAATTATACTTACGACTCATACTTGCAATTTGCTTCAATAGCAATGCATAATGTGCATTTCTTGAAATTCTTTTCAATAGAAAACTTTATTTTTATGCAGATTACATTTCTTTCTGTACACTTTTTACATTTATTCAAAAGTTGTATTGCAATTTTCTTGCTATACACATTCAGAGCTGTTTTATAATGCTGAGTTAATGATGTAAGATTTCTTATGTAAAGAGAAAAAAAGACAGATCTTTGATCAAAAATGACATAAGAATGAGAAAATTAAATGTAAGCAGCAGACACAATGAGCGCGCTGATGCAAGATGAAGACAGATGAAATGCAAACACATTTCATGTTTTAAAAGAAAGATATGATGAAGAATTGTATTATTCACTTCTTTTAAACTTCTTCATCTTCATTCAAGATATCATCAGCTCATCATCATTAAATCAAGAAGTTGATTCATATTCACTATGATTATGATACTTAAAGAAATTGTATAGAACTACTCTACAGAATGAATAAAAAATCAAGTAAAATAATGAAAGTTGAAGAAGAAAGAAAGCTGAAGATCACGCAGAAGATAAAAGAGATGAATTGATAAAAATTCATTACTTCACAATAAATAAACATAAACATCAATGATCATCATTCTTGCGCTAGTCAAAACAAACAACAGAAGCATCATTCTTCTGTTCATTGTTTATTTCTACTATCTGATACTATCTTTTGCTCATTGTCTGCTTCTACTATCAAGTATCATTTATAGAAGAAAAAACTTCAAATTGAGTAAATCTCAACTCTTGCTACAATTATTATCATGAGAATTTAAGTTTAACTTACGTGCATATGCTAATGAAAGAAAGCGTCGAGATTATTAAAACATCTGCAAAGCAACAGTTGAAATATAATAAAACAATGAAATAATTATCAGAATTCAGATTTATGAAAATCAGAGAATAAATATGAATGCTACTGCTGACTGTTTAAAGACTTTACATAAGTTGCAGAGAATGCTCAATCTACATTTATAAAAATCAGAAGTTAAAAAATATGCTATCATCAGAATCTAAATTTATGAGAATCAAAGAATAAACATGAATGTTACTGTCAATTCTTTAAAGATTCAATGCTTGTGATCTGAAGAATAAAACAATGCACACACGCTATTAAAAAAGAATTTTAAGAACACAATGATACACAATGAGTTCTGATGTCATGCGTTGCATGATGTCATTATCTCTCTGCTTGCAATCATTCACAATTCAACAATGAGAACGTTGTTATTAAAAAAGAAAATAATTGTTAGAATCTAGATTTATAAGAATCAGAGTTCATCAGAGAATAAACATGAATATTATTATCAACTTTTTAGAAACTCTACATGAATTGCAAAGAACATCAGAATCTAAATTTATAAGAATTAGAATTTCATCAAAGAATGACATTCTTTGATGCTACTGTCGATTCTTTAAAGACTTACATAAATTGCAAAGATTATCATTGATTTTTGAAGATGTTTGATTCTAGATTTACAAGAATCAGAATTTCATCAGAGAATGACATTCTTCAATGCTACTGTTGATTCTTAAGAATTTCTGCATAAGTTGCATGCAATCTTGTAGATTCTTATTTGATTCATCAATGATACTTTAATCAGATCTTTTAGTTATATAAAGAATGATTCACTTCTGTACTTCGTAGCTTAATGTTAATTTCTCATATTATTAGTTTTACTAAGTTATTTATCAAATTTGATTCTATTATCTACGCGCGCACTCTTTAGTGAAGTCGAGCAATTCTTTAGCTACTCACAAAGAATGAGAAGAATGAAAAGAAGAAGAATTCTGAGATAATAATTATCTCAGATTAGCAGTAGTAAATGAACAAGCATGAATTTTCTTTCATCAATTGAATTATTTTGTTGCATTATCAGACATTCAGATAAATATTAATAGTACTTCGCTTCATGTCTTGATGAATCAAGTCGAGAATTTCAAATTAATACTCAATTTCAATTCTCTGATTTGACTTAAATACTTAAGTCAAACATTTTGATTCAACTCAAATACTTAAGTCAGGAATTGTGATTCAAATCAAGTCTTGATGAGTCAAGAACTTGACTCAACCTCAATGATTCAATTCGACGTGATCAGTCTACAGTTGATTATGACGTGCTGATCACTATCTTTGATATAGACTATTCAAATGACTGAATTTTTCTTTGATGATTGAAGCACTTCAATTGCTTTAATCAAAAACATCAAAAGAAAGCTTAAAGATTGCTTGTGATGAATGATTATGAATCTCATCATACAAGCGAATTTCTATTCTACTGTGAGAATCACAAAATCATATTCTTCAGCTTATCTTTGCATACTACTCATCTGCTTCAATCGTTAAATGTGTATGTATTTCAGTCATTAAAGCATTGACATTCAAAGATGATTAATCGAGCTGTTCAAATGAATGATGAAATCTTTTCAAAAGTTGAATTTTTGACTGCATTCAACGAGTTTTGAATCAAAGTCTTCAAAGAATTTATCATTCAATCTGCATGAAAGCATACTGACTTAATTTCTTTTGATTTGAAGATAGTACTGAATAAAGTTTGAATTATTGAACATTCAAATTGATTTATTACATCATCATTTATTATAAATGATTCAATCATTTGAATCACTTTTATTAAACTGATCGTTGAATTGAGTTTTAATATCAATCTTCTGATTCAACTTGAGTACTTGATATCAATCTTCTGACTCAACTTGAATACTCGATTTCAACATTCTGATTCGATCTAATATTGACTTTAAATCAATACTCGATTCAAGTTCTTGACTCAACTCGTCAAGCAATTGAATATGACGTCAAGAGAGCTAAATATAGAAATTTTTCCGATTTTTCGTCTTTGCATTATCTTTTTGCATTATCTTTTTGATAGAAAGTTATAAAGAAAAACATGAAGAGAAACATGAAGAAGAACATAAAGAGAAACATGAAGAGAAATATGAAGAAGAACATGAAGATCATTTGATAGAAAGCTTTGATAGAAAGCTATTGTAGAAAGCTATGATAGAAAGTCATGACGAAGAACTATGAGAGAGTACAACTCGACAGATCAACACTAAAGCTCAATAAATCATGCAAAGTGTTCAAGCATGATCAAATAATCATGCGCATAATTTCGCTTTTCTGCGCTACTGATAATGTAATCTAAAATCATAGAAAACAGCATCTAAAATAATCTTCTAAAATATATCACATCAATTCTATTATTTTATTGATAATTAATCAATAATTGATCAACAAATAATAATTGATCAATTTATTATCAATAAGTGATTAATTATGAATTTACTTATAATATCTTCACATATGTTGCGCTTATCATTGACATATTATCAAAATTTCTTCTCAGATATAATCTCATTCTATTAATTTATTATTAATCAATGATTAATATAACATTGATCAACGAATGAACATTGAGAACTTGAAAACTCATTAAAATGAATAAAATGATTGATTAATTATCAATTGATGAATTATTGATAATAATAATAATAAATTCATACACTTTTGTGACATTGATTAAATCAATTCATGAGAAACTTTATGCTATTTGTATCGAGTGAACAAAACTCTCTGAAGTAGAAAATCACTCGCAGTTTATACAACTGCTTCACGCAGTTGAAACAGTGAGTTTTAAGACTATGTATCAAATTTGTTCATGTTGATTGCATGTTAAAGAACAAGTGTTCTAATCACTTTAAATTGCTTCAAGAGCTTCATTTTCATCATTATCTTTGCTACTGCTTTGAAATTCTTCGTGATGATGATGATTATTTGATAGTTCAAGAAGTCAGCATCTTGTAGCATTCTTGATTGCAGATGCAATCAGTTCAAGCAATGCATGAATACATGCTTCATTGTTTGATGACTTTATTTGCAGTCACATCGCAAGCTATTCATGTCTGAAACGTTTTTAAAGTGCAGATAAACATTCAAATCTATATGTTCAATTCTGATATGCATTGCAAGAATACTTTTCGCTTTTTGAAGATCATCACGCATCTTTATCATCTTATTGCTCAGATGTAATCTTTGTGCTGAAATTGTGTTAATGTCTGCAACACATTCTCTATACTTTTTTCATTGTTGATTTCATTGATCTTTGTGATACTGCGCTATTATGATGCTATTGCTTGTTGAAATCATTGTGAAGAAGAAGATGCATTGTTTACATCTTGACTGTAACTTTGCATCTTTTTGAATGAAAACATTTAGAAGTACTATTTTCTTGATGATGAGTAAGCAAGAAATGATGCAATTAACTTTCATCAGATGAGCGTGTATTAGTTTGCATGCTTGTCTGATCTTCTGTGTTCAATCATCAATTCAACTGTGTAGCATGATCTTGTCTTGTAGCATGTTCAAATGAACATGTAGCAAACTTATGTATGTTTTTATTTTTAAAGTTTCAATGCTTACTCTTTTGAACACTTCTGCTACATGATGCAGAGTCTGATTCTGAAGTGTTTTTAATCTGCATTCTTTGCTCAACAGTTCATCTTTCTTGTCATGTTGATGTCAAATTAATGCTTCAAATGCAATTTCTGATCTTACTACTGCTGAGTATACTTGTCTTGCTTTTGTGAAGATAGCTTCTTATGTAAAGACTTTGAGACAATTAAGTGTCTGCATTCTTATGACGTGATTCATCTTTATTTATCAAAGATGCACGTCTCATCACAATTTCATGTTCAGTTGCATCTTTAAAACTTATACATCTGATTTCAATTTAATAACTGAGTCTTTTATTTATATGCTAGTTATCATGTTAAATCTCTTCGATTTTCTAATGAAATGTGTAAGCTCATATTTTTCTAATGCAAACGTTGTGTCATGAATGCAAGCTCATTTTATGCAGACATCATATGCTTTGCTCAATGTTTTACAGATTTCTTCAGTGAATCTGTTGTAGACTAAAATGTTAATATCATTTATGAAGTCAAACACTTCAATTTTAATTCTCAATGCTTTGCAATTTTTGATTAAACTTGCGTTGAAGAATAGAAAAAGAATCAATGAAATAAGAAATCTCTGCAATATGTCTGCGTTTATCTTGCGCATGTTGCTCATTTATGTTACGAGCATGCATCTCTGTTACCCCTGATTAGCCTGGTTAGTCTAACATAGACTAGTATAGAGCTGTGAGTAGAACTGTTGTTGACACGCTAGCGACCTAGCGTGTCTTCGTGAGTAAAACTCACGTCGTGTTGCATCTTCTTTCTACTTCAGCTTTGAACTTCTAGTTAGAATACACTCATTTGATTCGCTCTATGCAGGTTCATAACATTATTTCAAAGCTCATCAATCTTGCTATCGACGTGTAGACGATATAAAAACAAGCTACATCACTCAAACTCGAATCAGAATCGAAACTCGAAAATCGAGCTCAGAGAACTCGTTAGAAATCAAGAAATTTCTAGAACAGAACAGAAGAACATGAACGTGTTGTTCTAGACTAACTCTTTACTGAGCTCGTTGTCAGAACAGAAGAACAGAAGAACATGAACGCGTTGTTTTAGAACTGAAATCAGAAATTTCAGCCGAATTTCGATCAGCAATTTTCTACTCACACAATGACTAGAGGCACAGAATCAGAATCAGTGAGCATTGCTCGCTACAAACTTCGAAATGCTAGAAGAGAATCACTTCTATCACAGAATCGAACAGCATCAGAAAAAGAAGACACGAATGCGTCATTGAATACAGAAGAAAAGAACACGAACGCGTTGCTCTTCAATCATGAAATGATTAAGATCAGCATCAGCACTGAACTGAATGCTTGAATAAGCGCTCATGAAGCAGACGATCTCGTTGCTTTTATCAAGTACATATGTCAACAGCATGACATCGAAATCGAGACTCACAATGACATGATTCAGATGTTGAATGATGTCAACAAGATCAACATCGAATTGAAAGCTATCAACATCAAATTGAAAGCTATCAACATCGAGTTGAAAGCTACGCAGACAACGTTGAATGCTGTTCGAACGCGTCTACAGAAAGAGATGAAGAAAAAGAACGTGATTATACATCATCTAGAAGCGACATCAAGTCGACTAAGCACTTCGATCTCGAAAGATCGATTCTCAAGATCGATCAAGCTATCTGACTCATCTTTGTTTGAAGATTCAAAACAGAATGTGAATAATTGATTGTCTCGAATGCGAAACAAGCTGAAGACGAACAAGAATCATTTTTCTATCGAAGAAATGAAGATTGCATATGTGAAAAGTCAAGTCAGTGAAACGACGATCAAACACATAGCATTCAGAATGAGAAACATGATCACGAACTCGTTTCTTGAAGCAGAAGAGATACTGTCGATCTTAAATAAGATGTACGACAATCTCAATCGACGTCACACGACTCAACGACAGTTCTTGAAGCTGTATCAAAACAAGATCTTCTTTCATGAATTTTGAATGAAATTTCAGAGACTTAGTGCGAAACTAGAGTACAATAACGAAGTTCTACTAGATGATCTTCAGCATAAGATTAGCTCAGATCTTCAGCGAGTCATGATCAATGAACGAACTATGAATTTGAACGAATTCGTCGACATTTGCATGTAAGTCGACGTTCGATTGACGAAATTGAATGCTCGATCAGCTCTCAAGACATCAACGACTCAAGTCGCTCGCTCTATCGCTAGCATCTTGACGATGATCACTACTGCAATCTCAGCTTCAATCTCTGCATGAAAGAAATTCAGAATATTGAACGTCGATTCTGCTAGAGAGAAGTTGTTTAAAAAAGAACTCTGCTTCAAATGCAAGAAGTCAGAACATAGAGCACGCGACTGTCTTGAGTCAGCTCAGATGCACGAAATCGCAGCGAATTCGAAAAACGACTTGCTCTCGTCAAAGTAGTGACTGAGAGCGACATGCTCATATTCTGTTTCATCAGCATGCCTGACGATTTATTTGATTTCAAGTCGTTCACTGTTAACATCATCTTGAGTAGTCTAGAAAAGATATTCAGATCTTTCGCCCTGATAAATACTGAAGTCACTGACATGACTTTCATTGATGAATCTTTGTTGTCAGAGCTATGTGAACGCTTTGATATTCAGTCAATATCGCTGTCAAAATCAAAGTCGATTTGATTGTATGATGAAATTTCTGATCGAAAGTCAATTACACACGCTCTGTATACATCGATCATGATACAAGAACACAAGAATGAAATGATGTTTTTATTGATAACTCATCTAGATCAGCACAAGATAATCATTGAAAATCTTTGATTGAAAAGAAACCAAATTTTGATAGATTCTGCAAACGATTGATTAATATCATCATTAAAGATTCGAACATTGAAACCTGTCGTTCTGAAAGCAAGCAGTCAATCAGCATTTCACAGATCTGAGTCAAGCGAGATCTGCAAAATGAAACGAAAGAACTTGAACTCGATGATTACGTCGACAATCATCTTGAAGCGACTCACGAACTCAAAACTAGTGAATCGATTCATTGAATCTATTCGATTCATTGAATCTGTACTCATATGAAAGCAAAGCATTCAAGTTGACTCTGATCAACTTCGTCTCTTTCAGCCAATTGAGAAAAAGGGGCCCGTCAATATTGTCATGATCAAAGTTGCTGCGTATTGAACTCTAGTCAAGAATAAGATCAAGATCTTCTTCTTGATCATTAGTGAAATCAACAAAGCGCTTAGCTCGATCGAAGGTTTCGCGAAACTGAATGAAATGATCTCTGTCATGTTATTAAATGAACTGAAGAAGAAGCTTTCAATAGTTTATCACGACTTTCTGAACGTTTTTGATAGAGAAAAGACAACGCAGTTGCCTTTGCATCAATCATACGACCATAAGATTGAATTAGAAGAAGAGAGTTAACTCTCTAGAAGTTGATTGTATTCTATGTCGAGTCACAAGCTACAGAAGGTCAAAGAGTATCTAGAAGAGAATTTGAAGAAGAAGTTCATCACACTCAGCAAAGCTTCTTTTGCTTCGTCAATACTATTTGTCGAAAAGAAAGATGATAGTCTTCGCTTTTGCATGAACTATTGAAAACTGAATGCTCTGATCAAAAGAAATCGTTATTCAATACTCTTGATAGATGAAGTACTAGCTCGAATTCAAGACAGTAAGTATCTGATTCGACTCGACATAATCGTCGCGTTCAATAAACTGCGCATGAGTTCAGAAAGCGAGAATTTAACTACTTTTGTTACTTTCTTTGATGTCTACAAGTATAGAATAATGCTCTTCGAATTGACTAATGAATCTGCGTCTTTTCAGCACTGTATCAACGATGTGTTGTTCGAATGTCTGCATAAATTCTGTCAGACATACTTGAATGATATTCTCATCTACAGTAAGACATTGAAAGAACATAGAACTCACGTGAACGAAGTGTTAGACAAGCTTCGTGAAGTCGATCTACAGATAGACATAGACAAGTGTGAATTCAAGATTCAGAAAACCTCGTTTCTTGAACTACTGATATTCATCAATGATCTGCGAATGAATTCTCGAAAAGTAGATGTGATTCGAAGCTGAGAAGTGTCGCGATCGTTGACTCATGTGCAGATCTTCATTGACTTCTGCAATTTCTATCGATGATTCATAAAGAACTTCTCAAAGATCATTCAATTCATGATAAAGCTGATTCGAAAAGATCATTCATTTGAATGAACAGAGATCTGTTAGACGATCTTTGAGAAACTGAAGCAACAAATAATGACAGTCTTCGTTCTGAAGCATTTCGATTCAATCAGAGAAGCTATTCTGAAAACGAACTTCTTGAACTATGTCAACGACGAAGTATTGTCTCAGTATGACGATGAAGACATTCTACATTCAGTGATCTTCTATAGCAAGAACATGATTTCTGCAGAATGCAACTACAAGATCTACGACAAAGAACTTTTGACTATTATTCGATGCTTGAAGCACTGACGTCTCGAATTGAAATGTACTGATATTTCAATCAAGATCTTCATCGATCACCTGAATTTAAAGTACTTCATGATCATCAAGAAACTGATCAGACGACAGGCTAGATGAGCTGAGAAGTTATTTGAATATAACTTCAAGATCATATATCAGTCAGAAAAACAGAATCTGAAAGCTGACGCGCTGATCAGAATGTCAAACGTCAAGTCGATTGAAGCAAATGATGATTGAAAGCTATATCAGCATCAGATGCTATTGTCAGAAGGCAAATTTGAACTGCAGTCAATAGAAGCTGATCAAGAAGATGATCAGAAAGCTGATCAAGATCTGACTCAGAATCTGATTCAGATTCGAAACTCGAATCAAAAGCTAATCAAAATTCGGTCGAAGAGATAGTTTCTATTCAGAATCAAATTATAGCAGAAAATCGAACGAATCAACAATGTATCGATATTTGAACAGTCATAGAACAGAACAGAAGAACTTGTCAAGATATGAGTCTAAACAATTGCAGAGTACTGAACGAAGTACTCTGAAAGAATGATAGACTGTGAGTTTCTCAGTCAATGATCATTCAATTGATAAGAAAAGCACATGATCTTTCGATCAGTGAACATTCTGACATGAATCGAACGTTGAACTTGCTGAGATGATCATATTGCTGACCGAAGATGAGAATGACGATCAAGCGCTACATACGAAATTGTTACGTTTGTCGTAGGTCAAAAGCATCGAGAGATTGAATCAATGAACTGCTGAAGTCATTGTTCATATTCAAGCAGCAATGACAGAACATATCATTAAACTTCATTATCGATCTATCAGAAAGTGATGAAAACAACGCGATTCTGACAGTCATAGATCAATTGTCTAAGAAACGACATTATATATCGTGTTGATCAGGTGACGAAGAAATCTTCGCAGAACAAACAGTCAAGCTACTGTTGATATAAGTCTTCAGAACTCATGAGCTATCAAGATCAATAGTGTTCGATAGAGATTCACAATTCATATCGATTGTCTGAAAGTCTCTATGCCTGAAACTCAACATTAAGGTGAAACTATTCATTGACTATCACTCACAGATTGACGATCAAATGAAAAGAGCGAATCAGAATGTAGAATGATATCTACGAAGCTACTGCTTGTACATGCAAGATAACTGGTTCGTCTGACTATCTATGACTGAATTCGTCGATAACAATGCTATTTCGTCGTCAATTGAACAATCAGCGTTCTTTCTGAATAAGAGCTTTCATTTTCATATGAGCTTCGATTCGAATTCAACTGAATATGAGATTACTCAAGCTAGAATTCAAGCGAGCAAAGCAAAGAATATATTCGAACACATGAAATGATCATTAGCGTTGATCAAGCAGACATTAGCAAGAGTCAGAATCACAATGAAGAAAAAGACTGATAAGCATCGAAAGAAAATGATTTACAAGGTAGATGACATGATGTTTCTGATTTCTAGAAACATTATGATCGCAAGATCATCAAAGAAGCTGAACGATAAGATGCTAGAATCTTTCAAGATTCTGACTGAGATCGAACATGCATATCAATTGAAACTGTCATCGACAATGAAGATTCATTCAGAGTTCGTTTTAAATCTACTACGACTGAATTCGAAAAACTCTCTGAAAGAACAACGAAATGAGTCGCCTGATTCTATAGTGATAGATGACGAAGACGAATGAGAAGTGAAGAACATACTAAACTTCAGACACTACAGAAGACGACTGCAATATCGTGTCAATTGAAAAGACTATGACGTTGATCTACATTGATACAATGTTGATGAAAATGAGTTCAAAGACTGCTTGAAGATCATAAATGACTTTCATCAGAAGTATTTGAACAAGTCAAGTTAGAAATCGACTCAACAAGAATCGATCGATCGAACTGCAGCAATGAGAACATTGCTAGATAAAGAGAAAGAGTAATGTTGCGAGCATGCATCTCTGTTACCTCTGATTAGCCTGATTAGCCTAACATAGACTAGTATAGAGCTGTGAGTAGGGCTGTTGTTGACACGCTAGCGACCTAGCGTGCCTTCGTGAGTAAAACTCACGTCATGTTGCATCTTCTTTCTACTTCAGCTTTGAACTTCTAGTTAGAATACACTCATATGATTCGCTTTATGCAGACTCATAACAATTTATTCATTGAACATAAGCAATGTTTTTCAATTCTTTAGAAAGCTGCATGTTCATTCAATTATATAGTTTAACATTCTTTTCATTTTCAGCATATGTAGAAGTCTGATGTGTTACACTTAATTAAACATTTCAACGACCTTTAAGCTTAGCATAAAGATCACATATTTGATTTCACAGTCTTACACTGTGTAAACTTGTCATGATGTCAGATCATCAACTTAATTTAGAACATAAATCGTTGATATCTTAAATAATCTTGATTCATTGAATCTGTTTTGCAGTTCAATGAATCAAGTCATCAATCTAGTCATCATCATTTTAATTTAGTCTCAGCAATTCTGTTTCAATCATCTCAGTTATGTGCATGAACTTCTGCAATCTTAAGTCAATAGAACTACTGTCTAGTCTTGATTCTGCTCGATTCATGTATATAAAAGTCGAGCTTTCATTCTTTTCTTTCATTCTTTGTCTTTCATCTTGTACATTATCTGATGTATTGTCTTGTACCTAGATTTTATCAAAGTAATAATAATATCAGTCTTTTATATTGATAGTATCTTTAGTCTAGCTTAGTTTCTGACAGAACTTGATTTATCAATAAATCTAATGTTGAGATCATGAATTGCTTGCATCTCACTTTCATTTGAGCATTTGATAGCATGCAATGAGTCTCAACTATGTCACTCAGTCTTTTGATCATGATCGACTTCAACGCTTTGCTCATGATATCAAGCAAAGCAATGAATTGATATGTCTTTGAATCAATATAATTGCTTTTCTTCAATTTGCATAATACTATTGTCTGAGTCTTTTTGAACTGCTTTGAATGATACTTGTGTATTATGCATGCGTTGAATAAATTCATTAATACTGAGATCAGTTTTGTGATACTCACTTGAAGCACTTTGTTTGAAATATCTGAAACATCTGATGCTTTGTCTGCTTTTATTCATTTGATTGTCTGCTTCACTTCATCTTCTGTGATGCGTGAATTGAATGAGACTGTCAGAAATATGAATGATTCTGCAATGTTGTTGACATTCACTTGAGAAGATGAGAAAAAGAACTTTTCTCGCAGTATCTCGATTTTTTTCTCGAACGTCGTTATCATATGATCAATGTCACTTCGCTTCAGTGATGAAAACTGAGAAAGCTTTTTAGATAGTTGATTTTCGATTCTAGCTCATTTTGCAAAACATCATATTGATTTGAATGCTTCACTCAGTTCATGCATTTGTGATCTGAAGTGTATGCATTTCATTTGTCAAATGATCTTGTTTTTATGATCATTATGCTTCAGATATTCATTTCATGCTTTTAATGTATCTTATGTTTTTCATATGATTCACAGTCATCTTGATTTCATTACTACTTTAAAGCAGCTTTGATTTCAAAAGTCTTTTGCTTAATTTGATGATTTTGTCAAAAGAGTAGATTTTTCAATGATCTTCTGTAACATTCTGATAATCTTGCACACTTTGTCATTCATCATAGTCTTGTTGTTTAAAGAGCATTTCAAAAATAAATGTATTTGCAGATAAACATTCAATGCTTCTGTATTCATTTTCTTTCACAGTCATCAAGTTGAGAATTGCACTGAAATTATTTGTAAACATAACTTTGTAATGATTGAAAGATGATTCAATCTCTGATGCAGATTGATTCATATTTTGCATTTGCATATCATGAACTGTATTTTCTCACTGCTGAAGATTAAATCAATCATCATAAATTGATTATGAGCTTTGCAAGTAATAGTGTCTGATTTCAGCAATAATTTCAGCCTTGCGTTTGTAATGATGTTTAGTAGAGTATCAATTATTGTATGACGAGTGAAGCATCTTCGCTTCTCTCAATGAGAATGATGTAGATTGAAATCTTTTATGATCAGTTGTTCACAATCATTCTTGAATAATTCATTCAGATGAGAATTGATTGAAGATTTTTCTATGAATGTAGTAAACAATGAGCATGAATTGTAAACGTTTAGAAGTTTTAGCGCTTGCGTTTTATCATCTGCGTTGCAAGTTAATATTTTAATTAAACAAATGTCTGACTCAGCTGTTTTTACTATTCATTGATTGAATTTTAAATGTTTGTTAATGTATATGCATGTTTTTGATTGAGATGATGAGTTTTTCATTAAATGAAAGAAGTTGTGTGCTGAGCTAAATGATTGTGAATCATTGTTGTTGTAATCTTGCTTCTATATAATTACTATGTTGAATTCATGAATTTTTCTATCAATTAAAAATGATTCTTGAATTCTTAATGACTTTCTGATGTTGTACTGTAGAATTTGTAGAAAAGATTGTTTCATCATAAAGTTATTCATAACTGTTGTTGATTCTGCAATGAGAAAACTCTTTGTATGCTTTCAATCATTGAGAATCTTTCTTGCTTTCTGATTGAACATTTCTGAATTTGCTCAAATGTTGTCTCATCTGAGTTGCTATTCATGCAAGAGAAAAGATCAACTCATTTTTTCTTGATCTCTACTATCTGTCAAGCTGATTCATCAATGATTTAACTGCATGTTTTCAACATAACTGTTGCTGAGTTCAAGAAGTTCATTGAATTGAAAGAATTCATTGAATTTGAAGAGTTCATTGAATCTAAAGAGTTCAGAAACAGTGAGAAGAATGCATAATTGTATTTAGATGTTTTATAGTATTTGAATGATCTGTTTCTATAGATTTTGAACGTTTGTTTTATCTGCTGTTGTCACTTGAAACAGATGCATCTTCAGAGTTCATGATTTTCATTGCAGTTGACACAACATCTTTTATTTAAAAACATCATGCACTTTTTGATATGATGCTTGTCTGCACACTTTTCACAGCGCTGATTCTTTCTGCAGAACTTAATCATGTGATCAAACTTATAACATCTGAAACACTATGTGATGCAACAGTTTTTTTCAAATAGCTTGCATGCACATTCTTGATATGAGTTCAGCATGCTTATGTTCATTAGTTGATTCATCATCGCTTTGATCATGATCTTTACAATGAGCGATGAATGAATCTTCTTGCTCTCTGCTATCTTCTTGAATCAGACTATTCTTAGAACTTTCAGATCTTCATGAAGTCTTATGTTATCTTTTATCAGTCTTTCAATGATCTTTTTCTGATTGTTCATGTCTATTATAATGTATACTTCATATGTCAGCACTGCAAAGATTTAACGTGTTATGCATATTGAACTTGCAATTTCTTTTGCTCATGTCTGAGTCTTTTTCAGATTTGCTTGAGCATCTGAGCTAACTGCGTGAAGAAAAATGTCATCGTTATTCAGCTTGCAAAGTTACATGATTAGATTTCTTTGATCTATTGACATGTCTGCAATTCTCTATAGAATCTGTTCAATCAACTTCTTCTGTATCTCTTTTATTTCTTTTCTGTTCATTATTTTAATCATGATCTCTCATTTCTTGCAAAGCGATGACAGATCATCTCTGAAACATTGCTTTCTCATTATTATTTCTTCTCTTGTCATGTTCACTCATATTGTGATTTTTATTGAAAGATACATGCTTCTCTGTATATGCAATTGCTTGTTAAGCAGTTGAACTGATGTTTTCAGTTTCTATACATTCTTCATGATGAATACATTCTGATTCATCTATCAAAAATATGTTGTATACGTTGCATGTAACATATATAAAGCATGATTTCTATGCTGGTTTTTCTCTTAGGCTTGAGAGATTACTCAGAGAGTTTTCTTGCAACAGATTCACAGTTCAAGAAAAATGAGATCTCTCATTACTCAGATTTTGACAGTTTACTTCTTAAGCATAAGTTGCAAACATTTCATCTGCAATATGCATGCATATTGCAGTCGATTTCTTCTTTAATTACATCAACATGTGCTACTGTTCTCTTGAGTTATATAAATGATGTCTTCAACTAGAGATTAATTCTATCATCAAGACATTCAAGAGTCAGAGTTCAGTAAAGAAATGAGATTCTTAAGATCAACAGTTATCATCATTGTATATCATACTTTGCAGATGCTTACTTTGCTTGTAAAGTGTGCAATTCATCTGTTTTGCATTATCTGTAGAAATTTTTCTTGTGCAGATTGATCATGTCTTGCAGAAATGTTTATATGCTACACTTTTAATCAGACAGCGTAGTTCAATCATTCTTTATTAATTTGCTTATGTTTCTTTTCTTTTAACAAAGTCTTCTCATCAGCATATTGTTTACATATAGAATGTCTGTGTCTGAACATCTGTTAAATGATATTAATGAGACTTTTAAGTTTGCTTATGTTGAACTTAATGAGACTCATAAGTTGTTCATGTTGTAGTAACAGACACGCAGTCTTAACAAGATTTATATGTAGTTAGCATATAGATTTAAAAAATGTTCATGATTTAAGTTCTTTCTGTTAATCATTCTCAACAGATCAAATGCAAGAATGTTCTGTTTCAGTTCTTGTCATTATGATGACAAGATGCTGAATCAAATGATTTTCATAAGCAATTTTCCTCATAGTTCTGCATTCTATTTGATTTTCTCATCTGCATGCAGATTGCTTTGTAACATGTGCATTGAGATTATCAAAGTCTGCGCAGTCGCGAAAACTCTGCATGCGATCAACGCACAGCGCTTCATCATCACGCAGCATCTTGATGTCATTCAAACTTTTGATAATCTTTAAACTCTACTGTAGTTAAATAGTAGATTCATAATCAGCATCATATACAGATGAGTTTCATTGCTGATTGATGAATTATTGATAAACAATCAATAAGTTTTCTGAAAAGAAAACTCAATGATGTAAATAATTATCAATCAATAAATAATATTAAATTAATCAACAATTGATCATATAATTTACATTTGAGATTGACAAGTTGTGTAACTTGTCTGTCAATTGAAATTTCAGAATTATTAATTCAAGATCAATCTAGTATTGATTTTGTATTAGTGATTGATGATTGAATGAAAAAGAGTTCAATGAATCATGAAAATTTTGAAATGACTTGACGATGCAACGAGAAGTCTAGCGCAAAACGTTAGCGTTAATATTTCAATCATTAATGTTGATCTGATGAGCTGCATTCTTGAACTATAAAGACTGTTTGATAGAAAGTCATGAAGAGAAGTCATGAAGAAAAGCTATGATAGAAAGTCATAATAGAGAGTCATAATAGAATATTCATCTATTTATCTTCATGTTTTGATGAGTCGAGTCGAAAATTTCAAGTCGATACTCAATTTCAACTCTTTGACTCAACTTGAATACTCAGGTTGAACATCTTGATTCAACTTGAATACTTGAATCAAGAATTCTGACTCAAATCAAGTCTTGATGAGTCATGAATTTGACTCGATCTCGAAAAATCGATTCAACGCGATCAGTCTAACTTTTATTAGTCGAGCAGCACTTGAAAATCAGCTGCTTGAGTTAACTGATGAATCGACATCAGAAGAATTTACTACAAAGCTTTGTATGTTCTGAAAAGACGTTAATGCAATGACTCATAAAATGAAGTTGCTGCAGAATCAATTAAGTCAAATAGAAGTCACTGAAAATGCTTGCAAAGCATGCAAAAAGCAGTCTGATAAGATTTTCAAAATCGAAGACATCTTGTACATCAAAGATGCTCGAAGTATGATTCAAGATAGACAGAAATTGAAGAACGAGAGACAGAAGAAGCGCGAAGTGATCTGGAAAAAGCGTTATTTAAATGCACTAAAGAAGTGCTACAGAGCTACTAAGTCTCATAGAACTGCTCGCATTAAGTTCGTTCAGACTTATCAGAAGAAATGACGAGTTATTTTGAAGGAATTGGTTAAATATCATCATGTATATAATGAGTAGTTGAATTTTGCTGTTGCATGACTGAAACTGTTGCATGACTGTCGAGCACTAAGCGAAGAATGAGCTTAGTGAGGGGCACGAATAGCTCAGGAAAGCGAAATTATGCGTATAATCAGAGCGATCATGCTCGAACAATCGGCATGATCGATCGATCTCTAGCGTTGATCGCGCGATCTGTAGTCTCGCAAAGAATTGCGAATTATTTTAGCAAGTTGATGCTCTTCATTATGATCGCTGATAGATCTATAGAATGTAACGTTCATTTATACGATGTCGAAGATCGAGAAACAGTACTTGATAATCTGATTTTGATCAACGATGTGATCAAATTCAATTTTTACTCAATGATGAGAATTTTGCTTCTGTTTCAATTCTTCTTTTCAATTGAACATGAAATCTCTGCTACATTAGAGAGAAACGAAGAACTACTGTCTTTTGAAAACTATTATGTAGTTGATAAGTCTCTGAATCTGATTCTAATGAGATCTGTTGACTGATAGTCTACAGAGTTCTTCATCGTCAACAATGAGTCTTGTCTCACATGTACAATTTCATTGTCTACAGACAGTCGTTTTCACTCATTTCGCGACGAAGTACGTAAGCGAGATGACAGATGTGTTATCACAGGCAAGATAGCATGAGATGCTTATCATAATCACTGAAAGAGTTTCGAAGCTGCACACATCTTTTCTCTCGTCTATGAAGATCATCGAATTCAGCACAATTTTGCTCGTTGAATTACTATTTCGACTGCTAATGAGAATACAATTGATTCAAAGCAAAACGAGCTATTGTTAAGAGCAGATATTCACAAGCTCTTTGATAATTATGACATTTCAATCAATTCTGACGTATGATCACATACGCTCATTCTTGAGTTTTCAGCTACTAATAATTGTAGAACAATCATAAAATCATTTGTTTTGCGAATGATGAAGACGACATCGCAGACAAATTTCTTGATGAGCAATTTCGCAATGATCTCGATAGACTCTCTGATGAACTTCTTCGATGACATTTTCGACAAGCTGTTTTTGCGAATATGAGAGGTGCTGAAGAGTCAATCTTCGAAATCAACTTCTCTTCTGACTCGAATGCTCTAGATGAGATGTGTAAAGGCTCAAAGATCGCGAAGCGAATGAAGTTTGAGCTGTTCAGTCGTTTCGCAGTAAGTTCTGTTATTACCTGACACTATGACAGTGAAGTGTTGAGTTCTAATCAATAATGTGTCTCAGTTGTACGCAGCTTCTTAGCAATATTAGAAGAGCTTTCAAGATGATCGTTGCAGAGATACAACACTGAAAAATATGTATCAAAATGCACATATTGAGTGATTTATTTCTACCTGTAAAACTTTCCCCTCAGATTCTCGTGTATTTGCTACTCATGACGAGTGTGAACTTCGTTCGTCAGCAGTGCAGCTGTGAAAAACGAGAGAACATTCTCGATGAGACGCTTGACAGACTTTGTGTTTATTTCATTAATAGCATATTCAGTCAGTAATAATATGTAAGGCTATATTCATGTGCGAAGAGCTAACTGATGCTCACTCGTTCTAATGATTCAATATTCGCTCGTACTCTATCTATGTACAAATCTTAAGCTTCTTGAGTTTTGTTTCAAGCAGCGATTCATGACTATTCGTTGCAGTGTCGTTGAAAAGAAAAATGAAGAAAAGAGAATCAAAGTCTTGAAGATAACAAAAAAGAGTCGACAGGCAAATGAAGACTTTGGCAGCTACAGGACAAAGAGAGAAAAATCGATCAAAAGAAAGATCAAGTGTAAATTTGAGTGAAAGGCCAGAAAGAAGAGAGATTGGCGGCCACAACTTCAGCTGTACAAGTGAAATGAAGAAGAAGGGCCAGAATATAGTACCGCGGGAAAAATAAGAGGGTTTGAGTGAAGGAGCAATGCATTGTCTCTCATACCACAAGCTTTTATTGGTGAGGGGCTAAGTCTAGGCAGATAACCGGGCACAAGGCAGCCAATTCAGGCTTAGACTGACCGTCGGGTCGGGTTTCGGGTTGACATTTTGGATCCGACCCGATCCGAAGTCGGGTTGCCCACATTTTCAACCCGACCCGAGTCGGGTTGAGCATATTTCCAACCCGACCCGAGTGCTCGGGTTCAACTTCTCAACCCGACCCGACACTTTTCCAAAAAAATTCCAACCCGACCCGACCCGACGCGATCAGTCTATTCAGGCTCCTCTGTGCTGTGTGCTCCTCCTTGCTCCCTCAGTGCTCCCTCTAAATCGGCTCTGCTCCCTTTTCTTGATTTAAAAAGGCAATCTTCGATCATAAGTTCGGGGTGTATATATATTATATACACCTCGAACTTAGGATTGAGAATTATTCTTTTCGATTGGGAAAGGGAGCAGGGCCGCTTTAGAGGGAGCATCGGGGGAGCAAGGGGGCGCAGCAAGGGAGCATCGAGGGAGCACCGGGGGAGTATGGGGAAGCATCGAGGGAGCACTTCGAGGCAGTGCAGAGGCGCAGCAGGTGGGAGCCTGATTTGGCTGCCTCGTACCCGGCTGCAGCTGCTCGTGTTACTATGATAACTTCTATTAGCAGTGTTGCCTAGCTCAGCATACTGCTATCTAGACTCCTCGAACTTCGCCAGTCAAATCTTCCGTTGGGCATCTTACTTTCAAAATAATTGTGCCTTGGCTATATTATTGCTGTCATCCTGTATTTCTCTTCACGAGAACCAACCTGCCCTTTAGTTGACTGATTGAATATAAATACTAGTTATTCAGGGTTGCAAAAGCGAATATTCCTCACAACTCTTCATCCGAAACAACGTCAAGGTCAATCTCTTCCCCTCTTTCCCGTTTCTTCCTTGCTTGTTCTTCTTTCCATTCTCTTATCATTTTCGCAATCTCCTTATGACCGGCCCGTTCTGCTTCTTCTTGCCTCAGTACTCACAAGCCTGCGTAGTAAGCGAAACGTCAACCCGAAGGGACTTGTAAGATCAACGTCTGAGATACTGAGGCAAGCTTCTTCTTCAGAAGTGATTCATATTAGTCATCAAAGGAGGGGTTAAATACTCGCTCAGCTAGCTTAGAAAATCCCTATTCTTTTGCAACCTAAACGAGGGGGTCGTCATTTTCGATGGAAATTGCTCTGCACTAGAATACGTCATCAAAATTGAGTGTAAATCTTCAAATAGTGCAGAATTCGTAGAAATCAGTAGAATCAATTACACTGCACTTCGTACATGATCTGAAGTGCTCCATATGTGGCCTATCCAGTGCTTCATGTGACCTACCCAGTGCTCAATATGTGATCTACTCAGTGCTTCATATGTGACATACTCAGTGCTCCATATGTAGTATACTCAGTGCTTCATATGTAGTATACCCAGTGCTTCATATGTAGTATACCCAGTGCTTCATGTGACCTACTCAGTGCTCAATATGTGATCTACTCAGTGCTTCATTTGTGACCTATTCAGTGCTTCATATGTAGTATATTCAGTGCTTCATATGTGACCTACTCAGTGCTTCATATGTAGTATATTCAGTGCTCCATATGTGGTATATTCAGTGCTTCATATGTGACGTATTCAGTGCTTCATATGTAGTATATTCAGTGCTCTTATGTGACCTACCCAATGCTTCATATGTGACCTACCCAGTGCTTCATATGTGATATATTCAGTGCTTCATATGTGGTATATCTAGTGCTTCATATGTGATATACTCAGTGCTCCATATGTGACCTACAAGTGCGTTGAGACATGAAAAACGATCGTAAAAAGAGATAAAGATTGATATATACGCGTACAATGTAGATAACAACAGATGCAGAAAGTATACAGATATGTACGAGTAAACAGGTAAACAGATCAAAGAAAATTTCAATGATCGATCAGATGATTTCTGAAACAGTTGACGTACAACGACTTCAATACTCTGTCGATGATAGTTGAAGCGAAAGAATGATAGCTGAAGCGAAAAGAAACGACTCGCACGAGTTGACGCAGCGAAGAACATAGTGCGAGGTTCGAAAGATTTGATGTTGAATCATCTGATGTAACACTTGACATCAAACGATCAGACTAAGCCGCTATTTCAGTACTATATAGACGAGAAGATCGTCATTTCCGATGGAAATTGCCTTTACGCTTAGTAAGTAGTAAATAGCATGTATGAAAAAGTATTTACTGTGATGTATTGTTCAGTACGATCATTTGCAGTGAAGTTGAGATTGCTGCGATGAATCATGAGATTGACTCTGAACATAAGTTTGTTTCTATCACATCTTTCAAACGTAACTTTTACAACAACTCTTTCGATAAGTTCTTACAGATCTATCTGTACAGACATGTAATGATATCTCTGTACAGATCTTCGCTTCTATGTATCACTATGTACTGATGTTCATCTGAGCTTGCAGCTTTGTGCAAGTGTTTATCTTTCTTTTCTATAACTGTACTGAATTGTACAGTTCTTACGTGAAAGCTTCAAGACAGTTAACAGTAATTGCAGAGCTTTGCTTTCTACAGCTTTGAAATTTTCAAAGATTTTCTTGACTTTTGAATTTTAGAAGACTTTGTAGAGATGTATAAAGATGTACTGATCTATTCAGATCAATTGCTAACTTAACGAAGTTCTATAACTTCTCTCATTCTCTTCAAGTCTTTACACATCTGATTAAACAGATAGTTTATCTGTATTGATTCTGTGCTGTTCTGTGCTGTATCGCGCAGACAGTTACATGTCTTTTCAACTCTTAGAATTGATCTGCATCAAGATGTGCACAGCTTTACTAATCGATACGAGTTTTCTAGAACTGTTTACAACTGAACAAATTCTTTCATAACAATACTCTAACATACAAAACTGTCACGATTCTAGCCTTGTCAGGCTCAGCCTTCTAGTCTTACCAGGTCTATTCTCGCTTCGTCACCTTGACTAGTTTCTATTGGGCCTAGCGTCGGCCGAGAAACACACATATGTAGCCAGCTTCTTTCTCGTAGCTATCTTTCTTTCTTAGCATTTATCTTCTAGTTAAATGACACTTCTATCTGACTCGCTCTAGGCAGGTCTCTAACATTAGATAAATGCTCATCATTTACTATTCTGCTATCGACGAATAGACGATATGAAACAATCTATTCAGTAAGAAAAATTTGCAAGAAATTCTTCAAATTTGCATCATCATTTTAGATCGCAAGGAATTCTTCGATTCTACACTCATTTTCATCATTCTATTCGCAAGAAATTCTTCGAATAAAGCACTCAATTATTACCTGAAATTCACAAGGAATTCTTTGAATTTTCACTCATCAAAAAACATCAATTCAAAACATCAATCTCTCATCTATTCTTATCTCAACAACTTCTATCTTCTCTTATCATGACACGCGATGTCGAGTCAGTTGAGTCTCGAACAACTCGTCTGCTTAGAAGCACTGTCAATAGAAGAGTTTCACTTCTACTCATCGATGCTTCAGTCGAAGCTGAGAAAGCTGTCATCTCATGAAACATAAACATCGAAGAACAACTGTTTCATTGAGTCAGCAATCAACTCGACGAAGTCATCAATATGCTGAACGAGCTTCGAAGTCAGCGAGACTTGACTCTACAACTCAATGAACACTGACTTCTCGTACAAGACAATCACAAAAAGAGAGCGAAACAATTAGAAGTCGCTTTTGATAAAAACGATGAGCTAGAGAAAAAGATCAATCAGTTACAAGGCGAGCGATTGAACTTCAGAGCGAAACAACGTCAAGCTGATCGATCTATGTCTCGTCAAGATACTCAGTCAGCTGAACAACGAGTCAATCAGAAAGAAGCTTCGATTCGTCGCTCTGAAGTTGAACGAAGCTCGACTTTTGAAGCTCGCTCTCAACGAGAATCTTCTACTTTATTTGATAATGAAAACGAGAACGATCATCACAAGTTCGTCAAGCTTTTGAATTCATTCATCTTCATCGAAACAGATGATTCTACCTAAAAGACATGAAACATCAAAATAGCTGACAAGCTCAATGTCAACGCGAATCATTATTCTACTGAAAAGATTCGTATTGTCTATGTGATTTTCAGACTAGAAGACGATGCTGATCAGCAAATCTATGCAAAGCGTCGTGTTGACGCTCTCTTACTCTATCAATCACTATCAAAGCTACTGAAACATCTGAAAGAAATTTACGAAGATCAGAACCTGATTCGAAAGTGTCGTCGCAAATACATCGCTCTGAAGCAGCTCAACAAGCTCTTCAGCTCTTTCTATTCAGAATTCACTAGAATATTCAGCTTTCTGAACTACGACGATGTCACTCTGATGAACGACATTCAGAATAAAATCAACAATCGTCTTCAGAACGCGTTGTCAGTTTGTTTCATAAAGTTTAGCTCGCTTGATAAGCTCAAGATCTTTCTTCAAGATGTGAATAACAAACAACGAGTCAATTACCAGCTACGTGACGAGCAATGAACAGTCAAATCGATAGCAGCTTCGAAAAAACGTTTTGTTTCTTCGTCGACATCAGCTTCAATTTCGACTACTAGCTATGTTCGACTCGCTACTTTTTTCACTCTTGAATCTGAACGATCAAGAATGTCAATCATCTGCTTCAACTGTAAAGTATCGAATCATTTTTCAAAGAACTGCTCTCATCTGAAGACTAGTACTTCGACATCTCGTGCATTCACCCCTCGCCTCAATGAGATCATCATGTCGAAAGAAGAGAAGAAATTATTTACAGAGAAATCGAAGAATGAGACAAAAAACTAGTGACTTTCATCAAAGACGCGATGAAAGATGTGTTAATTTCTTCAACAATGAGCAGCTCAAATGATCTCTTTGCTTCGAAATCTTTGACTACTGAATGTGTACTATCTAGCAATGAAATTAATTACTCATTAAAGTCATTGATTGACACTGAAGCAGCTGACTATTCGTTCATTGATGAATTAATCGCGCAGAATGTTTGTGATCATTTGCAAATCGAATCTTTATCTTTAATCAAGCTCAAATCAATAAGAGAATTCGATGATCATTATGCAAAAAAGCTCATTCGACTGTTCTTTCAAGCAAGAAAATCGCGATAGAACAGAAAAGTTTGACCTCTACTCAAATACTAAAGAGATCTACCTCTTCTGTCGTCACTCGACTCAGCGAGAAGTCATCTTCATTCAGTAAAATCGTGAAATCATCTAATTCAGTCAACTTCGCTTCGTCTTTCGATTCAATGAACATAGCAATGATAGAGACTGCAGCATATAGATCACTAGTCAAACGATCGAATGTGACTACTTTCGCGATCATCGTCACGAAAATCGATCGACTTCTAAAAACAGCTAGAAATAAACTCGAAGATGTAAATCTACAAGAGCTTTCACACGAAGAGATCTTGAAAGAAGTCAAAGCTAAGCTTTCTTCGAAATATCATGACTATCTAGACGTGTTTGACCGAGCGATGACTGATCAACTATTCTCTCATCGCTTCTACGATCATAAAATTGAGTTGATCGACGAGAGAACATCTTCTCGAAGTCGTCTCTATCATATGTCTGACTACAAGCTTCAAAAGATGAAGAATTACCTGATCGAGCATCTGAATAAAGACTTTATATCTTCTAGCTCAGCTTCATACGCTTCGCTCATACTATTCGTCGAAAAGAAAGACGATAGCTTGCGTTTCTGTGTAGACTACAGAAAGCTCAATGCTTTGATCAAACGAAATCGCTACTTCTTATCGCTAATAGACGAAACTCTCGCTCGTATTCAAGATAGCAGATATCTGATTCGATTGAACATCATTGTCGTCTTCAACAAACTGCATATGCATTCGAGCAGCGAAGATTTGACTATCTTTATCACCTCTTTTGATTTCTACAAATATCACATGATGTCTTTCGAATTAATCAACGGCTCGACTTTCTATCAACATTATATGAACGACGTGTTATTTGACTATCTTCATCAGTTTTGTCAGATCTATCTAGATGACATTATCATCTACAGCAAAACACTGAAGAAACATAAGCGACACGTACGATTAGTTCTACATAGACTACGAGAGACTGATCTTCAGATGAATATAAACAAATGCAAGTTTCATGTTCAGAAGATCTTCTTTCTGAAACTATTGCTATTCATTGAAGAACTAAAGATGAATCTCAGAAAAGTACAAGCAGTAGTCGAATGATCTACTTCTACAAATCTCACTCAGATGCAGTTCTTCGTCGACTTCTGCAATTTCTATCGACGTTTTATAAAGAACTTTTCGAAGATTGTTCGTTCTCTGATTCGACTAACTCAAAAAGAGATGATATTTGAATGAAATCAAGCTTGTCAAACGATCTTTGATCATATGAAGAAACGAATGACTGAAGTCTTTATTCTTCGTCATTTTGATCAGAATAGAAAGACTATTCTTGAAACAGACTCATTCGACTACGTCAACGATGACATACTTTCTCAGTATGACGACGAAGAAACATTGCATTCGATGATCTACTACAGCAAGAATCTGAGTCTCGCTGAGTGCAATTACGAGATCTATGACAAGAAACTACTAGCAATCATTCGTGCCTTCGAGCATTGACGATCTGAGCTGAAATTGACTGAGCTACTCATCAAGATGTTCACTGATCATCAAGCTTTAACGTCATTAATGAAAGATAAAGAGCTAAGTAGACGTCAAATGCGCTGAGTACAAAAGCTCGTCGACTTCAACTTCAAAATCATGTATCGCTCAGGCAAACAAAACATCAAAGTCGATGCATTGACTCGTCGAGTCGATTCAGTTTCTAGAAGCTTCGAGAATGAACGATGTCGCTATCAGCGAACTACGATTCTCACGTCGAATCGAATGAAAATCGCTGATCTAGAAGAGAAAGAGAACGATGAACCAATTTATCGATTGATTCTAGAAGCTAACAGAATCAACGAGAATTGTATTCTACTTCGTGAAGTCGTATTAAAAGATGAAGCTCAATACGAAGATACTAAATTAAGAGATTGTCGAGTTCAGAACGA
>JAABUI010000200.1_pt1 | contig 77694 bp, 84 predicted proteins | sample 5559111 | NCBI WGS metagenome assembly JAABUI01 (sample SAMN10711870, study PRJNA513365) | rock metagenome | isolation source: Antarctica rocks | place: Antarctica: Victoria Land, Buttleship Promontory | reverse complement strand
GCCCCCCCCCCCCCCCCCCCCGCCCCCCCCGCGCCGGGGGGGCGGGGGGGTTGTTTCTGTTTCAAGGGTGGGTGGGTACTCGCTAAACAACTACTGTATTCATGATTGTGGTGGTGAGAGGGGCAACAAGGGTTGATGGACAGTCAAAGCACACAGATCAGGATCTTGTGGAAGTCTATGCTTCGATTTCTTCATCACTATCACACTGAGTTGTTTTCAAGACCGTGCCGTGCCCCGCTTTAGCCGCAAGTACAATTAATGGGGCAAAACCCTCAACATCCACGTCCTGGCATCTCATACTTGGCAACCAACGGCTCCACATCCCTCCCGTCGCCATCATCAATAGGAAACGGCCTTTCGACGTTGAACCCGATATAATCGCTCATCCGATCCATATACGCACTAGCTTCGGGCGAATAGTAAGGCAGCTCCCTCCTCTGATACTTCCCCGGCAGATCCTCGTCCAGATAAAACGTGCGCACGTCTTCGACAAATAGGGTCTGCGGCCCGTTAGGCCCATTGCGGCCCAGGACACCCACAAGATTGGCGTACTGCGCCAGCGAGCAGATGGCATCGCGGTTGCCGAAGCGGAATTTGGGGTTTTCGAGTTTGGACTGGTTGTGGCAGAGGTGGTGGTGCTCGGCGAGGTCGTCGAGGGTGAGGGTGGCGCCGTCTTTGGAGAAGCTGAGGAGGGAGTCGAAGAGCGTCATGTTCATGTTGACGTTTTCGCCGACGTCGCGGTCGTTGCGGGTGCGGGCCGCGGGACAGTTGATTATGTGCTGGACTTTGTCGTCCTGGGGAAGGTTTAGCAGGTGACTTTATGGTCTGGTGATAGGCCAGGGCATACATACATTGAATTAGTCGAGGTCGACGTGAGTAGGACGGCCGTGCACAGCAAAGGTGGGCCATACGACAGTGGCAATCTATCGAGTAAGCACTATCGGGTGGGCTGCGCTATGTTTGCTTAAAAGGCTTACATTATCAATCCCAAAGTTGAAGACTTCTGTAAAAGCTTGGACAAGTTCAGCCATGGTGACATTCTTGCCCGACCGATTGAGATATCCTCTAAGAGCCGTTCACATAGTGTGCGTAGTAATTGACCGTCTCGTTGACGGAGAAAGGCTTTTTGCCCGGGACAGGATGCTGGGGCGTTGGAATGAAGGGGTCACAGCTCACGGCTTGAGGGCTAGCCAGGATTTCTTGGCCAAGCGATGCATAGCCGAGCGTGAGGTCTAAAATGCTGAAGAAATAGGAGGAGGAGATACGTGAGCAACTTTGAGACTTGAAAGTTCTGCATTTTGCGTTGTAAACGAACTGTACTAGGGATGACCGTCCCAGTTCCCATTCAGGATCACCTTAATAAGAGCTGTGAACGATCAGGCAGTCCAATGTCGACGTGCACTTCGAAGACTGGAACTCTGTGCTTTAGTAATCCCCCTTTTAGGACATTAGATTCACACTGCTTGTTCCTCCTTCGTCTTGCATTTTACCCGCCTATACTATACACGTTGTTGCACTAGAAGCGCATCTCCGGTTCATCTCGTCAGTTTCGACGTATCCAGACCTGCTCATGCATGCACAAGCAAGATGGCTTTACTGAACCTGGGTTACCTTAGTGATCTGCTCTCGATCAATTTTCTGGAGTTATTGTCCGGATAGGGTCCTTGAAGATTGGAATATTCGAATAGGTACTTGTGCAATTCCACCTTACTTTTCTCAAGAGAGGTCGAGACTAATCGCTCACTTGAGTGTATTAAAATGAGATTTGAGGTTACTCGCAACAGAATACCAAGGCTGTCAATGTTTGAGTCACCTAAAAGCACGCTCTTTACGCAGACAGGTTGTCTACATATCCAGGCAATGGGAGAGATATATGGCGCATGAGGTGGACAAGTTGATGACCGACGGTTCTGTTCTCCTAAAACGAATTGTCCAGACTCCCATAACTCCAGAGCGGCATCGGTTCAGGTCAGCTGCTACCTTACAGTCTTCAAGAAACTTATACTAGTAGGACAGACGGACTATCAAGCGTATCCTTATTCGACGAGGCTTAAAGATCCCATCACGCATGACGCATATCGGTCCTGCTCGGGCCACATCAAGACCTGAAGATGCGTTTCGTGTGCGTCTCGTCGAGATCGACTATTTTCAGCAGTGCACAAGCAGGCTCCCCGCAACAACGCAGACTATGCAGTCAGGATACGCAAATTCCCGATCCAATCCGACTAACGACAATCGCAGACAGCTGAAGATTGAACCGGATGGACATGTTCAGCCGTGGGATTAGCCTGCGTCATGCAGGATTTTCAGAGTCTGGCAAAAAGCTGAAGCTGTACGCCATGTACCTGATCAGTGGACTAATGATACATAGCTCTCGCGTAGCCACACCTTGTTCGGTCTGGTTCAAGTTCAGCTGATGATGGAGGTGCAGGCAGTAGTGAGTGTATCGAAACGTAGGAAAGTCAATATCAACTCGACTAAGTGCTAGACAGCTAATACCAATCGGGCTAAGCGCGGAATGTGATCATACCGGGCAGGACACGCTATTGCAAAAGTACCGTAACGTACCTTATTCCGTACCTTACCTACGTACTCTAGTAGTTCCTCGACAACGACAAGGCACGAAAGGCACTGAATACCTTGCCCACTACATCAAAACGCTCTACCGAAACCACACTCCGGACTATAACTGCTTGAGAGACTCTAGACCTTGGTTACACGGTTCATAGTCCTTGCATGCCTTCATCCGCTTATGAACACTGGGATGCAGAGTCGCATGGCTTGGAACATCACGCGTACCACCCATGTTGGTGGGAAGGAAGACTGACTGCCATTGACCTTTGACGAGTTCCAATCGCTTGAAGAAAGGTAGATATTCTAGAAGAGACAGAGGTGGATCCGTTATCACTCGATGGCCATGTACTAGGAATGGATTTGTAGACTGCGGGTTGCTTACCCATGATGTTCCAGAAAATGACATTGTGCCATGAGCACCCGCCTCCAAACTTTAATGGATCGTGTATTGGAGCCGTATAGGCTTGTTCTTCCTTGCCGCGAAAGTTTTTCAAAAAAACGTCGACGTTCTCGTTGAAAGCAATTTTGGAAGCACCATCATTGGACTTGATGTGCTCAAGTTCTGTGATCATCCATGCGAGTGGTATGTCAGAGAGCTGTACAGGGTCATTGGCCTCATCGTTTTCGATGCTGTCACCTGGTGTTTGCCAGCCGCCTCCAACAACACCATGGTTCCCTGCGAAAAAGACCTCTTTGATGTCTCCCACATCACTGTGATGATCCTTCTTGTCCTGGACAAGAAGCGCTGGCTTGAACTTCATGCGTCGCTCATCGACGGAAACAGCGTGTCGGATATGATCTGCTGTTCCGAGAACGGTAGGCAGATAGGAGCGCCTCGTGAATGGGGCATCGAAATATCCAACAGAATTGACACTATCAAACAACCCTAGAAAATGTACTTTGGCGTTGACCCTGCAGAACGTTTTCTTGAACTTTGCCATGAATTTCTGATGGGCTTCTGCTGTCTTATACGCACCAACGCCATTTTCATAGTCCTGATAGGATTTGTACGCAAAAGGCACCATCTCTTCGTTACCTTTGGAAAGCACTCCGATGGTGCTGATCATCCGTGCTAGGAAACGAGCGGTGAAGGCGCCACGCGAAAATCCGAAGACAAAGATCTTGTCGTCTTCATCGTAATACCGCATTACGAAACGATATCCAGCAATTACGTGCTGATCGAAAGTGGTCCCGATGCCTTGATCGAGCGTCTGTGACCACCACTGTGCGAAGCTCCCCCAGATTCCGGTGTTGATTGAATCTCCACTGCCCGTCGAATAGGTGCCAATTCCAGCTATATTGAGGACGACTTGTCAGCTATGAGCTTATAAAGGCTACTTGGCAAAGGCTGGCTTACGTTGGTAGTAGTGAAATTGTTCTGGGTCCCCACGATCCAATTTTTGATATAGCTTCACGATGTTGGTATCTGAAGTGTCACCGAAGTAATGGTTGCCGGTTCCATCGAAGCAGATCAAGTACGTGCCGGGTACGTTGGGGCAGAAGAGGTGGTTGTCGGATGATTGGGCGAGGTTTCAGCCGTTTCCTGGAAGTAAGTTTTTTCTTCCTTTTTGTGTGCTTGAGTACTTTTGCTGATTTGGCTTGTAGCGTGGAAGGTGCATTTTGACGAGTTGTAGATTGCCAGGATTTTGGCAGTTGTGGTGAAGGCATTATTTGGAAGGGGTTTTCGATAGCAAGGACCTGGCTGTGCTCGCTGTCATTACAATGCTTATACATCAAGCAATCACATCGAAAATCGTCAAATCCAAAATTTCTGTATTGTCCATCCCAGGATCTGGGGTGGTGTATCGATCTCCAAGTCTCGGACCACTACATACTTGCGAAATCCCTCAAACATGAAACATGAAGACTTAACATCATTACGAGTATCAAAACCATGAAGAGACCGTTGCTGAGAGCTTTTCAAATTACGATGCAGTTAAGCTCGGGTTAAAGTGAGAGAGAGAGATTGGTCTCAAAAGGGGATAAAAGGCGTACTGTACGTATGAAGGGGGGCTCTAAAATCTTTCGTAGACGTGTAATCTTTGAATTTCTTGGATACATAGCACCTACCACACGCAAGTCTTTAGTTAAGCTCCAAGTCAAATACTCTGGATAACCTTCTCGAATAGCCATTCCAAAGGGGGGCATCACAAAGTACGAAGCAAGCCGAGGGTTTTTTTTTCCCGCGTATCTCAGCCTTTTGGCGGCAATTGTGCGGGTTTAGGAATTTACTGTAGGACATGACATCTCCTGCTGATGGCCCCCCTAAAAAAGAGGGTTGGAGATTTCGAGGAATGGCGTGTTGGATGAGCTTTTGTAGTTGTAAAACATATGGTTAGAGTTGACTCGGAGGTTAGTTTTGCTTTAATGAGGCTGTGTTTCCTGCGCTCCTCTCGAAGGGACCAGCCAACTCGGTGAAAAAGCATCAGATATGCAACCCCTTGGTTTCAATACCGCCCTCCCACGTCCCCTCCACAGCCTCAGTATACCTCACCGCGTCCCTCAAAAAATGCGCACAATGCTCACTATCCTCAAACACCACTTCCCGAACCCCCCACCCCTTCCTCCTACTCTTCTCAGCATGCGCCCTCACATCTTTCCACTCACACATGCGATCCGCCTTTGAATAAATCAAACACACCTTCCTCTCCCCCGCCTCCCCGATTCCTCGAATCACATCCGGGTCCAGCAGCGTGCGCCGGCCCAGAGTCGCCGGGTTCTCGTTCCCGCACGCGATCCACGTGAACAGGGCGATGAGGAAAAGATGCACGAACGTGGGGCCTAGGAGGCGGGAGAGCAGGGATGGAGGGAGGGAGAGGAGTATTGCGTCGTAGTATTTGCCGTAGGTGCCGTTTGAGGGACCGCTGTCAAGGATCAGGCCTGTGAGCGGGAGGGGCGAGCCGAGGCGGGAGCGGAGGGTGAGGAGGAGTTGGGTGGCGGTGTTTCCGCCGCCGTTGGAGAAGACGTGGAGGATGATTCTGGGGGACGAAGCTGTGGAAGAGGTGTTTTGCTGTATGGAGATGTTGGGTCCAGCGTTGGCCATGTGGCTGTTTGGGTGTGCCTTCTCGCAGGGGAGAGAACATTCTCTGCATTCGGCTAGGACGTCCAGGATGACGGAGACTGCAGGGTTGATGGCACTTCGCTGGCGTGCATAGATGCTCATAAGCATGGGGATTGTGGATTCAATGAGTAGAACACGGACTCCCGGCGCGATCCGTTGGTGAAGAGAAATGTACTTGCGAATGTTTTTGCGTGCGGCACCGAGCCAAGTGCAGAGGACGATGAGCTGGCCCTTGATGGGGTTCGGCGGGGTGTAGAGCGACGTTTGAGGGCCTATGAGTACGAAGTCTGCTAAGAAAGACGACATTGCGGATGATTTAACGAATTCTAGATGATTTAATGCTGGACGTTTATAAGAAAATTGAGGAGGATAGGAATAATATAAGATTCGACATTGTGAGAGACACAGACATATAGATGTATAGAAACGACCAGAGAAGCATTGAGCTTGAACGTTGGGTTACGGTCGTATAGGGAGAGGACATCAGGAATATGTTGAGGTGTTAAGATTAGCGGCAAATTGGAGGTCAGCAATCTGGCCCACTCCAATCCCAACATGTTGGTTCTTCGACGAGTCTCCCACAGGTTACCGAGGCTGTCCTCACTCGGCGTAGGGAGTGAGGCCAATCCGCAATTATCATCTATTGCTGCTGCCTGGTCGACTGATTATATCGTGCTTGTTATGCAGTCGGTGACCGAAAGATAGCTCCACCAAAGTGAAGTATATTTTCTCTTTGTTCCAACAAGACAAGCTTTAAATTGCAATTTTCTTCCTTCCTGAATTTCTCAAGAAACTTGGTCGGTGCCTTGCACCTTTTTATCTTAATCGTCGAACTTAATATGACATTTTAATCCAAAGTGCTTGCTAGCACCGAGACCCGTAGGTGTAAGCATCTACTGATCGTCCTTTTGCATATATTTCCTGAATAGCTTTTTACCGGCTTGCAGATGGATTCGACCCGTAGGCTTTAGAGAAACCACATCGGTCCTTTAACATCGCTGGGGGTACCACAAGCATCAAAATGGTAGTGACAGAACGATAAATGGCTTGGTGTTTAGCACAGTTTACACAAAGTCAACTAGCAATACTCCTCCAAAGCTTGAAGCCAGCAAGCCGAGTCATACTTTGTGACCTAAGACCGGCAGAAGTGCCGAGGCGACTCGAGCATCTACCATTAAGTTGGAGCCAGTCCATTAGCCTCTCCGTTGGGCAGCAGTGTAAAATTGCTTAACCGGCGTGGTAGAATTTCTACGACTCGGGACCGCCAGCCCCGCATTGCCGTTTGTTAAACCCTCACTTGGAGCTCGGATCATGTCTATAGGAAGATTTGGATTATCAAAACCTGGCATGATTTCAGTCGGGGCCATAGGTAGCTGTGGTAGTGTGTACGGGCTGTTTCTATTGGATGAACGACCGCTTAGGGCTGGCGCTCTAGGTCGCTCCGGGGGCGTATGTTCGTATGCACTGTTTCTGTTGGACGATCTTCCGGTTGGGGTTATGGGTCGCTCCAGAGGTGCATAAGTAATATTTCTGTCCGAAGATCCATCTTTTGCTCCAGATGATATATCTATAGATCTCCGTCGATCAGTCATGCTGTTCGGTCGTTCCCTCGAAGTTGCAGGTCTCTCTGTAGAAGCATGTCTGTGCAGAGATCTTTCGACGGAGGACGAAGGTCGCCCTGAAGATATGGCACCATTCGTGCGCCGTAAGCCAGCATATGGCGCCATAAGTTTTCCAGTCGCTGCCGGCTCAATGTCCATGCTTCGGGGCCGCCCATCCCTAGATGCAGTTTTCTCTATACTCGGATGTCCACCACTCATGCCTGAATGCCTTCCGTTCAGATATCCATCAGCCTCGATAGGTACATGTACGCTGTTTCCGTTTGACGACCTTTCACCAAGGCCTGGAGGTACTTCAATAGCGGACACGTTGACCTGCGTACCGTTCGCTGTTGCCTTTGCGTCTGGGTCGGCGTTTCCTTGCTTCGAAGGAGGTGTCTGCACCCCGGGGGTCTGAGCTGGTTTCGCTCCATCGGGCCCAGTGAAATTGTGATAAGTGTCAGGAAAGTTATCCTCGTTGTTTTGTCTGACAGCCTCGTACAGGCGCCAGATGATGGCTATTTCATGATCCAGGTCTAATTTGCAATCCAAACGGCTAAAATCACGTTCTCGTTCCTCAACGTACTCTCTAACTTTGCGCAACTCACTCTGGTATTGTCGTAGGCGGTTGGGCAAACCTTGGCCTTTCAAGTAAGTAAGGATGCCTGCAATGACGGTGTTGACCGCCCCCAGCACCGTGACGGCAATATGAGGGCCCTTAGCGGCACCAATCGCGGTCAACGCGGCGGCTACTACGATTTGCAACAGGAAGCAGGTATTGAACGTGGCAGCGCAGGCATAGTACTGGAGCCTGGCTTTCGACTCTGCTTGGCATGTGCGTTGGTAAATGCCTTTATTCGGGGCTGGTCTCTTTGACTTTCCAATTCCAAGGGCAGGCGTCGGATTGATACCAACAATTTCTCGGAAGACGGTCAGCTGGGTGTTTAGGCGCGGTCTCTGTAGCGTCTGTTGCGGCTTGTCGTCCGCTAGGGCTTCTCCATTCATTTCAATGTCTGGTACTGTAATCATAGCGCTGGATATTCTGTTTTCCTGGGAGAGATGAAATGGGGTCGACGACGTCGGCAGTTCGCAATTTGGATAATGGCAGACCTACGGTATAACCTACTGTTGCCAGCGTGTCGCCGTGACGGCATGGCGAATCCTACGGCGTCAGCTTTTTCAGCTCGCCCAGCCTCATGATTAGTTTTGTGTTACAGTGTCATAAACTTCGGCGCACCAGCCGTGTCTGTTTCATAAGGAGATCATTAATATTATGAAGCGGCTAAGCGAGGAGGCATTTATACTCGAGCTTCTATTGGTCATTTCCTGTCTTGGACTTGATCTCAGCCCTAAGATAGAAATGGCGTCCAACGACATTCCAAAGACCGGGTGAGCGATAATTGAAGAGAGAAGTCCCCCTAGTCGTGGTAGTGAACCTGAGTAGGGAAGACGAATGTAAATTGGGTGTTGAGGTGACAGATTTCGAGAAGAGATAGCGATTCAGAGTGCTTACCTATCAGTTGCTACTGTACAGCACCTTGAAGAGATGCGTTTCGAGACACTTTCGTCACATGCCCCAGTGGCGTATATTCGATACATCGATTATGCATGCAATAAGCTGTTTTCACCACCCTCCTCTCCCTCAGGAGGGACCGCTTCGCTACACAAATTCGCAGCACATAGTCCAGCAGTAGCAATTGCGAAAAACAGCCCACAGACCAGATAAGGCAAGCCAAGCCAAGTGCCGTAACCTTTACCTAGCCCGGCATTGAACAAGCCTGCCGTCAAAGGCCCCGAGGCAGACATGCCAGCCGTCTCAAGAACCAACATCACAACGTACATGGGAGCAACTTCGTTGTGCTGTACGAAAGGTGTCAAGAGCAGGCGCACCATTAGTAGACCACCTGGTCCGCAATTCATCACGAGGAGTCCTAACGTCATTGTCCACAATTTCGGCGCTAAACCTACAAGTATAAGCCCCAGAGAAATAATAGCAAAAGAATCCTTGGGAGTAAGATGTCTTGCGAGAGGAGGGTATATCCCCGCTGCCGAACGAGCCACGTAGAAATTGCGGGAATTATGACCAGAATTACTAGCATGTTCGCAGCCGCTTCGAAAGACCAGAAGTACGATGCCAGAGCAAGAGTGATCGAGTAACGTTTCGAGATGCATCGAAGGAGGATTGGATCGCTAAGCGCATTGATATTCATGTATATAAGATATAGTGAGTGATAGTAGGAATGGGATGCGCCAGTCTTGGACGAGGAAGTTGGATTTGGATACAGTTGAGTAGCAAATTGCCTTGAGCCGATGCAGAAGAGATCCTTTGCAAAAGGTGAGAGAAGCTTGACTTGGTTGCTCCTGATCTCCGGCATTGGTGATTATCGGATCATGACTACCCATAGCCGCGGTCAGATGTCGAACCACCGAATCCGGACTGGCCAAAGTCTTCGGTAGCACTAACGCGAGTACCACAGGAACAACATGAAGGGCTAATGAGATGTTCATCCGAATCCAAGAATCCATCTCAAGCAGTACAGCGCTTATCGGAGGGCTGATCAAGTAAGACACATACGCAGCCGCAGTAAGCCGGAAGAAAAGGACGGCTCTGTCGTAAGTAGTAAGACAAAGTGAGGACGAGGACACTAAACAGAATAGGGCAAAGCTCTTAACAAAAAATAGCCGTCTCCAAAGATGCCAGCAAGCGCTTCGAATAAGATCAGGTTCATTGGGAATACATTAGGAGAGCGACCCGTTATACGAACTTCAATACGCTCATAACACTTCTCAAAACTGGAAACCAAGACTAAGAACATACAAACAGCGTAAACCCAACTATCTCGAAATGATAGTGAAAATACGTCTATAACTATAAGCTATTTCCTCCCGTATCTCTCTGCTAGAAGTCCAACTGGTATTGAAAGGTTGATTCAACTAATATACCTGCAAAATGCGCGTGTGGTAATAGAGATGGAGAGTCCAACCTGGAAGTTGATCGAACATTGCCAACTATCCTTCAACGACGCAACTTGCGATTGCACGGCATCAATTTTGCAGTATTGTTCGTCTACCCATCCACTTTCTCCGATCAATTTAGGTCATGATCTTTGTATCATTTAGTGCAGTATATTGCTTCATAGAGACGTGTTTGTGGGGCGGAAGCAAGAGTGATGAAGACGTCTGTGAAAATGACCAATGCCACGGCCAAAACAAGTATCCAACCATGGGAGGAACTTGGATGAGCCGGAGTTTATTCGACAGGCTTGAGTAAGGGGTATCGCTCATTGCCGTCGCCGTCTGGATCTTGAACTCGCGCCATGCTTTTCATGAGGGTTGAAAGGGATATATGTGTAGGGATCGCACGTTGAGACCGCAACCATCTGTCTCTAGGTTCTAGTTAAACAATTCATGCGTTCCCAATGGCCACTTCAGGAATAGGCAAACCGAGCTACCAAGATATTGCACTTGCTGAGTTGCAGCGACAGCGAAAGTGTGCCGCGAGCACCAACAGTAATTGACAGTCTTCTACGATAAAGGTAAGGTAAGTTCCGACATCAGCGCTTACTCGTCCAGAACCTCAAAGCGAACGAGAGGAGCATAATGTGGTACTGTACGAGAATAGATTGGCAGGAAGCGATGAGGCAGTCCCCCATGATTGGGTTGAGATAATGCGTAAGCGCATTGGTTAGAGCACCGGGTAATGATTCTACAACAGCTACTCGTAGACGGTAAGATGTTGATCGTGAATTCTAGCGTCGTTGCAGAATTTACGCCGCTGATAGAAAGATATGTATGTACAACTTTGATCTCTCAAACCACCCAGGCAGCTTGCTGCTTCCCGCTGCCATGAGCGGAAACTATTCTACGAGTTAGCGCTTCGCCGGACACAAGCTGAGGCACTTTATCTTGATTTGGAGGTTGGTGTTAGCATTACGGAAGACAATGGAAGCAGTCATGTCTTCGTTGGGGGGAATATACTACTAAAACTTATCGCATGGATTAGATATAGCCTTCTTATCACGTCCAAGTTCTCAGTGCCCGGTCTATAATCCTTTTTGGCAAATATGCAACATTGGTACATAGTTACATACATCCTCAAGAAGGTCAGCAATATCTACCTACGTATTGCTGCACAAACATTCGTTCTTAACTTGTTGTCTCTTCACCGAGTGATCAAACACGCCATATCCCTCTCATGCGGCTAATTTTGTCAATTCCATCTCTCCGCCTCTTGCTAATATTGTCCTCCGTATGCTATTGTCTATCTCGCGCACCCCTCTCTTGGCATTTTTAATTACACGCTTTCTCTATTTGAATTTTTAAAGAGTCCTGTTTTGGCCAGTCACAATATCCCTTTCAGGATATGATCAAATGAACTCATACCGCAACATTCAAGATGATTGGGGCACCTGAGTGGTTTTGTCCTCTGTCGCAATACTTTGAAAACTCTGCAGTGTTCATTATAGAGGCAGATCGCTCAGTCGGGAACCGATGACCTTTCTCTCTCGCCAAAATGGTTGTAATGGGAACAAAGACTAAAAGGCTAAAGGTTGCTCGCTACAGCATGAGGAGGCTGCTATTTCGGAGCGTTTGTAGGGGACGTTCTCACAAGACTTCTCGCGTCAGATTTCTAGGTTTCGTATGCAACCAATCAACGAAGATGTATATGTACAGAGAAGAGGCTTCTGCTATTTACTGATGACTCATCTCAAGCCTTGGCCTCCTTTGACATTAAATCTCCACATCATTTAGAGTTCGAGAACTCCCGCCGAAGCAGTGATATGAAATTAAAGTCAGTGAACGCTTAATGACTTGGGAGCGGAGGCCCTAGATCCGTTTTCTTCTCTCTCCCGCCTTTCTATCTCGTCTCTCGTCCCTCTCCTTAAACGCTCTTTCATGGCTGCTTTCCTTAATCTTTGTTCTTCCTCCTCACTAATCAAGCGGTTATAAGCAACTCCGTGCCCAGTGTAGCGCTCGTGGCATTCCTTCTGTTGTCGTTGGCGTAGGGTTTGATCTCTGGTGGGTGAGATAGAACGACAGGGTGAGGACGCGGCGTCCGAATCGGTTTCTGAATGCAAAGATTCTTTGGTGGCGAAGAGAGGTGCCTGAGAAGATGGGCGGTAAGATGAGTCGGGAGGTAAAGGGCGAGGTCTTGAAAGGCCGCAACCCATAATCAGAATATTGGAAATGCTGGATAGGCTTTGCTGGTGGCGGGATTGCAGATAAGGAATTTCTGAGATTGGATACTCGAGAAACTCGAGAACGAAGGAATTATATGAAGATAAGGCAATGAGAAGCGAAATAATACAATGCTCTTGATCTCATTTTAGACAAAGAAGGATCGTTCTGACTTTCACCCCCCATGAATTTTCTTTAACATGCATTGATTACCAGCGCCAGAACAACAACAATTTAAGTGCAAATCGTAGACTGAACGTCGTAAGCAAGCAAAGAAATACACATTAGACGTTTGCATAACCAAGAAAGTTGAAAGTCATCGATTGGCGACATGACTTCCGCATCTGATTTCTCCAGAGGTAGTAGATCAACTCTTCTCTGCAGACATTGTATGCCATACACTTGCACAGCCTTTCAGTTTCACGCAGGAGACGTGGAATTAACGTGATCATCCATTGGCGGTAGCGCCAAAGCTCATGGGTCGCTGTCTTCAAAGCGGATATGGGGGTTGTCCGACGATGAGAGAGAGAGCGAGGACGGGAAGTGGGAAAGGCAGGGGAGGAGACGGGAGCCGGATGGCGATGACGCTGGCACGTGGGGCTCTTAGCGGCCGTTACCGATATTAGATATATATTTACCGCAAGCCCTGAAGCTCCCACCCATTCACAATGTCTAGTCTTTTTGAATAATCGGATCAGTCCAAGGCTTCACTCAGCGCTTCTCCATCGCATGATGCCTGGTGTCTTTTCCTACCGATAATACGTTCTTCTGACCTCGCTCGTTTAACGATTGTGGAGTGTATCTAAGGTCATGCTTTGCGCCATTCTTCTGCCGCGCCTGTTACGACCTGAATCAGGCATTTAGACCATGGATCCAGCCGCCTTGAAACCGACGGCACGCTTTGCTGCCCCCAACCAAGCACTCTCCCGCTCGCCTTCGCGCTCGCCCAGTCGGCGCCTACAAAGCCATGAATTGGATCCATTGCTATCCAACTTGTCACCAACCTCAACACTAGAAGCCTTGGAGGCCACACAAGCTGTCGAAAGCGGAGAAAATTCTCTTAGCAGTATACTCCGAGATAGCGTTGCAGCTGCGACGACTTCAGAACGAGCGCTGGGGATAAGGGCGGCGCTAGCTGCGAAGAAAACAAGAGAATGGTGTCATGAGCTTATGGCATGGCCCTGGCCTTCCGCGGATGGGTATCATAACGGCTTTGACTGCCCTCCCGGACAGGATGAATCAAGGAACATGGGCAAATACGTGTACCCACAACGGCTTAATGAGCTTTGGCCGAATAGAGCAAGGTTGCAAGCGCATAATAATGCCGGAAAGGAGGCATACTATGGTAGTCTCCCCGAATTCGTTGTACAAGAGTACGAAGATCGTATCGAGACGATTTCGGATGATATGGACTCTCTTGAACTAGATGAACTAAAGGACTATATGCGAGATGTTCATCTCACGGCCGGTTCAGCGCGTCCGTCGCTGCAAGTTTCCGAGCCAAACAGTGGTCATGTAACGGCTTACAATCGCCTCGATGATTTCACTGCAGTAATAACAGCCACGATCATGCAAGCATTGCCTACCATAACACAGCTATACTTGTTGCTGGATACCTGGTCTGTACGCTTGATGGTTTTGCGGAGAGTTCCTGACTTTTTAGCATGTCTTGAAGAATCTCGAACGGCGATCGAGTCTGCATGGAACGCAGTTGGCAAGTCTGAGATTATTACGGAGCATCTAGAGTCGCTGGTCTCACGCGAAGCATTCGCTACTATGCGAACTGTCCTCGGGAATAGAATCACGGAACTCGGTCGAATACTAGACAGCATGTTGGATATGCTAGAAGGCAGAGAAGACGTTTTGCCGGAGAGGTGGGTTGAGAGCATGGAAATCCTGGAAGTCGAATTTGGCACGTGGGTCGTTGAGACTGAGAACCAGGTGTTGAAAAACGAGCTGAAAAACGGACAATCCAACGAAGGTATTGAGGCTATCGACCAGACTAGTCATAAAAAGAATACAGAGATACAAGATCCACCGCGGGATGCACGTTCTTCGGAAAATCAGTCGGGCATCGAACCAATTGAACGCCATCTTACAAAAGAGATAGGAAATACGCCGGATGCCAAATCTGAAAATCATCGTTCAGCTCGCTCTGGGTCACCAGCAATCCAAGGCCACGAATATTCTGACCGGTCCGATCGGAAGGCGAACGAGAGCAATGGTGCCGCTCGAGGGACGGTAAACGTTTTAACCGATTCCTATTCAGGATCACCTCTCCCAAAGTCTCCGAGTGAAACCTCTGCTGTTTGTCCGGGAAGCGCAGAGACCAAGACAACCACTGCTGGATCTGTCAATGATCAGTCAACTGGGCTCTTGGGGTACGGGAATCCAAGTCAAGAAATCTTGTCCCACGTAGTTCTTACATCCGAGTCCTCTGAGACGCAAGAACACTCTTTATTCGGAACTGATGGGACCGAATCTCCGGATGGGAATAATCATGCTGTCAAGGTCGCGAGTGGTTCGACGGTCAATCCACAAAACCTTGCTACCTCAACGCCATTGCCGGTCAACTCGGAATTAGATATCTTAGACACATTGGAAGCTGAGCTACTTGAACAAAAGCATGGTCCTGCGGCTAGACCCGGCCCTCTTGTATTCCACAAATCACATTCACGTGCGCTGAGCAACATTTCTTCAGACATGTCCCCAAATACATCGTATCCAGGATCAGCAACATCTGAATACTTCTCTAACATGTCAAGCCCTGAGATACGTGATGCTTCAAGAGCAGAATATTTTGCTGGTCCTATTGAGGTCACGACTCCAAGTTATAGTTCGAAAGACCCAATGAGTCCAAATGGTACTGTCTCTCGGCAGTCAAGTCAGCGCACGGAGCGAGGTGACAGCATGACTAACGAAGGGGGTTTTCCACCAAGTTATGCGTCCCCAACGTCTCAGCGTAGTCGGGCTTCAACCTTCAGAAAAGAATTGGGTGTGAATGATATTGCGGGATTCAAAGATGGATTCTTTCCGAGTCCAGCCCTGCTTGAATCAGAATTAAGGGCAAGGAGTGCGTCAACCGTGTCTGTAGAGGCTGCACCCAAGAGCGTGGTATCTAATCAGCAATATCGCCACCTCCTTCTGTGTTACTAATACTCGTCCAGGTGCGCAACGACAGTATTGAAAGAGCTGAAAGCTACTCATCTGCATCTCCCAGCCTCCGGCAATCCCAAAACGAATATCTAGGCTCGGGTCAGCCGCTAACGTCTGCCTTACTTCGCTTGCAACAAGAAGAATCTGCACGTACAACTCCCGAGAAACCAATTCAGCCCTTCGAGCTTAACAACAATTACGAATCAGCTTTAGGCTCTCGATCCAAAAAGTATGTGAAGGACTCTGCAAACCAACCTTCGTTAGATTCCCCACCCCCAATTCCGCCAAAATCCCGGCATAGATTCGAGGATGTTGCAGACCTGGGTCCTGGCTCTACACCTATCAGGGTCAGGCAGCGGAACCGAGAAGCTAACATCGCTACACCAAAATCCGCATTGCAACTATCCAACAGAACCCCGACTAAGAGCTCTGATGACCAGCTTGAGGCCCGGATTAGCTCAATACTAACAGATATCCCAGCACATATACGGCTCACTTCTGGGCCTGAAGCCGACGCACCTGAGGTTTTTCGACCAGAAGATTCTCAAGACCCTCACACACCCGCTACAGGTCCTCCTGCTATGCGACTCTTAAGAAGCCAGAGCTTGGTACCATCGCCTCCGATGACTCTCGCACCAGCTCACCCAAAATCATCAAAAGTGCGGGCGCAAAATGGGGACCCCGAGATCAAACTGTATCACCTCCATCAGTCAGGCAAGGCAGCACCTATTAAACTTTATATTCGGCTAGTGGGAGAGAATGGCGAACGTGTCATGGTTCGCATCGGTGGCGGTTGGGCTGATCTTGGAGAGTACTTGAAAGAATACGCGGGCCACCACGGACGAAGATCGGGTTCGGATGGAAGATTCGAAATTCAAGGGATCCCGCAGTCACAGTCGAGCTCCCCGATAACAGCATTAACCGGACATTCTAGCTCTCATGATACACCCAGGAGCAGGCCCGTCTCTCCTTCGATGCTCAATACCAGGAACCGACGGCTTTCCGAGCTCGCTCCTTCTGAGTTCAAAACACCCATGACCCCAGACAGTTTGACCTATGCGCGTCAGAACTCTACACCTAAGTCGCGAGATTCTAGTCCAGCTTCAATACGACCATCCTCGCGCCATTCGTGGACCGAAGATGATCCACCATTGGGTTTAGCGGGTCCGAGAATCAAGAAGGTTGAGATATCTCCTAGAAAGCAAGCGTGGGTGGATGGTATGGTCGATCAAGCCAGAAATACTAGTTCTGAGAAGAAAAAACTCGGAGAGGGAGACTTTGGTGATTTAGGAAAGGTTGGAGGAACGAAAAGACTTTTTTTGAAGTCGAAGAAAGACGGTTGAAATGTACAAATGGGAGGAATCGTTGGATGCAGCGGTTAGGCGAGCATTGCTGGGCGTATCGTGTTCGAGCTTCGGAACTGGAGTTGGAGGACGATACCCATGCTGAATCCGACACATTACATTAGAGTTTCCAATACTTGTAGCAAAGTAGTCTTCATCTTTCCAACAGACATTCGCCTGTAATGGTTGGATGCCCTGAAAAACAATGCTCCGGAGCCCTTGATCTCTTATTGTACAGTAGAGCGGTGAAACTCTGCGATAGCCTTTAACTAGAGGCTAAGGGCACTGTGCAAAGGGACGCCTAGTCGACGGAACACCTGTGAATCCTCGCCTCCATCTGTATCTAGAAGATGAGGTTCAAAGCTGCGATCAAAAACATCAGCACGTTCACAAGTACTGAAAACCACTCTATCATGCATTGAAACAGAGAATTGACGAGCGTGCCAGAATTGACAGCATCGCTGTCATCTCTCGGCAAGGAAGTATGGATCCGACTTGACAATGATCAAGTCCGATTCACGGTCATACCAGAGCGAGGCTCACAAGTATGGGCGTGAGTTCTCCTTCCAATAAATACAATCGGATATCTAACCTTGATCAAGGGTCCTATCAATAGTGAGTAGAATATTACACCTTCATCTTCGATTCTCCTAACCCTTCCGTTCAAGGACAGTATCTTCGAAACCTATGTAATCCAGTCTGCCATTGCCGATAATACTATCAACCTCCGTGTGTCTCTCGCACCCCTCCATCGCGCTCTACGTTCTGCTCTCGCTGCTTCATCGGCTTCCCTCCGTCTTACGAAGAAAGACAACATCCCCCTCCTCTCCCTTACTATCATTACCAATACCCTCACATCGTCCCGTCCTCAACAAAACAAGCCCGCCCTCGAAGCCGACAATGCACCCCTTCCTTCGGGCTTTAATGGCGATGAATCCTTCGGAGGCCCGGAATTCCCTGGCTTCTTCTCCCACGACCGCGAAACAACCATCACGCAATCGATTCCCGTCCTTGTGCTGGACCTTGCCTCTGTTTCTTCTCTTCACGAACCCCACTGCCGCGAACCAGATGTATACATTATGCTCCCACCCCTCCTACAGCTGAAAGCAATCTCCGAACGCTTTACGAAGCTCGCCCTATCGCCCTCAACCTCAACCCCAAAACCTAATCGGCCCACCCAAAGTGGCGCAACAGAATTCTCTCAATCTCGCCTAGTACTATCAGCTAATATGCACGGTGGATTGAAAATCGGAGTTACCACCCCTGCGCTCAAGATCGAAAGTAAATGGGAAGGACTGAACAATCCAGAGCTAGACCCAGGGCAGGTTGAGGGTGGGGAAGAGGGGATCAGGGCACACGCCAGTACAAGAATGAAGGAAAAGGAAGGGGAGGAAGGGTGGGCGGTTGTGAGGGTTGAGGGAAGGGATTGGGGAAGGGTGTTGGGTGTTGGGAGGTTGGGCGGAAGGGTCATTGCTTGTGAGTTTTGGGATAATGGAGATGGAGTTTTTCCTATTCCAGCTGATGCTTTACTTTGACACGAACAGGTTTCTGCCATGATCATGCTCTGATCCTTTATGTTTACCTCTCGAATGATGATAGCGGAGCAGATGACTCTGTCCTCACAGTATGTATTCTTCTGTATCTGCATTCCATCACTCGACCTTCTGGCTGTACGATCCACGGCTAATTCGGTTACTGGTAGTACTACATAGCATCATATAGTGCATGATGCCTTACATTTTACCTAATTTCCATCCCGAGCACGAGATTGCCGAAAGCTTCAAAGGCACTGTTTGCAAGATACCGTTCAGATTACCTAAGTATGGCGAGCACATGATGACCGTAAAGCCCTATCCAGTTCGAAAGCCGGCACCGGTGTAACGTTTTTAGGAGAAGGGAAGGAGGAGGTGGGACTAAAAGTGAGAATCGTCAGTACACTACCCGTTTGTCTCATTTATCTAAATCAGTTAAGTTCAGATCGATCATCGATCCAGCATCCAGAAGTTGTTGCTAATATCCTAAGGGCTTCAGCTACAATGATGTCTCCAGAGGCTATACCGTAGACCCTGAAACACTGCGAGCGTAGATATAGTCGAGCTTCCCGCATATTGAACCATACAATTCCGTCATCAGATGACCCGTTTGATTCCGGGGCATGAGCCATTCTATCATTATTAAACCATAAGAGGAACGACGAGAATGCTTCGAGCCAGTAGAAATTCTTCGGGCAGTGTCAACAGCAGTATAAATCCCTTTTCCATGATCATATGAACATCTCGGACCTCAGAAACCAAAGAGGGGATCCGATGCGCTCCATTGTTAGCTCCATCTCTTAGTCCTCCAGACCACGATTTGAAAGTCTCGATTTCTCAGCCTGCAGGATGCGAAAATATTTGACAGCAGATCACCTCTCGACCCACTACCGTACTGATACGTCCGGCGCTTCTATCTGCGAGTGGCCTACCTAAGCGTTTCGGCGCTGGCTTGGAGGTGGAATAAAGTTGGGGCGGTCTAAGGATCATGAGGACTACGTCGTCTTCCCCGACTACTTCCTCGACTCAACTCTCTTCACACCATTGTCCGACGCTTCGCTTTCGGAATGATGCTGCCATTTCTTTCCCTGTGTATGCATACCGTTAACCTATACCCAGATGGGGTAGACTGCTAGTTGATATGCAATGGGAGAAGCGAGGAGGGGACTGGTCGCTGAAATGCATAGATGGGGGATGGGATTGGACGACTGGACTAGATAGAAACAAGCGTCTGGAATGCTGAAGCCTTTTTGGCATTCACAAGACGTATTTGCTTTTCCAAATACTTGCCTGTCATAATTATCTATATACCTCTGCCATTCCTTTCATCTTCTCTTCTCGATCTCAAGATTTATCGTCCTCCACTTAGATTCTTTTATCACGTTCGAGTACAGCGGCATCAATCGACATCGGATCACTAGACCCCCACTGATCTTGCTAGCTTTGACGAGGCACTTGTACGGATGTCTAGATTGATGCTTGAAGATAAGGAAGTTATATGCTACCTGCTACAAGCTCCTGCGACCTTTTATAAATGGCTCGATACCCAAGCACGACGGCGGAGTTGAAAATCAGGGGGGAAACAACCCACTGCAACCATGAGTAGGTACACACAGAGCAGATAGATAGTACCCCAACATTTCTCCAACCTTTGTCTTTTCTTGGCTCTTGTTGGTAATCGCGCTGGTGCAAAATTGCACAAAGAGAAAACATAGTAGCCTCGCGAAGCTCTTCCTCCTCTCACTCTCTCCTCATCCTCCTCCTCCTCTGTCTCCTCATCGTCTTTGTTGTTGTTAGGGTTCCCACCCAGCCAATTGGGTTTGGTGACGAATTTGTTGATAACCGATTTCCATGACCAATGAGGCGTCCGGGTTTCTATTGAAACAGAATGGCAATCTTGCCATTGCATTATGAGTAGCCACGAGAAAATCTCCGTCAATATGTCTAAATGAAAAACCGGTCTGATAACTTTCCGGTAGAAGTATCTTACCGACTCGAGCTCAAGGACAAAAGCGTGTACCACAGGGACCACTGGAAAACTCCTAACATGGTCCAATTTCCACTTGAGGCAGTTTATAGATTACTCCATGGTTAGTTATCGACTGTTAGTCACCGGGGTAGTAGTTTTGCATCTCAAAGATGAGACTATGTTCAGCATCAGATGGATGAAGATGATCGCAACTCGCTAAGAGACCTGAAAATTCTAGAGCTCACATGTATACAATCGAGCCAGAAGGGATATTACCCATGTGGAATAAGACGGATGGGGGCCGTACACGCAGGTAGAAGGGATTTTAGAAAACAAGAATAACCAGGAAACAGGCTCCCAAGGCGGGGGGACTTTTCATACGACTCTTCCATTACAGTTCAAAGGAGGGTTGCCAGGAAACTATCCATTGGTATCCCCCTTTTCAGTTCCAGTCGCAAGGCGCGCTAGAAGTGGTAGACATTGTCGAAGTCGTCATTCGATTCAGCCGCATGGGTATCTTCATTGTTGATTGGAAAAGTAACACCCATCATTCTCACCTGACGGATCCGGGTCTAGGCCAAATCTCCACTAAAAACCAAGATTTATCAATATCATAGTATCTGTGGCAAAGGCCAGAACCACCTTCCCACTGACTGTCCAGATTCCACCATAAGGCGTATGAACTCTTTCCAGACGGGAGCGTTGAGGTGCTCTTTGGTTGTAACTTGCCGTCAGAATAGCTTACGGAGGGAGAGATGGGCGTTTAGTGAGTATCCTGTTTCTTTGCGAGAAGGTTGGATGGGAGGGATGTGCGAAAGGATGGTCGTGTTTGGTTTGGGAGATCTTGGAAATCCGTCTGCAACAGTGGGGAGTTCGGAAGGTATGGCGCCAATCGGATATGTTGTTTTCTGTACTCCCAAGACTAATTAGGAGGTTTCGCTATTATGGCAATGGGGCCAACAGGAGAGAGGCGAGGAATATTACTTAACCCATATGTAAGATCTATCTGTCCAACGGAGAAATAACTATTTATGCCGCGTTGAACTATTTATCTTGTAGAAGCTGTGTTGCTGTTGGTCTGTCTCGTGTGTTTAGCTTCATAATCCTACTCGTGAACGCTCTACCCTACTTTTGTAAGTTCAGGATCTTTCAACCACTGCAAAAGGTTCTCGCTTCTCGTTCTCGTGAACATAGTTCATAACGGCCGTAAGGACATCCAGTCTCTCGTCGTCCGCGATCTCCTGGTAGCTCAGCGGAAACGGTCCGAAGAAATTCGCTTGCTCTATAAGAACATGGAGTGGATAGGCTTCATCAGCGGCTGTTCGATTCGTGGGTTTACAAGGGTGCCAGCTCTCGCTCCAGGTCAGGCTTATGAGCTGCGGATGGGATCAGTCAGGTATGGTCAATGCGAGGGTTACGACTGCGGGTTCTGGGGCTTACAGTAGCACCAAGGGACCAGATATCTGTTGGCGTGCCCCATTTCAGGTTCAGCATCGCTTCTGGGCTCCGGAAGATCGCTGCACCGATGATGTGCCCATCTTCTTTAGGGTCTGCGGTTGGGTCCTGAGCATAGGCTTTACCGCAAACAACCAGCTTTACTTTGCTGAACGAGTTTGGCCGTCACCGTGATTGAGGAGAATGTTATCCGGTTTGACGTCTACAATTAGTCAATAGTCATGTTTGGATTCATCGACTTAAGGGGTTATGCATTGCACCTGTTTGCACATAGCCAGCGTCATGACAAATGTTCAGTGCCTGCAGAACCCTCTTGGCCACAAATTCAATACCGGGCCTCCCCAGCCTTTTCGAATTCGATGCGTTTAGCAGGTCGTCGTCAAGGTGCTCCAGCACTAAGACTGCAGCCTGCAGGTTCTGGGATCTCATGGATGGACTGACGGATGCATGATCGACCCCGGAAATGTCTCAGGACCTCAAGTTCATTGTCCGAGCGATGTGTGGGGCGGTTTTGACAGCTACTGTCCTAGTATTTGGAGCACTGCTGCATGTCAGACAAGGCAAAAGAACAACTATGAGGGATTTCCCCTCATTGCAGTCCAGATATCTCGATAAAGCCTCCCAGAAATACAATAAACGCCAAACATGCCCCGAAGGCTCTGGCCAATCTTGACGGTCGAGGTCATCTGTAGAGCTTTCTGCTATGCGATTAGACTAGGGGGTATGTAAAGGATAAGAAAGTGATGGGAGTTGCTGCTATGTATCGAAAGTCCATGGTATGGCCTGTTGTTTTAAATCGAAGATCTGAGGCAAGCTGAAGCCAGCTTTACCGTTCGGAGAGTCAGGAAATCTTTCGAGGTCTTGCAGTGCTCAAATTCTCCATTCACTTATTCCTCTAAAAGCGTTAAGTCTTCGACTTAACTTAATACTCTGTCCAATTCTTACCGTCAACATTTAGAGCTCCTTTATACTATGTACGGGACCTCGAGAATAGCTTCAAACCACTTGGAGAGTCTTCTTCCTAATCTGTTCGTATAATAGTTTCATCAAACGAAAGTACTCAGGATTATTTCCTATTTCTACTTATTTATCAGCTCTCTCGACGGTAAGCACATCCGTAACGTAACCTCAACGCTTCTGCTAATTGACACACTGTCGAGTCTACGGGGAGGTTAAGGCAAATAGTGTATACTCAGGTGAGGGTATGTTGCGTCAAACGAGAAAAACGTGCTGTAAAAACTATAGGTTCAAGGCGATACTAATAAAAAACATTTAGAGAACGTGTCAAATGTCTAGGGTGTGAGAAAAAGCGATTGTTCGGGGGTCCCACTCGAGAAGCGGTTGTTTTACACCGAAGTTTTCCATCTGGTCTGAATCTCCGATGCTTAATAAGAGTCACCCAGCTCTCTTAGATATCCACAATGCAGATGTCAAGAATGACCAGGAACCAAACCATTTGAAATAGATGTTTCATGATGTGACTCGCATTAGGCTAAATACATTATAAAACGCGGGAAAATTCTCTGGTATACCAAAATGCATACAGCATATAAATATTGTTTTCCTTGCCTCGATTGCTGGCCTAGCTGCGGGAAATTCGGGGAGCTAACGCCTGGGCCTTAATTGATTGTTATGAGTAGAAGAATAAACGCTACCAGGGTTGTGGTGGGAAGATGACCGTGAGCTCCATTAGGTGGGATACGTAGAGATTTGGTGGTGGTATGAGTTGTCTATAGCGCGGGTCTGGTCGAAGCAGATCATCAGGAAGAAAAAACAGTGGTCGTTACCGAAGGTAGCTTGGATGATAGGAATTTGGGCTAGGCAGGAACAGTTGAGTTACAATCTAAATCTGGGTCTCTATTTCAGGCCCAGATTTATGGCAACCTCGGGCCGCGCTCGAGTTCCTTGAGCCCTCCCATGCGGTCCAGGTCCAAAGATTCGAAGCGTTCCGACTCAATTCTCTGATATGGCGGCAGATGCTCATCATTATATGGTTCTAATCCAACACCACCAGTCTCGCTGATGCGTACAACGACCACGCGCCCGGACTTGCGCTTCCCAGCCTCATCCTCCTCTTCTGGGAAGGTGATACGAATCTCCGGAATAGGACTTGCTGGTGGGCTACCAGGTTCTGAGATGAGAGTCTCCTTCTCCTTGTAGAGGTAAATGCTCTCTGAACGACGGCCGTAAGGAGAAGCAGTGATAGTGAGGCGGCGATGGTTGGATTTATGAAAAGGGAGGTCCGATTTCTGTTGTTCCTTGGCTTTTCGGCGAGAACGGAGGACGAAGAGACCAGCAACAGCGCAGATACCAACAAATACGAGGACGATAAGAGCGATCAGGAGTTTGGTCATTGTGGGTGTGAGAACTGCAGTATTGAGATCATCGCCGGGTAGAAAAGTGTCGCGGACGAGCAATGTAGTGTCAACAGGCATGTCGGATCGAAGGTGGTTGTGGTGCGAGTGGGCATGGTGATGGTGGGTAGGCATGATTGTGATGAGGGTGGAGTGGAGGGGTCAATGGTTTTGTGTAATCTGGTGGAGGTCAATTCAAGTACCAAGTGGAGACGATATCGAAGCATTTCTGCACATACCTCGAGTCGCGTACGGTGTGCCGGGATTGATCTCGGGTTGTTGATTATCACAGTTTTGATTACGATTAAGGATTGAAAGAGCGTGGTGCGAAGTAAGCAGCTGAAAGAGTGAAGCTGCTACTCGCGATCAATGAATGAAGTATCGTCGTGAGAGTGAGAGGGAGGTGTGGAAAAGGTAGGAGGTGAAGGTGAAGAGCCAGGAGAGAGAAAAGAAGAAAGAGGGAGAGTTCGTTATTGGCGCTAGGACCCGCCAAGGCCAAGCGCCGGAGCTGATTCGATGCAATTTCCACCACATGCAAAATACGTACGGAATACCGTAGTAAACAACCATCGCCCGCTCACATTCCATCACTCATTAAGCCAATCATCATCGCGGAATCGCATGGATGGCTTACATAACGGCTTTAAACGCTGATTCTGTTCCTGAATTGCAAAGAGATGTCTCTCCCCTTCATCTTGGGACACACAAAGGGAACAATTAGCACGCTCTTTTCTGGCAGCTGGACTGGATACTGGAACATCAAGAAAGCTGGTTCTAACGCGAATGGCTTACACGTACGGAATAAAGTCTATTTCGTCCCGCCCAAGTGTACATGTACGACCCACGAACTGCAGAAGGTTGGGCAACGGCACATCTCAAATCTCCAGTCTCCAGTCTCCCCGTCTCCAATCTCCACGTTCTAGCCGACGAGCCTCCCACCGTTATCACTCCTCTTCCTTTTCGATGTCTGGGTCTGTTCCGATTGGAGGAATCTGGTCTGATCCTCCACTGCGGGGATTTTACCTGCATACTACTATTGAATGCTGATCAATTCTTCTGATCGTGGCAGCAATAATATGTAGCAGGCTTAAACTGATACTCTCGGTCTCCACTCGAAGCCCCATGGACTTCTGTGGCGTGATAAAGACTCCAAAAGTCACAAATGTTACACAGCAGAAGCCAGAAAGACGTTTACGAGCCGCTAATGTGGTGCTTGTCCTACTCGAGCCAATGACGACTGTACTCCTGACTTGCTGCTTCCAATCAGGATGCCTGCGACGATAGGAGTTCTGTGGCGTTAAGACGAACCAATGGGCTTCCATGGGGTCAAGTGCGACAGGAACCAAAGCTAAGGATCATTCTCCAGAAATAAGGCTGAATGCTTTTCATGTCAAACCGAGCACGAGCGACGTGATCTCAATACTCGAATTGAGAATGAGAAGCTGGAAGATTGAGGGGCTACAAACGCCCGGAAAGCAGCTGCGTAACAGCAATCGCACGCGTTGTGTTCGACATGCTAACGGGAACCAACCAGTATGCTCCTGGAGCCTTGTACCGAAATTGTGCATTCGATATGGGATTATGATCAGTATGAAGTACAACAGTACAGTACCTATTCCTCTCCTCCCCCTTGAGCGTTTTTGGACCCTGTTGTTATTTAAAGACCTTTGATCTCCCGCCGGCCCCCAGTTAGTGTCCAGTTAGTGTCAAGCCTGTCACCTGGAATCTTAGGCTGGCCTTACTTTGCTTTAGGCGTTCGTAGCATACCCGGGGCCGTATTCTAGTTGGCACGTCCAGATATACTGACAACGGTCTTATCAATAATATCTGGCCATAATTCTGGCGTCTTGTTGAACTACTGATGTGATCCATCAACTCGAAAAGCATGCGCAAGAACAGTCAGCAGTCCCCTCATTGTGTAACCTGACTCTGCGAGGCCCACCGATTACCTCTGCCGACCCAACTTTGGCAAATCCGAACAAACATTCCAACCGCGCACTTCCTGCAACCCCCTTGCTTCCTTATACCCAAACCTTCATCCCATTCCACACTCCCATATGTGGACTGGCGGTGAAAACTTCAGGACGCCTTGTGCGGGGACGACTGACATTATCCTTCGATCTGCGTCCGATTACTGGACGGCTGCCTGCTGAGATACTCAAACCCAAGTTGCAGGGCAAACGAAGGGGTGCCGCAACCACCACCTTGCATTCAACAGATATATCCCTCGACCGTGGCCCGTTCCTCTTTCAAATTCCTTTGTACATGGAAAATCAATTCGGGGACATAGATACGGCGAGACTCCCTTGTACAGGTAAGAACTGTCGGTGAAGTCCGGCGAGAGCGTTGACGAGGCACTGATGACTTTCGAAAACCTAGCTGGAGCTTCTATCACGACACAACAGCTAGACCTGTCGAAACGCCTTTACTAGACAAATGTATGGAAGACTACCGAATTGATGATAATCCTGCGTTCGATTCGCCAACCAAACCGCCTTGAAGATCGAACCTTTAGATAACAAAACTGCTAGAATGGCGTCCACTGTAAGGCTTTCGTACCCGATGCTGCTCGTGGTTTGAAGGGAACTCGCTTGCTGACTAGAGCTTCCAAAGACTAGAAATCGTCTCGGCAACTTTGGATCTAGTTCAGGCATGATCAATGGTGACAAGCCCAGGGCCTCGCACGGTTCCTCTATTGGCCCAGGTTTCGGCAGTGCAGGAGGTGCTTGGAACGGCGGCATTTGGGGTACAACAATTGGAAGTGGGTTGAAGAGCGGCTCAAATGACAATCCTCGTAATCAAGGTCAGTTTTGAGGCGAGGTACCCACTCTCGCTGTATGCTGACCCTCTTATGAGAAGATGCGAGCGATTCTGCAGCTGGGTTCGAAGCAATTACCGGATCTGGATCCTTGTTACCGTCGTCGCAGTCGGACAATTGGACCGGCCGCCATACTACACCGTGGAAGTCCATCGACAATACCTCTCCTGCTCTTTCCAGTGTGCATACGAACCACTCAGGACATTCTCCTCTGCGTCGTCAGCCCAGCAACCAGCTTGCTCCTCAATCGGTCCCAGAAGCAGGTTCGGTCAACTCGTCCTACTTTTCAGTCCCAGCAGCTACTGCGATGAGCCAAGGGTTCTCAAGCAAGACAGTGCAAAAGAATTTCCTCGACCCGACTTCGGGAAGTTTCCAGACTTCAAGCGTATATGACTCGACAACCCTGGGACGCTCCTCGCGGCAAAACAGTGACGACGGGAATCGCCGTCCTTCGAAACAATTGTCGGTAGGAACGAACGAAAACATGAGACCGTCGTTGCATTCTGATCGTCAGAACTTCTATAACAGCGTGTCGGGATACAACAGCGGCGCAGCATCACGGAGTGGAAGCTTACCACCATCACGAAATGGCGTTGGCCAGTCATCCCGCTTTGATGAAGATTTGCCAAACCCACAGTATTCCCAGTTCGGTCCGACAACCACAATTTCGCATCGTCCGCATGTGTCTTCGCATTCAGCATCCTATTCTATGCACAGCAACCCTCACGGACCGAAGTATGCAGATCAGCCAAGCCCGACGCAACTCGGCATATTGACTGAAGATCTTGGGAAACTGAACGTTGGTCGAGGCAACCAAGATGCGAATCATGCTGTAACCAAATATGCTGAAGCCAAAGACTCCATTTACTCGGGCCAGAATCATTTGGCCTATGAGTATGCTCAGCGATTGGCTGCCAATAGCGCCAGTGATGCATGGAGTCAAGAAGGTGGTGCGTACCAAGATAATCTCGATTCGTTCGGGCCAGACGCAATCACTGCTGGTTCGTTAGCTCAGCAAAGCCAATATCGGAGCATGCCCTCCAGTGGGCAATATTCGCACTCTCCAAGCAACAGCGATGCGCGTCGTAGTCAACCAAGTCCGTACTATCCCACCGGGGAAACGCCTCCTTCTGGATACCAGCATCGGCTACCTTCGCGTGGTAGTCTCAGCGGTAATCTCCCCACATCGCAAGCGGCGCTACTGGATCACAAACTGCGAGGGCTACAGCAAGAGCAGCAGGGTTATGCACCCCCCCAACCAAATCCTTTCCAGTATAGGACCCCCTTTACCCATGCGTACGATTTTCATCCTCAGAATGCCCTACGGATGAATCCACTTGCTCCTTATTATCCGCTGGCTCCTGCTCCCAACGTTATGAACGGTCCACCTATCCCACGAGGTCCCGCCAGAGAGCAGGATCCAGGCCAGCACCTGAGAAGTCCATTGCTCGAGGAATTCAGGAATAATAGTAAAACAAATAAGAGATATGAGCTCAAGGTAAGCCTTAAAGCCCACAGGTACACAGGCATCCACTAAAAAATTCAGGACATCTATCACCATATTGTTGAATTCAGTGGCGATCAACACGGCTCCAGATTCATTCAGCAAAAACTTGAGACCGCTAATAGCGATGAAAAGGAGCAGGTCTTCCGGGAAATACATCCGAATTCCATACAGCTGATGACGGATGTGTTCGGCAATTACGTGATTCAGAAGTTTTTCGAACATGGTAACCAGTCGCAGAAGAAGATGTTGGCGAACCAGATGAAGAATCACATCTTGACGCTATCGTTGCAGATGTATGGATGTCGGGTTGTTCAGAAGGTAGGTTCCTTCTCTCTCATCGCCTAACACCCGTCTGATATCTTAGGCCCTTGAACACATCTTGACCGACCAACAAGCGCAACTGGTTAAAGAACTCGAAAATCATGTCCTCAAATGCGTGAAGGATCAGAATGGAAACCATGTAGTTCAGAAGGCCATCGAGAGGGTGCCAGCCGAACACATACAATTCATCATCAATGCATTCACAGGAGCAGTACAAGGGCTTGCAACACATCCCTACGGATGTCGGGTTATCCAACGCATGCTAGAACATTGCGAAGAACCTACCAGAACAACTGTTCTTCAAGAGTTGCATGCTTGTGCACCGAGCCTTATCGTCGATCAATATGGCAACTACGTTACCCAGCATGTAATTGAGCATGGTCAGCCAGAAGATCGAGCAAAGATTATCGCCCTCGTCACTGCACAGCTTGTGAACTTTTCAAAACACAAATTTGCTAGTAACGTGGTGGAGAAGAGTATCCAATTTGGCTCTACCGAGCAGAGGAAGAAAATTGTCACCACTTTGACTGTGCTGAACGACAAAGGTGAAAGTCCAATCTCAACATTGATAAGGGATCAGTACGGGAACTATGTCATACGTAAACTCACTTGCTCTCCTACACAATTCACATGCTAACTTCCTACTAGAGAAACTACTTACTCAGCTCAAAGGTGCCGAATACGACGAGCTTGTTGAGTTGATCAAACCTCAGCTGGCGTTCCTCAAGAGGTTTTCTTACGGTAAACAAATTGCCGCCATAGAGAAAGTCGTTTACACCAACCCCCTTACTCATCCACAACTCCAGCCCAACGCTTCACTACCTGCGCCCATCGACACATCCGCTGCTCCCACACCACCACTCCTTACAGGTGATGCACAGTCTCCTCAGAGTAGCTCTCTTCCAAGTACCAACGCAAGCTCCGTTGGTGGTCATGCTGACTCCCGCAAGTCAAGCGCCAGCAACACCGTGGAGGTCCTGACCCCTACTTCTACATGATTCCAGGGATTGCGCCAATATAATCAACACCATGCATCTACTTTTTCCATGCGTCCTTACATCTAGGGCCTGTACTGAATTCAAATGTTAAAAGTCTTGCCATTTCGGTTTATTTTTTGGAGTCGCGGTGGATAAGTGATTCATGAAAGCTAGTACCCTGCAAGTTTCGACTCCACTTTCATTGTAATTCTACATTTTCATGACGCAGCGGCTTTTTCATCTTCTTAGATACCACGATACATTTTTTACGGGTTAATGATGTGGCTTGGCCAGTGTTCGGTTCGTAGCTTCTTGCAAAACAAACTTGGGCTTGGGAAAATTGGATGGAATATGGTTTCTGTTACAAAGTCGGAAAGGGATTAGGGTATGTGATACCACAAGCGGTATAGATGGATAGAGAGCAGGTATATACTAGGATCAAATAGTTGAGCTTCGGCTTCCCCTTCCTTTGAAACTCAACTGTACTTCTCTTTAAACGTGATTGTTGCACAAAATCTGATACCGGGTCCAGTAGCCTGCGGATATACGTTACTCCACCCGTCTGGGCCACTAGCCCTCGCCTTCAACCTGTCCATAAAGGTGATTGAATATGTGACACAGGACAGTGCCCTTGTGCAGGGCGCTCCTGTCAGCCAACCATGGACACCAAACCCCAAGAAATTGCCATATCGCCCTCGGCGTCGCGGAGCAACAAGCTCCAACTACCCGCAAGCTGCGATCCCCCAGGACCTCAGAACCCACCCAAGCAGCTAGTATGGGTTGTAAGTAAGCCAAATACGACCGACCATGCCCCAGCAGATACTGAAATCTGACCATATAGGTGTTCGGCGCGACAGGCCACATGGGTCGCTCGGTTATCAAAGCCGCCCTAACCAACAACGACCTCGTTACAGCCGTCGGCCGCACCTTTGTGGATTCTATGCCATGCATGCAGAATTGGCATACACAAGATCGTTGCCTCGGCCTTCTCTGTGACGTACGTGTACGTGAGACCGTAGAAGCTGTGCTCAAGAAATCCATCGATCACTGGGGCCGTGTCGACATCATCGCCAATTGCTCCGGCTATGGCGTCATTGGGGCTTGCGAGGATCAAGACGACTATGAGATTCGGAATCAGTTTGAGACAAATTTTTGGGGGACGCTGAATATCTTACAGATCAGCCTGCCGTACTTTAGGGAGAGAGAGGGAGGCGAGGGCGGAAGGTATCTGATATTCAGTAGTACGAGTGGGGCATTGGGCGTTCCAGGATTAGGGCCTTATTGCGCGACGAAATACGCTGTAGAGGGATTGATCGAGAGCATGCTCTACGAGATCGACGCGTTCAACATCAAAGCCACACTCGTACAGCCCGGGCATGTCAGGCGAGATGATCAGCCTGATGGCAAGGCCCATCCTCTGCCAAGATTCGGACACTTTTCTATCAAGCCAGCAAGTGAGCCGTATGCCGGACCTACAGCGCCGGCCGGGCACGCGAAAAGGATGGTACAATGGCTTGGGGAGAGGCAGCCGACGAGCGCGGTAAAGTCTGCGGAGCTTGTGTGGCAGCTGGCGCATTGCAGCTTTCCGCCGCTGAGGCTGTTACTGGGAAGCTACGCGGTGGAGAGCGTAAGGGATAGGCTGAGGTGTATCATTGAAGAGATTGAGGACTGGAAGCACCTGAACTTTGGGCTCGGTACGGAAGACGAGGTGCGGGCGAAAGAAGAAGCAGATGAGAAAGAATTTAAGCAGGAGGAAGCGGAGGATGATGATATGAATGACCAAGAGGCTGTGTTGTGAATGGCCGTTTCGATTCAGTCCTAGCTTACAGTCTCACCATAAGAGACCTTACCTGTTCACGATGTCCAGTAATACATTGTGCACAAGGTGATATCAGACGGCCGGACACCTGTTCGATCAGACGGCTGGACAGCTCTGATCCTCAAAAGGTCAGACGGCCCTGCCCAATACACCGTCAGTCACTAGCATTCACTTCGAAGTTGCATGTCACAGCCTTAATATTTACGGACGGTGATCACCGGAATTATCGACGGTGACCATACGCGTAAAAAGGTACTATATCTCAAGCAACCGCTTCTCTTTTCTACCATACTTCGCATCGTTTCCTCCACGCTTTAAAACGCATCTTTCGTTGGCTCCACCAATCTCAGTATGGAGTCTTTATCTACTACGAATGGCTTTCTTAAGCTTATTCCCGAGGCAAGAAATGAGGTTTACCGTTATCTCCTCCTCCGAACGTCTGAGGTCAACATGTGCACCGATGGCCATGGACACAAAACCTCCCACCATACCGAGATCCTCCGAACTTGTCACCTCATCTACGCGGAAGCTTCATCAATCTATTACGGGGAGAACACTTTCCTCTATCAGACAGGCTGCACCATGGATTTCCCTATGCGCCGATGGAATCTACCACCCGCGTCAATCAGTCCTCGAATCTGCAGCATGATGAACAAGATCGAGCTAGTTTTGGACGAGCGATACCACACAGTAACTATTGCCAAGGCGTTGCTGCAGGCTTTTGGTGGCTCTGAGATATTGCGAGACCAATGCCTGATCAGCGTAAAGAGCTATGAGAAATGGTGCCACCTGTGGGATTTCATAGAGGTGGAGAATTTGACGGGCTTCGACACACTAGATCTAAGGATCAGCGTTGACCAAATTTGGACTGATACAGACGCATGGTGGTGCCGCGTTCTCACATCAAGACTAGCGACTGCTCTTGGGCCCATAGTATTATACGTCCTCAACAACCACGTTTGCTTCCAATTTCGGCCGCGCATGTTCGCCTTGGCCAGTCGACTTCCCCAAGCCTTACCATTGATTCCGGCCCCCAGCTCAACGAACGATCACCCTCCCAACAAAGCAAGCCTCCTCACGCTTCCCTCCAAAGTTCGCGCTCACATCATCGACTATGTTTTCGACGGACCCAACACGGTGAATATCTCCTGCGGCCTGGCAATAGGTCCACCCAAAAATTACTTGGCGATCCTAAAGACTTGTCGAAAGATCCACGAAGAGGCCTCGAAAGCGTTCTACGGCGATACGTATTTCACCTTCCATATCCGATACCCGAATCCCAATCCTTTCCCAATGAGTCCGCGGCTCGGGGCGCTCATGAAACACGTCAACGTGATTGGAATGTGAGGTGGACCAGGTGTACGGGCCGCAGCTTCGTCAAGTGCCGAGGGAGAATAGGGGAGGTGGGCGCAGGGTCATCTTAATATGTCTAGCCTGACTAGTCGAACACTCGTTTTCTTTTTCACTTGAAAAGACTCTCGCAATCAACGAAATGTTTGGTGTGCAGAAGCTCATGTTCGACCGTAGACATGCATGCCCCGTGAATTTGATATTAGAGTCTGAGTGATGTGTTTAACAGCCCGTAATCGACACATCCCCTCCAACCCTCTGACCACCCATCAATTCTTCCAGCAAGTCCATCGATAGAACGATCAGGAAGCATCGACCATCCTACACAATACACCCACACGATCAGGAAGCATCGACGACACTACAAATACACCCACCACCTCCCTCCCTCCCTGACCCTCGATCCCCCCCTTTCCGATCCAACTCCGCTCCTCATCTCTCAAAATCACAAATCACAAATCACCCATCTCCTCCCTCCCATCCTCCCACACACCGACCTTGCGGGTGCGATAGACTATGCCCCCGGAGGGATACGTACTGGACTTGACTCTTACGGGAGAGATTGATGGACGGTGTGGATATGAGGTTAAGGGGTTTTGTTGGGGGGGGAGGTGCGTGAGGTTGGGGGATGTTGGCGGGGCGGGAAGGGGGGTGGAGATGCGTTTGGGGGGTTGGGGGGGGGGAAGGGGGATGTGATGAGAGGTCTGTCGCACAGGATTTAAATACGGCAGTTGGGGTGAAGATGTTGAGAGTCGTTCGTGGAGGAAATGCAAGGGTGGGCTGTGAAGAGAGATTTCGCTTTGGAGGTTTTGGGGCGTTTGGGGCATAAGTGAGGGAGGAGGGGGAGAGGGGGGGGTTGATTTTGGTTCGGGGTTGGGGTCGGGCTAGCTGGTATGTAGGGAGGGAGGGGGGGAGGGAGGGAGGTTGATTGATTGGGTTGGGGAAGTAGTCGGAAGAGCTTGGGCGGGATTGGGGGGATGAGGTGGTGAGATGAGGTGGGAGATAAGGGGGGTAGGAAGTTTGGTGGAAAGAGAGATGTGGAAAAGAGGAGGGAGGTTTGGAATTTCCTTATTGAAAGGAGGGTGAGGTTCAGGCTTAGGGATTGGCTTCTAGAGAAGGTCTCGATTTGACAATAAAGTCTTGGCGAGATCGTGATATGTTTTTTGGTTCGGGGATGCCGTCGTTGTTTTCCATGTCTTCATTTACGGTCGTGCGAGGTATACGGAAGTAGTTGATGTGGATCCGTTCACACCTCGCTTGCGCTAAGCCGAAGCATACCTCATCACTGAAAGATAGCTTCATCAGGAGCGAAAACATTAATTTGTATTGGGTATCAACCTACATTCTACTCACCCCGTCTGCCCTTCGCCCCAGTCACCCCCTCCACCTCCTCCAAAACTTCCACCCCCCATCCTCGTCCTCAACCTTCCTCCTCCCACCCCTTCCCTTAACCCGAAGGTAGTAGACTGGAATGCCTACCCCTATAAACGCTACGACAACCAACGTCTGTAACGGCTTCGCAAAAACCGCCCGACTGACCAAGAACAGACTGACGCAGCAAAAAATAATCGGTGTCGACAGCCACGTCCTATACGGTCTGTCCAGATACGGTTCACGGACTCTGAGGACAATGAGGCCGAGCACGGTGAGGAAATAAAAGGTGTAGCCTGCGACGCCGTAGAAAGTCACCAATGTCCCGAATTCACCGACGACGACGTAGGCGGCGCAGAGGAGCGCGTTGAAAACCATGGCATTGATGGGCGTGAAGCCTAGACCGCCCTCTTCGTCGCCGATGAGGCGGGTGAGGGTTTTGCTGGCCCAGGAACGGCGCTGGAGGCGGTTGAGACTTGACTCGGCGGTCCCCGGCATGCCGATGCGGCCGAAGATTTCGGGGAGGAAGCCTTCTTTCCCTGCGGCGTAGACGAGACGGCCGCTGGTGAAGGTGGTGGCGTTAAGAGCGCCGAAGCAGCTTGCGCTGACGGTGAGGGCTAGGACAAGCGAACCGATGGGGCCGAAGACCACGGAGCCGAATTGGACGGCTACGGTTGTAGAGGTGGAGATTGTGGAGGCGGGGAGGACGAAGATGTATGCGACGTTGGCGAGGAGGTAGGAAAGAATGACGAGGGGCATGGCGGTGTGGATGACGCGAGGGAGGTCGCGGTGTGGGGAAAGAAATTCGCCAACAACGTAGTTGGTGTTGTCCCAGCCGTCAAAGGCCCAAAGTCCGGCGTAGAGGGCCACGGCCCAATTGGAAGGGTTTGTGGAGGTGCCAGAAAACCAGGGGCTAGTTTTCCAGTCTGTGTCGGGCAAGCCGCCGCGCCAGGTGAAGCCGGTGGCAGCAACAACGATGCCGGTTACGGTTATGCCGAAGAGGGCGACGAATTTGAAGAACATGAAGACATCGCCCATCCGCGTCCCAAGTTTTGTTGATATGCAGTTGAGTAATGTTACTACTGCCAGTCCTCCGAGTGCGACTCCTTTATTGATCCATGCGCTCGCGTTTTCCGCTTCTGCTCCTACCAAAGCTCGTACGATGTATTCGCCAAAGATGATCGAGATGATGGCAGCCGAACCAGGCTTCAGCACGAAGACCGCACACCAGGTGAAGAGAAAGCCCGCCAGTTCCCCGAATATCTTTGACAGATATACCTGCGCTCCGCCATTGAGAGGGATCGCTCCTCCCAATTCCGCATAGCTTGTAGCACCTGTCCATGCAAGAACCCCAGCAACAGCCCAGACGATTAAGGATGCGCCTGGAGATCCAACATTAGTGTTCACCTGGCTGGGAGAGGAAAAGATCCCGGAGCCAATAATCAGCCCAACGATCAGGGACAGACCGTTTAGGTAGGTAAGAGATTTTCGTTTTTCAAGGGATCCGCCATTGAGATCTAATGTCCCAGATACAGAGGCACCGAGAGCGGTGTAGCCGGTCGCTGTTGACGAGAGTGGAAATAAGTTGGAGGCGAAATCGAAAGTAGACGAGACTGAGTAGGAGCGGTTGTGGGGTATTGGGCGGGGGATACTCTCCGGATTAGACGCGGAGTGTGTGTCATCGTTCTCGAGGGAGATTTTTCGAGAGGAGGAGATGCCAGGAGAGGAGGATTGAAAACTGCGGGATGAAGTTGGGGTAGAGGAGGCTAGAGAAGCGAGTTCTAGAGAGTCTCGTTGGGGATGTGTAGATGGTAGATTGAGGTTAGCATCGCCAGAACGGGACATGTCAGAATGGAGGATGGGAGTGGCTATGATGCTCGTCTCCGCAGAATCATGTTTTCAGAGTAGCATGAAGTAGCGGGTAAACAAGAGACTTGTGGAAGACTTGAATTGAGAAAGGAAAAAGTTGATTGCTTTGGTCAAGGAGCTTGAGAAGAGAAAGCGCTTGCCGGTTTCGGCTATCTGAGACTAAGCAGGGGTTAAGGGATGAGGATAATGATCGCGACTCTCAAGAACTACAAAGGGATGATAGTCTCTTCTTTTCCTTCATTCGACGGGAAACCCACAACACATAAATCTATGCGATATCGATGCGCTCTTTGTTTCGACTTCGGCGAAGTTGTTTGAAACCTCTGAGTGATCCAAAGTTCTTCTCAGCAACTGCTAAGTTTGGTGCTCGCGAACTTGCATCGTCTGCGTATCCAACCAAGGTCCCATCACGGCGTAGGTGGACATTCTTTGTCGTAACCGTCGCCTGTGGTGTTTTAGCATATTACGAATATACTGCCTACAACAAGTGGAAATATGATCAGGTCCTAAACCCAACAGACTTCACACCCTTCATCCTTGTCGGGAAAGAATGCGTTTCTTCCACAAGCAGCATTTTCACTCTTCAGCCTAACCTTACGGCAAAGAATTCACGTATCTACGCTGATGCCTGGGAAAAGGGTGTGTGGAGTATTCAAGTGAAACAACCACAGCTCCAAATCGCAAGATCGTATACACCTTTGCCACCCATTGATGTAAATGAGAGCACAACAGATGGTGCTATAAGATTCCTCATCCGCAAGGACCCTAAAGGAGAAGTCTCTGGGTATCTTCATAAGCTTCCACTGGGTGCAACAATAGAACTTCGTGGCCCACATATAGAATATGAGCTTCCGGAAGAAGTTCAAGAAGTATTATTCATCGCGGGAGGTACTGGTATAGCGCCTGCTTTACAGATCGCACATGCATTATTTGAGCGCAGTGGAGAGTCCCCACGGCGGAACCCAAAAATGCGTATATTGTGGGCCAATAGAAGGCGAGAAGACTGTTTAGGCGGAATAAGTGATATTCTTGAAGTTGAAACCCCAATGGAAGCACCGGACATGGAACAGAGGGCAGAACCACGGCCCATGAAAGATCTTGTTGCATACATGTCACCGCAAACAGCCTTGGTCACACAGCTTGATAAGTTGAGAGCGAAATCCCCCGGAAATATCAGCATCCAATACTTTGTAGATGAAGACAATAATTTCATCACCAAAGACTATCTCAGACTTTTCCTTGATGACCCCTGGTTAGACTATGCGAATGCGTTGGAGAAAATGCGTTTTGATTATCAAAAAAAGCGATGGACAAACAGTTATCCACCAGGTAGTAGATTGGTTCTAGTTTCGGGACCAGACGGTTTTGTCAAACATTACGCTGGTCCCAAGGGTTGGAAAGACGGTCGGGAGGTCCAAGGCCATTTGGGTGGTATGCTAAAGGATATCGATCCCAAAGGCTGGGCTGTGCACAAGCTATGAGTGCAACACCGTAGCACTCCATTCAACCTGCCGTTGGTTCGAGAGGAGTCGTTCTCCAACCGTTCCAAGGCATGTCTTGGGTGCCTACTTCGGCATCCATTTGGCACTCGGCGTAAAGGCCGCTGGCAGGTCGTCTTTGTAAAGACGAGACCAAATCCGCGAGACTCCACAGCCGCTTTCACGCTTCTCGTTCGCGGATACTATGAGCACTCGCTGGCAGATAGATTCACCTCTTGCAATCCATTGTCACCAAGAGACTTCGAGAGCGTGATAGACAGGTATCTAAATCTTCGCTCCGAGCTTCAAGCTCAATCAACAGGGTATGAAACCATATCTGAGCAAGAATGTTACTCCTACTTCTCCTAAACATACAGTGGACGACCAGGACTCATCGTCTTCCCTGCAAATGCAGCTCGGAACTTGTAGATAACGATTCCAGAAATCTGACATCAACATTCGATCTTTAAATCACCTTTCGTTGATCTTGCCTTCCGTACTCAGGCTCGCAACCTTCAATCTTCCACCGAAACCGCCCTCGTCCCCCCATACCCCCAAAAGTGACCCTACCAGCAACCCCCCTATGATCCCCCCATCTCCCCGCCGATAACTTCCCACACACCCCTTTTCTCTCGCTCTTCCGCTCCCATCGTATGAACGAATCACCCCACCCCACCCCACCCCACCCCGACTTCTCCATCCCTTAGAAAAACAATCTCCATGTCTCCTCGCGCCAGCTCCAACGTCCCCTTTCCCCATCAACAACTCCCGCTCCTTCCCCTCCACCACTACCACCACAGCCCCATTTCCTTTTTATCCCAGTCAGTCGGTCGTACACGGCACGAGCACCCCCCCCCCCAGCTCGCTCACTCCCGCAACTAGCCATACATACATACCTGCGTGCATGTCATTACCTATGCCATATAGGGCAAACTCTTCTCACCGTTTGCCCGTTCCCCAAATTTTCACACTTTTACTCTCCTCTAACCCTCCCCAGGCAGCTCGTTTCTTCCCCCCCCCCCCTCCCTACTGTCTTCTTCTGTTTCCTGAGCTCGCTTTTGCTGCTGCTCCGGACTTGGTCGAAGCGTCTTTCCTAATAGAATTTCGCGGTTTCGAAAATCTGACTGGTCCGTCAAGTTCGCTATCTTTCTTTCTTCATTCTTTTACGTTATTCAAACTACTTACTCCCTTACATGCATGCCCTATGCGCCATCTCAGCGCTTAGTTCGAATTTATCAGCGTTCGTGTACTCGAGCTTCCTGTCTTGTTTGAGGTAGACCGTCCACCATTCTCGGCACGCCGGTGCCCTCTTCACAGAAACCAAAGTCATCCCCTTTCTTCCTTCCTCCCTCATAACCCATTCCCAACACTCTCCCTTTTCCCCTCCCTCCCTCCCTCACTCCCCTAATCCCCCCCCCCCCTCCCCCCGCTGCTCCCTTTACATCACCCACCTCAAAATTAAAAAACCGTTAAAACGTAGTCAAGCACCCCGATGGTCATAATTTCCGAACCGAGACCGGGGTTGGTAGTTCCGACGAGTGTAGGCGCGGTGGTGGAAGAGAAGGGGGTGGAGAAGGCTGCGTGGTTTTTGGGGGGCCGGGGGAAGAATGGGGAAAGGCAGCGACATCAGCGGTGATGGCGAGGACAAAGAATGACGTGATGCAGAACACGTAACTCTTCGACCACATCCACCATCCGCCCCATCACGATCTATGCTTCAACCAATTACCCCCTTATCCCCCCCGCCCCCTTTCTTCCTTCTTCCCTTCCCCTCCCCATCCTCTCTTCCTCGCCAAGAAACCAAACCCCCTCGCCCTCAATCCCAAAATCGTCCCCGCGGACCAATCATCTCCCCCTTCCCCCGCGGATGAATAATTCGTCAACCATCAAGCTCAACCTTTCCTTTGCTCGACCGACTCTGATAAGACTCCCCCCCCGGATTCGCCACTTCCATCCCCCCCTCACCCTTCCTATTCCTTCCTACAAACACACTCCCCCTAAACCCCTATCTACATCTCATTCAAGCCCACCCCACCACCACCGCCACCACCACCGCCTTCATAACCCACTCACCCCACACCCACCCTCCCCCTCACCCCCCCGTATCCTCACCATCTCCGCTTTCTCTTCCCGCTTAGGCACCACCAGCGCAGAGTGCGGCGAGGGTGGTAAGGGTTTGCGTCGAAGATGGGTTTAGGAAGAGGGAGGGTGAGGAGGGGAGGGGAGGGGAGGGGAGGGGAGGGGAGGGGAGGGGAGGGGGGGGTGGGTTGGGTTGGGTGGGGGTGGGGTGGGGAGGGGTGGGGAGGGGAGGGGAGGGAGGTTGTGGTTGTGTGGGGGTGGCTGGAGATGGGTTGGGGTTGGTGTTGGGAGGTGTGCGAGGCCAGGAGTGAAAGATTTCAGATTTCTCTCGATTGACCTTTGTTTTCCTAGTCGCCCCTCAAAGCCCGAGTCTATACCACCTCCGCCCTGCGCTTCCTCCCACCCCTACCTAACACTCCCAGCTTTTCCCCATCCGCTCCTTTCCGCTCCTTTTCTCTCTCCCTCTCCCTCTCTCTCTCTATCTCTCTCTCGCACCTCCCTCAGCCGTCTCCAGTTCCCGCTTCTTCGGCCCCGTTCTCGTCAAAGCATATGTACTCTAGCTCTTTTCCCCTTTTCCCTTTTCCCCCAAACCCCCGTTTCTTCCCTCCCGTTTAAACCGGTCTTGGCCCTTGCTGGTTTTGCTGGTGTTTGATTTGACTTAAGGGGGGGTTGGGGGTGGGTGGGTGGGTGATAGTGATGTGAGATGTGGGGAGGGGGTGGGTTGAGGATAAGGGGGGGGGGGATAAGGATGGGAATGGGTGGGATGGGATGGAGTGGGATGGAGTGAAAGGAAGGGGTTTAGTTTTGGGGGGGAAGGGCTCAGGGGAGATGAATTTGGGGATGATGATAGGTGAGACTTGTAGCAAAGAGGGTTTCCAACTCGTAGATTCTCTTTCATTAGCCCATGTTTCTAAAGCACAAGAAAAGCTATGAGCGATAGAGGATGATAAGAATCAACGTAGAAACGATCTATCCCGCATGCTCGACGATGCGCTAGATGAGTGACCTGCCACAACACCAACAGACTTACCTGACCCTTTGGTTCCAGCATCCAAAGCTACCCTCTTTCGACGCTCACCGTTTTTCAACAACGCCAATTCTCCCTACCTGCTACGACTCGACCCATCTCCCTACGCACCAAGCCCTCACATCCCCTCAAAACACCACCTTCCCCACATCCCTCCCCTTCTTTCCCCCCCAACACACTCAGCACAAGCTCCGCCCCAACCCCCGGCTCCTGCGCGCCCAATCTTCCTCATAACGGCGGGGTTCCCCAATCAACTCCGGTGCTAGAAAGCCGGGTAGATGCCATGCACCTTGACCCCGTCCTCCCCTTCCAAAATTCTTACATGCCCCAACATCAACATATTCCGCGCCGCCTTGCTGGCGCTACACGCGGACCCGGAATACAATTGAACGGATCATTCGGATCCGCGTGTGTGGTCAGGGTCCCCAAGACACTGGGCGATGAAGATGAGGCGCGGGATATGGGATGTGTGGAGGAGGGGCAGGAAGGCCTCGGTGACGAGGGCGGGGCCCGGTGGTGAAGGCGAGGGCGAGGGAGGATTCTAGGGAGGGGAGGCATCCGGCGTTGTTAATGAGGACTTCGAGCTTGCCATGCTGGGCTTCGATATGGGCGGCTGCGGCCGAGATGGAGGAGGGAAAGGTTACATCGAGCTGGAGGGGGTGACAGGGCGGTTGATGTGGATGTGGGAGTTGTACTTAGGTTTGAGATGGGCTTGGTGGGCTTTGGAGAGGTGCGGCGATGAAAGATGTGTGTGGTGGGGGGGAGAATGATGCAAGGGCTTCTACTACTTACTACCTACCTTACTATGGCGAGACCGAGACCTCTGTTAACGTTGGCACAAGCGGGGGGGGTTTGGTTGTTGGTTGTTACTCGGGGATCTGCGACGGTAAGCTGTATCGATTAACAGACGAAAAGGCGGTGAATGTAGCTTCCTTGCAGTACCAACCCCCCCTCTGAGAAGCACGGAAGTAGAAGGAGCCGGAGGACACGGTCGACGGACGACCCTGGTACATAGTGGGAACAATGTCCTTGTACGGAATACTCGATATGTGACTTGCTCTCAAAAGATACCTTATCGGCGATAGACCAGGTTCAAGTCAGCCAATGATCATCCGCAGACCCTGCACTCAATCTAGCCGTAAACAGAAAGGAAGCCCCGAGCGCTATGCAGGGATTCACTAAAGTAAGGTATGTAATAGGTAGTGGCACTACAAATCGGAAGATACTGTACTCCGTACCTTAGTCAATTCTCACCAACTAAACAAGATCCATGGTTACACTTACACCAATCTCAGGCGCTGCCCCCCCTCCCCCCTGTGCCGTCGTTCCCGATGCGAGTGTCACTCACATGTCAAATGTCAAATGATGATTCGTGCCGTGCCGTACACGCACACAACGCCAACTAACCCAACAGTAGGTAACCTGCTCTAGTCGTATCCAACACCTTGAAAATCGATACGTTACCAACTGGCTTGTTAGTACATACATACATCGTACCAACCCCTCACGGTGGTAACTGGGCCGTATGCAAAAACCGGGCCTAGGTAGGTATCCATCCAGTTGTTTTCGCTTCCATCGGACGCTGCATGCGTTCGGGCAGATGACTGCGTTGCCTTGGAGTATGTACAGTAGTTGGATCGGGAGCGGCGCACGCGAGGGGGCGCTGTTGGGGTTTCCCCAATATGGGGTGTGCTTCCAACGAGATGTGCTTGGGATACGGTAGACTGGACATTATGCGCCGCTGTCACTGGCGCATCGAGCTGGTTCAATGGGTGGGTGGAATCGGCAGCTGGGAGAGAGGCAATGATGCTGAACACCCTTTCACAATATGCTCTAGAGATTTGAAGTTGGCTGGGATATTCCCGTCTGTGTTTACTATTCCCTAGTTGTCATGGTCATGGTCATGGTCATGTTCATGTTCATGTTCCCCGTCTATATCCCGTTTTCCACACTTGCCATCATTGCCGTTGCCGTGTTTCTTCGATGGGCAGCCTGGGACAATAAGTACAAGAATAAGTCACAATGCGGCTAGTCAAAGAAGTGAAAGCCCGCCCACCGGCCGGATCGTCCCCGTTTCTATTTACCTTTGGAAAGAGGGAAGAACTGGTTGAATTGTCCTGCAGGATCGTATTGCGCCTTGACTTTTTGCAGTCGGGCGACGTTCGTGCCGTATACCGTTTCGAGCGGTTCGTCGCCAAAGGCGAAATTGATGTAGCTGTAAGTAGCGTTAGTGGACTTGATATCTTGGATCGCAGAAGCGAGAAATCTGGCGGAAATAGACGATAAAAAAATAGTTCCGAAACGTACGTGCTGTTTACAGCCACATTGTCTGTGGATCTCCACAAATCGCGGACCGTAGAAGCGAACTGCTCTGCGACTGGATCGAGAGCTGGGTCAGAGTACCACGGGATGACCAACGCATTGAATTTGACGGTGTGCCGGAACGGGTAAGACGAAGAAGAGTCCGGCAATGTCTGGGCCTTTTGCAAGGAGTAGTATTCCATCAAGACGGCAGACATCTGAGTGCCCGGGTTTTGCAAGAACTTGACGTACTCGTTGAACACGGCACGCCAGGCTTTGGGGTCCATTTGGTTCAGTCCTGCTCCGTAGGAAGGTTTGCGCATCCCCTTGACGCAGAAGGAGTCGCTGCCGTCGTTTAGGTGGTTGTAGGCAACAAACGAGCTTGTGTCTACAATCGGCCCAACGGCGTAAATGGACGCAAAGGCGGACTTGTACTGATCAACGGTCCCTCCGGCGTAGAAGGGGATGGCGACCACAGCAGGTTGGCCTTGGTTGGCAAAATACAGGAATATCGCCATGGGAGGTTCGAGTACAAGATTGTTGAGGGCTACAACGAGAGCCTCAATCTTGTCGTTGGTGAAGACAAGACTACCGGTGTAGGCGCCGTTTGTCGCAGCAGGGACCGGGTATGAGTTCATGGTGGCCGAAGTGACGATGCCAAAGTTGGGGCCCGCGCCCCGGAGAGCCCACCACAGATCGGCGTTGCTTGCGTCCACTTTCTGAAGCCGGCCATCTGCGGTAACGAGATTGACAGAGAGCAGATTGTCAACACCCATGCCGTAAAGACCCATAAGACGCCCGAATCCACCGCCTAGGATTGCCCCGAGAGTACCAACGCAATTGCAATTACCTGTGGGGACTTGAACGCCATTTGCGTAGGCTGCGGTAACAATGTCGGAAATAAGAGCTCCGCCTCCGTAGGTGACCTGAGATTTGTCGCCATTGAAGGTGACCTGGCTGAGGAGTCGCAGATTTATGACCAAGTCTCCAGGGCCAATGTTGAAGGTAATCACCCAGGAGTGTCCACCGTTCTGAGCGAGGAACTTGATGTTGTTCTTGGCACAATATTGTACCTTTGTAGACTTAGCAATCAAGGGGCACTGTAAATGGGATACGGAGAAGGCATACAGTGACCGCGACATCTTGTTCTGTAGCGACATTGACCACCGTACTTGGGTTGGGCGCGTCAAGGTCACTCCACCGCGGGTCGTTTACCGATGTATGTACAATGGATGCAGCAGGCGACAGCTGCTTGCCAAGTTGCTTGTCAATTTTGCATGACTGATCACAGGCAGCAGGAGCTGCTGCAGCTGCTGGAGCGCTCTGTGGCAGCGCAATGCCGAGCACCAGAGGGAGCAGCGCAGGCAAGAACAGAAAGGTTGATGAAAACATGGCTGCTGTGTAACATGTCCACGTGGGGATTGCAAGGTATATATAAGGGGAGGCCGCCTAGCCGAGCCAGCCACGGAGGGACTACTATAGAGTCTATAGTATGTACGTGCTATCTGGCTGCTCTCTTCCCTTGAGCGGTCACTTGTGTAAGAATCCACACTAACATAGGCGAGGAGCCGACATAAAGTGGCTGATCCCCGAAATGGGGCGGATAGTGGATTATCATCGCGCCAAAAAGGCCCAGATTGATTGATTCAGGTATTGATTCTCGTTGTTAGGGCATTTCCCGTGTCCTAGTATGATAAGTAGTGGATGGCTTGAAGGGATTCGAGCTTTGAAAAGCTTGCTGACGGTACCTGTGCAGTGAAGCCAGAACAGGTTTTGGGATGACATCGACACGATTGACAGCCCCATGATGGTCATCCCCAAGGAACGAGAAAGACTGTACAGTAATTTGCCGAGGGAGTGAACGCTAGCCCCCAAAAATAACTCTTAATAAAGATCAACGGGTTTAAACATTAGACGAGCAACATCATAAGAGACGTGACATAAGAGGATGCGGAAGTACAGCAGACAACGGGACATTGGGGGTTACATCTGCAAAGGCGATTTTGTGTTCGCGAAGTGCCTAAGGCGCTTGCCATTGCTGACAGCGTCTGGGATGGCTTAATCGTGCCAACCATGGTGGAGGCCACGAGGCCGCTGTCAGGAACAACAGATCTTCCCGCTCGGAGCGCAAACAAATCAGTCGAGGTCACGGTTGTTCTTAGCGAGAGGCTCTCTCGCTAAATCTACGGCTGGTCAGGTGGTCACGTTATATGCATTTTGGTTACAAGATCGAGATTGCCATTGGCAGAACAATAGCCCCACGAATAACGCCTAAAAAAACATCGCGGTGGAGACACTTGGGTGACCTGAGTGAGCAAGGGCGAATGTGCTTGAGGTCATGAATCTTTAGCTAGGCGACTCCGGACCAGACTTTTAGGAGCTGGTTCGAGATGAAACGCTCGAAGCATGCGAGGACGGAGTGAGTTGCTAGACAAGGCGTAGGAATATCTCGAAGGCAAGAAGAGTCCCAATTAGGACCAAGATGCTGGGGAAGAACGTCTACGCACAAGAAGGATCGAAGCTTGCCAGTCATGTTTCCAAAGAAGCTTTTGCGCTGGAAGGATTCTTAACCCAGCAGCTTGTCCATAACTCGAGACCCCGATCAGTGACAGAGAAGCGCAAGCTGTAGGAATCCTTGCAAGCGAAAAAGAATCGTCGAAAGATAGCGAGGGAGAGGAACAGTCCAATGTTGACAGAACTCATAGCTTAACGTTGCAAAGATATAAGTCTATATTTGATATATATCAAGCATGGATGGCCCTTGTTCGTCAGTTCCAAAAATTTATATACGCCGTTTCGAGGTCCACTTAAACCCATTACGCTTCGTCGTGCTTCGTGATCTGTTTCATTGCTTGGCTCTTATCCGCCCAAGAGCATCTCAAGTGATGGAGCATCTAATACTCAACTATGGCCGTTGGTATTCGGGGCTTCCCCTTCCCAAGTGAATTCAACAATAGAAAGCTCAGACGCAGGAGGTTTCTTGATCTGAGAAAGCTTGAATCTAGGATCGGCGTCATGGAACAGCTGTTTCCAGTCTTCGGAAGTCCTCTCTTTAGCGTTCAAAAGCTCTTTCATCCCAAGATCCAGATTGCTGTAACAGATCTTGTAAGCGCGCGGAACAATCGCGAGGGGAACCAGACATACCGAGCCTGCTTTTCTTGATACGGAGTCATTTCGCCTGGCTCTGGAAGGCAGAATTCGTTGACGACCACCTTCGCGCCGTGTTTCAAAGCTGGTATCAGGCTCTTGACAATTTTGAGCGCATACTTGTCAGACCAGTCATGTAGCACCCAGCGAAGCAAGTAGATATCCGCGCCACGAATAGGCTGCTCGGTGAAGAAATCGTGGGCAATAAATTCAAAGCGATTGGCTAAACCCTCTGGAACATTGGCGGTCTTGATAACCTCGGGAAGATCTTCGACGATGCAGCGGATATTTGGGAAGCTTTCCGCTATTGCCTGGCTGACAGTGCCGTGAGAGCCCCCCACATCAATCAGCAAGCCATTGCCGACAGCGGCCCAATCGTAGTTTTCCACGATGTGGGAATGTTCAAACCCCGGTTTCATATGGAACAATGTTATTGAATCCGCAAAGCGCTTTGCGCGATACGGGTTTTTGCCGAGGTCGACGAAAAATGGGTCATCTGTGTTGTTCGCATAAGAGAAGCCAGTTTGCGAAGGCTCCTCTGAGCCGGGCCATTTCACCATCGCATCGATTGTACGTGAGGCTGCTGGCCATAGCTCCTCGCATAATTGCCCGAGACACGCTCTCAACATTGGGTGCTCATTAAGGGCTTTAGACGCAGGGGTATGAGCTACAACGCCTTTCCGGGGCTCCTTGAAAATACGATCCGTCATGGCAAAGTGAAGTAATCGTCGGAGGTCATCTTCATTTTGCCCGCAACGGTCTGCTATCTCGGGAAAAGTTGTTTCTGAACCGACAGGGAAACTGGACGCAATATTAAACCGATATATAGCTTGGATGCCGAGCAAACCATTGTGCTATGGTAGAGTTAGTAAATTCGCCAACCATGTAGGCCTTGAACCACCATACTGCATCTGTAGCCTTATTTATCAAAGATGGTATCGGTCCAAGGATGAGAGCTTTAAGCTCGTCCATTGCTTCCAGGATTGCATTCTGCGACGCCTGGGCGGCATACGTGAGCAGTGGAATTTGCGGGGGCGTGTCAAGATCCCATGAGGGTGCCTTCAGGCCTTGAGAGAGTAAATGCTCTTCGATATTGGCACTCTCAACCTGGATTGTCGAAGCTAGCTCCGCGATCCTACTTGTAGCAGCCATATTCTATAGTATCCAGTCCCTCGTCGAATGGGTTGGGTCAATGGGTTCACGACCGAGGCAAACGGAAGACGGAGATGCAGAAGTTTTCCTTGCTGGAAACAAAGTTGCCACCCAGACATGGGGTTTGAAGATTAAGTTCCATTTCCTGAGGCCTTCAAGCGAGGCATAGGAAACAGGCGGGTGTATCTTGTACCTAGACGACAGACTAAATGGTAGACAAAATAGCTGTAAGCTGTAAGCTGTATTGTAGCAATAGTACTAAGAGTGCATGTTAGTCGGAACGCCTCAGGGTCTTTGGTAGCATGTTTCTTGTTAACCTTGGCTCTCCGAAGAAACCGCGAGTGTGGGGGCAGGGTACGAAGTCTAGTACGCTATGAAGGCAGTACCTTATCCTACGGAGTACAAGTACATGCATTACCATGTGGTGGTTGCATCAATGGTCAGTACTTGATCGGTACTTTAATAAGATAAAGTAGAGTGACCTGCATAGGTGGTGGGTAAGTGCCTTACTCCATAGGTAGACTGGGGTTAAGGCGGTTGGTGACCGGCGCTACTGTACTGTAGCTCTAAGCTCGCAATCCGAGGTATTGCTGTTGATGGTCATACTGTACTGTACCATTGACCATGTCCAAGCTGCTAAAATATGAGACTATAATGGATGGAATGGCAAAGGTGGAAAGAGAACTCTTTGATTCTTTTCCTGCTACGGTATGATGTTGTCTGCCAAGCTACTTACTACTTTACGGAGATAGAATCACAGCAGTAGGGTTGTCGAGCATATTCTGTGAACCCTGCCCGATATTTGCTGGACCTATGTGATATACGACAGAAATGTCGAATAACCCCGATCAATGTAATTGAATTGTATGAAATATTCCCAAATTGATTTAGCTAAACGGAACAAAGATGGAAATTTTGAAAGATTGGTCAATCCCCACCTCAAAGTGTCTCACGGTCGTGTTATCCGAAAGGACTTCATACGCTGTTTCTGATGAGGGAAAAAGCCGCCAAAAACACAAGCGTTAACCCACTTACACCACACAATAGACTGCCGGTTGAAGATAGAGTATCAGTTAATCAAAACCTGTACGCTTTTCTCCCCTCTTGGCCATGGCACGAAAAAGTCCCGTGCGATCTCGACATTGTCTATCGTCGTTTGAAAGAGGGACATGCGATATCCGAACCGTCGAATCAAAGCCGCGATGGCAATGTGCAGCTCTGCATAGGCCAGACTAAAGTGCAGTTGTCTCATGTCAGAAGGTACTTACCAAGAACGAATAAGGAAACCACCTCTCCTTCATCACAATGTAGTGCCCCAGAGATGGAGGGAGTGGGGAGTTCTTACTTCATGCCAAGGCATTGGCGGCTCCCTTTTGAAAAAGACAGCAAGTAGCGGTCGAGGTGGCGGTTTTCAATCCAGCGTTCGGGGCTGAATTTGAGGGGCTCCGGGAATATGTCTGGTAATCTCTGTCAGTGTAGCGTCAATAACATCTGAGGCCGTCACAGACCTGGATTCAGATGAACCAATGCGCATGTCATACCAACAGGCGTTCCGGCCGGAATTGTCCACACTAAATCATCGTCTTTCTTCGAAGTTGACCTGAAGTAGATGGGCTCGTTGGGCGAAACACGTTGAAGACGTTGGCAAACGCCATATCCGAGGCGGAGACCTTCGGACACCACAGCACTGTATTATACGTTAGTTGATTGCCTCGGAGCGAGAACACGCTGCTGAGCAGCCCAAAGACTTATCAAATACGGTAGACGCTCAAGTTTTGAGCAGCTGGGAAGTTCACTAGAATCTGGAATAGCAGCCACCAATTCCTCGTAAAGTGTAGATAGAATGATAGGGTCCGAAAGAACATAATACACGATCACGGATTGCACTAAAATATGTTTGATCAGCACTTGGCAAGATCGAGGCCGCTGTACATACCCCATGCAGTTGTTTCGGTTCCAGCGGACACTACAAGTGCTCCTTCTTGCGCGAGTCGCTCCACAGACTTTTCTTGTTCAGGGAGGTCCCCTCGACATATTTCCTCAAAGATTGTAATATGGCCCTTTTGATTATCCTCTTGTTCGGCGACTCGTTTCTTAACTTCAAGTATCTGATTTCTCATTTCCTGCCACGATATTGAGTTATGTTACCGAACAATAAGAGTGCTTAGCAATAACCTGCCGCCACTGTGCAAGATGTGCTATTTCCGAATTGCCTCGAAAGATTGAGAACCTGTACGATTGACATAAACTTCAGTGCTACAGAAGTGCAGAACAGGCGGAACTAACCTCGGAAGACTCTCCATGAGAGGAACAATCCATGGGATGTGTTTCACAAATGCAGCGGCTCGAAAAGCAAATGCAAAAGCTCGATAAAAGGGTGTTTGGAAACCAGGCACCTGAAGGAAGTTGTATGACGTCGAGAAAGCATACTCGGCGGCTATATCAGTACTCAGGCAGCTGAAAGCCATAGATAACGGGACAGGCCGATTCGAGCCTTTGTACTGCTCCATTTGATTGCAAAGAATTTCCACATTCCGTACGATGAGAGGCTCAAGCCTCGTGATAGAAGCTTTGGAAAAGAAACTGCTCAAGGCATTGCGGCGCAGCCTGTGTAGATCGTGTCCGATTGTGCCCGAAACGCTCTGGAAATTGATCAAAAACTATCGAGTCAAGAGTTCCGGTTGTCCAAGACAAGATCTGTTACCTCTGGGACCCTATGATCTAATCAGAAGCGATTCGATAACCTGGATAGAAGCCCAACCCAAATTGTCTTGCTGCGAATTCATAGCGATCTCTTTTCGTGGACACACCGCCATATAATTCATTGATAAATTCAGGGTCGTTCACATGAAGCTCATCAGGACTAATGCGGACCACAGACCCTTTAGAATGGACGTGTGTTAATTTATAGAGCAGTTGGCTTTGCGATACATGCTGCCAGAGGATCGTACGGCGTAGAATAAGATCGCATGCTAAATTACATACCGTATCTTTGGTGCATGTTTGCAATCTCAAAAGTGTACTGGCCTCCCTTGATGCCATCATAGTAGAACTCAAAGAACACCGTTACGGCTGCCAATTTAGGCCCAGGAAACTTCGCCAAGGGGTGAAAGAACAATCTATAAATGACTTTGGCAATTACCCACAGCGACAGAAGAGCAATCGTAACAGGAATGCCAGTCGAGAGGGAGTACATCTCTGGAATAATATAAGTAGAGAAGGAAACCATGATCAAGGGTAAGACTCAAGCAGATTAGAGATTGAAGAAGAGAGTCAACCTAAGAAAAACAGCCAGGTTACCGGTGCTTGAAACCGCGTAGACGGAAGAAGCGATATGGTGAAGCAAGAATTGATGTGTACCCGTCCAATAGCAGACAACGTGGTAGATCAGTGGTGAGTATAGTAAAGATCGAGTCGAAATTCAAGATCCATTATCACCGTGTTTTAGATGATCAACTGAAATAACATGATGTGCGGTTGCATAACGAGAAGTTTGGAAAACAATCCGAGTCTTTGCATCCTGTCGGAACTCCCTTGATCAATGGAGCGTGTCATAAACGGCAGCAACTAAGGCAGCACTAGCGTCCTAAAGAGCCCCCTTCAACTGAGCACGGTTTTGGTAGATTATCATCACCTGATTCTCTCGAGCACCGAAAGTCAACCGTGAAAATCCGAAGTTTCGCCGAGATGAAAGCTCGAGAGTCTTCTCACGCGCGTATTGCCCCTACGACTTTGCTTGCTCAACTCGGGGCTCGTCAGAAGCAGACAAATGCACAAACCAAACTCATAGGAAGAATTGTTACGCTTTACGGAGTACAGCATCGCGAATGACGGTTGTAATTTGTATGGAGTACGGAAGTACAAAGTCTTACATCCGTACTGTACCAGGGTTTGATGTTTGTTCTGAATTAGGGCTGGAGCTAAGGTATCGTGTACATTAGCAGCCTGCAGAGCACTCAGGTATCTTCCGTGCGTTACCTTGCATACGACTTCACGCGGTCGAACTAGACCACCCAGCCACGTTCTTGTCATCATCAAGTAGAATATTCCAATTCTTCTCCCAGCAACATCCGTGCCACTGAATGAGTGCGTCTTTAATTTCGCAAATATTAATTGGACATCCTAACGCTGATAAACTGGAGCAATGAACCCGTCTCTAAAACGCGCCTATTCTAGAGCTCTTGCTGAACCGCTGTGCCCTTTCCCAAATCAGAATGAGACTTCCGCAAGGCAGGAGTCATCATGTCAGCAGCTGATGATGAGATTGGTCGCTTTACGGAGTATTCCGTACACCACCAGATGATTTACAGTATCACTAAGCGTCCTCGGCCGGGAGACGAAGGTCATGGGTTAGAGCAGCCTCCACACTCTTGGCGGGCTTATCGTGTTGGTGCTGACTTGGACTTCATTTCGAAGCGGCTCGGCCCTATTTCAGACCATCGAACTGGCTCCGAGACATAGCTACTCCTCTCTGGCTAATTTGTGGGAGAAGAGACCGTGAAGCCTGTTGTTGTGTGCGACACACAATCATTAGACTGATGGACAGTGGTATGGGATTGCTTTAACGATTATTATCCGTAGGCTGTGCCCTCCGTTGTGGGGGTTGAGATGAGACAGCCATCGTCAACCATGCATTAGCATGGCTTATGTTGTAAGCTAGTTCCCGATTCTTGATTTATCATTTGCGACGTTGCATAATTGCTCCGAGGGTCCGACCTCTGTCGATTGTTCTTGAGCTATCGCACTTCTGTTTGAGTTGTTGTCTAATCAGTGCGTTCCTCTCTATCAGCCCAACTGTGGATACCTTCAATTTGTACACCTTCTCTAACAGAGGGACGCAATACAATCAATAGCCAGCATGAGTTACGCAGGCAAAGGTGCCCTGGAGGCGGTAGCAGTCGTTTTTGCCATTTTACCGATGGTAGCTGTTGGCCTTCGCTTCTATGCTCGAAGTCTTAGCAACGCAAAACTGGGCATCGACGACTGGTTGATGATTCCGGCTTTGGTAGGTTAGATTAACGTTATGAGATTTACCTGACTCACCTATCCCTAGATACTTTGTGTTGCTCTGGGAATCGTCCAAATTATAGGTCCGCGGACTCTTTCTTAATGGCCATGACTGGCAATAAGTAACACCATGTCTAGGAGCGCAGATTGGGGAGATAGGAGCGCATCAAACGAAAGGCCCTCAGGGACAGCTGGTGTTCGATCAAGGGCTCATCAATTATGAGAAGGTAAGCTCTTCAATCGCACGGAATTCAAAAGTCCAATCACTGAACTTCGCGCTTTACGTGTCAGTGTAAATTTGCTCTCCAGTTGCTGGCCACGATTACACTGGCCTTTACAAAGACCTCTGTCATATTTCTCTACCGCCGGATTTTCACTGTTAGGAGTTTTCGGCTCATCACCAATGTCGCAATCGCCATCACTACTGCATGGGGTATCTCCTTTGCCTTGGTGACTGCCTTCCAGTGTACACCCGTCTCCACCATCTGGACACAATTTGAAATGAACTATGCACCGTTCTGTATCAACCAACAAGCTTTCTACATGGCGACTGCTGTGACAGATGTTGTCATCGATCTCTTCATTTTCTCTATGCCTATTCCTATGGTCTTAAAGTTACATCTACCAATGAGGCAAAGGATTGCAGTTGCCGGCATGTTTCTCCTCGGTGGGATGTGAGTATCTTCTAATGTGTGTCCTATCTTTTGATGATTCAGTACTGACATGGCACTGCCTCTTAGTGTGTGCGCAGCCGGCATTGTTCGTCTCGCTATCTTTGCCCAAACGAGAAGCTTTACTCTTGCGCAAATCATGGCATACTTTACCGATATCACATGTATCCGTCCCTCTTCCCTTCAGATCCGCTTTCTCTGACAGTTCTACGCAGTTTATACGGCTCCAACCTTTTTTTGGTCCTTGATAGAGTGCTCTGTGGCTGTAGTTGGCGCTTGTCTACCTACGCTTCGACCATTGCTCATGACACGCCGTCAGAATTCCGCCAAAGTAATATCTGACTACAGCCGTGGCAGCAACAGCCGCAAAAGTAGACCTACAATCACAGATGTTACTGCGGATGACAGGTCATCCACAGCTTCAATCGCGGGGCTACACAAGGGCAAAGCGCACACCGGCATCACGGAGTTCCAGACGCACGTTGAGAGCCTACCGCTACAGGACATGGCGCCCCACAAGGGTATAAGAGTACAGAGAGAATTCTACGGAGGGAGTGCGAATCCTGTCTAAGTCCCGCTACTTTTATGTAACATTCTACGAGCATACGAGTTTCCATGTCAATAGTTCAGAAATTGTATTTGCCAGCCGTGGACAATATCACGCACTAGGTTTTCGTCGAGGGCCCATTTTACCCTAATCTCACTGTGACTGGGAATCAAGGAAAGCCCAGAGGCTAAAGAGCGTATAGTATATTGAATAGATGTCGGCACAGAAAAAGAAGCTGCATTCCATGAAGATGGAGGCTTGCACGGCATGAACGTCTTTCTCGGCTTATCTCCGAGATTCAAGATAGATTAAGGGGCATGCACGACCGCAAGGTATAAGGTATGCCTCTTTACCCGGGCACATGGATCGCATGTACAAAAAGCATGCTCTAGAAGCATGCTTGGAAGGTATATCGTGGGGTGCTTTGTTGCAGGGCTTGATAGTGTGGGAACAAGTCTAATATCGACGCATTGACTGAGTGGCCAATTAATTGCTGGATAGGGTGTCATTGGGGTCCAAAACGCATATGGCAACTGTGTTCGGACACCAAACCAAACTACTGTTGGAGACTGCAATCTGAAATGTTCTGGGTGTCATCAACACAAGGGGCACACTGACCTGACCTCCAATCATCTACAGATCAGCAGAATTTTAGCTAGCGGCCCGTCAGCAAGCATCGTTCCCCATAGTGGAACTGGTTTCGGGATCAAGCTCGCCATAGTATGGCGTTATGCGGGCCTACGCGTCGCGCAAAGAACGTTCGGCAGTAGAGCTAGAATAGGCACATCAGCTGATTACCTTATGGGCCCATGTAAATGTTGTGCAGACACTGTAATTTGTAATTTTGGCGCCAAAGAGCCGTTGGTGTAACATACTCTAGCGCCGCGGTTCTCGAAACCTGGTGTGTAATTTACGAAATTGTGCTCCGTACATACTAGCCACAGAGATCTCGATTTATCACTTCGTGTCACACAGCACAGCAGGATCCTGCTGCAGAAGGGCACAGGCATCCTATGGCTTGGCAAGCAACCTTCACTGCTGCCTTCGGACATTTATCTCGTGGCCGCGAGCAGCGACATGTGTTACCATCTTCGTGGTTCACTCTCTGCATGCACATGAGCATGTACCATAGAACATCATTACATCTCAAGCTCTTTTTCCTACACCTTTGAATTCGCTGTCTGGAGATCTTCGAACTCTCCTGTTGATTTGACTTGTTTCTGAAGCTTTGAGACCTGCCTTGTATCACTCAAGTCTTACGTTTTAAGATGAAGCTGGAGTCTTTTATCGAGTCATTGAGAGGAGCGCTCTCCGAAGGCTCAAAGATCCTTACCGATCAAAACCATCAAGAGTTCAAGACATCTCTGGAAAGATGGTCTGATCTTGATTTACAAGTCCCAGCAGCCATTGTGAAGCCCGTCAGCGAGGCAGATACTGTTGTAATTGTATAGCCTCATTACTGACCTTCGGGCTTTCCTTCCCTCATTTCGTACTTCGGATCTCTGGGCTGTTGCTCAAGCTCTCTGCACCAATATTCCGGTCTTCTAATATTGCGATAAATTAGGTCAAGGAGGCCATCAAGGCATCCGTTCCCTTCGTCCCAGCAACCGGGGGCCATAGCCAGTGGTCTACGATCGGCGATAATGGCTTCATTCTTGATTTCAGCCTCTACAAAGATGTAACTGTTGACTCGAAAACACATGTGGCAAAAGTCAAAGGGGGCCTCTTGACCAAGGAACTGCAAGTGGCTCTCTACAAGGCTGGGCGATTCACAAGTATGTTGTGTGGACGTAGGTGATGTCTCAAAAGATCAGACACTGACGCTTCTATAGCCGTCAGTAACGGGAATACTGTTGGCGTAATTCCTTATTTCCTGAACGGAGGGATTAGCTCCTACACACCACTCATAGGCTTTGCTTGTGAGAACATCCTATCGGCCCGCATAATCACCGCCAATGGAGATATTGTAGAAGTGGATGAAAATTCCAATCCAGATCTTCTTTGGGCAATTCGAGGCGCAGGTCAATACTTCGGCATTGTAACGGAACTAGGCATAAAGACATACTCCCTCTCGACGATCGGGAATGCTGATGGGTCTCGCTCATTGGGCACATTCATTTTTCCCACCCAGCGGGCAGAGGACGTATGTCATGCCATGAGCAAGATCATGGCTGACCCGAAGCACACCACAGCCGGGCATTTCATGATAGTAAACCCACCTCCAGCCTTCCAGCAATGCCTGCTGGTCGCGCCGCAGTACCTAGGACCCACCGAAAATGCTGCTGCGGCTTTCAAGCCTCTAGCGGATCTTGAGCCAATGATGGCTATGAGCAACCCTGTCACTTTCGAGAATCACAGCGACCACATATCAATGATGTGCGCAAAGGGAGACTTCAAGCGGTTTAGTCAGATTGGTATTCAAGAGTTCAAGACCGAGAATTTTATCAAACTCATTGATATCCACCGCAGGCTTCTAGAACGATTTCCGGATGCTGGCCGCTCTGGATTAACGGTTGAGTGGCATTCACCGTCGAAAAAGCCGGATGCTGTTGACACGGCATTCGGAAATCATGATGTCGATCTCTGGCTGTAAGTTGTGTTCAGCAGTGCTAAGACACCAAATCGATAGCTGATAATTGTGGATACGATAGGAATGTTCTGTCGTGGTACACTGATCCCGCCCATCACGAAGGTGTCGCTCAGCTTGACCGGGAAGCCCAGGCAGCTGTGCGAACAGGCACTGAAGAGAAGGACTTCGTTACGTATGTCAACAGCGATCGCCTGGATCCGATTGATTACCGATACAAGGGCAGTGAGAGACAAGCCAAGTTGAGAAAGCTGAAACAGGCATGGGATCCCAATGGAATATTCACCGAGGAGTTTTTGCATGCATAGGATAAATTCAGACTTGCATAAGATGCAAACTTAATACGTCTTCCATGTCCATAGCCAACAGTTGGACTGAATCTTTCCTGGGGATGGAAGACGCCGAATGATGGCCGTGACCAGCGTAGGTCTCAATTTATCCAGAAGTACCACTTGCGAGTGAGCTTCCACGTGTGGATGCCAGAGGAAGAGCTCTGATTGATGCTGCATACTCTGATTGCGTGCCTTCTCTTTGGATTGTTCTATTCACTTGTGGCTCTTTACTAGCTGGATATTCCATGTTCCGATTCTCGTCAACCTAGACAGAGTACTAGGTCCCTCTATTTTGTTTTACCCCAAGAATCCACACAGCAAGTACGCTACGATTTCTACGAGCTGCATTAGAGCGTACAGCAACAATGTCCGCCAAGAAAGTTCCCTCCATCATCCATGACAGTAGTGATCGTCCTTGTTACCTGGGGCCCCACTCTGCTCTCGGCGCCGTAAAAGGTATGGCTTTTTGCTAAGCATCAAACCATGAACAATACTATTTAACAAGGTAGATTCGGCATCGGGTCATCCTCGCTGGACCGCAGTTGGATCCCCCGCTTTCGGTACCTTGATTGAACAAGATGTACTTCCGCGTCTCGAAACACGAAGTGTTGCATTGTTGCCTTATATTGAGACATTGACTCTCCGGTGTTGTTCCACATGCACGATAAGAGTTGGTTGCTATACTCCTTGGCGCTTGTTGATGCAGACTGCATGATGCATCGATGCAGACTTCTATTCGACGCCGTATCGGTAGATTCTACTATATGCGCTTGTTCTTGCGATCCAGACCTTCGATGTAGTACATGTCACCGACTCACCGTTTGACCCGCTGGCTGCAAGGCCGCTGAGACCCCGCCACACTGGCGACTTGCATCACCGCTGGCCACATGTCTTCGCCTTCCTCTACGATTCCCGCTGTTTCAGATAGGTTACGATCATCGGATGCGGCGTCTTAAGGGAGTATAATACAGTCGCTGCGGCGGAGGTGAAGCGGGGTATTCGGTAGCGTCGTAGCTGCATTCGTGGAGCCTGTGCCGCAAGACAAGACTATCGCAATTCACAAACTTCTCTCGGAATGTTGTCGGCCATGCCGTTGCTGGGCAGAGGGATTGGAGGACTGTCAGGCATCCGGCGATGCTTGTTTGGACAGGTTATTGATGCTGGCCACTACCCCACTCTATTTGGAAGAAGCGGTGTAGAATGTTCTAGAGTAAGGAAAGCATGGGCGCTGCAAGCTGCACCAATCGTTTGTCTTCTGCGAAACAATGATAGTCTAGTCTCAAAGAACACCAAGCCACATGCGGGCGACAGCAGTCACGTGTCCGACAGGCTGCTCGACAGGGTCTATGTTAGCGCTCCTTCGCTTAGATAGCAGTGTACCTTAAGCTGACTTCTGCTGTCACCGAACCATCTTCCATATGTACCACGTGCAGGCTTGTCAACGGCTTTAGATTGTCCTAACCAGCTCATACATAGATTAATTATAGGGCTTCTTGCTAGTCAACAGCACTGTATCTTCCAACCAGTGGGCCTTGATTTCCTACTTGGGAAAACCCAACATGCAGAGTCTAAACTCTCCTCATGCTCGGGCCTTCCATTTAACTTCTAGCTCCCTCCATTTTCTCCTCTCGGGAAATCCACACTGCACCAACACTTGAGCCCGGTGTCCCTACAAAACAACATCGATCTGGACGCCTAGCTCATTACTATGTGGGCCGTTATCTACATCCTGGGTCTCACTCATCGTATCCCAGTCTTTGGAGACGCCCCGTGCAAGACATTGCGGAGGGCAACCCGGGAGTTGCCGTTGAGGCGTTGCGGGGGGGCCTTCAGGATGTCAGCAACGATTCCGTGGGCGCTCAATGGTTCCATGGCTTGAAAGCTCAGAGGTCGACTGAGAATCCTTCTCGGTGTCAGTAATTGTAAACCCAATAGCCATAGGTCAAGGTAAGTCAGAGCCCAGGTTCAGGGCGTTGGGGTCAACTTGGGGATGATTCTACTTCTTGGAAAACGCGAGGACTACGCCGTTTGGCTTCAATTCCATCCGGATCCATTTCCCCTGTCCATCCAATACCTTTTAGTGTCACTTAACTCCGCTCATACTTTGCATACAACTTATCTGTTTTAGGTATTCCTGGCAGTGGTACATTGCCAGCAGTACTTGGATAAATAATCCCTACTCCGTACTATCATTTCCTTTTCGACACTAGCCACGTCACCACCGCATCTGCTTTACCATATGCTTTGCATGGAACTATGCAGCTCTAGCGGCATGCTGACTGTCGAATCTCTCGCTGCTTTTTGCATCACATTTCCTCGGGTGAGCACGTGTAGTAGCATGGGCAATTTTGGTACTGCCCAGAACGCTGATGGTACTCGGTGGTTCTTTGTGTTCGTTGAAATTTCAATGTCATAGTTTAACTGTACATTTTCTCCCTGATGGCGGGAACATACCAAGGAAAGGAACTGGATAACCAACCACTGCTCGAATCCGAGAGCCAAGATAGAACCCGAGATACCAGCATCGACTCTTTAGATATCACGCAAAAACCTGCAAGAAGAAAGAGACCGCAATATCTTCGATGGCTATCTTATTTCCTCGCAATAGCCTACATACCCTTAATTATTCTCTACGTTCTTTTGTTCCTCAAGCTCTCCACTCCTAGGCCTGAAGCCGAATGCAAAAACGCAAACCTAGACATCTTCCCCTCCCTCGCCCGCTCCTCTGCCATCCAATTCGAACAACGCCCATTTTCCGTAAAAATCCATCACAACCCCTTTGCCGGCGATCCCAGACCCGAGCTCGACAACGCTTGGCATGACCTATTCGAAGGTTCACCATCAACGAAGTACCCGAACCAACAAACCCCATCTAACAAAGCCCGCAGATATACGAATCCGCGTCTCAAAAGAAGACCTAGACTACTACAACCTCACTTCCATCCCATTCGCCGACGGTTCGGGCTATGCGGCGGAGCTGGGCGTGCATCACGAACTGCACTGCCTGAAAAAGATCAGGCACTGGATCTACAAAGACTACTACCTCACCAACGAAACCGAAGCCGCCATGACAGAATGGCCCGCCCACATCCGTACGTCTTCACCTTTCTCCTCCTATCCCCCTCAATCTCACCAGCCCCTCCCCCAACCCAACAGACCACTGCATCGAAATGCTCCGCGAATCCATCATCTGCCACGCCGACCCCAGCCTCAGCACCTTCAAATACCTGCCTGGCCACCCGCCCACGCTCACCGCCATCGCAAAGGGCCACCATCAGTGCGTGCAGTGGGAGCCGCTGATGGAGTGGGTAAGGGAGCGGCATGTGCCGATTTTCGAGGAGGGGGTTTTGATGGGGGCGGAGGAGACGGGAGGGGCGGAGGGGAAAGGGATGGGGGTGGGGGTGAAGTGCCACGAGGGGGTCGGGGCGGGGAGGTGTGGTGGTTAGTGGAGTGATAGCTCTGGGATATGGGGGGTTTGTATACACCACACCACACCACACCCATTTCTGTTTATATATAACAGAACAATTCCAACTGAGTATTTTGCTTCTGGGGTAATGATGTATGACTTGTATCTACCCATGCTTGCTCCAACTACATACAAGTACATACAATGAAAGCAAATTTCCTGGAAAGTGAAAACAAAGGATCGACCTCCCCCCCCCTAAAAACTACTCCCCCCCGCGGTGTTTCTCCTCAACCTATCAAAACAAAGAATATCCCACACCCCCCCTCCATAAATAACTCCACCAACAACCTTTTTTCACATATCCAAAGAAATAACAGCTTCAAGGGTTTGTATGTATGTATGTATGTACGTATGAATGAGGGTGACTATGTACTCGCGTTTACGCAAACGATAAAAACATCCCCCAGTAACTGAATCTGCACTCCCATAGCAACAAAGAAAGTTTCCAAAATTGAACTTAGTATATCTACGGGCCATTGATGCTATCATCCTCCCCATAACCCCCCCCCCCACCCCCCCCCCCCCCCCACAACCCCCACCCCCCCCCCCCCCCCCCCCCCTTAGCCTAGTCCACCCCTCCCTCACCCACCATATCCCCATCTCCATCCGCCACCCCCTCATCCCAACTCCTCCACTTCTCCGCCCATCCCTTGACCGCCTCAAAATTCCGACACGTCTTCTCAAATCGCCATCCCGTAACGCCGCCCAGGTCGAAATCGACGGGTTCGAGGTTCGTGTCGGCGGCGCACATGAGCGCCTGGCGGAGGTAGTCGAAGCAGTGGCGGAGGTGGTGGGGGTCCGGGCGGCGGTTGTGGTCGTGGACGTGTTGGAGCTCGGGGAGGGTGCCGGCGAGGGCGGCGTAGTAGCCTACGCGGAGCATGTTCTTTGAGGAGGGGGGGTGTGGGTTAGTTTGGGGTTGGGTAAATAGGGTAGTTGGGGGGGGGGAAGGGGTTTTGGGGTGAGGGGGGGCGTACAACGCAGTGGAGCTCGTGGAAGACGGCGAGGCCGGAGAGTCTGGGGGAGATGGTGGGGTGTTTGACGAAGCCGACGCCTTTGGGGAAGAGGTCATCCCAGGCTTTGTCGGAGTCAGGGGCGGGAGCGTAGGTGAAGGTGCGGTTGTAGATCCAAGGGGCTTTGATGGTGCCGACGGGTTGCAGGAGTTCTAGCGGTTGTAAGTCTTGAGTGTTCGATATGGATTTATTGGGGGATTGAGCGCACCTGCAACGGTTTGTGGGGTATTTGTTTTGCGGAGCCCGGCGTAAAAGCCTATGGTGCCGGAGAGGGTCAAGGTGGTCAGGAGAAGGAGACAGAGATAGGTGGTTGACCAGCCTCTAGGCTTTGAGGGCTGGGGAATAGAGTCGAACGAGTCATTGCTGTTGCTGTCTTTGGAGTTCCGGAGTGGTTCTTTGGCTTCTTCTAAGGTAGGGATTGGGGTGTAGCGTTGGCCTTTCAGGTAAGAGAGAAAGGACTCCATAGTTCTCTATCGTGGGTTTGGAGACATGCTCTGGTTCTTTTCCGTTGCTTCAAGATAGAGCGCAGGGAGGAAATAGAAGAGCTGAGAGGTGACTGTGACCCTGACCTCATGGTACGTACAGTAGTTGAGTGCAAGGTTTCGAGAGACTAGAGGTCGCGATCCATGCCACGCAAGCGGGCTTAAAGCAGCGCGGGGTCAACGAAAGGTATCATTTGGAATTTGTCAGATCGGCAGATGCCTTTCTCCCGAACCACGCCTTGAAGCACGTTTTGGGTCCCAGGCCTTGGCTAACAATCAAGATAAAGTTCGTAGATAGGGCGCCAATGCCTCCATGTCCGTCAGCGAAAGTAAAGCGTTGCAACCGCAAAACTGGTACTCGCATTAGCGTTACTGGGGACTCTTGCAAAACAACCACAATCGTACCATTAGAGGTTGACCAGATCAACATAGACCGAGAGCTCGGATGAAGTGCCCCTCCACGCAGTCACCACATGACTTCTTGGCTGCGGTCACGGTGGATTAATTGATTTGACAGAAGCCGCCTACGTCCGTAGGAAGGCCGAACAATGAAGGATGAACGCTATCGACGAGCAGTAGAGGCATTCCAGATGCCATGTACGAATAGAACACTGGCGCTTGTGCATACTTTGACAGTATTAGGTCACCTCCGAGTTGCTTGCAGGCTATAGTCTCGTTGCTAGCAAAAACCTCGAATCAACGGTCGTTGCTAACGACCACGGTGTACCTCCCATAGGCCATCGAGCATTGCAATCATTCCTTCGCAAACTGAGTCATTCGGCTTTCTCCGATTGATACATGTCTCTTTTCAAACCCATTCGTTACCGACGTATATTCCCAGTCTTCCCATTGACCACGCGTTAAATCAACTGAGCCCCGCAGGACCTTCCAATCGATATCGAGCATTCTAATCCATTCGAAATGAGAGCCAATCTTTACCTTCGAGGATTCCTCGCATTGGCGGTGGTCGCCAATGCCCTCCCTGTCGACAGCAGCAAGAGTAAAACAGATATCTAGCTATATTCGACTGTGATACTGACTTGAGATAGGCTTGAACCAACGTGAGGCTGCGGACGCTGATGACAAGGTCGTCTACACCTGGTCACTCCCTGAGGAGAAATCAAAGCGTGAGGCCGCGGACGCCGACGACAAGGTCGTCTATACCTGGTCACTTCCTGAAGAGAAAACCAAGCGAGAGGCAGCCGACGCCGACGATAAGGTTGTGTACACCTGGTCTCTCCCCGAAGAGAAGGCCAAGCGCGAAGCAGCCGACGCTGACGACAAAGTCGTCTACACCTGGTCCCTCCCGGAGGAGAAGTCAAAGCGTGAGGCCGCGGACGCCGACGACAAGGTCGTCTACACCTGGTCTCTCCCGGAAGAGAAGGCATAAATGGTGGTGAAATAGTGGCCAGGGCCAGCACATGTTCATACCGCACTGTCGTCCTGGTAACACTAGAGAGTGGGCGGATAGTAAGTGAACGGGGATTAGAGAAGATGGTGATTTGGAAACTACTTTCAGTTAACGGTTCCTGCAAGCGTACTGTTCTTGAATCTTCGTCTGTCGGCAACACTTGTCCTAGAAGTAAATAACGTAGAAGCAATCGAGACCGAGAAAACCACAAATGAGTAACAGAAACGCTGATATACTTGAGGCTTGAAGACTATGACGGACCAGTCAGCCTACTCTCTGTTCCACATGTATGAAAGCCGAAGACACTGCCTTTCCGGCTACTGAGGAGAAACAACGCCAAGTTAGAAGATGCTGACATAACGACTCGACGTTTCCCACTGCAGAGGTTCAGATGAGGTACAATAGCGATCAACCCCAGCCCTTTGCGAGGAAGTCGCCTTGCGCTGGTTTTTAAAAGCTGGCAATAGTTGCATGCTCGGGCAATCTTCCGAGTTTCTGCTTGCAAATGACCAGAAGGACCCTCTCGCCGTTTTCTAATAGTATTCACCAGAGGTGGCAGAATTAGTGTTACAATATTCTCGCTTTTCTTACTCCAGCCTCATTAGAAGAAAGCTGGGTTTTGCTTGCGGTTACTACGTCCCTTGGATTCATAGGGTCTTTAATTTACCTTGAGACCTCGACTGCTGAATTGACGAACAGTTCCATTCGATGCAGCTGAGAGCCACCAATCGAGAATACCAATGGCAACCTCCCTATCCTCCGTCACCGCACAAAGTTGACGGTCTTTCCACCTTTCACAACGACCACCCTCTTCCATTCCTTGCCCTTCGATGTCCACTTTCTTCCCTCATCTGTTTTCTCAATTTGCGCCAGCACCCAGCCCTGTAGCGCTACTTCCTTGCCCTTCTCTGTCATTTCGTGGGGGGGGTTCGGGATTTGGATTGCAAACCGCCACTTACCATTTTCCTGAACCGCACATATCTGATTACTCTGTTTGAGTTTGGCAAGGCTGCCATCAGGGACGGGGAATGGCTCGTCAAATATGCTTGAGTTTGAATGACCGAGATGACTGTTGATTAGCTCCCAGCACTCCTCGCTGAAGGCAGGGACTACTGGAGCCATCATGCGTAGAAGAACGCTCGTCGCATGATACCGGACTGTGTGACTAATATCTGACGCAGCAGATATAGCGTTTGTGACCTTGATTAGGTCTGAAATGACAGTATTGAGGGAGAATGTGTCAGACAGGGACGAGTTGACAGAAATGACAATGTCCTGTACTTGGGCCCATAACTGCTTCTCTGATGCAGTTTTTGGGTTCTGAAGGCTGTTGAGATATAAGGGAGAAATCTCGGCAGACCCGATTTCCGAGAAGTAATGGACCAGACGCCAGACTCTGCCGAACCAACGTTGGATTCCAATGATGCGCTCCTCTTCCCATTCGAGGATTTCAGTCACCGGAGCTTGGAACAGGATATGGGCTCTTGTTGTGTCAGCGCCGTATTTCCTGATGCATTCCATCGGGTCGACTCCATTGTATTTGCTTTTGCTCATCTTCTCCCAGCTTACGTTGGGCGTCTGGCCGGTCAGGATGATTTTAGGACTCGATCGGTCACTAGTATCGACTTCTTCTGGCTTCAGGAATCGCCCACTACCGGGGTCTGAATAGGTTTTGCCATGTACCATCCCCTGATTGATGACTTTTCTGAACGGCTCCCCTCTGTTACCGTGACCCCCACCGGACGGCCACAGGGATGTGGTGGCAAGGAATTTTGCAATAAAGCGGGCATACAAAAGGTGAAGTACGGCATGTTCTACACCACCAATATATATGTCCACAGGCAGACTTACTTCTGCCACTTCAGCGGAAAACGGTTCGATTGCGTTGTAAGGATCTGCGAAGCGCATGAAATACCATGAAGAATCCATGAAGGTATCCATGGTATCTGTGTCACGCTTAGCACTGCCACCACAACGGGGACATGTCGTATAGACCCAATCTTCTGCAATCTCAAGCGGATTCCCTCTCTTGCCTCTGAACCAACTTTCGGGAAGTCTGGGTAGTTCAACAGGTAGCTCTTCTGAAGGCACAGGTACAGCACCACATTCTTGACAATGAATGATTGGAATTGGAGCACCCCAGTATCTCTGACGACTAATCAACCAGTCTCGTAGTCTCCAAGTCTCAGCATTTTGAGCGAAACCACCGGCGTCCGCTAGATCATCGACGATCTTTGTTGAAGCCTCCGCAGATTTCAAGCCAGCCATACTACCGCACAACGGTGTAAGAATGCCAGGTTGTTCATAGGCTTCGGTAAGAACCTCGTTACCGGTAATTGTTTCGCCCGCGTTGCTGTCAGGAGGAGCAATGACCCGGCGGATTGGCTCATTGTCATTGTGCTTGATCCAAAAGACGAAGTCACGGGAGTCATGTCCCGGAACACCCATGACCGCTCCCTCTCCGTAGCTCTCCAAGACGTATGGTGCGACATAAACGGGTAGAGGCCATTCGGAGTACTTAGGACTATTTTCGAGCGCTGATAACGGGTTCCGGCCTGAAACATTGGGCAAGAGATACCCGGATTTGGAGCCGTCCCGGAGTGAAGGCACAGATCTTATGAACTCCTGAAGATTCGGATTGTCGACCGCCAATTCTTCGACAATAGGATGAGATATCGATAGCGCAATATACTGTACCCCGTGTAAAGTATCAGGCCTTGTGGTAAAGACCTCGACTGGTCTTTCTTTTTTTATTGTTATCATATTTCCCTCTTTCGCTCTTTGAAAGGATTTCAATTCCACTAAGAATTTGATTTTCGCTCCCCTGGATTTACCCAACCAGTTTCGCTGCATCGATAGTACCCTCTCAGGCCATCGACTATCTCGTGCGAGAACATCCAAATCGTCATACAAAGCTTCTTTGAAACTGGTGATTCGAAGGAACCATTGCCTAAGATTTCTCTTTTCTACTTTTGCGCCAGATCTCCAAGAGCAGCCCTTTGCGTCAACCTATTATCTGTTATTGTGAAATTTATTATCGTTCACAGCGTCGGCTCACCTGCTCATTTGCAAGCACAGTCTTGTCTATTGGGTCGTAGTTGACAAGAGCTTCAGCTTGGTAGGCAAACCCACGTTGATGCAACATCAAGAAGAGACGCTGGGTGTGCTTGTAGAATCCCGGATCGCAGGTCATGAATTCCTAGGTGAACGACAACAGTTTAGTTTATCAACTTTTTGAAGTGGTCACTGTGGCCCAAAATTGATTGGGCAAATCAAGAGATACGTACTCTACTCCAATCAAAGCTTCCACCCATAGCTTGCAATTGACTCTTCATGTTTCCAATGTTTTGTTTTGTCCATTCTGCTGGATCCACTCCTCGTTCGATCGCTGCGTTTTCAGCTGGTAGACCAAATGCATCCCATCCCATGGGATGCAGAACATTGTGACCTTGCATGCGCTTGAACCGGGCGAGAACATCAGAGATTGTGTAGACTCTAAGGTGACCTATATGCAGAGTGCCCGAAGGGTACGGAAACATAGGAAGTACATATGAGCGAGGTGCCCCCTCCTTGGTCCCAATATCGCCCTCTGTAGTCTTTACCCACTGCTGATGCCATTTCGCCTCGATGGACTGGATGTCGAGGCGTGGAACAGAGCTTGTGGAGGCGGCTCGATTGTAAAAACCGCAACGGCGGAGGATAGCAGACGTGCCTAACGGGCTCAATGGTATCGCGAGGTATCGATGCGTCATCAGCCTCAAACCGCGTCTGTCCAGGAAGAATGTCATTACTCGCAACCTCTTCTAACTAATTAGAGACTAGCATGGTCCTCCGAATCCTCACGCGACACAATCCAGTCATATTTACTGTCTACACATCACAGCGTCCAGCATCAACATGAGTATGGATGGACATCAGCAACCTAAATTGGCATCCGAAATGGAAGTAGCTCAGACCCCCAGCTTGGAACAGTCACAGCGGGAGCCTGATCTCCAATCGTATCCAGGGCTACATCAAGAACCCATTGCTGAGTCAAATGCGGAGGTAGTAGTGGATCATGAAAGCAAGCCTAATGAGAACAACAGCACAGAGCTCAAAGCCCTCAAGCAGCAAAAGCCGAAGCTAAAGAAGCCTCACCAGACAGAGGAGACAGTGAATAACATGAAGTTCAAGGTCCAAGGAACCATCGAATACTTGCGAGCCAAAGGCATATATCATACTAAACAAGACGTCTTCGAACACTTCGGTGTAGCACGTACTCGAGGTTACGAAATGCTCGGCAATCGAGATCGTCGTAAACGCAAGCCAGGCGACCCAGAAACTCGAGGTCGTCCTACCAAGCTATCCAAAGAATCCGTAAACCGCATGGACGAAATACTGCAGGCCTGGGGCATTGAGGGAAGAGCTATGACTTGGAAAGGGCTTGCAGTTGAAGCTGAGGTTCCAAATGTTTCATGGCGAACCATTCAGCGGACAATGCAGAAGAGGGGATATCGGAAGTGCAAAGCTTGCAGCAAGACATATGCGGCTCCTGACATGGCAGACGTTTCACCAAACTCGGTCTCCAACCAGGAAATTACTTATATGCTTGAGGATGGGCCCGTTCCGTACTCGGAAAATTTACAATTTGGTCCGGGGCCTCAGCATACACTTAATATCATACGGAAACCAGGGGAGCATCATTGTGGGAACTGCAACCAGCAACAAGATCAGGCCTCTGCTCCCATACAGGCTCTTCCTCTCTCGTGAATTGGGAATACTGCAGGGTGTTTACCTCAGGAACTTATGCTTACAGACAAGGACCAACACCGTTCCAATCCCAACGGAAACTAGAACGCTCCATATACCTCATGTCTCGTTTAGTTAATAGCAGGTGAACACAACGGAAAGATATCAAAGTCCAGAGTAAATGCTCTTTCTGGCCCTACCTGCTACATTTGCAGTAGGCTACTGAAACGAGTCAGTTAACATCAGTAGGGAGCCTTAACGTATTTACATTAGCAGATCAACGAGGCTAACAGTGATTTGGGGCAGAATGTCTTGGTATTATCATAAATGGTCAATTGTACATAGCAAGCATACTCAACTGGCACAACGGCGCTACTGGATTGAGAATCGAGGCTAGGGGTTACAAAGATGGGGATCCATTGAGCGTCACGTCCAACTAGTATGGACCAGAAGTCTGAACGTCTGTAACGGCATGATGTGTCTGGGACTATTCCGTACATATCAGCAAGCTCGAACTTTATGGGCCTATTCCCTAAAAACCATATACTGTCAAGTCCAAATCATCTTCTGCTAGTGAAATTCAATTCATCGATTATGTGTCTACGCCAGCTTCAAGCCCCAGGAAGCTGAGCATCTAGAGATACTGCATGTGCGTCAATGACCCTGCATCTTGCTCTGCCTTCGTCGAACCCACCAAACCTTGTAATACCTTACACTTAGTCCGCCCCGGGGTTCCAATAAGGTCTGGGTTATCTTTTTGGGCCATGCGAGAAATATCTCTCAGCAGACCCAGTATCATAGTGAATTGATGGGACAAGCTGCGCTGATTGGGCCAAAGTTCGTCTCTGGTGCAGTCGGAATTATCGTTGCGTCCCCCGGATTTGCTCGCAGCTTACGTAGCAGTGTGTTGCTGCGTTATGACTTCATGGAACAATCAGAAGATAGCTTCAGTCTGTGCTCTGTCGTCGAGTCTCGATATTAGGTCGAGAAGCTGGATAACAGTGCTGAATATTTTCCTTGACTGCATATGTCCATTGGTTTCTCTTATTCAGAACATAGTAGAAGCAAAAACCTTAGCCCCCTTGTACACCTGAGCTGTCCTGGGTTGCAGACCTGCAACGGCTTTGACATCTCAATCACCAAGCATTTCTTTTCTAGGCAAACGCTATCAGACTGACGACACGGTCAAGATATCTCCCATCTTTTCCTCTCGTGGTGATGTTCTCTACTTCGTCTTCGCCTACCGATAGGTGAATGGCTCCTTTCTGTACGCGGCCTTGGATATCGATCATCATCCCTTCGCCTCTCACGGCTTCTTGATTGTGACTTGTCTTGCAAATGTCTGTCCCTAGACCTTGATCTATGTCGCCGATGACTCCTAACCTCGTCCCTCTCATTGTGTCGGTGTCGGTAAAGTCTGCCCTTGTCCCGGCTCCTGCTACGTCTCTTATGCCCCCTTTCTCTGTCACGACTCCTACTTCTTTTTCTTCTCTTTTCCAGTTTGTTCACTTTCATATCACCTCCTTCAAGGCCTCCCTTATTACCTATGTGACCTATCATTGTATCCCGTACCTCATCCTGTCCAGCTAGTGGTAGATTACCAACAAATCCACCAAAGCCTACACCTCGACCCCCTTCTTGTTCAACGTCCCCCGCTTCCTTTATAGCCTTCTCGACTTCTTTAGGCCCAGCGACTTCGGTGTTCCTTATACGTGGCTCGACCGGAAACCCCAGTGCTGCGCTGAGCGCATCCTGCTCCGCCTCTTTGATTCTTCGTATTTCTTCGGCGCGGGCGTTTGCTGCATCAGTGGCGGCTTGTGAATCGTCTCCTTTGGCATACCACGACAGATCTTTGTTCTTCTGCCAGCGGCCAACAGCTGCGAATAGAAGGAAGGATTAGCTTTACAATCTCGCTTGCAGATTTCAAGCTTATTTGATGAGTGCTTACGGGCCATTAGAGAATGCCCTAGGTAATTCTCTCGGTGCTGGTCATCTTTGACATCTTCCCATCTGAAAGAATCTCGGCCACCGCTGCGTACATGTTAAACGAACATTCAGACACAAATATGCGCTGCACCATACCGGCTACCCTCTTTCCGAACCCCTGCTACCAGGTCCATAGTTGACGGTCACTGTACCCGCCGCTGTCCTAGATAGTTATGGATTGGACGAGTAGGGTAAACAAATTCAAAGTTTCGAAAGAGAAATAATGAATGTAAATTGTGAAGGTAGCTGTCGAACCTGTAGGGCTGTCATAGAAAATTTAAATAGGCTTAGCGTCTACAGTGAACTCAAGGGCGCTGCTATCTGGAATGGCAATATTGGAGGGTAAGGTGTGATCAGAATGCCACGAATGCCGTCTAAATCTAAGAGGTGGGTAAGCTCCGTATCCCCCATCTATGATACACCCACGATAGTCTCCGTCTTAATAAATCAAGACCGTGAGATCACAGCCCCATTATCTGTCTCGTGACATGGATTTTGGAAATGATGATGGCTGGAAAAAACTAGTGTCGCCTGTGATACAGTCATGATCGTTAATTTTCAATTCTCGTGATTCTTATTGAAGCCGTACAAAGCTCAGCTAAATATGCGTGGAATGCTTCGGAACAGATAGCACGTAGAGGCGGATACTACCTCAAGATGCAAGTACGGCCTCTCGTAAGGGCGGCTCCGTCTGGTTCTCATACTCAATCTCCATCCGGGGTCCTTTTGTCTTGAGATTCGGAGTTGAGGCACTTCCACGCTTCCTCTTCGCACCAGCAGCAACTATTCTTGTCGCAGACACGTCGCCGTCACTCTCCCCATCACTAACATCGCTGTCGTCCTCTTCTCCATCGTCTGTCCCTGCCTCCTCTGCACTAACCCCCCCTAACCACTCCTCCAGGTCCCCCATATCATCATCTTCGTCACCTTCCACATCACTGACATATTCAACATTTCCGGATCGTTCCTCTTCCATCTCGAATTCTTCCACTACATCTTCTTCATCTTCGATTCCCTCGTCCAGATCTTCGTCCCTCTGGCCCTCTCCTCCCCTCTCCAGCCCCTTCAGTACCTTCTTCCAAACTTCTTCTTCCACGTTCAATGGTCTGTCCCCATAAGCACCACTCCTCAATCGCTCTATCAACTCCCGTTCTATTGCGCGTTCAACCTTGGCCGCGGCCTCGGCCTTTCTCTCCCTTGTGTCCTCCCTTCTTCTAACCTTCGGTGCCAATTTGGGTACTAGCTTCTCTCCTAATCTTTCTTCTTCCCTCGCTAGTCTTCTCGTCCTGATGGCGACTTGCGTAAGCCTCGTAAGCCTTTGTTTACACTTGTGAATGGGGAATTTCGGCCAGTAAATCAATCGCTCATCGATTTGTTGAAGGGCTTTAGCGTAGTTCTGTGATAATTTGATGCGCTCCCACAATTTCGAGGGCATATGTGCTCGCTCGATAGTTTTCATGTAGAGGTAGAGAATCCCGGTTTCGGGATTGGAGCGGATGGTGGCATAGCGAGAGTTGGCGAGGGGGCATGATTGACGGTTACAGAGACCGGTGACGTTGTGTTCGTTACGGCAGAAATTCTGTTGTTTTGGAGTCCTGAATTGTTGCGGGTCAGTGAAAGCTCCTGGGCCTTGGGGTATTGGCCCTACTTGAGCTTGAATGAGCAGAATTGCTGATTGATAACCTGCCACACGATTTCATCCGACGCCATATTGCTTGTATGTTACAGCAGGGTCTCAACGATACTAGTAGAGTGTGAGGTGTGAAAGATCGTTTGTCAATTTCAGTCCAAGCCCGACAAGCTTTTTTCTTAATCTTATCGCTTGACTGTTAAACGCCAGGGCAAATAGACGCATTTGGCGCGAGGTGGCCATTTAAAGAACTGCGTTAAGCTGTATATTACCTACCTACCTTAGCAATGACAAGCAGGTCCTACCTCGTCCAGACATACCGTGCAGTGACTATGTTGTGCAAGAGCTTTATACACATATCAATACCAGCACACAATGGCTACAGAATCTGTCGGTTCATGTAGAACGAATCGTCAGAACAGTTGCATTTCTCTACAATTTCTCATGGCGATCAGCTTCATGTCCCGGTATTCTTTTCCAACAGACGTCCGCTCTCAGTGCAGATTTTTTAAAGTGTTAAGAAGACCACTCGTTATGCTTCTAGCGGAATGCCCCGGAAAAGTTCAAGCGCTCGATTACATTATATTTATTTGCTTTCACTTCTCTTATCCCTCCTACACATTTAACGCTCTTTCTACTTTCTACCCATTTATCTCTCAGGCACTTCCATCATGTTGTAATACACAGCAGGGGTTTGTTGGATTGACGTTTGATTTGCTACGAGATAGAGTAAACCCACCATGGATCTACAAGACGTATCGAACGACAAATACTTTGTCGAGAAGCTAGAGATGCAGAAACTTGGCCTTCGAGTGGATGGCAAAAGCGAAGGCCTAATCCCAAGGGATAGAGCATCTCGTGCCAAGCTGATTAAGGAGCAAGAAGCAAGAATCAAGTCTGGTGTTGAGACGCACAACTCATTTCCTGGCTCATTGTTTCTCCTACCACAGTATGCGCCATCTATTGCACCATTATGGGGCCTGAAGAAAGTGCTTATCAAAGACCTGCGGCTGGAAACACATCATCGGGGCCTATATATCATGCTTCGGGTAGTCACACGTCCGTTCAAGAAGATCGACCTTGTGACGGTAGTGGAGGATGAAACAAAGGATGTGGTATTGTTGCAACTCTATCACCAAGAATACGAGAATCTTCCATTTGCATTCGACATTGCTAGGACGAGGAGTGTCTGCATTGTCAAAGAGCCGTACTTCAAGATCGCGAACACGGGAATTTATACTCTACGGGTCGATCACGTTAGCGACCTGATATGGCTTTCAGAATTTGACGAACGACTACCAAAATGCTGGTGCCTGCAATTCACAGAGCTGGACAAGACCGCAAATGACTGGAAGATGGAAGGGGATGCTGACTTTACATCGGAACAATATCATGGCACAGTCGAGAAGTAGTTTTTGCAAGCTTGCCGTAACCTCATAACGTGCTAATATTGAAATAGATATACCAAAGCTCTCCGATGCCCTCCTGCTGCCGAGGAAATCCAAATCATCAAAACAAATCGATCCTTAGCATACCTGAAGCTCCAGAGGTACGACGAAGCTTTGCTGGATTTTACATGTTTTCCACCTAGTGAAGTGTCTGAAAAGGGTCTTTTCAGGGCAGCGTTAGCTCACTACGGACTGGGGAAATTTCAAGATTGTCACGCATACCTCAAGCTCCTTTTGCAAAAGTATCCAGCCAACGAAAGCGCTAAGAAAGAATTTGCTCGGGCTCAAGCTAGGTTAAGAGAGCAGAGCTGCGGCGAATACGAATGGAAGATCATGTATGAAGCGACAAAAATGCTGCCATTGTTTCTCGACAACGCGACATACCTCGGTTCTGTGGAGATCAAATCTACAAAAGGCATGGGTAGAGGACTATTCACCACCAAACCGGTTGAGGTGGGGGAGCTTCTTCTATGTGAAAAAGCCTTTGCACACTCCTACGCCTTCACAAATTGGAAAATTTCATTCACATATGGTATTCTCATGGACGCAAACACGGACCGGATGATAGCTGGCACAGAAGCCCACCTGATCAGCACAATTGTGCAGAAACTAGAACAGAACCCTTCGCAAATGCCAGAATTCTTATCCCTGCACCACGGATCTTATGAACCAATGGGGACAAACGAAGTCGATGGAAAATCCATTATTGATACGTGTGTATCTCCTATCGTCAAAGAAATGACGTGCAAGACCTACTAATGATGCTCGTGTCATAGCTTTCTGATTGCACGGATCGTCGCTCTCAATAGCTTTGGCTACCCTCTGACATCCCTCAAAGACCAGTACGATCAGCTGCAGAAGGATAACGAAGGTTCAAGCAAGAGGCACGTATCCTCTGGCATCTGGCTCAACGCCTCCTATATCAACCACAGCTGCTACAGCAACGTTCGGCGCAGCTTTATTGGCGATATGCAAATCGTTCGTGCCACTCGCGACATTCCCGCAGGCGAAGAGTTAACCTTTTGGTACAAACAACCCGAGACCACAGGATACAAGAAACGCCAAGAGAATTTACAGCACTGGGGATTCAAATGCAAATGTGCCATATGTGCCGATGACAAGAAGACCTTAAAACGAAAACTAACAATGAGGGACAACCTAGTTGGAGACTTTAATGCGGCATATTCAGCGCCCAGCGGGCCCAACATAGCAAAAGCGGAGAGAGCCCTAACCGCGCTGGAGAGAACATATAACAAGCCCGCCACAGAAGTGCTCCGCCTAACCTTAGAGCAGCCATACCTCGTGCTCCTAAAACTTTACGCCGCAAGAAACCAAGCAGCTGAAGTCATCTCCTCCGCCCGCAAATTCCTCATTTGCCTAGGCTTCCTTCTCACCGACATCCCAGTATCAGGAGCTCCCACAATTACATGCCTTCCCTTCCACGTGAAGCGATGGGGCCTGATGGTCGACTCAGTCCTCGAGGTGTGGTTGATCTTGTGGACTGCCTACGCGATCGTCGCGCCCGAGCTCGTGGGCATGGCAGAAACGTGTGCGAAGACTGCGTACAAGATTTGCATCGGTGAGGATAGCACTTTCGATCAGGAGGTTGGTGTAGTCGCAAGGGAGTGGATCGGGAAGAAGGTTTGTTATGGGCGGGTTGAGGCTAGTGTTGATCGTTTTGTCTGGCACAGGAGTAAGGTAGCGAATAGCGGCCACGACGCAGACATTCCTATGTAGATCTTCCCCCCAGGCTTCAAAGATTTAGCAACCAGTTCCCCAATCCTTCACAGAAGATATTGAAATTTCGAGTGTCATTATCGTCGTCACCCAAAAACCACTCTAGCCAAGGACTTGGATTCACCCGACAACCTTTTCCACGAATACCCGAAAAATCCAAACGTCCTCCCCATGTTTCCAAAAAAAAAAAAAACACTACGACCAAGCCCTCGAACCCACGCACAACCCGTATCTAAGAATTAACAGAGAAATACCTATCGAACTTTATATCTGCCAAAATCCCGCCACTTATCCCGCCCGTTTGCCCCCCCCGGCGTACCATACGTTTACATAACCTTGCACTGTACCACTATCCACTACTGACTTTTCAACATTCTCTTACTTGTACTTAGTAGTAGTAGTAGTAGTAGTAGTAGTAGTAGTAGTAGTAGTAGTATCTTCTTTCCCCACAATATGAAGGACACGTTCGAAAGCATCGTACTCACGGTGGAGAGACTAGGAAATATTAACTTCTCGTCTACCAAACACGTAGACTGCAGTTTGGGTGCTAGAATAGTATCGGAATGTTTGGGGTAGGAGCGCGGGAAGAGGGGAGTGAGGTTGTAGTTTGAAACTATGTATTGAGACCATTTGAAGCATTCTAGACTGAACAGAGTCGACGATTGGAAGTTCCTTTGTTTTGATAGTGCTTATCTGACTGAAAAGAGCCCCTCAAGCTTCTTACGATTCTCCACTCTAATTAATTCTCTGTTTCATTACTTGAAAGCCTTTCTTCTTGAGGAGCGCAGACGGGAGTAAGCAAAGGGCAGGAAGTCCTGTTATTGCAGTGTCTCCAATCTCCATGGGTCTGTTGAGATGTTGGGGGTGCTAATAAGGCTGTGTCAGTGCTGGTTTGGGGGGGGGAAGATGACGTATGACAGGATTGTTTCTTTGGCGTACTATATATGGCCTTGTGAGTGGGGCTGGAGAAGAGAAGGACGTTGGCGGCATTTGATAGAGAAGGATCGAAAAGTACTGAGCATGCTCGTCGCTATGGGCATGCGACGATGCTCCATCTTAGATGACAGGCAGTGGGATATTTATATTTGGCTTTGATAATGTACGTCTTACAAGGCTTTCTTTTTTCCGAGTTTCATGTTCCCAATTGCCGAAGCATGAACTCGTGTGACGAGATCTCACTGTGCGATGATATACAATGCCAGAGCTGGATTTTCCAATGGTTTCAATGAAGACCTTGACTGGACTCGCTCTGTGTACCACTGAAGCTGAAGAATGGGGTTGTCGCACGGGATTCCCGTTTTCAAGCTCAGTAGAACTGGAGTTTCTTCATGCCTTCACTAAGACACTGCCATTCTTTATTTTGGGACTACTAACGAGGGGGTCGCCATTTCCGATGGAAACTGCTTTGCACTACGTCTTTTTAATTAGGTATCGTTGATTGCGAAACCTGTGCCGTTTTTTAGAATTTGCCGAGAGCCCCACCAAATTTAGTGGCGAATCTCCTAAAAGTGCAAAATAAGAAACAGATTTGTAAAATCAACCCCTTCCGATGCTTCATATGTAGTATATTCAGTGCTCCATATGTGACGTATCCAGTGCTCCATATGTGACGTACCCCGTGCTCCATATGTGGCCTACCCAGTGCTTCATATGTGACGTACCCAGTGCTCCATATGTGACGTACCCAGTGCTCCATATGTGATATATCCAGTGCTCCATATTGGTATATTCAGTGCTCCATATGTGACCTACCCAGTGCTTCATATGTGACCTATCCAGTGCTCCATATGTGACGTATCCCGTGCTTCATATGTGACGTATTCAGTGCTCCATATGTGACGTATCCAGTGCTCCATATGTGACGTATCCCGTGCTCCATATGTGACGTATCCCGTGCTTCATATGTGACGTATTCAGTGCTCCATATGTGACGTATCCAGTGCTCCATATGTGACGTATCCCGTGCTCCATATGTGGCCTACCCAGTGCTTCATATGTGGTATATTCAGTGCTTCATATGTAACGTATTCAGTGCTTCATATGTAATATATTCAGTGCTTCATATGTAATATATTCAGTGCTTCATATGTAATATATTCAGTGCTTCATATGTGATCTACTCAGTGCTTCATATGTGATCTACTCAGTGCTTCATATGTGACGTATTCAGTACTTCATATGTGATATATTCAGTGCTTCATATGTGACCTATTCAGTGCTCCATATGTGATTTATTCAGTGCTCCATATGTGGTCTATCCAGTGCTTCATATGTGACCTATCCAGTGCTCCATATGTGGTCTATCGGAAGCCAATGAGAAAGTTGATGGGGAAGCCAATGGGGAAGCCAATGAGAAAGTCAATGAGATGTAGAGAATCCGTTATCGTTATTCCAAGCTCTTCTTCATAACAATTCGATAGAGCGTTTGATAGAGAGTTTGATAGAGAGTTTGGTAGGAAGTTTGGTAGGAAGTTTGGTAGAGAGTTTGGTAGGGAATTTGGTAGGGAATTTGGTAGGAAGTTTGGTAGAGAGTTCGGTAGGAAGTTTGGTAGAGAGTTCAATAGAGAGTTTGATAGAGAGTTTGGTAGAAAGTTTGGTAGAAAGTTTGATAGAGAGTTCGATATCGAGTCATGAAGAGTGCTTTCTATTGAACTAATTAGCATGTGCTATGAAGCATGTACGAAGCATACAGAGTGTATGAATAAACAGGTAAATCGATAAACAGAGATGAACGAAGATTCAAAACACGCGTTGAATTAGAATTAAGAAATTCATGAATGAGATGATTATGAGTACAGCGAGTACAGATGCGTTGAGACATGAAAAAGAATCGTAAAAAGAGATAAAGATTGATATATACGCGTACAATAAAGATAACGACAGATGCAGATAGATAATGAAAGTATACAGATATGTATTTCGTACGAGTAAACAGATAAGAAAATTTCAATCGTCAATCAGATGATTTTTGATCATCTGATGTACATACAATGACTTCAATGAACTGTAAAAATCAGAATGATAGTTTAAGCGAAAGAAAAAGAAATGATGATAGTTTAAACGAAAGAAATGACTTGCATGAGTCAACACTGTTACGATCCTAGCTACGCACCTATGTTGGTAGCTATGTTGGTGGCTATGTTGATGACTATCGCCGGCCGCTCGCCGCTAGGCTATAGGGTTGTTCCGAGGCCAACCCTATTCAGGGTTAGC
>JAABUI010000199.1_pt1 | contig 78521 bp, 74 predicted proteins | sample 5559111 | NCBI WGS metagenome assembly JAABUI01 (sample SAMN10711870, study PRJNA513365) | rock metagenome | isolation source: Antarctica rocks | place: Antarctica: Victoria Land, Buttleship Promontory | reverse complement strand
GCTAGCACCGGCGCTCGGTCGGTGGTCCGCGATCCCAGGTCGCGACAACCGGAGCATCCAGCTACCGCACTGCACCTGAACGCCGGTCAGACGTTGTCGGTACCGTTGCCCTCTCCACCAAGCGTTGTCGGCCAGCTAGGAGTATCCGTGGGTGCACACCGCCGAGTCGTCTCCACCCTGCTGGTGTGCTGTGCGCTGGCGCTCAGCGGTTGCAGTACCGCGTCTTCGGCCGGTTCCACCGCCGATCCAGGAACTTCGAGAGTGCTCAACGTCGTCGCAGCGGAGAACTTCTGGGGCAGCATCGCTACGCAGCTCGGCGGCAAGCAGGTACGAGTCAGCAGCATCATCGACGCACCCGACGCCGACCCGCACAAGTACAGAGCCACCGACGCGGACGTGCGCGCCGTCGCCTCGGCTGACCTCGCCGTCGTCAACGGCGTCGGTTACGACACCTGGGCAAGCAACCTCGCCGACCTCAGCCCCACTCACCCCCGCACCGTGCTCGACGTGGGTCAGCTGCTCGATCTGCCACCGGACGCCAATCCACATTGCTGGTACGACCCGGCCGACGTCGCCAGAGTGATCGACCAGCTCACCGCCGACTACAAGAAGCTCGACCCCGCCGACGCCGACTACTTCGACGAGCAGCGGACAGCATTCACCACCACCGCACTTGCGGCGTACGACAACGTCCTCGCGGACATCAAGAATCGCTTCGCCGGCACCGCTGTGGGCGCTTCGGAGAGCCTGTTCGCCACGTTGTCGCCCGCGCTGTCCCTACATCTCGCCACGCCGCCAGGCTTCCTGAACGCAGTCAGCGACGGTGTCGACCCGGGCATCGCCGAAAAGGCAGTGGCCGACGAGCAGATCGCCACCGGAGCGATCAAGGTTTACGTCTACAACTCCCAGAACGTCACCCCAGACGTACAGGCGCAGGTGCAGGCGGCACAGGCCAAGAACATTCCGATCGTCGTCATGACCGAGACAGCGCCTGCGGGCTCCGCGAGCTGGCAGCAATGGCAGACCACCCAACTCGAGGCGCTGAGCGACGCACTGGCGAAGGCCACCGGACACTGACCCCGGGTTGCCGGTGGCCACGGCTCAGGTGAGGTCGCGGGCCAGCGCCCGTCCGGCGGCCCGCCCGGAGAAGATACAGCCGCCGAGGAAGGTGCCCTCCAGCGCGTTGTAGCCGTGCACCCCACCACCACCGAAGCCGGCCACCTCGCCCGCCGCGTACAACCCGTCGAAGGGCGTGCCGTCGGCGCGCATCACCTGAGCATCGAGGTTGGTCTCCAGCCCGCCCAGGGTCTTTCGGGTCAGCAGGTGCAGACGTACCGCGATCAAGGGGCCGTGCGCGGGTTCGAGCAGCGGGTGCGGCTTCACCACCCGCGTGATCCGGTCCGACAGGTAGCTGCGGGCGGCTCGAATGGCCGCGATCTGCAGGTCTTTGCCGTAGCGGTTGGCCAGCTCACGGTCGCGGGCCAGGATCTCCCGCTCGACGTCGGCGAAGTCCAGCAGCGGCGTGTCGGTCACATTGTTCATCCCGGCGACAAGGTCACGCAGATTGTCCTTGACCACGAAGTCGACCCCGTGCCGCTTGAACGCCTCGATCGGCCCCGGGGCACCCTTGCGCACCCGGCCCAACGCCTCCTTGAGGCTCTTGTTGGTGATGTCCGGGTTCTGCTCCGAGCCGGAGAGTGCGAACTCCTTCTCGATGATCGACTCATTGAGCACAAACCAGGTGTGCTCGTGCCCGGTCCCCATGATGTAGCTCAGGGTCGCCATGGTGTCGAAGCCGGGGAACAGCGGTGCGGGCAGGCGCTTGCCGGTGGCGTCCAGCCACAGCGAGGACGGGCCGGGAATGATCCGGATGCCGTGGTTGGGCCAGATGGAGTTCCAGTTGGTGATGCCCTCGGTGTAGTGCCACATCCGGTCTCGGTTGACGATGTTGCCGCCCGCGTCCTCGGTGATCCCCAACATCCGGCCGTCCACGTGCGCGGGTACGCCGGTGAGCATGTGCTTCGGTGCCGCGCCGAGTCGAGACGGCCAGTTCTTCTTCACCAGCTCGTAGTTCGCACCGATGCCGCCGGAGGTGACGACGACGGCGTGGGCGTGCAGCTCGAACTCACCCGCCGCGGTGCGCGAAGACGCTGTGCCGCGGGCCTCGGAAGACGCCTCGAGCACGGTGCCCCGCACACCATCGGCGCGGCCGTCGGTGACCAGCACCTCGTCCACCTGGTGGCGGCAGTGAAAGGTGACCAAGCCCTTGCGCTCAGCCTCGAGCACCGGTTCGAGGAAGATCCGCACCACCTCGGGGCCGGTGCCCCAGGTGAGGTGAAAGCGCGGAACCGAGTTGCCGTGGCCGGTCGCGATGCCGTTGCCTCGTTCGGCCCACCCGACGGTGGGCGTGAACCGCAGACCGAGCTCGCGCAGGTAGTTGCGCTTGTCCCCGGCCGCGAACTCGACGTAGGCCTGGGCCCACTGCCGGGGCCAGTAGTCCTCGGCACGGTCGAACTGCGCGGTGCCCAGCCAGTCCTGCAGGGCCAGCTCGGCGGAGTCGGTGATGCCGAGGCGCCGCTGCTCCGGGCTGTTGACCAGAAACAGACCGCCCAGCGACCAGAATGCCTGGCCGCCCAGGTTGGCCCGATTCTCCTGCTCCACCACGGCGACGGTGCGCCCGGCCCTGGTCAGTTCGTAGGTGGCGACCAAGCCGGCCAGCCCGGCCCCCACGACGATCACGTCGGCATCAAGACTCATACAACGCTCCTCGGTTGATCGTTCCGTTGGGACGCGAGACCCGGCCAAGAGATTACGGCGCAGCACCGACACAGGTCACCGCGGATTATATGCGATTCTTGCTTGCGCAATAGTTATTGCACAGTTATGTTCGCACGATGGCTGCAGAGAACGTCCACCAAGTAACCGACTCACGGGTGCTGGCCGCGCTTGCCCACCCGTTGCGGCGACGCTTGATGGACGTGCTGAAGGTGCACGGCCCGGCGACCGTCAGTGTGCTCGCCGGTCACACCGGGCAGAGTGTGGCCAACGTCAGCCACCACCTCCGGGTGCTGCACACCAGCGGCTTGGTGGCGCAGGCGCCGGAGCTGGCCAAGGACCGGCGCGAACGCTGGTGGCGGCTGGTGCAGGCTGGAGTGCGCTGGTCCACTGCTGACTTCGCGGACGATCCCGCGAGCGCGGCGATCGCACAGGCGGCCGAGTCGCTCGACCTCGACCACCACACCGGCCTTGTCCGCGCCTGGTTCGCTGCCGACGAGGAGCACCGTGAGCATTGGGCCGACGCGGCCTTCTCCACCGACAGGTGGCTGCACTTGACGCCGAGCGAGCTCACCGAGTTTTCGGAGCAGCTGGTCGACCTGTTCCAGCAATGGTCCGCTCGGCAGGTCCCGGATGACGGTCAGCTGCGTGAACCCGTGTTCGTGTTCGCCTACGGTGTACCCGGCCAACCGTGACGCTCGCTTCTGGTGGGCACGGCAGCCTGCGGCACCACCGGGACTTCCGACTGCTTTGGCTCGGCGAGACGGTGAGCACGGCGGGCGCCAACATCACCAGGGTGGCGCTGCCCTTCGTCGCGGTCGTCACCCTGCACGCCAGTACCTACGAGGTCAGTCTGCTCACCGCCGCCGCCTGGTTGCCGTGGCTGATTATCGGACTTCCTGCCGGCGCGTGGGTGGATCGGCTGCCCCGCCGGCCGGTGATGCTGGTCTGCGACGGCGCGTCCCTGATGCTGTTGCTCAGTGTCCCGCTCACCGCCTGGGCAGGTGCGCTGACCATTGGGCACCTGCTGGTGGTCGCATTGGCAGTCGGCGTCGCCAGTGTCTTCTTCCAGACGGCCTACGAGGTGTACCTCCCCGCGCTGGTCGAAGCCGAGCAGCTGCCCGAGGCCAATGCGAAGCTCATGGGCAGCGAATCGGTCGGCGATGTCGCCAGTCCCGGACTGGCCGGGCTCATCGCGCAGCTGGCCGGCGCGGTGACGGGACTACTGGTCGATGCCGTCAGCTTCGGGGTTTCCGCGGCGTGTCTGCTCGCCCTCCGGACCCAGGAGCAAACACCCACCCGTAGCCGGCGCGTCACCGCAATGTGGGTGGAGGTCCGGGAGGGGCTACGGTTCGTCGCCGGCGACCCCTACCTGCGGGTGTTTACGGTGTTCGGGGCGGCGGCCAACCTCGCGCTGATGGGCTACCAGGCCATCCTGGTCGTCTTCCTCGTCCGCGAGCTCGGCCTCAGCCCCGGCGTCACCGGCCTGGTGTTGTCCGGGATGAGTGTGGGCGGTGTCTTCGGTGCCATCCTGGCCGGCCGTATGGCCCGCCATTTCGGAACGGCCCGAGGGGTGCGCATCGCCCAGCTCGGCGCCGCCCCGTGCGCGCTGCTCATTCCGCTGGCCGATGCCGGACCACGCCTGGTGCTGGTGGTGCTGGGCGGGGTGGGGATCGGGACCGGGATGGTCGCCAGCAATGTCATCGCGGGCAGCTGGCGCCAAACCTATTGCCCACGCGCGATGTTGGGCCGGACCCTGGTCAGCATGAAGTTCCTCAACCACGGCGGCGCACCGCTCGGCGCGCTGCTAGGCGGCCTCCTCGGATCCGCCTTCGGACTGCGCCCGACCATCTGGATCATGGCCGGCGCCCTGATCGCCGCATCGCTAGTCCTGCTCATCGGCCCGTTGCGCCACCACCGAGACCTGCCAACGACAGCACTCATCCGATGACCGTGGCAAGGACCGACGGTTACCCTGGCGGGGTGAGCAAGCAGTGGTTGATCCGCGCCGGACTGATGACGCTGGTACACGTCGGGGTGCGCACCGCGCTCGGTTTCGCTGCGCTGTCCTGGCCGACCTCGGGTCAGGCGCAACGCAACGTCGGGCTCGCTGTCGTGCTCATCGTCGCCGCGTTGTGGGCAGGCGTGGACGCGCTGCGCGAGAACGTCGACGACGACGAACGCGATGACCTCCCAGCGCGCTGGCTCAAGGTCGCCGCCCTCGCGGGTCCGCTCGCCGGCTTGCTCGGGTGGGCGATAGAAGGATTGTTCATCGACTCGGTCGGCACCTCTGCCCTGGCCGGGAACGTCATCGGCGGCGGCGCCTTCACCGCTCTGCTGATCTTCATCGGCGCTGATCGGCATGATGTTGGGCCGGATCGCCCGCCCCGATCGCACGACGTTCCGCCGCTCGGCCAGCCGGGAACCCTCAGTGTGAGCTTTGACTCTCCGCAATGAAACGCAGTGCCAGCAGGTACCCCGTGCTGCCGAGGCCGACGATGCTTCCGGTGGCGACCGCACTGAGGTAGGAGTGCTGCCGAAAGTCCTCACGCGCATGCACGTTGCTGATGTGCACCTCGATCAGCGGCGCCGTCAGCTCCGCGCAGGCGTCGCGTAGCGCGATGGAGGTGTGCGTCCATGCCCCCGCGTTGAGCACCACGGCATCCCCGGCGTCGGCGGCATCGTGGATCCAGCCCAGCAGCTCCGCTTCGCTGTCGGTCTGGCGCACCCGCACCTGCAGGCCCAACTCATTACCGGTGCGCTCGCACAGCGCTGCCAGCTCGTCGTGCGTGGTGGTGCCGTAGACCTCCGGCTGACGTCTGCCGAGCCGCCCGAGGTTGGCCCCACCCAGTACCTGCACGGTCACAACAGCACTCCTCCACCAGTTGGGCGCTCGGTCCGGGCCACCGCGGAGTAGGCGGCGGCTACCAGGGCAGGGTCGGGACCTTCGAGACGGCCAGGTTTGGCCAGGCCGTCGAGCACCACGAACCGCAGCATGCCCGCACGGTTCTTCTTGTCGGTGCGCATGCCATCCAGCAGTTCGCCCAGCGCGTCGGGGTCGTAGCTGATCGGCAGGCCCACAGAGGCGAGCACGGACGCGTGTCGGTTGGCTGTGGCGTCGTCCAGGCGTCCGGCGAGGCGGGCGAGCTCGGCGGCGAACACCAGACCCACCGACACCGCCGCACCGTGGCGCCAGCGGTAGCGTTCCCGGCGTTCGATGGCATGCGCCAGGGTGTGGCCGTAGTTCAGTACCTCGCGCAGATCGGACTCGCGGAGGTCGGCGGAGACGACGTCCGCCTTGACCTGGATCTTGCGCCGCACCAGCTCCCCGAGGACCTCCCCGGTCGGGTCCAGCGCGGCGCGGGGATCAGCCTCCACGAGGTCCAGGATCACCGGGTCGGCGATGAACCCGCCCTTGATGATCTCGGCCATCCCGGCGATGATCTCGTTGTGCGGCAGGGTTTCCAGGGTCACCAGGTCCACCAGTACGGCGGCGGGCTCATGGAAGGAGCCGACCAGGTTCTTGCCCGCTTCGGTGTTGATTCCGGCCTTGCCGCCCACGGCCGCGTCCACCATGGCCAGCAGCGTGGTGGGCACGTGGATCACCCGCACCCCCCGCATCCAGGTCGCGGCGACGAACCCGGCCAGGTCGGTAGCGGCTCCCCCGCCGAGGGAGATGACCGCATCCCGGCGGCTGAGGCCAATGCGGCCGAGCACGTCCCAGCAGAACCCGGCGACCGCAAGGTCCTTACCGTCCTCCGCGTCGGGGATCTCCACCCGGTGCGCGTCTACTCCGACCTCGACCAGGGCGGCGCGAATGGCCTCGGCGGTGGCGATCAACGATGGTTGGTGGATGATCGCCGCCGTCGCGGTGCCGCGGAGTTCCTCGGTGAGCTCGCCGAGCAGCCCTCGTCCGACGATGACGTCGTAGGGACGTTCGGCGTTGACACGGATGCGGACGGGTTCACTCACGCTTGCTCACTCCTGGATTTGGCCGGCAATGCGGCAGTGACGTCGGCGACCACCTCGGCGATGTCGCGTCCGTCGGTGGGCACCTCGACGGTGGCCACCTCCCGGTACAGCGGCAGCCGGGCATCGAGCAACAACTTGAAGGTTGAGCGCGGGTTGACCCCGGCAAGCAAAGGACGGGCACTGGACAGCCCGGAGCGACGGACTCCGTCCGCCATGCCGACGTTGAGGAACACCACGGTGTGGCCGGCCAGGGCGGCGCGGGTGGCCGCGGAAAGCACGGCACCGCCGCCGAGGGCCACGACGCCGCGCTGCTCGCTCAGCGCGGCCTCGACGGCCCGCTCCTCCAGCGCTCGGAATGCTGCCTCGCCGTCGGTGGTGAAGATGTCGGAGATGCTGCGTTCGGCTAGGCCCTCCACGGCAGCATCCGTGTCGTGTGCGGTCAGCTGGAGCTGTTCCGCGAGCGCCCGGGCCACAGTGGACTTCCCGGCGCCGGGTGGCCCGACCAAGACGGCGACGGGGCACTGCCGTACCCCCACGTCGCTTCGCTCGCTCACCGGTGCAGTCCCTCGAGGTAACCGGCGAGGTTGCGCGCGGTCTCTCCAACGGAGTCCCCGCCGAACTTCTCCAGCGTGGCCTGGGCCAGCACCAGCGCCACCATGGCCTCGGCGACGACGCCGGCGGCCGGCACCGCGCACACGTCGGAACGCTGGTTGATCGCGACGGCCTCCTCGCCGGTGGCCATGTCCACAGTGGTCAAAGCGCGCGGGACGGTGGAGATCGGCTTCATAGCCGCGCGTACCCGGAGCGGCTCGCCGTTGGTCATCCCGCCCTCGATCCCACCGGCCCGGTTGGTCGCGCGCAGCACCCCGTCCGGACCGGGGCGCATCTCGTCGTGCGCGGCACTGCCCCGACGGCGGGCGGTCGCGAACCCGTCCCCGATCTCCACCCCCTTGATGGCCTGAATGCCCATCAAGGCCGCGGCAAGCCTGGCGTCGAGCTTCCGATCACCCGCGACGAACGAGCCCAAACCGATGGGTAGCCCGTGCACCACAACCTCGACGATGCCGCCCAGGGTGTCCCCCTCGCGCTTGGCCAGATCGACTTCGGCCACCATGGCCGCGGACGCTTCCGCGTCGAACGCGCGAACCGGGCTGGCATCGATCGCGCCGAGGTCATCAGATCCGGGCACCACATCGGCGGGCGCGTCCACGGAACCCAGGGCGATCACGTGCGAAAGTACCTGCACCCCGCAGGTTTGTCGCAGCAATGCCTTGGCCACCGTGCCGAGCGCGACCCGGGCAGCAGTCTCGCGGGCGCTGGCCCGCTCCAACACCGGACGGGCGTCGTCGAAGCCGTACTTCAGCATGCCCGCGTAGTCGGCGTGGCCGGGCCGGGGCCGGGTCAGCGGGGCGTTACGGGCTTGGGCGGCAAGAAGTTCCGCGTCGACCGGGTCGACGGACATCACCGTTTCCCACTTGGGCCACTCCGTGTTGTTCACCCGCATGGCCACCGGCCCACCCATGGTCAGTCCGTGTCGGACACCGCCGAGCACGTCCACGGCATCGGCCTCGAACTTCATGCGCGCGCCGCGGCCATAGCCCAGTCTGCGCCGGGCGAGCTCGCCGGCAATCCCGTCGGTGGTGACCTCCACCCCGGCGACCATCCCGTCCAGAACGGCGACGAGGGCGGGTCCGTGGGACTCTCCGGCAGTGATCCAGCGCAGCACGGGCACGATCTTCCCATGCGCGCGCGTGTTCACCGCAGTGCGGCCGCCATCGCCTCCCGCGGTGCGGGCAGTCCGGTGTAAAGCTCCACCTGCCCGAATGCCTGGTGCAGCAACATGTCCAGCCCGCTCGCGAGCCTGCCGCCCGCCGCGAGCACCGCGTCGGCCAGTGGTGTCGGCCACGGGTCGTAGATGACGTCCAGCACCTGGGGAACCGTGGCCACGGCCGTGATGAGTGGCGCTACCGCGCTGGAGGGCACAGTGCTGATCGCCACCGCGGCGTCGCGGCAGGCCAGGGCGACGTCGGCAGGTTCGAAGGAAACCATCGTGGTGCGCAATCCGGCGGCCTCGGCGCACTCAGCAGTACCCTGCGCGCGGGTCGGGTCACGGACCACCAGCGAGACGCCTTCCACGCCGGCTGCGGCCAGCGCAACCACCGCGGCCCTCGCCGTGCCGCCCGCCCCGAGCACTACCGCGTCGGCACCACCAAATTCTTCGGCACCCAGCGCACCGAGCACTCCGTCGACGTCAGTACAGTCCGCCAGCCAGCCGTCGCCGCGGCGAACCAAGGTGTTCGCTGCACCGACTGCCTCGGCCCGCGGGGTGCGCACGTCGGCCACCGCCAACGCGGCCGCCTTCGCCGGCATGGTCACCGACAGCCCCACCCATTCCGGCCCGCGCGAGCTGACCAGCCCCCGCGTCCCCGCGGCGTCGCACTCCAGCCGCTCGTAGCTCCAGTCCGTCAGGCCGAGTGCGGCGTAAGCCGCCAGGTGCAACTGAGGCGACCGGGAGTGGGCGATGGGCCTGCCGATCACCGCCGCCCTGTGCGCGTTCATGACCGAGTGCTCATGGCGGCCCTTGACCGCCGGCAATCACCGCGAGGTGCTGCTCATAGGTGTCGGAGAAGCACGTCGCTCCCTCGGTGCCGCAGGTGACGAAGTAGTGCCAGTTGCCTGCCGCAGGCTGCAACGCGCCCTGAATCGCCGCGTCGCTGGGTGAAGCGATGGGCGTCAACGGCAGACCGGCGCTGGCGTAGGTGTTCCACGGGGTCACCGTCGCCCGGTCCTGCGGGGTGGTGGCCACGGCCTGTACGTCCAGCGGATAGTTCACCGTCGAGTCGAACTCCAGCTTCTGGTCGATGGCCAGCCGGTTCAGGATCACCCTCGCCACCTTCGCGTACTCCCCCGGCTTCACCTCCCGCTCGTTCAGCGAGGCCACGATCAGCAGCTGGTACGGCGACAAGCCACCGACGCTCGCCTGGGAGAGTCCGGTGAGCTGCAGCGAGGTGGCCGAACGGGTGATCAGCCGCTTCAAGATGGCGGTGGCCGAGGTTCCGGGTTCGATGTCGTAGCTGCCTGGCCGGATGAGACCCTCCAGGCGGCGTTCCTTCACCGTGGCCGCGGCAGTGACGCCCGCCCTCGCCCACTCCGCGATGCCCAGCGCAGCGGGGTCAGCCGTGGCTGCGACGGCCCTCAGGTCCGCCACCGAGGCGCATTGACGCTTGCCGTCCAGGTCAACGCACGATGCTGCTGAGGTCAAGGACAGAATGCCGGGAGTGATGGTTCCGGTGGCGCCTTTGACGTCGTCGAGCTGTCGGCCTTCGGGAATCACCATCTTGCCCACCCGCGACGCCGGGTCGCCCAGCCTGGCAACCGCGTCGGGGGCAGGCAGCTGGGTGCGCATGCGGTAGAAGCCCGGCTGCAAGGAGGCTATGCGGTTGTCCTTGCTGGCCGCCTTGGTGAAGGCGGCAATGCTGGCCACGACGTTGTCGTCGACGAGGGTCTTGCCGACGGCTCCGGTGGAGTCGCCGTCGGCCACCTGCACCACCACGTCGGCTACGCCGGTGCCGGTGAAGTCCTTCGCGTCGGACCCGGTGAACTGTCCGATCAACGCCCGGCCGCCCAGGTAGACACCACCGCCGATGGCCAACAGCACCACCAGGGCAACAGCGACGCCGAGTCGTCGGCGCCCTGCCCGTCGCGCACGTGCCTGCGAATCGCGCTGAACCGCTGCGTCAGGGGACAGCGGGTCGAGCACCGAGTCGCCGGTGGCCTCCCCGGGCGGTGGGGCCACGAAACGTGGCGCGGCCCGCCGATGACCCCACGCGCCGGTCAGCCATTCCTGCTGGTGCGCACCGTGGGGGCGAGCGTTGCCGGGACGCGCCTTGTCGTCGACGCCGGTGTCCGGCGGGTCTGCGTCATCCGGCGGGTTTGCGTCGAAGTCGTCACTCACCGGCTCTCCCCTCCGTGCTCGCCTCATCGACCGTCAAGTTCCGTGCATCCAGCCAGCCCTGCAAGATCGCCACCGCGGCCAGCTGATCCACCACGGCGCGCTGGCGCTTACCCCGAACTCCTCGTTCGGCCAACACTCGGCTCGCAGTGACCGTCGTCAGCCGCTCATCGGCGAGCCGCACCGGCACGGGAGCCACGCTGCGCCGAAGTCGCTCAGCGTACTCATGGACGAGCACGGCGGCCCGGCCGTGCTCGCCGCGCAAGGTCTGCGGCAACCCCACCACCACTTCCACCGCCTCGTACTCCGCGACGATCTCGGCTATCCGTTGCAGGTCGGAAGCATCCGAACCGGACTTCGCCACCGACCGCGGCACCGTCTCGACGGGGGTGGCCAGGATGCCGTCGGGATCGCTGGAGGCCACGCCCACGCGCACGCTGCCGACGTCAACCCCGATGCGCCTGCCCCGGCCGGGATCGTCGGGCCCGGGGCGGTCTGGTTGGGCGGACGCGCTCACAGCTGCGTCAGGTGGGTACGCACGGCGGCCAGCGCCGCTGGCACCCCAGCGGGGTCGGTGCCACCGCCTTGCGCCATGTCCGGCTTACCGCCGCCGCGCCCCCCGATCGCGGCCGCGAAGCTTGGGACCAGTCCCCCGGCGGTGAGGCCACGCTCCCTGGCTGCGGCGGTGGTGGCCACGATGAACGCCACTTTGCCTGCAGTGCTGCTGAATAAGGCGACAATCCCCGGCTGCTGTCCGAGCTTGCCGCGGACGTCACCGGCCAGCGCACGCAGATCTGCACCGTTGACACCGTCGGGCGCCGCGGCGGCGACCAGCAGCACGTCACCGACGCGCTCCGCCGAGTCAGCCAACGTGCCGGCCGCGGAGAGCACGGCCGCCGCACGGGTCTTTTCCAGCTCGCGCTCGGCGACATGCAGACGCTCCAGCAGGTCAGCGACCCGCGCGGGCACGTCCTCGTCGGGTACCTTCAATGTGGCCGCCAGCCCCTGCATCAACGCGCGCTCCTTGGCCAGGTAGCGGTAGGCATCGAGGCCGACGTAGGCCTCGATGCGGCGCACACCCGATCCGATGGAGGACTCCCCGAGCAGCGTGACCGGCCCCACCTGCGAGGAGTGCAGCACGTGGGTGCCACCGCACAGCTCCCGCGACCACGGACCGCCGATCTCCACGACACGCACCTCGGAGTCGTAGGTCTCCCCGAACAGCGCCAACGCCCCGAGCTCCTTGGCCCCGGTCATGTCCGTGTGCAGGACTCGGACAGGAAGGTCGTCGCGCACGGCGCGGTTGGTGACCTCCTCCACCTCGCTGCGGGTATCCACCGACAGACCGCCTTGCCACGCGAAGTCCAGGCGGAGGTACCCGGGCTTGTTGTACGAACCGCTCTGCAAAGCGCTGGGGCCCAGCACTTCCCGCAGTGCGGCGTGCACCAGGTGGGTGCCGGAGTGCCCCTGGCGCGCGCCCGCCCGCCACACCGGGTCCACCTGGGCAAGCACCTGGGCGCCTTCGGTCAGCTCGCCTGCACCCACGCGCACGCGGTGCACCCACAGGCGCTTGGCGATCTTCTGGACGTCAAGGACTTCCAGGTGCACGTTGTCACCGGTGATCACCCCGGCGTCGCTCTCCTGCCCGCCCGACTCGGCGTACAGCGGGCTGCGGTCCAGCACCACCTCCACCACGTCGCCCTCGCCCGCCGTGGGGGTGCGGCCGCTGTCGTTGAGGATGCCGAGGACCTTCGCCTCGGTGGTGAGCTCGGTGTAGCCGGTGAACTCGGTTGGCCCGCCGTCGAGCAGCTCGCGGTAGACGGAGAGGTCGCCGTGCGCATGCTTACGGCTGGCGGCGTCGGACTTGGCCCGCTGACGTTGCTCGGCCATCAAGGCACGAAAACCCGGCTCGTCCACCGCGAGCCCCGCCTCCGACGCCATCTCCAGGGTGAGGTCGATGGGGAAGCCGTAGGTGTCGTGCAGCGCGAAAGCCTGATCCCCACCGATCACGGTGCTGCCGGCCGACTTCACCTGCGCGACAGCGTTGTCGAACAACTTCGATCCCGAGGTCAGGGTCTGCAGAAAGGCGGTCTCCTCGCCTACCGCGATCCGCTCGATGCGCTCGGCGTCGGTGCTGAGCTCGGGGTAGGACTCGCTCATCGTCTCGCGGACGACAGCGACGAACGCGGCCATGCTGGGGCTGGGCACGCCGAGCAACCGCGCGGAGCGCACGATCCGGCGCAGCAAGCGGCGGAGCACGTACCCACGCCCGTCGTTGCCGGGGGTGACGCCGTCCGCGATGAGCATCACTGCGGTCCGTGCATGGTCGGCGATCACCCGGAACCGCACGTCGTCGGTATGGCTGCCCGCACCGTAACGGCGACCGGACAGCTCCTCTGCCTTGGTGATCACCGGTCGTACCAGGTCGGTCTCGTAGACGTTGTCCACGCCCTGCAGCAGGAAGGCGACGCGCTCGATACCCAGCCCGGTGTCGATGTTCTGCTTGGGCAGCGGACCGAGCACGGGGAAGCCGCCCTTTCCGGTGCCCTCCCCCCGCTCGTTCTGCATGAACACGAGGTTCCAGATCTCGATGTAGCGGTCTTCATCCGCCTCCGGACCGCCTTCGGTGCCGTAGGCGGGTCCTCGGTCGTAGTAGATCTCCGAGCACGGCCCACACGGGCCGGGGATGCCCATCGACCAGTAGTTGTCTGCCATTCCTCGACGCTGGATGCGCTCGGCCGGCAGTCCCGCGATCTCCTCCCACAGGCTGATCGCCTCGTCGTCGTCGAGGTACACCGTGACCCAGATGCGGGCAGGGTCCATGCCGTAGCCACCGTCGGTGACGGACGAGGTGAGCAGGGTCCAGGCGTGCGTGATGACCTGCCGCTTGAAGTAGTCGCCAAAGGAGAAGTTGCCCGCCATCTGGAAGAAGGTGTTGTGCCGCGTGGTGACACCAACGTTCTCTATGTCGCCGGTGCGGACACACTTTTGGACGCTGGTCGCCCGCGGGTACGGCGCGGGGGGCTGCTCGAGGAAGTAGGGGACGAACTGCATCATGCCCGCGCCGATGAAGAGCAGGTTCGGGTCGTCGAGAATCAGCGACGCACTCGGCACCAGGGTGTGGCCGTTACTGGTGAAGTAGTCAAGGAATCGCTGACGGATCTCATGGGTCTGCACGGTGGTCCTTACTACGCTGGGGAACGGCCTACTGGCCCGGTGAAGACTCGACTCAACCGTCGGCGTCGTTCTCGTCCTTCTCGTGCGCGGCGTGCTTGCCGGAGCTGCGCCCCTGGGCGGGCGGAGTCCACACCGGACGATCGCGGGGCACCGGGGAAGGCCGGAGCGCATGGCGCTCCTCCTGGGGCTCAGGCTGCGTCTCTCGTTCTGGTTCGGGCGGGAGCTCGGTACGCACTTCGAGGGTCTCCGCCGGAATCCGTTGCGGCACGGCGGGTGGCGCATCGATCCACGCGTCCTGTCGCGCTCGCAACATCCTCGCGACAGCAGCACCGACCGCCGCGACGGCGCCGATCAGCAGCAACTTCTGCATCATCGCCAGACCCCAACGACGCAGTCCGCTTCCACCTGTTGTTCCACGACCGACCTCATTTCGCTGGGCGGAGTGTGTCTGACCGCCGCGTGCCGGCAACCCGCCGGTCAGGTTACCGCCCCGCCCGAGGGCACGCGTTGCGCACGACGCCGCGCGCTGACGAAGCGAACGCCCCCGGATGACGACTGACCCTGCTGACGCACATCCACGCCAGAGCACGCCCACCGAGTGGCTACGGACTACCGCGGACGATGCTGCGCAGCCTGGCCAAGCGCTCCCGCACCCCGCGCTCGTTGCCATGTGTGGTCGGCAGGTAGTAGTCCCTTCCCACCAGCTCGTCCGGCGGGTACTGCTGGGCGAGAACACCGTCGGCGTTGTCGTGCGGGTAGCGGTAGTTCACAGCGTTGCCCAGTTTTGCCGCGCCGGCGTAGTGGCCGTCGCGCAGGTGCGGGGGCACCTGCCCGGCGGACCCGGCGCTGACGTCCGCGGCGGCGGCGGACAGTGCAGCAATCACCGCGCCGGACTTCGGTGCCGTGGCCAAGTGAATAGTTGCCTGCGCCAGCGCCAGCCGGGCCTCGGGCATCCCGATCAGCTGCACCGCCTGCGCGGCGGCGGTCGCAGTGAGCAGCGCAGTGGGGTCTGCCATCCCCACGTCCTCACTCGCATGAACCACCAGACGCCGGGCGATGAATCGCGGGTCCTCCCCCGCAGCGATCATCCGCGCCAGGTAGTGCAGGGCCGCGTCCACGTCGGAGCCGCGGATGGACTTGATGAAGGCACTGGTGACGTCGTAGTGCTGGTCCCCAGCCCGGTCGTACCGCACCGCCGCCTCGTCCACAGCCGCCTCCACAGCAGCGAGGTCGATCACCTCGCCTTCGGCCGCGCTCACCGCACCCGCAGCGGCCTCCAGCGCCGTCAGCGCCCGCCGGGCATCGCCGCTGGCCAGGCGCACCAGGTGATCCTCCGCCTCGGTGCTCAGCTCCAACGCACCGTCGAGACCGCGCGGATCAGCCACCGCACGCCGCACCAACGCGTGGATATCGGCAGCGGTCAGCGGACGCAGCTGCAAGACCAACGATCGCGACAGCAGCGGCGCCACCACCGAGAACGAAGGGTTCTCCGTGGTCGCGCCGACGAGCAGCACGATCCGGTCCTCCACTGCGGCCAGCAGCGCGTCTTGCTGGGTGCGCGAGAACCGGTGCACCTCGTCGATGAACAACACCGTCTGCTCCCCCGCCGCCAGCCGGCGCCGGGCGAGATCGATGACGGCACGTACTTCCTTCACCCCGGCCGACAGCGCCGACAACGCCTCGAAGCGCCGACCGGTTGCTTGAGACACCAGCGTTGCCAGTGTCGTCTTACCGGTACCCGGTGGTCCGTAGAGCAGCAACGATGCGGGCGCGGCCCCTTCGATCAGCCGGCGCAGCGGGGCGCCAGGGCCCAGCAGGTGGTCCTGCCCCAGCACCTCGTCGAGCGTTGCCGGTCGCATCCGGACCGGCAGGGGCGACCCAGGGCGCGCTGCGCGCACTTGTGGTGCTTCCACTGCGTCGTCGAACAGTCCGAGCTCGGGGCTGGACACGACTCAGCCGGGCGCATTCAGGGCGTGCGCGACCGCGCGCGCGTGCTCCGCAACGGCGTCGTCACCGCAGCGTTGCGCCACCCTGGCAAGCTGACTCCAGCGCACCTGCAGAGCCCCGCGTCGCGTGTAGGTCAGCGAGTGGTGCCCGCCGGGGTCCGGCCGCGTCGGAGCGCCGGGGACAAACCAGTACGTGCTCAGCCACACCCAGAGCATCTGGGCGTCCAGCATCCGCGGCCACAGCACTCGGTCGTCGGCCAGCTGGGGCCACACGCTCACCACCTCGGAGCGCCACGCCTGCACCAGCTCCTCCGACTGCGCATAGCTGACCTCGTGGATGCACCAGCAGGCCGGGAACGGCACCAGCGCATAGGCGGCATCCAACATGACGTCACGGAAGCCGCCCCACTCGAAGTCGAGAAAGCGCACCCCCTCGTCGGTGATCATGGCGTTGTCCGGACACAGATCCGAGGGGCTGAACGCCCGCAACGCATCGGGGCCGAGCAGGTGTTGGGTCTGCATCGCCCGTTGGTGCACCGCACGCGGCGTGCTTACTCCGAGTTGGGCATCCATCAGCTGTGGAAGTTGCTGCAGCGCCTCTCCAGCCGGACCGGCGAGCGGATAGGGCCAGCTCCCGGACTTGGTGCGCCGCATCAGCGCCTGAAAGTCGCCTTCGCCGTCCGCGGTCGCAGCATGCATCCGACCGAGGGCCTGGGCCCAAGCCATCAACCCGTGCTGCATGGTGGAGTCCTCGCCGCGCAGCAGCACCTCAGCCAGCGTGGGGCCGTTGCCCAGGTCGGAAAGCACGAGCAGGCCGTCGTCCACGTCATGGGCGAAGAGTTCGGCCCCCGGCCGGTTAGCCGACCGCAGGGTATTGCCGAACTGGTAGGACACCGCTTCGCGGAGAAACGCCTCGCGCGCGCCATCGGGCGGCCCGTCCGCGCGGTCGCCCAGTACCCGCTTGATGATCATGGTCTTGGGCAGGGAGAAGGGATTCTCCTCAGCGCGCACGCGCAGGACCATGGTGCGGTCACTGCCGCCCAGATCCGTCGGCTCGACCAACGTGACCGGAGCGCCCGTCCGCCGAGTGAGCAGACGCTGCGCTGCCTGTACCACATCGGTCACGGGGTCTGTAGCCACGACATGCATCGCCGCCAAAGATACCTGGGCGGCGTCCGGGCGCCGATTTTTCCGCGACACTCAGTTCTCCGGCAGTGGTCGACCGGTGTCGCTGCGACTCCACGACCTGCGGCGCAGGGTCAGTACCACGACGGCGGCAATGGTGATACCGGCAAGGTTGATCAGCAACTGCCCCGTGGACTCGGCGGCAATGCGCCACCGACCCAGCGTCGCCGCGACCACGGCGAACCCCGCGGCCGGCACCGTGGTGACGGAGATGAACACCCCGACCAAGGCGGCCGACTTGGCCGAGGTCATCGACAGCATGCCTGCCGCCCCGGCCAGCAACGCCACGATGAGCGAGAACGGTCCTACCCGATACACGAAGTCGACTTGCGACAGGTTGTCCAAGCTGGAGGTGGTGATGAGCCCCGCGGCCTCTGCCGCAAAGGCGCCGAGCAGCGTGATCCCCATCGCGACGGGGAACCCGACGAGCAACGCGAGCACCGAGCGGCGGGCCAGGTCCCACCGTCGCCGCACCAAGGCGACCGCGAGGGCGGCCAGCGGGCCGAACTCGGGTCCCACCACCATCGCGCCGACCACAGTGACCGGCGAGTTGGTGGTGACGCCGACCGCTGCGATGAGCAGAGCCAGGCTGAGGAACGCGATGAAGGTGCCGTTGAGGCGGGACTCCTCGCCGGTGCGGGCAATGAGCTCCTCCCAGATGACCGCGTCGTCCGGATCCCCCGGGGCAGCCTCCTCCGCCCGGTCGGCCGCATCCGAGAGCACCGTGTCCAGGCTCTCCAGGGTGACGCCGCCACGGTGTTCGACGCCGAGCTCCTGCAGCGCCGTCAGTACCGCGTTCGTGGCCTCCCTGGCCAGGGTGGCTTCGATGACGTCCCCTTCGGGGCGGATGACGGTCCCGCGTTGCACAGCGATGTGCGTGGCGCCGCACTGGCCTTCCAGCTCGGCAAGCACCTGCTCGGTGAGGTCGGCTGGGCTGATGACCCGTAGGTGCAGCACGATTAGCCTCGGGGTGCTGGCTTGGCGTCGATTCCCGACTCCTTGCGTTGCTGGGCCGTGATGGGGGCAGGCGCGTCGGTGAGCGGATCGATGCCCCCACCGGACTTGGGGAAGGCGATCACCTCACGGATGGAGTCGACCCCGGACAACAGCGCGCAGATTCGGTCCCAGCCGAAGGCAATCCCGCCGTGTGGGGGCGCGCCGAAGGCAAAAGCGTCAAGCAAAAAGCCGAACTTCTCCTGTGCTTCCTCTGGCGCGAGGCCCATGACGGCGAACACCCGCTCCTGCACGTCGCGTCGGTGGATACGGATGCTGCCACCGCCGATCTCGTTGCCGTTGCAGACGATGTCGTAAGCGTAGGCCAGCGCGTCGCCGGGATTGGTGTCAAAGTCGTCGAGGTGCTCGGGCTTGGGCGAGGTGAACGCGTGGTGCACGGCGGTCCAGGCCCCGGCGCCGACCGCCACGTCCCCGCTGGCTACGGCGTCGGAGGCGGGCTCGAACATCGGCGCGTCCACCACCCAGACGAAGGCCCACTGCTCGGGGTCGATCAGCCCGTCGCGGGCAGCGATCTCGCCGCGCGCGGCACCCAGCAACGCACGCGCCGACTTCGTCTCACCGGCGGCGAAGAAGATGCAGTCCCCGGGTGCCGCGCCGACGTGGGCCGCCAATCCAGCACGCTCGGCGTCGGTCAGGTTCTTGGCCACCGGGCCGGTCAGGGTGCCGTCCTCGGCGATCAGTACGTAGGCCAGCCCTTTATGGCCGCGTTGCTTGGCCCACTCCTGCCAGGCGTCAAGTTGTCGGCGTGGCTGGCTCGCACCCCCGGCCATGACAACCGCCCCGACATAGGGCGCCTGGAACACCCGGAAGGTGGTGTCCGCGAAGAACTCCGCGCACTCGGTGAGCTCGATGTCGAAGCGTAGGTCCGGCTTGTCGCTGCCGTAGCGGCGCATCGCCTCGGCGTAGGTCATCCGCGGGATGGGTGCGGTGATCTTGTGACCGATCAACGCCCACAGGGCGGTGAGCACGTCTTCGGCGATCGCGATAACGTCGTCCTGCTCGACAAAGCTCAGCTCCACGTCGAGCTGGGTGAACTCCGGCTGACGGTCGGCGCGGAAGTCCTCGTCGCGGTAGCAGCGGGCGATCTGGTAGTACCGCTCGAGGCCGGCCACCATGAGCAGCTGCTTGAACAGCTGCGGGCTCTGCGGCAGCGCGTAGAAGCTGCCGGGCTGCAGGCGGGCGGGCACCAAAAAGTCCCTCGCTCCCTCGGGGGTGGAGCGGGTCAACGTCGGCGTCTCCACCTCCACGAAGTCGTGCTCGGCCAGTACCGCGCGGGCCGCGCGGCTGACCTCGCTGCGCAGGCGGATCGCCGCCGCGGGGCCGGGGCGACGCAGGTCGAGGTAGCGGAACTTGAGGCGGGCTTCCTCGCCGGGCTCGGCGTCGAGCTGGAAGGGCAGCGGCGCACTCTCGTTGAGCACGGTGAGCGCGGTGGCCGTCACCTCGATGTCCCCCGAGGCGATCTCCGCGTTGGCGTTGCCCTCGGGGCGTAGGCCGACCGTGCCGACGACCTGGATGCAGAATTCGGCGCGTAGCCGGTGCGCCCGCTCGGCCATCTCGCCCTCCCGGAACACCACCTGGGCGACTCCGCTGGCGTCGCGGAGGTCGATGAAGATGACGCCACCGTGATCACGACGTCGGGCGACCCAGCCGGTGAGCGTGACGGTCTGCTCGGCGTGCTCGGCACGCAGCGAGCCGGCGGGGTGGGTGCGCAGCACAGTGTTCCTTCCTCGGGGTTTCTCGGACGGGTGCTGATCCTACGGAGCGCGGCCGGCGCGGTTCGCCGAACGTCACCATGCTGGGCGAAAGCCACACTCACCCGAACTTTGTCTGCCCGGGTCGCGCTGAACGTTGTTCGCCAAGTTCTATGCATTGTTCGTCTTTTCGGCACGGCAGCAACCGGGCCGGTTACCCGTAGACCGTTCGCTATGTCATCATGTGTAGACATCACTCGATGACGAGGAGCGCCCGTGCGCGATACGACCCTGGCTCCGCCCCTCGCGGTCCCGGCGATTCACCCGGCACGTCGGGCGCTCGTCCCCGTGCTGGTGTTCCTCGGCATGGTCGTCGCGGTGGTCAGCAGTCTCGGCGCTCCGCTGGTGCCCACCGTCGCTACCGACTATGGCGTCTCGCTGAGCAGCGCACAGTGGTCGCTGACCATCACCCTGCTGGCCGGCGCCATCACCACCCCGGTGCTGGGCCGCCTCGGCGACGGTCCGCGGCGGCGGCAGGTGATCCTCGGGGCGTTGGGACTGATCGCGCTCGGCAGCGTCCTGGCCGCACTGCCCGGCAATTTCGTGGTGCTGCTCGTTGGGCGCGCCCTGCAGGGCGTGGGTCTCGGGCTCACTCCGCTCGGGATGGCAGTGGCTCGGGATCACCTGCCCGCCGACAAGGCACGGGCCGCCGTCGCCACCCTGTCCATCACCACCGTGGCCGGGGTGGGCCTCGGCTATCCGCTCACCGCGCTCATCGCGCAGCACCTGAGCTTTCATGCCGCATTCTGGTTTGCAGCGGGGGCAAGTGGGGTCGTGTTGGTCTGTGCCGCACTCGTCATCCCCGCCAGCCCGGCCCGCGCGCCGCGCAAGCTGGACACGGGGGGCGCACTGCTGCTCAGCGTTGGCCTCGGCGCGCTGTTGATCGCGGTCAGCGAAGGAGGCCAGTGGGGGTGGACATCAACGCGGCTGCTGGCCGCCGCGGCGGTCACCATCGTGGCCTTTGTCGCCTGGGTGTGGCGCGAGCTGCACACTCCGCATCCCTTGGTCGACCTGCGATTGCTCCGCAACCGCTCGGTACTCACCGCCGACGTCACGGGGCTGATCGCCGGCGTGGGCATGTACCTGCTCATGTCCGTGGTCATCCTGTTCGTGCAGACTCCGACCAGTACTGGCTACGGCCTCGGAGCATCGGTGGTGGTGGGCGCGCTCGTCCTGGTGCCTTTCTCCGCGGCGAGCGTGTCCGCGAGCAGGCTATCCCCGATGATCAGCAGGCGGTTCGGCCCGAACATGGTCATTCCGATCGGGTCGATGGCTTTTGTGCTGGCCATGGTGATGTTTCTGTTCCTGCGCACCAGCCTGTGGGAGATCTTCATCGTGATGGCGATTGGCGGGCTGGGTGTTGGCTGCACCTTCGCGGCCATGCCCGCCTTCATCGTCCGTGCCGTTCCGTCGACCGAGACCGGCAGCGCGCTTGGCGTGAACCAGGTGCTTAAGGTCATCGGTAGCTCGCTGGGCAGTGCGCTCACCGCGAGCGTCCTCACCGCCCACACACCGCTGCACGCGCGCTTCCCCACGAACAGTGGCTACACCATGGCCGCCGTCATCGGCATCGGCATTTGGCTGCTTGCCGCCGTGCTCAGCTTGCTCCTTCCCGGACGGGGAGCTGCGGCGCGGCGCGAGTCGGAGCAGGACCGGCGGTGGGCCCAGGAGAGCGTCGACGCCAGTTCCACCGCCACCGTCCTGTACGAGCCCGACGACGGCAGCCGGTGACCCAGACCCGGCGCCGCGATGCCGCACAGAGCAAGCGCGCGTTGTTGGCCGCGGCGAGCGAGTTGTTCAGCGAACGGGGCTTCGACCGGACGACGGTTCGCGACATCGGCGAGCTCGCCGGTGTGGACCCGGCGCTGATCGCCCGGTATTTCGGCAGCAAAGCCGCGCTATACGTGGAGACCTTGCGTGGCTCCGCCGAAGCCGCGGTGCCGGACATTTTGGAGCCGGGACGCCTCAGTGAGGTCTTGGATCGGGTTCGGCGTGCCGGGCCGAGCGCCCTATTGCAGGCCGCCGTGCGCCCGCATGACGACCCGGCGGTGCAGGCGGTCGCCCGTGAGGTGATCGCCAGCCGTCTCACGGATCCGCTCATCAGGAGGCTGCGGAAGGCGAACGTGCCGGCTCCGGAGCTTCGGGCGGAGATCGCGATCGCCGCCTTGGCCGGTGTTGCCCTCGGTCGCAGTTCCGGTGCGTTCGATTCGCTCGGCGCCGCCTCGGACGGCGACCTGACCGAGTTGACGGCGGCGCTGCTGGGCACTTTGGTGGCTGGGTAGGGTCAGCCGGCGGATCGATCGATTCCCGCAGGCCGACCACCGAGGAGATCTGTGGCCACCATCCATGAGGTTCTGACGGTCGAGCACGTCGAGGGCGACGTGTTCCGGGGCAGCTCACCGGATACCAGCATGCAGCGAACCTTTGGCGGCCAGGTCGCCGCGCAGGCGCTGGTCGCGGCCGTGCACACCGTCCGCGACGGCATGCAGGTGCACTCGTTGCACGGCTATTTCCTGCGTCCGGGACAGCCCAAGGCGCCGACCACCTATCAGGTCGACCGGGTGCGTGATGGCCGCTCGTTCGCGACCCGGCGGGTCACCGGAATGCAGAACGACAAGGCCATCTTCTCGATGTCGGCGTCCTTCCACGTCGGTGACGAGGGCCCGGAACACCAGGATCGGATGCCCGAGGTTCCCGGGCCCGAGTCGCTGGCCACCGTGCACGAAGAAGCCGACGCCGTCGGTGCATGGTTCAAACGGGAGTGGCCCGACTGGGACATTCGTATCGTGCCCGCGGCGGACGTACGCGCCCGGCCAGGGATCGCCGCCCAGCAGCGGGTGTGGATCCGCTACCGCCACGCGCTGCCGCCCGACCCGGTGTTCCACGTGTGCGTGCTCGCGTACATGAGCGACATGACGCTGCTCGGCTCGGCCCGGGTGCCCCATCCCCACACCCATACCCAGGGCGCCTCGCTGGATCACGCGTTGTGGTTCTTGCGGCCGTTTCGCGCCGACGACTGGCTGCTCTACGACCAGACTTCGCCGTCGGCCGGGTACGGACGGGCGTTGACGCAGGGCCGCATTTTCGACCGGGCGGGCCACCTGGTGGCCGCGGTGGTGCAGGAAGGCCTGATGCGCACCGAGCGTTGATCCGCCACTAGCGCGGTGTGCTCCGTACCTCGTGTTTCTTGATCTTCCCGGTCGCTGTCTTGGGCAGCTGCTCGACGGTGAAGAACAGCTTGGGAACCTTGAACCCGGCCAGCTTGTCGCGGCAAAGGCTGCGCAGCATCTCGGTATCCAGTACCACGCCGGGCCGCGGCACCACGAACGCGCTGACGACCTCGCCCCAGCGGTCATCGGGCAAGCCGACGACCGCGCACTCGACCACCGCATCGTCGGCGAGGATCACCCGCTCGACCTCCACCGACGAGACGTTCTCCCCACCGGTCTTGATCATGTCCTTGGTGCGGTCGGTGAACCAGACGACGCCTTCGTCGTCGAGGTAGCCGATGTCCCCGCCGTGAAACCAGCCGTCGGCGAACGCCGCGGTGTTCGCACCGGGGTTGTTCCAGTACCCATCCATCAGCTGCGGAGTGCGATAGACGATTTCGCCCTCCTCGCCAGCGACGAGCAGCTGACCGTCCCGACCCATGATGCGGACGTCGGTGGTAGCCGCGGCCGGGCCCCAGGAGTCGTCCTTCTCCCCTTGGTGGTCTGGCCATTGCAGTTCTGACAGCGGTGTGGTCTCGGTTTGCCCGGACCCGAGGATGATGTTCGCGACCGGGAATGCAGCCCGGATCGCCTGCAGCCGCTGCGCCGGCATCGGAGCCATCGCGTAGAAGCCCGTCTCGAGCGTGCTGGTATCGACTTCCTGCAGCGCGGGAACATCCAGCAGCGCGGCCCACATCGCCGGTAGCAGGGCGATGTGGGTGACCCGGTGCTCGGCGAAGTCCTGCACCACCACAGCCGCGTCGAAACCGCGGTGCAGCACCGCGGTGCCGCCGGTCAGCAACACCGGCAGCAGCAGTACATCCAGGGCAGTGACGTGGAACATGGGCAGCACGATCGGCATCACGCATCCTTGGCGACGCCGCCGCAGCCCCAGCTCAAGCGCCGAGGTGAGCACCGCGATCACGACAGCCACGTGACTGGTGACGACGCCTTTGGGCAGCGCGGTCGTGCCCGAGGTGTAAAGGCAGTGCAGGATGTCGCGGTCGTCGACCAGGACCTCCACGGATGCCGTGTCGTGCCGCAGCAGCACAGACCAGTCGTACGCCGGGCGACCCGCCACAGCGTCAGGCACCGCGCCGATGACACACACCGACGCCACGGCGCAGTCGTCCGTGAGTGCCTCCTCCAGCACCGGCAGAAACGCTTCCTCGGTCACCACCGACAGGACCCCGCTGTCGGCCAGCTGGTAGGCGATATCCGTGGCCGCGAGCGCCAGATTCAACGGCAGCGCAACAACCCCGATCTTCGCGCAAGCGAAGAAGGTCACGACAAATTCCCACCGGTTCTGCAGTTGCAGTGCCACGGCGTCGCCACGGAGCAGGCCACGATCCAGTAGCCCCCGGGCGATCGCGTTCGCGTACGAATCCAGTTGGCGGTAGGTCAACAGCTGGTCGCCGTCAATCACCGCTACACGGTCACCGTAGGTTTGCGCTCCACGCGTGGCCACGTCGCCGAGGACCGCGCGATGGGTCAGATTGACCACCAGCGGGTCGATCCCGGAATGGTCTGCATGCATGCCGTTCATGACGTTATTTTCCGTCCCTGTCTCAGTATGAGCGCGGCAGCCCGAGGGTGTGCCCGGCGACGTAGTTCAGGATCATCTCCCGGCTCACCGGCGCGATCCGCATCACCCGCGACGCCCCGAGCAGCGAGCCGAGCCCGTACTCCGAGGCAAGTCCGTTGCCGCCGTGGGTCTGGATGGCCTGGTCGACGACGGCGCAGCACGCTTCGGCCGCCGCGTACTTGGCCATGTTCGCCGCCTCACCGGCGCCCTTCTCCCCTTCCGTGTACAGCGCGGCCGCCTTCTGGGTCATCACTCGCGCAAGCTCAAGTTGGATCGCGCACTGCGCCAAGGGATGCGCGATACCTTGGTGCGCGCCGATCGGGGTGGACCAGACGTTGCGGGTGCGGGCGTACTCGGTGGCCTTGTTCAGGGCGTAGCGGGCGAGCCCGGTTGCGAAAGACGCGGCCATGATCCGCTCCGGGTTGAGCCCGGCGAAGATCTGGGTGAGCCCGGCGTTGGGGTCACCGACGATGGCGTCCGCTGGCAGCCGGACGTCGTCGAAGAACAGCGTGAACTGCTTCTCCGGGGACACGATGTCCATCTCGATGGGCTGGAAGGTGAACCCCGCTGCGTCGGTGGGCACGATGAACACCGAGGGCAGTCCGCGGTTGCCCCGCTCGTCGGTGTGCCTGGCGACGATCAGCACGTGGGAGGACTCGTCCACCCCGGAGATGTAGTACTTTCCGCCGGAGAGCACCCACTCGTCACCGTCCCGGCGCACCGCGGTGGACAGCTCGTGGCTGTTGGAGCCGGCGTCGGGCTCGGTGATGCCGAAGGCCATCTTGGTGCTGCCGTCGGCGAACCCGGGCAGCCAGTGCTGGCGCTGCTCCTCGGTGCCGAACTTCTCGATGATGGTGGCGCAGATCGCCGGTGACACGACCATGAGCAGCATCGGCGAACCGGCCGCCGCGAGCTCCTCACACACCGCGGCGAGGTCGCCGATGTCGCCGCCGCCACCGCCGTAGGTCTCGCTGATGCCGACGCCCAGGTAGCCGAGCTCACCAGCCTTGGACCACAGCTCGGTGGTCTTCTTCCCGGCGCGGACGCACTCACGCAGGTAGTCGCCGCCGAACTCCGCACCCAGCGCGGAGACCGCCTTACGAAGCTCCTGGCGTTCTTCGGTCTCGGTGAACGATGCGCTCATGACTGTCCTCCTGTGATGACGGCGAGCACAGCGCCCGCCTCGACCTGTTCTCCTCGGGTCACCGCAATGTCGGTGACTTCGCCGGCCTCCTGGGCCAGCACGCGGTGTTCCATCTTCATGGCCTCGAGCACGAGGATCTCGGCCCCGGCCTCGACCTGCTGCCCGGCCTGCACGCTGACCCGAACGACCGAGCCCGGCATCGGCGCCACCATCGCCCCGGCGGCGAGCTTTTCGCTGGGCTCGGGCAGTGCAGGCACCAGGGTGAGGCTGACCGCGCCGAGCGTGGAGTCGACCTCGACCCTCGTGCCGTAGGTGCTGACGGCGAATCTGTGGGTCACCGGGCCGAGCCGCAGCGTCACCTGGTTCGGCGCCGCATACAGGAGCTCGGCGTCGAGGTCGCTGCTCAACACACCGCGCCTGATGCTGTGCCGCACTTCCAGCGGGTCGTCCTGGTAGCTGAAGGTGGTGAGGTTGGGCTGGGAGCGCAGGTTGCGCCACCCGGTGGGCAGCGCAGCGTCCACAACGGAGCTGGCGTGGTGTTGCTCGGCCAACGCGATCGCCGCGGCGAGCGCGGAGATGTGCACGGCTTCCTTGGTGGGCTGCACGCTCAGCCGCCCGGCCTCGTTACGGTCGAGATAGCCGGTGTCGCACCCGCCGGCGAGGAATTCGTCGTTGCCAAGGAGTCCGAGCAACAGCTCGCGGTTGGTGGTGAGTCCGTGCAGCTGGGCACCGCGCAGGGCGGCGGTCAGTCGCCGCAGGGCGGAAGTCCGGTCCGGGCCGTGGGCGATGAGCTTGGCCAGCATCGGGTCGTAGTGCACCCCGATGACGTCACCGCTGCGCACCCCGCTGTCGCACCGCAACCCGTGCTCCCCTGCGGGCACGGTGAACTCGGTGTCCACGTCCGGGATGTGGAAGCGGTGCAGGGAACCCGACGCCGGTCGCCAGTCGTGCCGCGGGTCTTCGGCGTACAGGCGTACCTCCACGGCGTGACACCGCGCCGGTGGCGGTTCCGCGGGCAGCGCGGCACCTTCGGCGATGGAGAACTGCCAGCCGACCAGGTCGAGCCCGTGCACCGCCTCGGTGACGGGGTGCTCCACCTGCAGTCGGGTGTTCACCTCGAGAAACGCCAGCCGTCCGTCGGAGCCGAGGAGGAACTCCACCGTGCCCGCCCCGACGTAGCCGATGGCCGCGGCCGCCGCCCGGGCCGCATCGTGCAGTCGGGTACGGGTTCCTGCATCAACGACTGGGCTGGGGCTCTCCTCGATGATCTTCTGGTGTCGGCGCTGCAGGGAGCAGTCCCGCTCGGTCAGCGTCCAGATGGTGCCGTGGGTGTCGGCCAGCAGCTGCACCTCGACGTGGTGGGCACCGGTGAGCAGCGGCTCGCAGAACACTTCTGCGTCACCGAACGCTGACGCCGCTTCCCGTTTGGCCGCCGCCACTGCCTCGGTCAGCTCGTCGAGGCGGTGCACCTCCCGCATCCCTCGGCCACCACCGCCGGCCGAGGCCTTGACCAATATGGGGAGATCCGCGGCAGTGACGGCATCCGGATCGAGCTCACCAAGTATCGGCACCCCAGCCGCGGACACCAGTTTCTTGGCCGCCACCTTGGAGCCCATGGCGTCGATGCTCTCCGGGCTTGGCCCCACCCAGGTCAGGCCGGCGGCCAGTACCGCCCGGGCGAACTCGGCGTTCTCGGAGAGGAATCCGTACCCCGGATGCACCGCGTCGGCCCCACAGGCCACCGCGGCGGCGACCACCGAGTCGATCCGCAGGTAAGTATCGGTCGGGCTGACCCCGGGCAGGCGCACCGCCACATCAGCTTCGCTGACGAAGGCCGCGTCGGCATCGGCATCGGCATCGGAGTACACCGCCGCCGGGGAGATCCCGTGCTGGCGGCAGGCGAGGATGATGCGGCGAGCGATCTCGCCACGGTTGGCTACGAGCAATCTGGTGATCATGCCGCTCACATCCGGAAGACGCCGTAGTGGTCGGCGCCCGCGACGGGCGCCGAGTGGATCGCCGAGAGGCACAGCCCGAGCACCGTCCGCGTGTCCCGGGGGTCGATCACCCCGTCGTCGTAGAGCCGGCCGGACAAGAACGGCGCCAGCGACTCCTTCTCGATCTGCGCCTCCACCACGGCTTTCAGCCCCGCGTTGGCCTCCTCGTCAAAGGCCACGCCCTTGGCGGCCGAGGCCTGCCGCGCGACGATCTCCAGCACGCCGGCCAGCTGTGCCGGTCCCATCACCGCTGATTTTGCCGCCGGCCAGGTGAACAGGAATCGTGGCTCGTAGGCACGCCCGCACATCCCGTAGTTGCCGGCGCCGAAGGACGCCCCCATGGTGACCGTGAGGTGGGGCACCTTGGAGTTCGCCACGGCGTTGACCATCATCGCGCCGTGCTTGATTATGCCGTGCTGTTCGTAGGACGCACCCACCATGTACCCGGTGGTGTTCTGCAGGAAGATCAACGGGGTGTTCGCGGAGTTCGCCAGCTGGATGAACTGTGCGGCCTTCTGGGCCTCCTCGCTGAACAGCACTCCGCGGGCGTTGGCCAAAATGCCCACCGGGTAGCCGTGCAGCCGGGCCCAGCCGGTGACCAACGACGACCCGTAGCGCGGCTTGAACTCGTCGAACTCGCTGCCGTCGACGATGCGTCCGATCACCTGCCGGGGGTCGAAGGGCACCCGCAGATCGGTGGGGATCAGCCCGAGCAGCTCCTCCTCGTCGAGCACCGGCGGGATGACGGGTGCGGGCGTGGGCCCAAGCTTCCGCCAGTTCAGCCGGGCGACGGTACGCCGGACCAGGCGCAGCGCGTCGTACTCGTCGACCGCAACATGGTCGGCGAGCCCGCTCTGCGAGCCATGCATCGCCGCGCCGCCCAGCGACTCATCGTCCGACTCCTCGCCGGTGGCCATCTTCACCAGGGGCGGCCCGGCGAGGAACACCTTGGACTGTCCGTCGACCATGATCACGTGGTCGGACATGCCCGGCACGTAGGCGCCGCCGGCGGTGGCGTTGCCGAACACCGCGGTGATGGTGGGGATGCCCGCAGCGGACAGGCGGGTGAGATCGCGGAACATGCCGCCGCCGGGGATGAAGATTTCCGACTGGGTGGGTAGGTCGGCGCCGCCGGACTCGATGAGGCTGATCACCGGCAGCCGGTTGGTGCGCGCGATCTCGTTGGCCCGGAAAATCTTCCGCAGCGTCCAGGGGTTGCTGGCTCCACCGCGCACCGTGGGGTCCGAGGCGGTGATGAGGCATTCGACGCCTTCGATGACACCGATGCCCGAAACGATGGAGGCGCCCACGGTGAAATCGCTACCCCAGGCCGCCAACGTGGACAGCTCCAGGAAGGGGGCGCCGGGGTCGATGATCAGCTCGATGCGCTCGCGGGCGAGCAGCTTGCCGCGGCTGTGGTGGCGTTGTACGTAGCGCTCACCGCCACCGGCCAGGGCCTTGGCGTGCTCGGCGTCCAAGGACTCCAGCGCGGCCAGCGAGGCGGCCCGGTTGGTCGTGTAGTCCTCGGTGCGGGTGTCCACTGTGGAGGTTACGACGGGCACTACTGCCACCCCCACTGCTTGGCCGCGAGGTCGACCATGATCTCGCGCGCGCCCCCGCCGATGGAGAGAATGCGCGCGTCGCGGTAGTGCCGTTCCACCTCGGCCTCGGCCATGTATCCCATTCCTCCGTGCAGCTGTACCGCCTCGTTGACCACGAAATCGCAGGCGTCGCAGGCGGTGTTCTTGGCGACGCACACGGCGCCGATGTCGGTCTCCCCTGCCGCGACCCGGACGGCGAGGTCGCGAGTGTAGGTGCGGGCGAGCTCGGTGCGTTGGCGCATTTCCACCAGCTTGTGCCGCACCACCTGCCGGGTGATCAGCGGCCTGCCGAAGGTCTCGCGATCCCGCGTCCATTGCACGGTCAAGTCCAGGCAACGTTGGGCGGTCGCGTAGGCCTGCACGGCCAGGGAGATGCGCTCGTGCTGGAACTGCTGGGCGATCTGGATGAATCCGGAGTTCTCCGCGCCAACCAGGTTGCCTACCGGAACGCGGACGTCCGCATAGGACAGCTCGCCGGTGTCTGAGCAGTGCCAGCCCATTTTCTCCAGCCGCCGGCTGACGGTGAAACCCGGAGTGTCGGTGGGTACGACGAGCAGGCTGACGCCGCCGTAGCCGGGGTCGCCGGTGCGCACCGCGGTGGTGATGAAGTCGGCCCGCGTGCCCGAGGTGATGTAGGTCTTGGCGCCGTTGACGATGAAGTGGTCGCCGTCGCGCTTTGCAGTGGTACGCAGCCCGGCGACGTCGGAGCCGCCGTCGGGCTCGGTGATGCCCAGCGAACCGATGAGCTCCCCGGCCAGCGTCGGGCGGACGTAGGTGTCGATGAGGGCGGGACCACCCGCGGCCACGATGTGCGGCAGGGCGATGCCGTGAGTGAACAGCCCGGCCCCGAGCCCGGAGCTACCGCCGGCCAGGATGAGTTCCTCGTTGAGCACGACGGCGTCGAGCAGATCGCCACCGGAACCGCCGACCGCCTCGTCGAAGCCGATGCCGAGCAAACCGAGCTCCGCGGCCCGACGGTGCAGGCTGCGCGGCAGCTCGCCGGCGCGTTCCCATTCCGCGAGGTGCGGGACGACTTCCCGCTGGACGAACCGGCGGACCGTGGCCCGCAGCTCCTGACGCTCGGGTGTGTTGAATGCGGCGTCGACGCTCACGACGGCAGCTCCTCGGGTAGGTCGACGGAGCGGCTGCGGAGCCATTCGCCGACGGCTTTTCCTTGCGGGTCAAAACGGTAGGCGCTGGACACGCCCTCACCGAGCAGCCCGACGAGCACCAGGTTCACGGCGCACAAGTTGGGCAGCAGGGTCCGGCGAATCTCCAGTTCCGCGGTTTCCGGCAGCAGCTCCCGAACACGCTCGGGCGTGAGGTGCTGGGCCAGCCACGCATAGCCGACGTCGCTCGCGGCCCAGACGCCGACGTTGCAGTCGCCGCCCTTGTCTCCGGACCGCGCGCCGAACGCGGTGCCCAGTGGGGCGCGTCGGGTCGGGCCCTCCGGTGCCGGCGGCAGTGGTGGGTCGGCGACCGTGGTGAGCTCCTGGGTCGTCGGAAGGGCCGCAATCAGGCGCCGTTCGCCGTCGGGCAGTACGACGACGTGCTGGGCGGCGGAGTTGTCCACGTAGAACGGTGTGTATTTGGCCACGGGCTGGGCGTCTCCCGGCGGGGCGAGCACATGGAAGCCGGCAATACTGGCCAGCGCCAGCTCGATGGCCGCGCCGCTGAACGCCCGGCCGACGACCTTGGGGTCCGGGTCGGTCACGGCGCAACGCAGCAGGGCGGTGGCCTGGACCTGACTGGGCGCATCAGGGGTGTCGAGACGGCTCAGCGTCCAGCGCAGCGACGCAGGCCGCGTCGGCAGGCCCGCTTCCAGCTGTGCCCGGATCAGGGCGTCCTTGACCTCGATGTCGAGCCCCGTGAGCGCGAAGGTCATCTCGTTGCGGAAGCCGGACAGGGTATTGACGCAGACCTTGGTGGTCGGCGGCGGTGCTTCGCCGCGAACCCCGGAGATGCGGACCCGGTCGAGCCCGTCCTGCGCCAAGGCGATGGTGTCGAAGCGGGTGGTGACGTCGGGACCGCCGTAGCGGGCGCCGCCAATCTCGTAGAGCAGCTGCGCAGTGACCGTGTCCACGCTGACCAGGCCGTCGGTACCGGCGTGCTTGGTGATGACGCTGCTGCCGTCGGCGTGTAGCTCGGCGAGCGGAAAACCGGCGTGGCGCAGGTCGAAGTCCGACTTGGCGACCGCAGGGGGGGCAAAGTTCCCGCCGGTGGCCTGGGTGCCGCACTCCAGCACGTGCCCGGCGACCACGGCACCGGCCAGGGCGTCGAGATCATTTGGGCCCCAACCGAACCGGGCGATGCCCGGGCCGACCACCAGGGAGGCGTCGGTGACCCGGCCGGTGACCACCACATCGGCGCCGGCCCGCAGGCACTCCGCGATGCCGAACGCCCCCAGGTAGGCGTTGGCGGTCAGCGCCCCCGGGAAGCCGAGCTCCTCGGCGCGGGGCAGCAGATCGTCACCCTCGACATGCGCCACCGCGACGTCGAGGCCCAGCCGCCCGGCCAGCTCACGCAGCTTCTCCGCCAGGCCGGCGGGGTTGAGGCCGCCGGCGTTGACGACGATCTTGACCTCGCGTTGTACCGCCTCGCCGAGGCTCGCCTCCATCTGGCGCAGAAAGGTGTTGGCGTAGCCGCGCCCAGGGTCCTTCATCCGTTGGCGCCCGAGGATGAGCATCGTCAGCTCGGCCAGGTAGTCACCGGTGAGGACGTCCAGCTCGCCGCCGGTGAGCATCTCCTGCACCGCGGAGAACCGGTCGCCCAGGAAGCCCGAGGCGTTGCCGATGCGCAGTATGTCGCTCATGCTGGTCCTTCTGGTTGCCGTCCATTGCCGGGTGGGCCGGCGAAAGCTTGCGCAATGGGCAGCCACGCTTGCGCCACCACGCCCTCCGCCGACAGCGTCAGGTCGTCGAGGTGGCGGCGTTGGGTGACCAGCAGGCAGAAGTCCACCGCCGGACCCCGCACCGTGTCGGTGTCGGACTCGCCCCAGGTCCACAGCTCGCCGCTCGGCGCGATCAGCTCGACCCGAACGTCGGCCTCTGGTGCGGCAAGACCGTTGAGTTGGAAGGCGAAAGCGCGGGTGCGTACGCCGATGTGGGAGATGTGGCGCAGCCGGTCCGTGGGGTGACGCTCCTGATCGAGCGCATCGGCCACGTCCTGGCCGTGCGCCCACGTCTCCATCAGTCGAGCCGTGGCCATGGAGGTGGGGCTCATCGGCGGCCCGAACCACGGCAACTTCTTCTCCGGCGGCACTGCCCCCAGGGCCTGCAGCAGCTGGCTGCGGACGCCGCGCCACTGCCACAACAACTGGTCACCCGGCAGCGTTGCACCCTCCGCAGCTGCGGTGTCCACGAAACCGGCCGGGTCCGCCACAGCAGCCTTCAGCACCCGACCGAACGCGGCCTCGTCAGTGGCCGCGAGCAGCGAAGCCTGGTCGGTCCACGCCAGGTGCGCAACCTGGTGGGCGATGCTCCACCCTTCGGCGGGAGTCGCCCGCGCCCATCCCGTTGCGTCGAGGTCGGCGACCCGCCCATCAAGGTCGTCGTTCTCCGCGGCCAGGTCGGCCAGCACCTGATCCAATGCACTCATGAGTGTCCACCCAGCTGCGTCTGCAGCTGGGTGGCCCACTGGGCGATGATCTTCGCCCTGCGCGCTCCGTCGTCGACGAGCTGGTCGGCCAACGCAAGACCGCGGGCCAGGTCCAAGGTCGCCTGTACGGCCTCGCGGACCCCCGCCTGTTCCTCGTCAGCGTGCAGGAGCTCGACCGCTAGAGTGTGGCACTCCCGGCCGAGTCGCGCCTGCAGCGGAACGACCACGGCGCGCAGGCCGGCGTCGGTGCGCGCCGCCACCCAGAGCTCAAGCGCCGCCGCGAACAGCGGACTGGTGAAGAAGTCGACAATAAGCTGCACCACCGCTTCGGTGCGGCCCGCACCCTCGACGGCCGCGACTCCTGCAGCGCGGCTGCGCAGCTCACGCACTCCCCTGGCCCCGACGTGCTCCACCGCTGCGGCGACCAGTTCCCCACGACTGGCGAAGTGATGGAGCTGAGCGCCCCGCGACACCCCGGCCTGTTGAGACACCAGCGCTGTCGTTGTCCCCGACCAGCCGTACTCCACCAGGCAGGCGACCACCGCGTCCATCAGCTTGAGCCGTGTCTCGCGGCTACGTTCGTCCTGCGTCTGGCGCAGGGGCCGAGGTGGCGCCGTCGTGGTCGCGGCCGACACGGGCTGGGTCATGCCTCGCAGTCTGCAGCCTCGCCAACAAACAGTCAAGCCTGCTTGTTGGCGACCTACCCCCTGCTGACTGAGGCTATTTCACGAGTCGCAGCGTGAATGGGTACTTGCAGTCCTCGCCCTTGTTCGCCGCGATCCCGGCGATGATGCAGAAGACGACGTCGCCAATCCACAATATCGGGAACAGCAACAGGCCAATGAGGACGCAGCTGAGCACCAAAGCAATTACCCATCCGATGATCAGGGTGATCTGGAAGTTCAACGCCTCGACCGCATGGCGCCGGGTATAGGGCGACTCGTTGCCTTTGGTCAGCATCACGATCAGTGGCGTCAGAAAGCCCAACACGATGCCGCCGAGATGAGCGAGCAAACTCTAAGTGGTTTCGTCGGACGTCAATCCATGACCCACGATGTCTGAGAACGGCCCGGGTTGGCCGGCCATCCCCGGCGGCGGAGCCGCATAGGCCGGTGGACTCTCCAGCGGACCACCGTAACTGGGTGGTGTGCTCGGTTGCGGTCCGGCATAATTGCCGGCAGGCTCACTCGATCGCGGCGGTTCCGCAGGCGAAAATGGCTCGGTCATGGCGACAAACTATAGATGACTAGTTATGCAAACCGTTTAGTCGACTGCCGGAGGAGCGGCGCTTGCCCGGGCGCGGCGCAACACCAACCATGCACCAACAGTCAGCAGAATGAGAGCCGCGACCGCAATAACAAACGGCCATGAGAGCGGGCTGCTGCCATAGGCGCCGAGCACCACGTAGGCGACTGTCGCCGGTGCGATACCGATCGCGGTCCCCAGCACGTAGTCGGTTTGACGGACCGCGGTCAGTCCTGCGGTGTAGTTGACGACGGCGAACGGCACCACCGGCACCAGGCGAATCCCGAGTACGGCCAACAGACCTCGCCGCCGCAGCACCTCGTTCACGCGGGTGACCCTGCTGCCGATGAGCCGTTCGACCGCTTCCCGGCCGAGCAGCCTGCCCATCCAGAATCCACAGTAAGCACCCAAAGTTCCTGCGGCCAAAACGATTGCCACTCCACCCGGTACTCCGAACAGCACGCCGGCCAGAACCGTCGCCGCGCTCACGGGAACGGGCGTCAGGGTGAGGGCGGAATATCCGAGGATGAACACCAGAACACCGGCAGCTCCCCATCCGGTCACCAATGCCTGAATCCGTTCCGCGCTGGGCAGGCCGACCGTGATCGCGTAGATCCCGCCGGCCGCAAGGATGACGAGCAGCAACGCGAGCCGTAGCCGGACCGTCCTGGGGAGGGCGCGCACGGTACGCGCAATCACCGGGTGAGGGCGAGCGCGGCCTGTACCACCTCGAGTACGTCGCACAGGGGCACCGCACGTTGCTCGCCGCTCGACAGGTCCTTCACACCAATTTGCTCCGCCGCGAGGTCGCGCTCGCCCAGCACCAAGGCAAACTTGGCGCCGGAACGATCGGCGGCTTTCATTGCACCCTTGAGCCCCCGATTGCCGTAGGCCACGTCGACGCGGACTCCCGCGGCGCGCAGCTTCCCCGCCAAGGTCACCATGCGATCCTTGGCCTGCTCCCCCAGCGGTACGCCGAACACCTCGCACCGCGTCGGTGAGTCGACGATGACGCCCTCCGCCTGCAGGGCCAGCAAAGTTCGGTCGACGCCGAGTCCGAAACCGATGCCGGACAAAGATTGTCCGCCGAGCTGGGCCATCAACCCGTCGTAGCGACCGCCGCCACCGATGCCCGACTGCGCGCCGAGACCGTCGTGCACGAACTCGAAGGTCGTCTTGGTGTAGTAGTCGAGGCCGCGCACCATGCGGGGGTTGATGACGTAGGCCACGCCCAGTGCATCCAGATGCCGCCGCACGGCGACGAGATGGTCGCGGCAGGACGCACAAAGCTGGTCGAGCATCAGCGGTGCGTCGGTGGTCAGCTCCCGTACCTCCGGGCGCTTGTCGTCCAGCACGCGCAGCGGGTTCGCCTCCGCCCGCGCCATGGTGAGCTCATCCAGCGGCAGGCCGGACAGGAAGACGCGGAGCAGATCGCGGTACTGCGGACGGCAGCTGTCGTCGCCCAGTGAGGTCAGGTCCAAGCGGAAACCCGTCAGGCCGAGGCGGCGAAACCCGGCGTCGGCGACGGCAATCACCTCAGCGTCCAGCGCCGGGTCGTCGACGCCGATGGCCTCCACTCCGACCTGCTGGAGCTGACGGTAACGGCCGGCCTGGGGACGCTCGTAACGGAAGAACGGTCCGGCGTAGCTGAGTTTGACCGGAAGCTGCCCACGGTCCAGGCCGTGCTCGATCACCGCACGAATCACCCCGGCGGTACCTTCCGGACGCAGGGTCACCGAACGATCGCCGCGGTCGGCGAAGGTGTACATCTCCTTGCTGACGACATCGGTGGACTCCCCCACGCCGCGGGCGAACAGTGCAGTGTCCTCGAAGACCGGCAGCTCGATGTGGCTGTAGCCGGCCAGCCGGGCCTGGCGGGTCAGTCCGTCGCGCACGGCGAGGAAGGACGCGGAGTCCGGGGGGTAGTAGTCGGGGATGCCCTTGGGGGCAACGAACAGGGACACGGCTCACATGCCCTTACGCGGCGGCTGCAGACCGGCCAGGTAGGGATTGCTCGCCCGCTCGCGTCCGATGGTGGTGGTGGGACCGTGCCCGGGCAACACCAGGGTGGAGTCGTCCAGCGGCAGCAGCTTGTCCCGCAGTGATGTCAGCATCGTCTGATGGTCGCCACCGGGCAGGTCGGTACGGCCGATGGATCCCGCGAACAGCGTGTCCCCGGCCAGCAGCACCTGAGTGGGCCCCTCGTCGGTGTCCACCATCGATCGGAACACCACCGAGCCCTCGGTGTGCCCTGGTGTGTGATCCACCGACAAGCTGATGCCGGCCAGATCGATGGCGTCGCCGTCGTGCATCGCCAGCACCTCCTTGGGCTCGCGGAACTTCATACCGCCGATCATCGCCTGCATCTCCGGGCCCATCCCCTTCAGTGGATCGGCCAGCATGTCCCGGTCCAGGGGGTGGATGTAGGCGGGCACGTCGTTGCCGTCGCACACCGGGTACACCGACCAGGTGTGGTCGAGGTGGCCGTGGGTCAGCAGCACCGCCACCGGGCTGAGCCGATGGCGCGCCAAGAGCTCGGTCAGCGGTTCGACGGCGTCCTGGCCCGGGTCGACGACCACGCACGGGCCACCTTCCTCTGGCGCGAGCACATAGCAGTTCGTCTGAAACGACCCTGCGGGAAAGCCGGCGACGAGCACAGCGTTGCTCCTGATGCGGTGAGGACGGTGGACCAGACCACCCTATCGGCGCTGCCCCTCACACTCTCAGCACCCACTGGGCTGGCACACTCGACGGCGCAACATCCTCATCTCGACGAACCCAAACCTGGAGGACCACGCGGTGCCGACGAACGAGCAGCGACGCCAAGCAGCCAAGCGCAAGCTCGAACGCCAGCTTGAGCGCCGTGCTGCCCGCGCCAAGCGGCGCAGGCAGCTCACCGTGGCCTTCAGCGCCGTCGCGGTGGTGCTGGCGATCGGCGTGGTCGCCCTCGTCGTGGTGCTGACCCGAGGCGGTAGCAGCGACGCCGCCGCACCCAGCAGCACCAGTGCCGCAGCCACCCCACCGGCTGATCTCCTGCCTGCGGGCGCACCGATGCCTGCCGCACGCAAGACGCCGCTGCCGCCGACCGTGGACTGCAGCTACCCGGCCACCACCGGTCAGCCTGCGGCCAAGCCGAACGCGGCGCCGTCAGCCGCAGCTGTGTCCACCCAGGGGGCCGTCGACGTGACGATGGCGACCACGGCAGGCGACATCGGCCTCACGCTTAACAAGGCACTGGCCCCGTGCACGGTGAACAGCTTCGTCAGCCTGACCAAGCAGAGCTTTTTCGACAACACCCCCTGCCCGCGGCTGGTGAGCTCCGGCATCTTTGTCCTGCAGTGCGGCGACCCCACCGGCAAGGGCACCGGCGGCCCAGGCTACGGCTTTGCCAACGAGTTCCCCACCGACCAGTATGTGGCGGACCCCGCCGTGAAGCAGGCGCCGGCTACCTACCCGCGCGGCACCATCGCCATGGCCCACAGCTCGCAGCCCAACAGCAACGGCAGCCAGTTCTTCCTGCTGTACAAGGACTCACCGCTTCCTCCCGACTACACCATCTTTGGCACCATCGACGCACCCGGCCTCACCGTAATCGAGAAAGTGGCGGCCGGCGGAGACGACGGGTCCAACCAGGCCGGCGGCGGAGCCCCCAAGATCCCAGTCACCATCACCACCATGAAGGTCAAGGTCTGACCCCGATGCGCCTGGCACTGGCCGCCACCTCGGTGGTGCTGGGGCTCGCGTTGACAGCCTGCGGCGGCGGCTCCAGCGGCACACCGAACCCGGCAGCCGCTTCGAGCGCAACAACCACCACGGACAGCGCCCCGGCCAATGCCCAACTCGGTGGCACCTTTGCCCGGGCGAGCGCGCTGCCGCCCACCGTCAGCTGTACCTATCCCTCTGCGGGCCAGGCAGCGAAGCCCAACTCTGCCCCGCCCACCCGCGGTGTGTCGGCCCAGGGGGCGGCGGCGATCACGATGGCCACGTCCGCCGGTGACATCGGGCTCAACCTGGACCGCGCGTTGGCGCCCTGCACCGTCAACAGCTTCCTCAGCCTGGCCAAGCAGGGATACTTCGACGGCACGCGCTGCCACCGCCTGGTCACCTCCGGCATCTACGTGCTGCAGTGCGGCGACCCGTCCGCGGCGAGTACCGGGGGACCCGGCTATGTATTCGCCAACGAGTACCCCACCGACCAGTACCCGCCGAGTGACCCGCGGCTGACCCAGCCCCTCAACTACCCTCGCGGCACGATTGCCATGGCCAACACCGGCAAGCCCGACTCCAACGGCAGCCAGTTCTTTCTTGTCTACAAGGACTCACCGATCCCACCGCAGTACACCGTGTTCGGCACCATCGACGCGGCCGGGTTGACGGCTCTCGAGAAGGTGGCGGCAGCCGGGGACGACGGCTCACAGGGCACGGCCGGCGGTGGCGCACCGAAGACGCCCGTCACGATCACCAGCGTGAAGCCCGCACCCTGACGCGGCAGCGTCTCGTGAAAGCCACATTGACGACACGGCGAAACCGCTAGCTCGCCGACGTCATCCGGTACACGTCGTAGACACCCTCCACATTGCGGACCACGTTCAGTACGTTCCCGAGGTGCTTGGGGTCGCCCATCTCGAAGGTGAACCTGCTGACCGCCACCCGGTCATTGGTGGTGGTGACCGACGCGGACAGGATGTTCACCTTTTCGTCGGCCAAGGTCTTGGTGATGTCCGACAGCAGGCGGTGCCGGTCGAGCGCCTCGACCTGGATCGCTACGAGAAACACCGACGACGCGGTCGGAGCCCACTGCACCTCGACGTGCCGCTCGGCTTGCTCATTGAGCGAGCCCGCGTTGGTGCAGTCGGTGCGGTGCACGCTGACCCCGCCCCCTCGGGTCACGAAGCCGAGGATCTCGTCGCCGGGCACCGGGGTGCAGCACCTGGCCAACTTGGTGAGCACCCCGGTCGCGCCGACCACCAGCACCCCGACGTCGCCGGAGTTGCGCTGCGGCCGCGCGCTCGATGGCGTCGCCCGCGCGGCGAGCTCCTCCTCGGCGTCCTCGACTCCGCCCAGCTGGGCAACCAAGCGTTGCACGAGGTGCTGTGCGGACACGTGGCCCTCGCCTACTGCGGTGTACAGGGCAGAGACGTCGGCGTAGTGCAGCTCGTGCGCCAACGCGGAGATCGACTCGCCGCTGACCAGGCGGTGCAGCGGGAGGCCTCCACGGCGCACCTCCTTGGTGATGGCGTCCTTGCCGGCTTCCAGTGACTCCTCGCGGCGCTCCTTCGCGAACCACTGCCGGATCTTGCTCTTGGCCCTCGGCGACACCACGAAGCTCTGCCAGTCGCGCGTCGGCCCGGCGTTCGGCGCCTTGGAGGTGAACACCTCCACCACCTCGCCGTTGTCCAACGGTCGTTCCAGCGCGACCAGACGACCGTTGACCCGCGCGCCGATGCAGCGGTTGCCGACCTCGGTGTGCACCGCGTAGGCGAAGTCCACCGGCGTCGACCCGGCAGGCAGGGTGATGACGTCCCCTTTCGGGGTGAACACGAAGATCTCCTTGACCGCGAGGTCGTAGCGCAGCGACTCCAGGAACTCACCGGGGTCGGCGGCCTCGCGTTGCCAGGCCAGCAGCTGGCGCATCCAGGCCATGTCGTCGACGTCGCCGGCGGCCGAGGCGGCGCCGCGCCCCCGGGTCTCCTTGTAGCGCCAGTGCGCGGCGATGCCGAACTCGGCGGTGCGGTGCATCTCCCTGGTCCGTACCTGTACCTCCAGCGGCTTGCCCTCGGGGCCGACCACGGTGGTGTGCAGCGACTGGTAGACCCCGTAGCGGGGTTGGGCGATGTAGTCCTTGAACCGCCCGGCCATCGGCTGCCACAACGAGTGCACCACGCCGACCGCGGCGTAGCAGTCCTTGACCTCGTCGCAGAGCACCCGCAAGCCGACCAGGTCGTGGATGTCGTCGAAGTCGCGGCCCTTGACGATCATCTTCTGGTAGATCGACCAGTAGTGCTTCGGGCGCCCCTCCACGGTGGCATCGATCCGGGCGGCCGCGAGGGTGGACTGGATGAGCGTCTGTACCTTGTCCAGGTACGTCTCGCGCGACGGGGCACGGCCGGCCACGAGGCGAACGATCTCGTCGTACTTCTTGGGGTGCAGGATGGCGAAGGACAGGTCCTCGAGCTCCCACTTGACCGTGGCCATCCCCAGCCGGTGGGCCAGCGGTGCGATGACCTCGAGGGTTTCCCCGGCCTTGCGCGCCTGCTTCTCCGGCGGCAGGAATCGCATCGTCCGCATGTTGTGCAGCCGGTCCGCGACCTTGATCACCAGCACCCGAGGATCCCTGGCCATCGCGATGATCATCTTGCGGATGGTCTCGGCCTCGGCAGCGGTCCCCAGTGCCACCTTGTCCAGCTTGGTCACCCCGTCCACCAGATGTGCCACCTCGTCCCCGAACTCGGCGCGCAGTTCGGTAAGGGCGTAGCCGGTGTCCTCGACGGTGTCGTGCAGCAGCGCGGCGACCAGAGTGGTGGTGTCCATGCCCAGCTCGGCGAGGATCGTGGCCACCGCGAGCGGATGGGTGATGTAAGGATCACCGGACTTGCGCAGCTGGCCCTGGTGGTGCGCGTCGGCGACGTCGTAAGCCCGTTGCAGCGCGGGCAGATCCGCTTTGGGGTGTAAAGACCGGTGCAGGGCGGCCAGCGGCTCCAGCACCGGTTTGATGGCGCCGCTGCGCGGAGCGGTGATCCGGCGCGCGAGGCGCGCCCGAACCCGCCGGGACGCTGACGCAGTGCTGGAGGGCAGTGGGCTCGACGGTGGTGGGCTGGACTGCGCTGTGCTGTGCTGCGGCGTAGGGGACAACGCGTCTGCGGCCTCGTCGGTGGGCACGGGGGTCACGTCGTGGGTCAAACTCTCACCTCCTCCGCATCGCTGTCGAGGGTAAACCTCAGGCAGGTACCAGACAGTGCAGAGGTGCCTGCGCGACTGCCGGACCGACGGCCAAGCGCTCGCGGCCGCCGAGTCCGGCGACCTCGAGCACGACAGCAACCCCGACCACTTCCGCCCCGCAACGGCGCAACAGCGCCACCGCAGCCGCGACGGTTCCGCCGGTGGCCAGCACGTCGTCCACCACCAGCACCCGTCGACCGCTCAGCCGTACCGCTTCTGCGGGCACCTCCAGTGTTGCCGTGCCGTACTCCAAGTCATAGGACTGGGCGTGGACCGGCGGGGGCAGCTTCCCGGCCTTACGCACTGGGAGCACGCCGACACCCAGCCGAAGGGCGACCCCAGAGCCCAGCAGGAACCCCCGCGCGTCGATTCCCGCGACCAGATCGACCTCGTGGCCGTAGTTCGCCAACGCGTCGATCACCGCGGCGAGCGCCTGGCCATCGGCGAACACCGGCGTGAGGTCCGAGAATTGGACACCATCGATGGGAAAGTCGGCGACCACCCTGGTCAGTCGGCGCACCTGCGCGGCGGCTGACTCAGCGACATCGACGAAGGGAGCGCTGTGCGTCATCGCGTCCGCTTGCCGCTGGGTCGCGCCCCGGCTTTGGCGCCTGCGGGCCGTTTTTGGGCAGGCTTGCCTGCGCGCGCCGGACGCACCGGGGAGGTCGCCGCCGCAGAGACCTTGGCCGCCGATACCGCCGCAACCGGCTCGCCCGACGCTGCCTGCGTCTCGCGCGAGGCCTGCGCCGTCCGCCGGGCCAACACGCGTTTGGTGTGCACAGCCACTTCGCCCTTGTACTCCCGCAGGGTGACCAGCAGCGGCGTCGCGATGAAGATCGAGGAGAACGTACCGATCATGAGACCGGTCAGCTGCACCAGCGCAAGATCCTTCAAGGTACCGACTCCGAGGAGCCCGGCGCCGACGACGAGTAGGCCCAGCACCGGCAACACCGCGATCACCGTGGTGTTCACCGAGCGCACGAGGGTCTGGTTCACGGCCAGGTTGGCCTGCTCGGCGTAGGTACGCCGGGTCAGGTGCAGCACTCCCCGCGTGGTCTCGTGCACCTTGTCGAACACCACCACGGTGTCGTACAGCGAGAACCCGAGAATGGTCAACAGACCGATCACCGTGCCCGGGGTGACCTCGAAGCCGACCAGGGCATACACCCCTGCTGTGACGATGAGATCCTGCATCAGCGCGCCGAGGGCAGCGATTGCCATGTCTCGCTCGAAGACCACCGCGATGAAGATGGCGACCAGCACGAAGAACACGATCAGCGCAATCAGCGCCTTCTGGGTGATCTCGCCACCCCAGGTGTCGCTCACCGCGGAGTCGCTGATCGCATTGATGCTCGGAGCGCCGTTCGCCACCGGTTTGAACGCCTCGAACAACGCCTTTTTCAGCGTGTCGACCTGCTGACCGCTCAACGTCTGCGAGCGGATCTGGACGGTGCTGGACCCGCCCGTGCCCACGGTCTGCACCGACACGGCGTCGGAGCCGAGCGCCTGGCGATAGGTGTCCTGCACCTGGGTGACGCTCGCGTTACCGGTCGGGAACTGGATCTGGGTGCCACCCTCGAAGTCGATTCCGAAGTTGAACCCGCGGATGGCGATTGAGCCGATGGAGAGCAGCAGCATGGCGACGACCAACAGCAAGAAGCGCCTGCGGTGACCCATGATGTCGAACGCACCGGTACCGGAATAAAGCCGAGTCATGATGCCCGGGCGACGCTCACTCGGGCCCTTGGATGTCGTCGCGCCGCTTGCTTTGGCCTTGGTACTCGTTTCGGGGGATTCGGACATGCTCATGCCTCCTTGGGACGAGCGGCTACGGCCTCGGCAAGCTTGCGTTTTCGGGCCAGCTGCTGCACGCCACCGAGGCCCGTGAGGCCCGGCCGGGACAAGAACTCATTGCGTGAGGCGAGTACCACCAAAGGGTGTGTCACCAGAAAGACGACCACGAGGTCAAGAACGGTGGACATGCCCAGGGTGAAGGCAAAACCCTTGACCTGCCCTACCGCCAGGACGTAGAGCACGGCCGCCGCGAGGAAGCTGACGGCATCGGCGGACAGAATGGTGCGCCGGGCGCGAATCCACCCTCTCGGCACGGCGGAGCGAAAACTTCGGCCTTCGCGCACTTCGTCCTTGAGCCGCTCGAAGAACACGACGAAGGAGTCGGCGGTGATCCCGATCGCGACGATGAAGCCGGCGATGCCGGACAGGTCGAGCGTGAAGCCGATATAGCGGCCCAGCAGCACCAGGACGGCGTAGACGATGACCCCGGAGAGCAGCAGCGACAGCGCCGTGAGCACCCCGAGCGCCCGGTAATACACCAAGCAGTACAGCAGCACGAGCACCAGTCCGATACCGCCGGCGAGCAGCCCGGCTTGCAGCGAAGCGAGGCCGAGGCTGGCGGACACGGTTTCGGCCTCGGAGCGGTCGAACGACAAGGGCAGCGAACCGTATTTCAGCGTGTTGGCCAGGTCTTGGGCTTGTGGCTGACTGAACTGCCCGGTAATGGAGGTGGTGCCGCCGGTGATGGCCGAGTTGATCCTCGGCGCACTGACCACCCGGCTGTCCAGCACGAACGCCGCCTGCTTACCCACGTTCTCGCTGGTGTACTTGCCCCAGATGTCGGAGCCGGTCGACGTGAAATTCAGCTGCACCTCGAACCCCACGCCACCTTGGGCGATCGAAGCCTTGGCGTCGGCGATGTCGCTGCCCTTGAGGAACGATGGGCTGAGGATGTACTTCGCCTGGCCGTTGCTGCCACAGGTGACCAGCGGCAGCTTCGGGTCGTCGTTTCCGGCCAGGACGTCGGGTTTGCTGCAGTCCAGGGTGGTCAGTGCCTGTTGTTGCACGGCGGGATCGGTGCTCTGCCGCTGCGCCTTGGCCGCGGCAATTTCTGTCGCGACCTTATCGGCGTCACTACCGGGAACGGGTGCCGGCGCGGTCGGTGTGGCAGCGCTCGTGGTCGGGCCGATGCTCGGGGCCGGCGCGGCGGTGGGGGTCGCCGGAGGCGCGACCGGCGTGGTGGGTACTTGGGCCGGAAGTACCCGGCCCTGGGGCTGTGGGACCACCGGAGAGATAGGCACAGGGGAAGCAGGCACAGGCGGGGTAGGCACAGGGGGGGTAGGCACAGCGGTAGTCGGCGGCGCGGAGCTGGCGGGTGGCGTGGCGGGTGCGGCGCTGCCCGGCGCGGGAGTTGTGGGCGGGGTTGCAGGCGTCGGCTGTGCCGACGCGGCAACTTCGTTCACCACCCCACGGAAGTACAGCTGAGCGGTCTGCCCCAAGGACTTTGCCTGCCCACCATCGTTACCGGGGACGGTGATCACCAGGTTCTGTCCGTCGATGATCACCTCGGAACCCGAGACGCCGATGCCGTTGACCCGGTTCTCGATGATGGTCCGGGCCAGCTTGAGGCTCTCCGCCGAGGGGGCCGCACCGTTGGGAGTACGCGCGGTCAAGGTGACCCTGGTGCCGCCCTGCAGGTCGATACCGAGCTTGGGTGTGGGCGACCGGTTGCCGGTGAAGAACACCAGGCAGTACAACGCGGCGACAATGGCCACGAAGACGGCCAAGTAGCGCACGGGGCGGATCTGCCCTGCGGGGGGTGCCACGGTCGGTAGTTCTCCTCGGTCAATTCGCCTGTTGGTGCTACTGGGCCACAAGTGCGCACAGCGACCGCGTGCGCCAGCAGCCTACCGTCGACCGACGCAGGCCCCGAGCGACATCACGGCCGCCGGTGTGGATCAGGCTTCGCCGGCGTCGTGTTTGATCAGGTCCGGCTCGTACTCGCTCTCGAGCTCTTCGGTGTCGGTGATGCGCTCCTTGACCACCAGTCGATTCCAGGTGGTGACCACACCGGGCGCGATCTCCAGTTCGACCGTGTCCTCGTCGATACCGACCAGCGTTGCGTACAGCCCCGCGGTGGTCATCACCCGTTCCCCGACCTCTAAGGAGTCCTGGAAGGCCGATGCCTCGACCTGCGCGCGTTGTTGGCGTCGGCGTCCGAGAAACATCGGAATGACCAACGCAACGAGAAGCAGCGGGATTAGCAAGTTGCCCATGAGAGGTAATCCTTCGTTTCGGGTGGGCGGACGACTAGCCCGACCAGCCACCCAGTGTGCCATTACCAGCGATGGTCAGCGCACACGCTCAGTCGAACAGTGCGGGCTCCTGGTAGCTGCCATTGACCGCATCCGGTGGCGGAACCAGTCCCAGGTGGGCCCACGCTGCGGCTGTCGCGACGCGCCCGCGGGGGGTACGGGCCAGCATTCCGGCGCGGACTAGAAACGGTTCGCACACCTCTTCCACCGTCGCGGGTTCTTCACCCACGGCCACGGCCAGGGTGGACACACCGACCGGGCCGCCGCCGAAGTTGCGCACCAAGGCACCGAGTACAGCCTTGTCCAAACGGTCGAGGCCCAGCTCGTCGACGTCATAGACCGCGAGTGCGGCGCGCGCAATCTCTCTGGTGATCACGCCATCCGCCCGGACCTCGGCGTAGTCGCGCACCCGGCGCAGTAGCCGGTTCGCGATCCGCGGGGTTCCCCGGGAGCGCCCGGCGATCTCCTGTGCACCCTCCGGCCGCAGGGCCACCCCGAGGATCGCAGCGGAACGGTCGATCACGCGTTCCAGCTCGGGCGGGTCGTAGAACTCCATATGGGCGGTGAATCCGAAACGGTCGCGGAGCGGCCCGGTCAACGCACCGGAGCGGGTGGTGGCACCGACCAAGGTGAACGGTGCGACGTCCAGCGGAATCGACGTCGCACCGGGGCCCTTACCCACCACCACATCCACCCGGAAGTCCTCCATGGCCAGGTAGAGCAACTCTTCCGCGGGGCGCGCGATGCGATGGATTTCGTCGATGAACAGCACATCACCCTCGAGCAGGTTGCTCAGCATGGCGGCCAGGTCACCTGCTCGTTCCAGCGCCGGACCCGACGTGACGCGCAGCGCCGCGCCCATCTCCTCAGCGATGATCATCGCCAGGCTGGTCTTGCCCAAACCTGGTGGGCCGGAGAGCAACACGTGATCCGGGGGGGTGCCGCGCAGCTGGGCCCCGGTGAGCACCAGTTCCAGCTGCTCACGCACCCTGGCCTGACCGATGAACTCGCGAAGGTTCTTCGGCCGCAGGCTCGATTCGACGTCGCGATCCTCCTCGACCGCCTCGGGGGTGACGGGGGAAGGCTCCTCGGTCATCGCTGACGCCCCAGGCTCTTCAGCGCCGTACGCAGGGCCACGGCCGTCGGCACATCGGGGGAACCGGCCAGCACCGCATCCACCGCCTGCTCGGCCTGTTTGGCCGGAAAACCAAGCCCGACAAGCGCTTCTAACACCTGCTCGCGTACCGGACTGCCCGTCGAGCCGAGGTTGCCCGCTGCGGCGGCGCCGGCATGCACCTTGTCGCGCAGCTCAACGACCATGCGTTCGGCGCCGCGCTTACCGATGCCGGGTACCCGGGTGAGCGCGGTGAGGTTGCCGTTGGACAACGCCGCGCGCAGCGCATCCGGTTCCAGCACCGCGAGCGTTGCCATTGCCAGGCGCGGTCCCACCCCGGACACCGTGAGCAGCAGCCCGAACAATGCGCGGGAGTCGGCGTCGGCGAAGCCGTACAGCGTCAGCGAATCTTCCCGCACGATAAGCGTGGTGGCCAGCCGCCCCTCGGTACCGGTGCGCAAGCCGGCGAGTGTCGACGGGGTGGCGTGCACCGCCAGACCCACTCCGCCGACCTCCAGCACGGCGTGGTCGAGTGCTAGGGCGAGCACCTCGCCGCGGACCGAGGAGATCACGTCGCTCCTGCCCTTCGTGCCTGCGTCAGCCGGGCCCGGTAACGGCGCTGCTGCTCGGCGGCGGCGAGCTCGGCGGCCGCCAACCTAGCAATCATGGGCGCACGCCAGCAGTGGCAGATCGCCAGGGCCAGGGCATCGGCGGCGTCCGCGGGCGCTGGTTTGACGTTCAAGCCGAGCAGCTTGGTCACCATGATGGTGACCTGCGATTTGTCCGCCGTGCCACTGCCGGTCACGGCCGCCTTCACCTCACTCGGGGTGTGGAAGCTCACGGGAATCCTCCGGCGCGCGGCCGAGAGCGCCACCACTCCGCCGGCCTGCGCCGTGCCCATGGCGGTGCGGACGTTGTGCTGGCTGAAGACCCGTTCGATGGCCACCACGTCCGGAGAGTGCACGTCCAACCAGTGCTCAGCCGCCTCGGCGATGAGCAGCAGACGCTTCGCGAGGTCGAGGCCGGCCGGGGTGCGGACCACGTCGACGTCGAGCGCCTGCACGTCCCGCCCGCGGCCGGCTTCCACCACGCCGAAACCGCAGCGCGTCAGCCCAGGGTCGACACCGAGCACGCGCACACCGATGCTCCTTTACGTCGACACGAACAGACGTTCGAAGCGTAACGGCAAGAGCCGACACTGTGGCGCAGCGACACGCGGCCGCGAGTGGTCGGAATTGTCTTGATCGTATCGGGAAGAGGAGCGATCGTGAGGTGCATGGTTGACGCGAGCATCGAAAACTGTCGGTGGTTCGAACTAGTGTTCGATGCATAAAGTTGCTCCAGGTGTTCACGGACCCGACTGGGGTGGAGCCGTGGCGCCCGGGTGAGACCGAGCTGGTGTCGGTGACCGGTGCGCTGAACCAGCACATCGTCGAGTGCGAAGCCTTGCGGGTGCGTCTGGTCGCGGATCTGGAGAGCCGGGGCACGGCGAAGGCCACGGGTGCGGTGTCCACGGCGGCATGGCTGGCCGGCACCAGTCGGATGAGCCCGGGGGCGGCGACGGGCATCGTGAAGCTGGGTCAGGCGTTGGCGGAGTGGGCGGACACCGCCGAGGCGCTAAAACTGGGGCGGATCTCGACCGCTCACGCCAAGGTGATCGTAGGGTTCTTCGCGCACCTGCCCGACGGGGTGCCGCCCGAAGCCTTGCCTGAATGTGAGCGCTACCTGCTGGACGCCGCGGCCACGGAGAACTCGGTCGAGCTGGCGCGGCGGGCATCGGCGTTGCGCCACCTGCTCGAACCCGTCGAGGGCAGTGTCCCGGACGCGGAGAACGTCGAGCTCAACGAGCTGCACGCCGCCACCACCCTGAGTGGGCGCGGCATGGTGAGAGCGAATGTCGACGCAGAAACTATGGAAATGCTGCTCACCGCCCTCTCGGCCCTGTCCACACCCCGACCCGGCTTGGACGGGAGTACCGACCTGCGCAGCGCGGGCCGGCGGCAGGCGGATGGGTTCACCGAACTGTTGCGCCGGTATCTGAACAGTGGCGAATCACCGGTCGAGGGTTACGAACGGCCGCACCTGTCATTGCTGATCCACGCCGCCGACCTTGCCAGTGCCGACGCCCCGCAGGACACCCAGGAAGACACCGCCACCACCGACGATGCGAGTGACCCTGCGGCTGGGTCCGAGCAGACCGCTGCAGCCGGGAACCCGTCTCGACCGACAGCCGAGCGGGGTGCCTATGAGGCGATGTTCGGCACCCGTCCGGGCACACCGGGCTGGATGCCCTGGCTCGGCCCGATCTCCGCGGCAAGTGCCCGGAGGATCGCCTGTGACTGCGAGCTCACGGCGATTCTGCTCGATGACGACGGGGTGCCGCTAAACCTCGGACGCAGCCAACGACTGGTGTCCCCGCAACAACGCCGCGCACTCATCGCTCGCGACCACGGCTGTGCGTTTCCCGGCTGCGGCCGACCACCCGCATGGACCGAAGCCCATCATCTGAAGCACTGGATCGACGGTGGTACAACCGATTTGGCGAACCTGGTCCTCTTGTGCACTCGACATCATCGCGTGATCCACCACAACGGCTGGGACATTCACATGGGCATCGACGGGCACCCCTGGTTCCTCCCACCCGAATGGATGGACTCGCTCCGACAACCCCGGCCGGCACATCACCGGCGAAACCACCTACACCCGAGCGCCGCATAGTTACCGGTGCGGAGCCCGGGCGCCGCACCGCCGCCTGACCGGACTGCGCGCCACAATTGCCGGAGCACTGCGGCTACCCGAACGGCTCAGGGTCGACGAACACCGTCTCACCACCGGCCACGCAGCGCTTTTTGATTGCGGCCAACTCCATCAACAGTGCAGCACCGGCTTACACCTGGGCCTCCGTGGCGGGCGGCAGATGCAGCGCAGCGTTTTTTGGGACCGGCACCATCCAGTTCAGAGCCCCAGCAGCACTCGCAGCCGGTCCGCGCTCATCCCACCGGGCTGCGAGGGCATGGCATCAAAGCTGGCCAGCAGCTGCTGCAGGTCCCCACGCCGGGTGGGGTCCGCTGCGGCCTGGCGCGGCGTGTGCCCGTCCAGGGCCGGCAGCTCCATGTCCAGCCAACGCTGCTCGTACTCCCGCATGTGCTGCGCCATGAACTCCACCATCTCCGGGTCCTGCTCCAGCTCCGGCTGCGCACCGGCCGCCCGGGCTCGTATGGCGTCGAGGTCCAGCGGAGTGCGCGACTGCTCCAACACCTCGGCATCGGGCAGCACACCGGCAAGCACGCCCAGCAGCTCCTCGATGCGCGAGCCGCTCATCACCTCGACCACCAGCGCACCGTCGGCGAGCGTGATGGTGCCGTCCAGGTGCTCGGCATCGTCTTCGTCCGCCCGCAGCCACGACCAGCTCGCGTCCTCCGCGGCACCGAACGCGTCATCCAGAGCGGAACGCACCTCGGCCTCCGACACGGCGGGCGGCAGGCCGACCTTCGCGTTGCAGAGCTCCAGCGCCTCCCCCTCGCGCGTCACCATCGTCGGTGCGGCATACAGCCCGGCGAGAAAGTCCACTACCTCGTCTGGGTCCGGCTCGGAGTCGAGCAGCTGGATCAGTGTCGTCCGGGCTTGCACCGGCACCCGGGCGATGCCACCGAAGAACTGCGTCGTCTCGCCGGCGGGCAGCGGCCGGGCCAGGATCAGCTCGGACGCGTGCAGCTGCACGGAGGCCGACCGCTCGGCAACCCCAAAGCGTTCACCGCTGCGCAGGTCGCGGAGCGCCACCCCGACACCAGGCTCAACGGATTCGACCTCGAAAGGCTCCGCTGCAACGAAAGCCATTGCGCCGCCTGCACACGTTCATCCTCGGGCAACAGCACCGAGCGGTGCTGTACGAACTGCTCGAACATGCCCCCCTCGCTCAGCGCTACATCCAGCACGGCGGCCCGGCCGACCACATCGAACGACTCGTCGTCGTGGTCACGCCAGCGTTGGTCCAGTCCCATCACCCGTAAGTCACGCAGAGGGTCAGCTGTGGCAAACCGCAGCGATTTCTCGTAAAACCACCCCGCGCGGTGCTCCAACGGCGCCATTTCCTTACCCAGGTGGCACACCTTGTACTTGCGGCCCGACCCGCACCAACATGGCTTGTTTCGGCCTAGGTCCTCGCGCGCCGGGGGCGTGAACTCCTCGGCCTCCAGCCGCAGCGGGTCGTCGTAGGGCGCCTTCGCGCGGTGCAGCAGATCGAGGGCGCGCGGGCAGTCACCACGGTCGAGGGCATAGCCGGCCAGCGAGTACAACGCCGGCTCCCACCGCGGGTCGACGGCGAGCGCCTCCTTGTGCAGCCGTTCGGCGTCGAGCGTTGCGCTGAGGCTCTCGTGCGCCTTCGCGGAAAGCCACGCCGGCACGGGCTGGGCCGAACGTGGTGCGTCGGCGCCCATTGTGCGCACCACATCGAGTTGGATTTGTGCCTCTTCGGCGCCCCCGAGGACCAGCGCTCCGGCGATGGCTGCGCCCGCCTCGGGTGAGCGGATACGGTCGAGCTGGGCTACCGACTCCTGCCGAGCGGCCTTGAGCGCCATCGCCCGGACCTCCGCGGTGTCGTCTGTACCTTCTGCGGGTCTCAGTGCACGTCGCAGTCCCTCGAAGTCGTCGACCGCTGCCGCTTCCATCTCGGTCATCTCATAACGGATCATCATCGCGGCGATCGCGAGCTTGCGACGGGCGGCTTCGAAGTCATACCCCTGCCGGGCGATCGCGTCCTGGTGGACCGCGACGCCGAACTCGGCCAACAGCTCACCGAAGGGCCGCAGCGGGTCGATGAACAGCCCCGGGTCATCGGCGCACAACTGCAGCACGATCTCCCAGATCGTGCCGGGCCGGCCCTCGTGCTTCTCGACGAACTCGAGGACATCAGCCTGCGAACCGGCGGGTCGCTCACTGAGTTCCGCTTCCGCGATGGACTCCAGCTCGAAACCGTCCTCCGTGACTTGCACGGCGATGAGCTCGCCGGCCTGACTGCCCTCCAACGTGCCCGGATCGAGCAACACCAACGATCGGTTCGCCGGAGTCATCGCGATGTCCCGTTCAGCGAGTAGCTCACCGTCAAAGTGGGGCATGACGTGGCGGAAATCGAGAAGCATGGCGACGCTGCGCTGCTGGCCCAGCTGCGGCGGCGCATCAAACCACTCGTCTTGCGCCGAACCAAGGAACAAGTGGCCACTGAGCTTCCCGCCAAGCAGGAGCAGGTGCTGGAGGTGGAACTCGAACCACGGCACCGCAAGATTTACGACACCCACCTGCAGCGGGAACGGCAGAAGGTCCTCGGCCTGATCGACGACATGAACAAGAACCGCTTCACCATCTTCCGATCACTGACCCTGCTGCGCCAACTCAGCCTCGACGCCACACTGGTCGATGACACCTGCACCAACGTGCGCTCGGCCAAGATCGAGGCGTTGTTCGAGCAGCTGGGTGATGTCATCGCGGGTGGGCACCGTGCGCTGGTGTTCAGTCAGTTCACCGGGTTTCTCGGTAAAGTCCGCGCCCGGCGCGACGCCGAAGGCGTGAGCTACTGCTACCTCGACGGCAAGACCCGCAACCGAGCGGCGGTGCTGGAGCAATTCAAGTCCGGCGGCGCACCGGTGTTCCTCATCAGCCTCAAGGCCGACGGCTTCGGGCTGAACCTCACCGAGGCCGACTACTGCTTCCTGCTCGACCCGTGGTGGAACTCGGCGACCGAGGCCCAAGCCGTGGACCGTACGCACCGCATCGGGCAGACCAAAAACGTCATGGTCTACCGCTTGATCGCCAAGGACACAATCGAGGAGAAGGTGATGGCGCTCAAGGAAAAGAAGTCGCAACTGTTCTCCAGCGTCATGGACGCCGACAGCATGCTCAACTCAAGTCTGAGCGCCGCGGACATCCGGGGGCTCTTCGAGTAGGCACCGTACGTCGAGGGCCCCGTTCCTGGCTCAGTCCTCGTCGTCCAGCTCAGCCATGACCTCCTCGGAGATCTCAACGTTGGAGTAGACGTTCTGCACGTCGTCGGAATCTTCCAGCGCGTCGACCAGTCGGAAGATCTTGCGTGCACCCTCGGCGTCGACCGGCACGCTCACCGAGGCCTGGAAGCTGGCCTCCGCGGAGTCGTAGTCGATGCCTGCATTCTGCAGGGCGGTGCGTACCGCGACCAGATCGGTCGGCTCGCTGACCACCTCGAACGACTCACCCAGGTCGTTGACCTCCTCGGCGCCGGCGTCCAACACCGCCATCAGCACCTCGTCCTCGCCCAGCTTTCCCTTGTCCAGCAGCACAACGCCTTTGCGCGCGAACAGGTAGGCCACCGAGTTGGGGTCGGCCAGCGTCGCCCCGTTGCGGCTCATCGCGGTGCGCACCTCGGTGGCCGCGCGGTTCTTGTTGTCAGTGAGGCACTCCACCAGCATGGCTACACCGTTAGGGCCGTAGCCCTCGTACATGATGGTCTGGTAGTCCGCGCCGCCGGCCTCTTCGCCTGCGCCCCGTTTGCGGGCCCGCTCGATGTTGTCGTTCGGCACCGACGTCCGCTTCGCCTTCTGGATGGCGTCGAACAGTGTCGGGTTCCCCGCCGGGTCACCACCTCCGGTACGGGCTGCGACCTCGATGTTCTTGACCAGCTTGGCGAAGGCCTTACCGCGGCGGGCGTCGATCACCGCCTTCTTGTGCTTGGTGGTCGCCCATTTGGAGTGGCCGCTCATGAATGCGCGCACCTTCCGCTCATCGGAACAGCGTCAACCGCGCTGCAGGTTCAGTCGGTCGATCCTAGCCGTCGCGGCGGACCATGCCGACGAACAGCTGATGTACCCGGTGGTCGCCGGTGACCTCGGGGTGAAAGGACGTCGCCAGCACGTTGGCTTGACGCACGGCGACGATCCGACCGAGGGCCCCGGCGTCGGCTGCGGCGTCGGGGGGCACACTGGCCAACACGGTGACGTCCGGCCCGGTGCGCTCCACCCAGGGCGCACGGATGAAGACCGCCCGCAGCGGCTCGCCGTCGATTTCGTCCATGGTCAGGTCGGTCTCGAACGACGCCACCTGGCGGCCGAACGCGTTGCGGCGCACGGTGATGTCCAGTGCAGAAAGCTGTTCGGCGTCCGGGCGGGTGTCCAGCACGTCGCTGGCCAGCAGGATCATCCCTGCACACGATCCGTAGGCGGCCATCCCCTCCCGCAGGCGTGCACGCAGTGGATCGAGCAACTGAAACGTGCTCAGCAGCCGACTCATGGTGGTGGACTCCCCGCCGGGGATCACCAGCGCATCGACCGCCGCCAACTCGTCCTCGCGACGCACGATCACCGGATCTGCGCCGGCTTCGCGCAGCGCCAGCAAGTGCTCGCGGACGTCGCCCTGCATGGCCAGCACGCCTATCGACGGACGAGTGCGCACGCTCCCTATCGTAGTGACCATGGCGTCCACACCCGCACGCGCGTTCCGTCCCGTGCGCCCCGATGGGCTGGTGGATGAGCTCGCGGCGCGGTGTCGTCCCGGGCTCGCGCACCCCTTCCGCGTGCTCATCGATGGCGCGGACGCCACGCAGCCGAGGGTGCTCGCCGCGGCGTTGGCGGAGTGGCTGCGCACCAGCGGACGGCCGTGCGCCGTGGTAGACCTGCACGACTGGCTGCGCCCGGCCTCGCTGCGCCTGGAGCACGGCCACAACAACCAGGACAGCTATCAGGACCACTGGTTTGACTACGCCGCCCTGCGCCGAGAGGTACTCGAACCGCTCGGGCCCGGCGGCAGCTGGATGTGGCTACCCACCCTGCGCGATCCACACACCGATCGGTCGACCCGGGTGCAGCGGGTTGCCGCGCCGGCGGCGACCGTCCTCCTCGTCTCCGGGCCGATGCTGCTGGGTCGAGATCTTCCCTTTGACGTCGCCGTGCACCTACACGTGAGTGAGGCGACCATGACCCGGCGCACGCCCACAGAGCAGCGGTGGACGGTGGCGCCGCTGCTCGCCCAGGAGCTAGCCGCTGACAGCGATGCGGTCGCCGACGTCGTGATCCGCGCCGATCACCCGGACCGGCCCGCCGTCCGCTTCCGCTGAGCGCATCAGCTGTCGGTCTGCTCCCGGAGCTCCCGCTTGAGGACCTTCCCCGTCGCGGTACGCGGAAGCTCGTCGAGGAACACCACCTCGCGCGGCACCTTGTACCGAGCGAGATTGGACCTGACGTGGCCGTGCAGCACGTCCTCGTCAGCCGTCTGACCCTCCCGAAGTACGACGAAGGCCAGCAGTCGCTGACCGAACTTGTCGTCCTCGACGCCGATGCACGCCACCTCGGCGACCGCGGGGTGGTCGGACAGCACGTCCTCCACCTCTTTGGGAAAGACGTTCTCTCCACCGGAGACGATCATCTCGTCGTCGCGGCCGCGCACGAACAACCGGCCCGCGGGGTCGAAGTAGCCCACGTCGCCGGTGGCCATCAGTCCGTCGAGCTCGTCCTTGCTGCCGCCGCCGGTGTAACCTCCGAAGAGCATGGCGTTGCCGACGAAGATCCGTCCCGTCTGCCCCTGCAACACCTTTCGACCGCGCTCGTCGTAGAGCCGCACGATCGTTCCGCGGGTCGGCTTGCCTGCGGTGCCTGGGGCGGCGCGCAGGTCGGCTGGGCGCGCGAGCGTGGCGGCCGAGACCTCGGTGGATCCGTACATGTTGTAAAGGTTGTCGCCGAAGGTGTCCATCCAACGCGTGGCGAGCTCGCCCGGCAACGCCGACCCACTGGCGCACACCGCGCGCAGCGCCCTGGTGTCGTAGCGGGTTATAACCTTCTCCGGCAGCTCCAAGATGCGCTGCAGCATCACCGGCACGACGACCAGCGCGCTACAGCCGTGCGCGGCCATGTCGGCCAGGCCCTGCTCGGGATCAAAGCGGCGGCGCAGCACAAACGTCGATCCCAGCGCCATCCCCAGCACGAAGTTCGCGAACCCCCACGCGTGGAACAGCGGCGCGCCGATACGCACGGTCTGACCCTCCCGCAAGGGAATCCGCTCCAACAATGCGGCGGGCGGATCGAGGGTCAGCGCGAACTCCTCGCGCGAGGCGCCCTTCGGTGTGCCGGTGGTCCCTGAGGTGAGGATGGTGATCCGCCCGGCACGGGGCGGAGGCTTCGGCAGCGAGGTGTCGCCATCGGCCACCAGGTCGGCCAACAACGCGTCCTGCGGCGTGCCCTCGTGCCAGGCCACAAAGCGCGCGCGATCCTTGCCCGCCTCGCGTACCAGCTCGGTGAACTCCTCGTCGTACACCAGTGCCGCGACGTTCTCGCGGGCGCAGACCTCGGTGAGCTGAGGCGCTGCGAACGAGGTGTTCAGCAGCAGCACGTCCGCCCCGAGCTTGGCTGCACCGATCGCTGCCTCTACGAAGCCGCGGTGGTCGCGGCACATCAGGCCGATGCGCTCCCCCGCCTGCACGCCGGCCGCCTGAAAGCCGTGCGCTACCGCGTTGGTGCGCTCGTCGACCTCAGCCCAGGTGAGCGAACCCAGCTCGTCCACGATCATGGTCGCGCCGGGGTGACGGATGGCTCCGGCGATCACCGCGGTCGCCGGCGAGGCACCCCACCGGACCGCAGCCACACCGAGCCGGGCGAGCTTGTCCGGCCGCATCGGCGCCACCAGGCCTGCGCGGGCGAGGATGCGCACGTTCTCGGCTTCGTGCAACAAACCACCCACCCGCCCGCGAGCGTTGCGCTGTACCGGGCGTGGGGAGCCCTCCGCCGCGCTTCGCACGTTCTGCAAGCCGCGGCGGATCCGACGTCCGACTTCACCGGAGGAGACCAGCTCGGCCACCGTTCCCAGCAGAGCGCCCGGCACGTCGTACCCGAAACGGAACTGCACCCGGGTGCGACCGCCACGCGCCTCGCGGAGACGGAAGTGGCCGCGCTGGTCGATGCCGGTCACGCTGGTCCAGGTGAGGTCGTTCGGGGCGTCATACTCGACAAGTTCCACGGTGCCGCCCACCTCGGAGGATCCCACCGCGAACCGCATGGTGTAGCGGGCACGCGGGCCGGGCTGCTGCTCGGAGTCCTCGGGGTCGAACGCGGCAACACCGTCCAGCAAGGCCGGGTACCCGACCGGATCGGCGAGGAGCCCCCACACATCCTTCACAGGCGCGTTGACGACGATCTCTTCCTGGATCCTCACTGGTGCACTCCCACGTTACTTCGCTCGCTCACTGCTCTTACCCCACGTCGCTTCGCTCGTTTATCCGATTACCGGCAGCTTCCGGTCCTGTTGCAGCGAGGTGAGCACGTCTTGAATCGTCGCGAGTACATCGCGGTTGATCACCTCGACGTCAGGATCGTCGCCGTATCGTTCGCGCAGATCGATCGGCGGCAGTACGCGCACGGACACCTTGGAAGGCAAGGGAAGGTGCCCGAACAGCGCGGGCATCAAGCCGAAGGGCAGGCCGAACAGGATGGGCAGCGTCTTCAACCGGAACATGCGGTCAACTCCCGTAAGACGCGCCAAGGCCTCGCCACGGGTGAGAAACAGTGCGGTCTCCTGGCCGCCGATGGAGACGACGGGCTGGATCGGCACACCGTGCTCCAGCGCGATCCGCACGTAGCCCGTGCGTCCGCCGAAGTTTACGGTGCCCTGCTCCCAGCTCGGACGGAACACTTCGTGATCACCGCCGGGGTACACCAGGACGGCAGCACCGGCCCGCAGGGCGAGCTCGGTGTTGCGTGAGTTGGCCGCGACCGTGCCGTAGCGGCGCAGGATCATTCCCAGTGGACTACTGACCACCAAGTTGTGCGCGAGCTGGAAGAAGAGCCGTTCGACTCCGAAGTACGTACTGAACGCCAGCGTGAACACAAAGGTGTCCGGCGTGGTGATCCCGCCGGAGTGGTTGCCCACCAACAACACCGGGCCCTCACGGGGAATGTGGTGCAGGCCCTGCACATCAGCACGGAAGTAACGGCTGGCCAGCAACCACAGCCCTGGCAGACCTTCGCGGATGTAGTCGGTGTCCCTCGCGTCGAGGTCGCCGGTCGGAACCAGGCTCTGTACCCGCTCGGTCACCGCATGCACAGCACGAGCGGCGATCGAGCCGAGCGCGCCGACGACGGCACCGACGTTCCAGCTCACGAACAGCAGGACACCGGCCACCGCGAACGCGCGAGGAGCCACGGCGGCATTCGGTTGCGCGCGGGTGTATGCGGTGGCCGCCACGGTACCGAAGGACGCGCCGACGAGGACGATGGCCGCCAACAACGGCGACAGCTCCCGGGCGATCTGCAAGCGCGACGGCTGACGGGCGCCGCCAGCCGAGGAGGTGGACAACCGCCGGGGCGGTTACCAGCCGCGGGTGGACAGCCGGTGGTCCACAGGTAACTGCTCCACGTTGATGCCGACCATGGCCTCACCCAGACCACGCGAGACCTTGGCCAAGGTATCCGGGTCGTCGAAGAAGGTGGTGGCCTTGACGATGGCCTCGGCCCGCTGCGCCGGGTTGCCGGACTTGAAGATCCCCGAGCCGACGAACACACCGTCCGCGCCCAGCTGCATCATCATCGCCGCGTCCGCCGGGGTGGCTATCCCGCCCGCGGTGAACAGGGTCACCGGCAGCTTGCCTGCGGCGGCCACCTCAGCGACCAGCTCGTAGGGGGCCTGCAGCTCCTTGGCGGCGACGTAGAGCTCGTCCTTGCTCAGCGAGGTGAGCCGTCGGATCTCCGCGGAGATGGTGCGCATGTGCATGGTGGCGTTGGAGACGTCACCGGTGCCCGCCTCGCCCTTGGAGCGGATCATCGCCGCGCCTTCGGTCAGCCGCCGCAGCGCCTCGCCCAAGTTGGTGGCCCCACACACAAACGGCACTGTGAACTGCCACTTGTCGATGTGGTGGGCGTAGTCGGCAGGGGTGAGCACCTCGGACTCGTCCACGTAATCCACGCCCAGGCTCTGCAGGATCTGCGCCTCCACGAAGTGTCCGATGCGGGCCTTGGCCATCACCGGAATGCTGACCGCGGCAACGATGCCGTCGATCATGTCCGGGTCGCTCATCCGGGACACTCCGCCTTGGGCGCGAATGTCCGCGGGCACCCGCTCCAGTGCCATCACGGCGACGGCGCCGGCGTCCTCGGCGATCTTGGCCTGCTCGACGGTGACCACGTCCATGATCACGCCGCCCTTGAGCATCTCGGCCATCCCGCGCTTGACCCGGGCGGTTCCCGTGCCTGCGGCGGTGGTGGTGGCTGCGGTGCTGGGCTCGGCGGTGCTCACGGTGAACTCCCGTTTTTGTGCTGGGGCGTGGTGCTTGGACATGTCCATCGTAGGGCTTTCCTACGGCGGCTTCCGCCAGTCGTCGTCAGGGCAGGCGGCGGACAGCGGGGTGCGGCGCACCTGAGGCTGCTCGTGCAGCAGTAAGGGCTTCGGACAACAGGGCGCCGAGCCCCGGTGGATACACGCGCTCGCCCGCACCGTCGATGCGCTCGAGCTCGGCGGAGGTGCACCAGCGAAAATCGGTGATGGTGCGCGCCTCGAGCTCGGTGAAGCCGTCCCGCGCCGGGACGAAATCCTGCACCGTAGCGGTGAAGTAGGTCTCCTCGGCTTCGATCGTGCGTCCGTCGAACTCCAGCACAAAACGACGCCACCACAGCGGTCCGCGCAATGCGTCCACGTCCAGGTGCAGCCCGGTCTCCTCGGCGAGCTCGCGTACCGCGGCCTCGGGCAAGCTTTCCCCCGGCTCCACGCCGCCCCCGGTGGTGATCCAGTAGAAGCTCCCGGACGGCGCCGCTCCGCGCAGCATCAAGACCCGTTCGCGACTGTCGAAAAGCACCACCCGGGCGGCGGGGCGTCGTGGTGGTCCGGCCGACACTTCACGCTCGACGATCTCGAAGTAGTGCGGATGCGGCGCGGTGCCTCCGAGGTGCAGCCACCGGACAAGCCGTCTGCTGCGCAGGGCGACAGTGTCCCGGACGGCGTCGTTGTGGAACCGTCGCGCCAGCAGGACTCTGGTCTGGGCGTCGGCGAGCTCCCCCGCGAGCTGCGGTGACAAGCGTTCCACGGCGACGTTCTCCAGCGCGGCGGACAGCGCGTTCTCCGCAGTTTCACGACGGGGCTTGCTGGTCCGTTCGGCCGCAGCAGCGAGGGTAGCCAACTGCCGGTCAGTGGAAGGCTCCGCGGCGGCGATGGTCCGAGCGACCACCGCGCGCCGGCACAGTGCGGCCTCCAGCGACAACCACGCCGAGTCCAACCGCACATGCAGACGATCGAGGCGGTGCGCCATTCCGTAGATCCACAGTGCCGCCAAAGCGAGCACGACGACGGCTAGCGCGATCAGAAGCACCATCAGCGCCGTACTCACCGCTGCATTCCCACGTCGCTGCGCTCGCTCACCGCTGTATTCCCACGTCGCTGCGCTCGCTCATCTGTCGGCCTCGTGCACGTGCTCCCGGCCCGCGGTCACCGTCTCGTACACCTGCATCACCTGCTGGGCCACCACCAGCCAGTCGTATTCGGCCACCACCCGACGGCCGTGCCCAGCCAGTTCTGCCCGACCCCCAGCGTTGCTCAACAGCACGTCCAGCTGCTGCGTCCACGCCGTCACGTCACCCGTGGGCACGAGTCGACCTGCGGTGCCGCCGTCGAGCACACGCCGAAACGCATCGAGATCACTCGCCGCCACGGCGGTACCGGCGGACATCGCCTCGACCAGGACGATGCCGAAGCTCTCGCCGCCGGTGTTGGGGGCGCAATACACGTCGGCGCTACGCAGGACGGACGCCTTCTTTGCGTCATCGACCCGGCCGAGCAGGCGCAGGTGCCTGGCCACACGCCGGCCAGCGACCCTGCGCAGCGCATCCCCATCCCCTCCCCCGACGACTAGTACCTGGAGGTCAGGGTGGCGCTGCAGCAGTTCCGGCAACGCAGCGAGCAGCACCGGCATGCCCTTGCGGGGCTCGTCGTAACGGCCGACGAACGCCAGGGTCCCGCCCGCTCGGGGGTACCCCGGTAGCGGCTTCGCTTCGGCGAAGGCACGCACATGCACGCCGTTGGGAATCAGCACCGCATCGGAGCCGAGCGACTCCACCTGCCACCGACGAGCCAGGTCCGACACCGCAATCCGACCGTTGATCTTCTCCAGAAACGGCTGCAGCACACCTTGGAACGTGCTCAGCACCCGTGAGCGCGTCGTCGAGGTGTGAAACGTCGCGACCATGGGGCCGTCCGCCACCACCATGGCCCACATCGACAGGCTCGGCGCATTCGGCTCGTGGATGTGCAACACGTCGAAGTCATGCTCGGCAATCCAGCGGCGAACTCGCACAAAATTGTTGGGGCCGAAGCTGAGCCGCGCCACCGAGCCGTTGTAGGGCACGCCGATGGCTTTTCCTCCGTTGACCACATAGGACGGCAACACCGTGTCTTCCTCGGCGGGCGCCAGCACACTCACCTCGTGACCCTGGGCGATGAACACCGCCGCCAGCTCGGCGATGTGCGCCTGCACTCCCCCGGGGACGTCGAAGGAGTAGGGACACACCATCCCGATCTTCATTTCCGGGGCGCGAGATCGGACAACCACAACGGTTGCAGCATGTGCCAGTCGGCGGGTTGCTCGGCTATCCCCTGCGCAAACCGGTCCGCCATCGCCTGAGTCGCCGCCGCGGGGCCGAGTGCGGGGTCAACGGGCGGATGGATGCGCATCCGCCAGCCGCCGGGTGTGAACCAGCAGTGCACCGGAAGCAACGCGGCGCCGGTGCTGCGCGCCAAGCGTGCCGGTCCGGCGGGCATCTTCGTCTGCTCGCCGAAAAACGTCACCGGGATGCCTGCTGTGCTCAGGTCACGATCGCCAAGCAGGCACACGACTCCCCCGGCCCGCAGTCGGCGCACGATGCCGCGGACGGGAGATTCCGCCGCACCGGTCAGGGGTAGGATCTCGAACCCGAGGCCCTCCCGGTAGGCGGTGAACCGGGCGAACAGCGACTCGGGCTGCAGCCGTTCAGCCACCGTGGTGAAGGTGCCGCTATGGGCCACCAGCCACACGCCCGCGACGTCCCAGTTCCCGCTGTGCGGCAGGGCGAGCACGACGCCCTTGCCGGCCGCAAGGGCAGCATCGAGATGGGGCTGTCCCTCGACGTCGGCGTCGATGTTGGCGGCGAGCGCGGCATGGTCCATCGAAGGCAACCGGAAGGCCTCCCGCCAGTACCGGGCGTAGGACCGCAGCGAAGCCCGCAGCAGCGTGTCGGGTACATCAGCCGGGTCGATCCCGAGCACGCGGGCGAGATTGCGGCGCAGCTGAGCGGTGGCGCCCGCCCGACGCACCACCAGGTCCGCGCCCTTATCGGAAGCCCTGGCGGCTAGGGGTGCTGGCAACGCTCGAACGAGGCGCCACCCGGCGCCGTAGCCCAGGTCGGCGGCCCGCTCGGTCCACTTCATCGGCTCAGACCGGGGTCTGTTCGCAGGCACCGTCGGCCTTGCGCACCGCAAGCACCCGTTGGATGACGGTGACCACACTGGTCACCGCCAACACCCACATCGCGATATGGATGGACCAGGTCAGCCCGAGTCCGGTCAGACCGGCGCCGGCCAACACGATGATGAGGCGCTCGGGACGTTCGATGAGGCCGGCGTGGGCGGAGAACCCACTGGCCTCGGCTCGTGCCTTGACGTAGGAGGTGACCTGGGAGGTGACCAGACACAGCAGTGCTGCGGCAGCGAGTGGTTTGCTGTTTCCCAGTGTGAACGCCCACCACGCCAGGGAGCCGAAGATCGCTCCGTCGGCGATGCGGTCGCACGTGGCATCGAGTACGGCACCGAACGGCGTGCCTCCGCCGCGGACGCGCGCCATGGCTCCGTCGAGCATGTCGAACATCACGAAGAACCAGATCACCAGCGTTCCGATGAACAGATGCCCGGTGGGAAACAGCGTGACTGCCGCCACGACGCCGGCGACGGTGCCGATGACCGTCACCGCATCGGGGCTCAGTCCGACTTTGATCATCGATTTCGCCAGCGAAGCGGTTCCCTTGGACAGCCCAGCCCTGGCGAACGCGCTGAACGCACTCAATCTCGTCTCCCGACCACTCGACACGCCGAACCCACCCTGGGCGCTGCCGCCACGATAGTCGGTAAGCTCAGGACAGCTGACGCACAAGCGTTCGGCGCAGCACCTGATCGCCGGTGGGATCGACGTGCGCGTGCTCCACCTCGACCCGCGCCGTCCGCTCGTGCAGCACCACCGTCATCACCCCGTTGTCGAACCACGGGCCGTTCTCCACCGTCCAGGAGATGTTCGGCTCACCTACCCCGGCCCGTGCGGACAACATGCGGAGCACCCGCACCACACCGGGGCGCTTGACCAGCCGGTTGACCACCTGGATCGGCTTGTTCAGCGGGTTTCGAAACGGCGACATGGTCAACTGGTGCACCGCAGTGCGCTGCGGGTCGACGTCGTGCACCTCGGCGCGTGCGAGGTAGGAACAGTGCACATCGCCGGACAACCACAGCACCGAGGCCGGGGGGTGCGCTGTGTTGGCAACGTCGACCACCAGCTGCACCATGTCATCGAAGGAACGCCGAAAGGCCGCCCAGTGCTCCAGGTCGACGGCGAGGCGGATCTTCTCCCCGAGTTTGGCTCCCCACCGCCCCCACGCGCCTTGCGCCGTGGCCTCGTTCCAACCCTCCAGGTGGTGTAGCCCAGGCAACATGAGAAACGGCAAGGACGATCCGATCAGCAGATGGTCGAACGGCCGCTCCGAGGGCGACGTGGCCAGCGCCTGCTCACGTGCCCAGCGCCATTCCGCCTCGTCGAGCATCGCCCGGTTGCCCGGGTCCAGCCTGCGTGAGCACCGCGAGTCGAGCATCAAAAGGCGGGTACGTCCGAAGTCACGGTGGAAGCTCCAGCGGGCGGAGTCCGGCTCGGTGTCCGCCCGCCAGGCAAATTCCGCAAACAGGCCAACGCGTTCCCCGTCACTGCTCGCCGCCCGTACGGCGGCGTACAGGTCGTCGGCCGCGAGCTCGTCCGGCGACAGGTTGCCCAGGTGCTGGTAGACCCAGTACGAGGAGAACGCGCCGATCACCCGGGAGCGCCACCACGGCTCGGTGACGATCTGCCGACGCCAGGAGTACGAGCTGTTCCAGTCATCGCGCAGGTCGTGATCGTCCAGGATCATGCAGGTCGGCACCGTGGACAGCAACCAACGGACATGCTCGGACCCCCACGACTCGTGGTACAGCCAGGTGTACTCCTCGAAGTCGCAGATCTCGTCCACGACGGTCTCCTGCCCGGTGGCGACGCCGGGAGGCCCCAGGCCGCCCGCCCGCCGAGCGTGCAGACGCTCGGTGACCGCCGCGGAGGGATCGTCGGCGTACACCTGGTCGCCGATGAGCAGCAGCGCGTTCGGCCAGTGGTCGACCTCGATCGAATGCATGCGCTGGGCCATCGCGACCAGCGCGTCCGCGCCCAATGCCTCGAGATCGGCTGCGGTGTAACCCTCACCCCGGCGGCAGGATCCGAACGCCAACCGCACCTCCGCGTCGTCCGCCGTGGTGCGGATCAGACTCGCCGCAGACCCACTCGTCGGCCACACCGGTGCACGGTCGAGCTGCACGCTGTAGGGCGTCTCCGACCCCGCGGGCAGTCCTTCGAGCACCACCAGCGCGTAGTGGTGACCGTGCACGCACCACGTCCGCTCGACCCCGCGCACGTCACCGCACTGCACGGCAACCTCGCAGCTCGCATCGGTCTCCACCCAGACGGTCGCCCGGTGGGAGTCGACAAAGCGCAGGAGCGGACCGAGCACGATGCGCGCGGTACTCACTGAACGCCTGGCCAGGCTGCGGCCAACAGGGCGCGGGTCTCCCCGAGGAGCTGGGGCAGCACCTTCGTCCCCCCGAGTACGGTAATGAAGTTCGCGTCACCGCCCCAGCGCGGCACCACGTGCTGATGCAGATGGGCCGCGAGCGAGCCGCCCGCGACCGCGCCGAGGTTCAGTCCGACGTTGAAGCCGTGCGGACGCGAGACTGCCTTGATGACGATGATGGCGTCCCGGGTGACCGACATCAGCTCGCTGGACTCGGCAGCGGTCAGGTCCTCCAGCTCCGCCACGTGGCGGTAGGGCAACACCATCAGGTGTCCGGGGTTGTACGGATACAGGTTCAGCACCGCGTAGACGTGCTCGCCGCGGGTCAGCACCAGCCCCTCGGCGTCATCCATGCTCGGGATTGCGCACAGCGGACAGCCGGGCTCACCGGGATGGCTCGTCGCTGGTCGGCCATCACCGGCCGGCTCGGCGATGTAGGACATCCGGTGCGGGGTCCACAGTCGCTCGAGACGATCACCGTCCCCAGCGCCTCGCTGGTGCAGCGCCCTCACCCGGCCTGCACCAATGCTGCCGTCGGCGAGGCGTTGCGCCGCCCGTCCACCCAGTCGCTGATCAGCTCGACGGCCATGGCCACGGACACACCGTTGCACTGCGTGCCGTCGCGGAAGCGAAAGCTCACCGCGCCGGCCTCGACGTCACGTTCGCCCGCGAGCAGCATGAACGGAACCTTCTGGGTGGTGTGCGTGCGGATCTTCTTCTGCATCCGCTCGTCGCTCACGTCTACCTCCACGCGAATTCCGCGCCGACGCAGCTGTCCGGCCACGTCCATCAGGTGCTCGGCGAACGCGTCCGCGACCGGAATTCCGACGACCTGCACCGGTGCCAGCCAGGCGGGAAACGCTCCGGCGTAGTGCTCGGTGAGCAAGCCGAGGAAGCGCTCGATCGAGCCGAACTTGGCGGAGTGGATCATCACCGGCTGCTGACGGGTGCCGTCGGCGGCGGAGTACTCCAGGCCGAAGCCGGCCGGTTGGTTGAAGTCGTACTGGATCGTGGACATCTGCCAGGTGCGGCCGATCGCGTCCCGCGCCTGCACCGAGACCTTCGGGCCGTAGAACGCGGCACCGCCCGGGTCCGCCACCAGCTCGAGTCCGGTCTCGGTGGCGGCGTCGCTGAGCACCTGCGTGGCGGACTCCCAGTCGGTGTCCGAGCCGATGAACTTGTCGGAGTCGCCGCGGGTGGAGAGCTCCAGGTAGAACTCATCCAGGCCGAAGTCCTTCAGCAGGCCCAGCACGAAGGTGAGCAGGTGCCTGATCTCGCCGGGCGCCTGCTCCGGGGTGACGTAGCTGTGCGAATCGTCCTGGGTCAGTCCGCGAACCCGGGTGAGGCCGTGTACCACCCCGGAGCGCTCGTAGCGGTAGACCGACCCGAACTCGAAGAACCGCAGGGGCAGCTCGCGGTAGGAGCGACCGCGAGAGCGGAAGATCAAGTTGTGCATGGGGCAGTTCATAGCCTTGAGGTAGTACTTGCTGTTCTCCAGTTCCATCGGCGGGAACATGGTCTCGGCGTAGTAGGGCAGATGCCCTGAGGTCTCGAACAGTCCGCCCTTGGCAATGTGCGGGGTGCCGACGTAGTCGAAGCCCTCCTCGATGTGCCGGTTGCGGACGTAGTCCTCCATCTCCCGCTTGATCACGCCACCCTTGGGGTGGAAGACCGGAAGACCGGAGCCGATCTCATCGGGGAAGCTGAACAGGTCCAGCTCGTTACCGAGCTTGCGGTGGTCGCGGCGCTCGGCCTCGGCAATAAGTTCCAGGTGCGCGTCGAGCGCTTCACCGGACTCCCAGGCCGTGCCGTAGACCCGCTGCAGGTCGGCGTTGGCCTGGTCGCCGCGCCAGTAGGCGGCGGAGCTGCGGGTGATCTTGAACGCAGGAATGTGCTTGGTGGTGGGGATGTGCGGCCCGCGGCACAGGTCGGCCCACACCTTCTCCCCGGTACGGGGGTCGAGGTTGTCGTAAATGGTCAGCTCCCCCTCGCCGACCTCCATCACCTCGGGATCGTCCACACCGGACTTGTCGCGAATCAGCTCCAGCTTGTACGGCTCATCAGCAAGCTCGGCCTCAGCGGACTCCACCGAGCCCAGCACCCGCCGAGAGAAACGCTGCGCGCCCTTGATGATCTGGCGCATCTTCTTCTCGATGGCCGTGAGGTCCTCGGGGGTGAACGGCTGCACCACGTCGAAGTCGTAGTAGAAGCCGTCCGTGATGGGCGGCCCGATACCCAGCTTCGCCTCCGGGAACAGCGACTGCACCGCCTGGGCCAGCACATGCGCACAGGAGTGCCGGATGACCATCCGTCCGTCGGGAGAACTCGCCTCAACCGCTGTGACCTCAGTGTCGGCCACCGGCGTCCAGGACAGGTCGTGCAGTGCACCGTCGGCGTCACGCACCACCACCACGGCATCGGCTCCCCTGCCGGCAAGCCCCGCCTCGCGTGTTGCAGTGCCCGCCGTGGCGCCCGCCGCGACCATCAGTCGATGCGAAATCGGGGCGATCGGATGTGCCACGGCGCGGGCTCCTTGGGTGAGATCGACAATGATGCCCCGATGCTATCGGTGCTCAGCATGTCCACTTGACCCGCTCAGACGTGGTGGTCCCGGCTGGGTTCGAACCAGCGACCTTCCCGGTGTGAACGGGACGCTCTTCCACTGAGCCACGGGACCGTGCTCACTCCGGGATCGCCGGATGCCGCACGTGCGGTTGGGAACACTAACACGCACGCCGTGGGCCACGGACACTGCCGGCTCAGGCCTGAGCTTGGCCCGTCGCCACCACCGTCGTCGGCGTGGTCGGAGTGCTGCCCGCGGGTTCGATGGATACGGCAAAGCGCGTGAAACTCGCCGGCGCGGCGGGATTCATCACCGTCACACTGCGCGCGTCGTTCGTCCCCACGACTCCGCCGAGCGGTAACGGCTTCGCGCCGGGGCCGTCCGGCACGCCCCACAGCACGTACTGCGAGTCGCTTGCCGTCGCGGGCATGTTCACCGGCAAGACCGTCGACTGCGCGGGTCCGGCGAGCAAGAGTGCCATCGGCGTGGACGAGCCACTGTCGGTCAGCGCCACCTTGCGTACCGAGGGATCGGTCAGGGCGGACATCACGTTTTGCTCGTTGAGCGCGCTCACCGAGGTCGAACTCGACTGGTTCAAGGCAGCAGTCCCGGCCCACCCGATGATGGCGCCGAAGGCGAGGGCCGCAGCGGCAGCGGTGGCAAGCAACGTCCTTCGCGAGCTGCTGAACCGTCCCGCAGACGCAGGACTGCGCCGAGCCCGCCTTGAGCCCCGCGGGCGAACGGGTGCAAGCTCACGCGGCGCCATCCCCACCGGCTGGCTCTGCCGAGGAACCTGGGGAGTACGGGCTGCGTTGAGCACCGCGGCGCGAAGATGGGCGGGTGGCTCGTACTGCTCGACATCCGCAGCAAGGAACACTGCCACGTCCTCAGTGGCGTGCACCTCGGCCTGGCATTCCGCACAGCGCGGGAGGTGACCGCCGAACATCGACTCGTCGTCCGGTTCCAACGCGTGCAGCGCCCAGCCGGTCGCGAGTTCCAGGTTGATGCAGTGCCGGTCTGCTTTCGCAGTCATCACAGGCCCTCTCCTTCCGTGCGTGCGCCGACAATTCCGAAGTCCAGAGCCAGCGATCCGAGTGCGGCGCGTAACCGCTGCGAGGCCGCGAACATCCTTGATTTCACCGTGCCCAGGGGAACGCCGATGATCGCGGCGACCTCCCGTTGGGTGTAACCCCCGTAGTAGGCCAACATCATCGTCTTCGCCTGCTCGGCGGGGAGATCGTTGATGGCTTTGCGGACGTTGTCGCCCACCACGTTCCCGATCGCGTTCTGGTCTGCTCCCGGGGTGTCCGGCGCCATCCGATCCGTCGTCTCGTCGTCCATCACCACCTGCCGGCGACGATGAACACCTTCACGACGTACTGCGTCCACTGCCTTGTGGTGCACAACCGTCAGCAGCCAGGAGGAGAAGGCACCGCGCCCGGGCTGATAGCGCGACGGATCACGCCAGACCAGTAGGAAGACCTCCTGCACCACGTCTTCGGCCAAAAGCTCGTCGACGCAGATCCGTCGGGCCAGCGAGTAAGCCGGTTTGGCGTAACGGTCATATAGTTCAGACAGGGCGGTTTCGTCGCCGTTGGCGATCCGCTCCACAATCCGTGCGTCCTCGCGCGCTCGCTCGGGATCCGCCGCCCGGGAGGACCTCTGCACTCGCGAGCGTCCGGCCACGACATCGCCCCGCTGAGCTTCGTTGCGCTGCACGTTGTCCCCTTGCGGGCCGCGGGAGTCGCTCTGCACCACTTGCAAGTTCCTCACGTCGGGTATCCGCGGCGGAGGCCACGAACGGTTCACTGCAGCTACGCCGCGCGTCGAGCACTGCACATTCTGTGATCAACAGTACGGGGACACACCGAAGACCCGCACGCGAGAGGGGCTGAGTGTCGGCTGCGGATGCGGTCGAACCGGAGCAGCGGGCTCAGGCGAAGAGTAGGTGACGGCCCCGCTCGGGGTCGAGCAAGCACCGGCCAGAGAGGAATTGCACGTGAGGCGTGAGGAAAGCTCGGTCACCGCGCACACCACGTTCACCCTCCGCGACGGGGCCCACCGGCTCACCCACCGACGTCGAGGCGGTATGGGCAGTCTGCTTCGCGTGCGGATGCAGTATTTGGCGTCGGACCCGTATGCCGTGCACGTGCGATTCTCCAGTGGCAACGCCGCGGACGTCGAGTGGGTGTTTGCGCGCCGCTTGTTGGCTGAGGGCCTGCACCAGCAGTCCGGGCAAGGCGACGTCCGGATCGCACCGCTTCCGGGCAGCAAGGGCGCCGTCATTGCGATCGAACTCTCCGCACCGGCCGGTCGAGCCTTCTGCGAGGCGTCCGCCGGCGAGCTCGCCGCCTTCATCGACGCGAGCGAGCGACTGGTTCCCATCGGCGGGGAGCCGCAGGTCATCGACCTGGATGCCGAGCTTGCGACCCTGCTGACCGCCGGCGGCGCCTGACCCGGTTTGGTGTCGGCGGCGACCCTCCGCTAGTGTTCGCTCCCGCACCGCCTGACGCGCTGTTGGGCATACGGTGACATGCAGTGCGGATGTAGCGCAGCTGGTAGCGCACAACCTTGCCAAGGTTGGGGTCGCGGGTTCGAATCCCGTCATCCGCTCGAGAGGCTCAATCTCGGGCTCTCCGGCGGAGTGGCCGAGTGGCTTAGGCAAGGGCCTGCAAAGCCCTGTACACGGGTTCGATTCCCGTCTCCGCCTCCATCACGACTTGCGCGATTAGCTCAGTGGGAGAGCGCTTCCCTGACACGGAAGAGGTCACTGGTTCAATCCCAGTATCGCGCACCAGTATTAGCGCAGGTCAGAGGCTCCTTCGGGGGCCTCTTTCCTGTTTCGTGAACTATTCATGAACTAGCGCGCAGGTCGAGGGGGCTTCCGACAGGAGGCACCACCATGAGCACTACCAACACCACCCACGACAGCAGCTCTACCGCTTGGCTCGGAGAGATGGCCGCGGAGCTAACCGAGAAGCAGCTCGGCAACCTGAACTACCTACGGCGCGAACTCGCACCCGAGGACGCAACGGAGCACGACCAACGACAGGTGGATGCCTGCCTCGTCGGCGATGCCTACGAGGAGGTCGAGCACAACCGGATGCAACACCGGTTGTCCCACATTCCGCTACCGGACTGGGCTCCCGACGCCGCCGACGGGTGGATGCTCGACAACGACGGGGCCACTCGGCGCGGGCACACCCTGCTGAGCTTCCCGGAGATTCACTGCACGGTGTCCTCGGCCAGGTCCGGCTCGTACGTGAGCGTGTACGCGGGAGGAGAAGAGGTCGCCGGGGCCGCACCGGAATTCTTCGTCAGCATCGAGGGCCACGGGGCTGCTCTGGACGCCGAGCAAGCACGTCAGTTCGCGGCGCAACTCCTCGAAGCTGCGGACAAGCTGGAGGAGGTGCAGGCCGGGGCTACGGTGCCCGCCTGAGCGTCCCGTACAGCGACGAACGGCCCTGCCCTGATGTACGGGGTGGGGCCGTTCCGTATCGGCGGGTGAACAGGTCAAACAGGGGTGGCTAGGCCTGCCGGTCGGATCAAGCTTTGGTACTGCCCACTGTCCACCATGCTCTTGAACGACGACTCCCAGCCGGGCGTGGAGTGTCCGGCAGCGTGGATAGCTGTTCGCGCCGCCGCGACCGCGGCGCCCAAGGCTGCCACTTCATCCGGCCCGTCGAGATGAATGCAGATGTCGAGCGCCGACGCCAGAAGGTCCACGCCAAGATCGACGTCGGTTAGACCGCTGACGTCCTCGAACGCGTCCATGAGAGGGTCGACCATCAGTTCGAGGTCGGCCGGTGCATCACCGTCTCGTACCTCGAAGGACAACTCGACGTAGTAGTTACGATTCATTGCTTCCTGCTCCAGCATTCCAACCTCCTAAGCCATGCTCGCAGATTCTGTGCGTAGTTGGGGTCTGACGGGGTGCACTTCACAGTTCTCATGTGTCGGCCGCAGTCGCACCTGCCCTTGTAGTACTTCTTACCTCGCCCGATCGTCCACCCGTGGGCCTCCATCTCTCGGAGGATTGCTTCCAACGCCTTGTCGGTGTGCTTCGGTCTAACCACCTACGACCCCCCGCCGTTCCGGTTGGCCTGTGAGTGTGACCTACATCACGTCTACCGTCTACCAGCATATCTGTTGGCGGTTACGGACGCGCAACGACGCCCACAAGACTCACCCCTGACTTACGCAGCCGAGGCCATGACCTCTTGGCGTTCCTGGTGTCGGGTCTCAACCCCGACGTCGCTTAGCGTCACGCCTCGCCCTGATCTCATCGAGCGGATCCGCGGGCTGAGCCACACCGCCCAGGGCCTCGGTCATCGTCAAGTGCAGCTGCTTGGCCAGCGCCGCCGTCGCCGCGCCCGTTTCACGACGGGACGTGATGCGCTGCGCTAGCAGGACAGCCACTTGTCCGCCTACGGAACTCAATCGACCCACCTCATCCAGCTCCCGGCTGACAGCTTCCAGCAACTGGCTCGGGGGTGCCCCGAGGTCGTCCAGGTTGGCCGCTGGGAGGCGCATACCTGCCGCTCTGGCTCGTTCCGCGCGCTTCTGGCAGGTTCCCCCACAGAACCGCGAGGAAGCGCGCCTAGCGACGTACTGGAGGCCACAGGAGGCGCAATCTCGCTGCATCATGACTCCTATCGAGGACTGGTTAGACCGACACCGAAATCGTTAGGGAGAGAAAAGGGCGACTGCGGGGTCCGCTGCGCTATCAGCTCACCAAAAAACGCTCAACTCGTAACGCTCAGTGATGGTGAACTCGTAGCGGTCAGTGAGATGGTGAACTGCTAACGGTCAGTGGGTTCGACCGCCACCCGGGTGGGTGGGGGGGTGGGTGCCGACCATCCTGGGCTGACCATCCCCCCCGGGGACCATCCCCCCAGGGTGGCTAGGTGGGGTGGTGCTAGCCGGGGTTGCTAGTTGGGGTGCTTCCTAGGTGCCTACTGATCCGGTGGCAATCCTGGGGTGACTAGTTCGTGCCCGTGCTGCCCTGCCTAGGTCTGCCTGGCCCGAGGCTGCCCTGGCGCGAGGCGAGGCAGGCGCGAGGTGGCAGGCGCGGGCGGCAGGGCGCTGGCAGGACAGGGCAGGCGCGGGCGAGGCAGTGCTGGCAGGCGAGGCAGGCGAGGCGGTCGTGGTGCAGGGCGGGCGTGCTGGGCGCAGGGTGTCGGGGTGGTGGCGCAGGTGAGGGGACTTGCCGGGTTGAAAGAGTCCGGCACCTTCCTTGCCTTCGCTCCCGTGCCGCGAGGATCCGCGAGGCACGGCTCGGGTGACGTTGACGCCACCACCACGACGGTTCTGACTAGTTGGCGAACGTCGGTGTGACCAGGCCGGTGCCGCTGACCTGTCCGAGCGATGCGCTGTACCTGTCGGGGATCATCGCGTAGTAGTTGAACACGCGGTACAGGATTCCCATGCTGTCCGCGTACGGCGCGGTGAAGGCTTCGGCTCGCAGGGTGCCCTCGTAGAGCCACACGTCGTCGCGGACGAACATCAAAACCGTGTCCTGATTGTTTCCGGTGCCACCGTTCACGGGCAGGTTCGGGTCGGTGAAGACGTCCATGCCCAGCACCGAGCCGACATGCCCGGCGGCGCCTTGCATGCCATCGGTGGGGTTGGCCATGCTGTTGAAGCTGCCCGAGGTGGGCACGACCAGCGGGCGCCCGGTGGAGTCGGTGAAGCTGGCGAACCAAGCCCAGCGCCGCGGGTGCATCGCCACGGCGTCGGGGGCTTTGTACCGGGTCGCGTTGATCTGACCTTGCAACCTGGCGAGCTGGGCGTAGAACCCGCTGGCCGTGGGGGTGGCCTGCGTCCAGGTGACCACGTTCGAGCTGGTGGCCGTCAGGAAGCCTTTCAGCTGCCCGCCGGTGCCGGAGCCGGTGAGGGCTTGGGTGCCAAGCTGGCGGGCGAGGTCGGCGGCGAGGTCTTCCAGGATCACCTCATCGACCCGGATGCCACCTTGGTCGAGGAGCTGCTGGGCGACGACCTGCTTGCCGGCCAGGGTGATGATGCCCGAGGACAGGCTGGTCGAGGTGATGTCCGTCTGCGCCAAAGCCGTGTTCTGGGTGGTCTGCGGGGCCACGGTGGTGCCGGTGGCTACCTTCGGAATGTTCACCGAGGAGACACCCGCGGGCAGGTCTTCCTTGTGGAACAGGTCGGCGGTGACCCGGCCCGGGCGGGCGAGCTTCACGTACTGGTCGATGATCCAGGCTGGCGGTGCGAACTCGCCGCCACTGCCGCCTGTTGCCCCGGTGTTGCCCAGGGCGCGGGATTCCATGCCCACTTCGCGGTTGTTGCGGCGCAGTCGATCAGAGGCGTCGGCGTCGCCGCGCTGGGCGTGCCACAGGTCGCGGAAGAAGCTGGGGCTGCTGGCGCCCCGGTGGTAGGTCTCGCCCCCGCTGGCGGCGGCGCCACCGATGCCGGCCGGTTCGCCGAAGCCCTTACGAGCTTCGGCGGCGGACGCTTCGCGCTTGCCTTGGAATTCCAGCTCCGCGATCCTCTCGTCGATCTCGCCAATACGATCCTTGGCGTGTTCGAAGTCGCGTTGCTCGGACTGCCGCAGGTCGCGATTCTCCTGGGTCGGGGCGGACAGGATCGCTTGCATCGCGCCCCGCATGAGGTTGCGGCGTTCCCGCATTCCGGCGAGTGGGCTGGTGCCCACCGTGCCGGGCTTATCGCACTCGGTCAGTGCGAGTTGTAGTACGGAATTCATCGGAGGTCTCCTAAAGGATTTGGGATCGACACGTAACGGAATGGCCAGCTCAACGGGGCGGTGCGTGCACTCTCACCCGAGCTGGCGAACGTCGTTCGTGGCTTCCCGGCTCCCGCGTGCGGCGAGCCTGGCATTGATCGCCCTGCGTGCAGAGGCGATGCCGTGATCGAACAAAGTCCATTATCCCGCAGAATGGCTTTCACGGCAAGCCGCCGCCGGTCCAGTCGTCCGGCAGCGTGTCGGGCACCTGGGTGGTGTCGGCTGCGGCCCGCTGAGCGCGTCGCAGCTCCCCGATCAGGGCGAAGTGCAGTGCGGCATCCCCGGGTGCGGTGATTGAGTCGTGCAGCGCCGTGCGGACGCTCTCGGTCACGACCGGGTCCGCGGCGACGACGGCCTCGATCAGGGCCTGGTCGAGCTGGCCGTTGTCGTCCGGGTCGGCGAGGGCGCGCAGGCACGCCTTCACGAGAACCAGCAGGGTGTGCGCCCGGATCCCCGCGGCCATCGCTACCTCGGCCCGGGCCTTGTCGTCGTCGCTGTGCTCATCCGCGGCGGCGAGGTCGGCGAGGACGGTGTCGGCGGTGGCCATGTTGTGGACACCGCAGCCGTCCAGGCTGGCGAGTACCCCGGCAACTCGCTGGGCGGCGACGGCGGTGGTGATTTCGACGGCGGTACGGAGATTCGTAGTGCTCATGGGGTGGGCCTTCCTTCAGGGTGGCGGTGCAGTGGACAGAGCTTGTGTCGGGTGACGAACGGGCAACCGGGTGCTGCGCACTGCTGGGGCGGTTCCCGGGTGTGGCGGGTCGCGGTCATGTGGCACCTGCTTGCCCGGCCTGCTCGCGCCAGGCTTTGAGGGCACGGGCGGTCCGTTGCTTCTGCCACCGGAGACGCTCGCGAGCATCCTCGACAGACTCGGGCGGGGGTTCCAGCGCCGCGATTGAGGCAATATCGCCGGGTGGTGCGGTCTCGTCGGGGTTGCGCTCACCCTCGGCCGGGGCAGTTATCGCCCAGGTGAGCACCCCGTCAGCGACGGCGTTCAGCTTGAACACCCCGGCTATCGGTTCGCGGTCCCCAGTGGGGCAGTGGGCGCGTAGGCCGCCGTGCCGGTCCTTGTTCACGGACAGGTACGCCGACCCGCCGCGACCGGGCGTGAAGGCGTCCTTGACCTTGACCCGGATGGAGACCCCGCCGATAGCGCGGCGCTTGGCCGCTGTACCTCCGGGACCATGGGCTCGGGAGTCCTGCCCTTTGGCGAGGTGATCCACTGCGAGCACGGCGGCCCCGGTGCGGGCAAGGGGTTTCAAGACCCGCGTGTGCACGGTGGTGAAGTCGTCGGCGGAGTTGCTGCTACTGCCGAACAGGGGCAGCAGTTCCCCGATGGAATCCACGACGGCCACGTCCGGTTCCCATTCAGCCATGTGGGCGACGACTGCTGCTATCTCGATGCGGTCGTCCGGTTCGCAGTACAGAAACCGGGTCGGGTCCCGGAGAGCTGCTACGGGAGCACCGAGTGCGATGAGCCGAGAGAGGGTCGCAGCTGCTCCGTTGTGGTCGAGGTCAATCACCAGGACCGTGCCGCCCTCGCTCAACGCTTCCTCGGCACCGGCCAAGCACACCCACGTCTTGCCGCCCTCGGGGTCGCCGAACACCCAGTTGACTTGACCGGCATAGAACAGGGCGTGGCCGTCTGCGCGCTTGAGGAGTGCCGGAGCCGGGGGTTCGGGCAGGGTGCCATCGAGCAGGGCGCCCACGTCGGCATAGCGGGCGGTTCCCGGTTCCGTACCCACCATGCGGGAACCGGGAACCGTGGCCTGCTCAGTTCTAGCGGTTCCCGGTTCCGGGATAGAGGGTCGGGAACCGGGAACCGAGCGATTCCCCAGGTCGTGCGGTTCCGAGTCGGTTCCGGGAACCCGGGAACCGTGAGCGGTTCCCGGGTGATCGTCGTTCCACGATTCCTCAGTGGGAGCTGGCACCCCGACATACGGATCGGTCATCAGCTCGGGCTCGCCCGAGTAGATGTTCGTCATGCGATCACCGACCGGCGCTGTTGCAGCTCTTGAAAGCTCGGGACCGTGCTCTGCCGAGTCCAGTCGAGGGCCTTCGAGATCTCGATGGACGCCATCCGCTCGGCGATCCGCCGATCCCGTTCGATCTGCTCGGCGATCAGGAAGGCGGCCGACTCGGCACGGTCGAAGTGGCGCAGCGCGAACGCCTCCACGGCCTCGCGCGTGGCATGCGGCAACCAGGCGACCACGGCGTTGCGGCGCTCCGCCCACTCCGACAGTTCCGGCAATGCAGTAGAATCAGAGTTGATTCCGCTGCCCGCGAGATCATTGGCCGCCCTTTCGCCGGGGCGGCTTCTCGCGTTCATCGTCGCCGCCCTTGGCTTTTGAGGACGTTGCTGACGGCTTGTTCGCCCGTCTTGTCCGCATAGGCGATAAACGAGGTGTAGAAGTCGATGTCGCTGCGCCCTTCACGGACGAAGCGGTGGACCAGCTTGCGGATGCGAGACCCGCTCAGCCCGAGGTTGAGCTTCGTGTTGATCTGCGCAGCACCGAAAGTGAGTGTGCGGACAGACAGGAACTCGTCCTGTCGTGCACCCTCTTGATTGTCCCCGAGGCCGGGCAGAACGGGCGGCGTGGTGGCCCTCATCTGGCACCGCCAGCGGTAGGGATACGGACCAGCGTCGACTCAATCTCCGCCAGGTCGACGCGGAGCAACCGCTTACCAAGCCGGTAACCGGCAATCTCGCCAGCGGCGATCATGCGGCGCACGGTGCGCGGCGAGCAGCCGAGACGTTCCGCGGCGGCCTCTATCGAGCCGTAGCAGCGCTCGGGGCGTTGGATGTTTGGGGATGGCCGAGTGGCCATTAGAAACCTCCGGGGCAGGGTAAAACACCTGCGCCCGCTGAGGCGTTAGTGGAACGCTCTCACTATACGGTCAAGTGCGGACAGGGGCAACCGGGACACGCCATCCGCATCCGCGAACATGTCCGCGAAGGTCGACAACTGTTTGTGCAGAGCGGGATTCGTGCTCACCGTCGGCTGGCCCGCCATCGCCAGAGCGATATCGGGTCGCATCGGCTGCACCGGAACAGGCGCGGGTATCGGCTCGTTCTCCAGGCTCGGTGAGAGACGGTCGGCGGCGAGTCTTTCAGGCTTCGTCCGATACCCGTTACCCACAGCGGCAGCAGCCCTGCCCTCCACCATCGTCGGGTACCCCACTCCAAGCCGGTCGCCTAACTCGACTTCATATCCGCAACGGCGGCATGAGATCGTGACCCGTTCAGTGACCTGGTTGTAGTAGTGAAGCATCCCTGGTGCTGCGTTCGCGTCTGCGGGATGGACTAGCTGGTCTCGCTCCACGTCGGCGCCCTCTGCTTTCCATCGCTCAGGCTCGTAATACGGGTTCGAAACGAACGCGGCTTCGAGGTCTTTCGGTTTGTGCGTAGGTCGCAGGCGTTGCTTGTGCCTATGCGACTGGCCGGGGAGCGGGAGTGGCGAGCTGTCCGGCTGTTCCTTTTGCTTCCCCTCGCAGTAGATGGTGATGACCCGCTGCGACACGGCAGCTTCGGCGTCCCGCTTGTCCAGGTGGCGACTTTCGCCACCTGCCAGCTCTTCGACTGCGCGGCGTACTAAACCTTGTTCGAGGTAGCCGTATTTCTCCACGTTGGACACCGGCACCGGGTACCCCACGTTGTAGGCGCGCACGCCGTTGTAGTAGATCGTCTGCGTCGCGACGTAGGTGCCGTATTCGATAGCCCGAGCGGCCAGGTAATCCTCGTCGCCGGTCACTTCACTGCTCCTTCTGCCAGCGCGGAGAGTGCCCGCGCGATCGCTGTATCTCTGCCCTCGGCGGCGTGTTGGTAGCGCAACGCTGCTTGCGGCGTGGAGTGCCCCAACCGGCCCATCAGCTCGGCCAGCGTGGCGCCCGTCGACGCTGCGAGCACGGCACCCGTGTGCCGCAAATCGTGCCACCGGAGGTCCGGGCGCCCAGCGGCCTCGCGCGCCCGGTAGAAGACCCTGTAGAGCGTGGCCGGGGCAAGGTGGCGGCTAGGGTCGCCAGCCGCAGGGAACAGCAGACCCTCGCGTCCCCCGGCGATGCTCTTGCCCATGTGCTCGCGCAGGACGGGGATGAGGTGCGGCGGGATCGCCACGGTGCGCGTCCCGGCGTCCGACTTAGGGGTACCCACGATGAACTCACCATCGACACGTGTCACCCCGCGGCGAACGTGGATCATGCCGGCATCAAGATCGATGTCCTTCCGACGTAGCTCGGTCAGCTCACCGAACCGCAAGGCGCACCACGCGGCGAGCAACGTCAGCACCCGATACCGCTCGGGCATCTCGATCACCAGCGCTTCCAGCTCGGCCAGTGTGGCGGGTTTGATCTTGTGTACTCGTGTGGAGCTGCCCGCGCCGACGATGTGACACGGGTTGGCGTTCAGCAGTCCGTCGACCACGGCCGTCGCCAGGATAGTGCGGAGCAGACCGTAGGAGTGCGCTCGCAGCGTCGGCGTACCGGTCCCCTGCTTGGCGTGCCAGGTGCGCACGTCGGTTGGCGTGATCGAGGTGAGCACCATCGGGGCGAACGTCGGCAGCAGGTGCACGTCGAGCAGGCGTCGGTAATGGTCCTTGGTCCGAGGCTTGAGCGTCCGCTCACCGAGCCATAGCTCCGCGTAGGTGCTGAATGTTGTCTTGGCGACTGGTGCAGCGTCCGGCGGCGCCCATTGCTTGCGCACGATCTCTGATTGCTGCAGCGACAACCAGGCTCGGGCGTCGACCTTGGTCTGAAAGGTGGTCGGGGCCTTGTAGCGGCGCCCGTCCGGCCCGTAGTACATGGCGCGGTAGTTGCCGCTGGGGAGCTTGTCCACAGAGCCGAAGGTGCTGCTACGCCTGCCCTTCGCCTTGGCTGTCGTCATCGGGCCGCCTGTCGCGTCGTGAACTATTCGTGAACTACAGAAAGGCTACCCGTGTCCTCTTGCGTCCACCAGTGACACGCGATACTGTGATGCGTAACAGCAGGTCAGATGCCTACTGTGCACGTCACACCCAGTATTGCCGCCTCGACCTGAAACTGGTTCAATCCCAGTATCGCGCACCA